>JAEEGK010003898.1_pt1 | contig 36802 bp, 38 predicted proteins | sample 8958771 | NCBI WGS metagenome assembly JAEEGK01 (sample SAMN16246547, study PRJNA631951) | gut metagenome | biome: gut microbiome; feature: rumen; material: SC-attached | host: Bos | place: Iran: Karaj | collected 2018-10 | reverse complement strand
TACGCTAACAGATGGCTACAGCCTGGCACTACTATGGGTCAGGGAGTAAGAGATGTAGGCAATAAGCTTCAGGAATCCGGTTGGAACGAGTGGGGAGCTAAGCAGGATGATGCTAGAGCTAGAGCAAAGCTTGAAGCTGAACAGCAATTCCAAGCTGAACAGAACGAGAAAAACAGACAGCTTCAGTGGGATCTAAATCAGGCGAATAACGATAATGCTTGGAAGATAGCTAAACTCAACAAGAACACTCAGAACGCTTATGACCTCTACGAAGCAGAGAAGAATCTGACTCAGTGGAAGTTGAGAAAGGCTGATGAGGCAGCTAAGGGTCACGACACTAGAGCTATCGATGCAGAGATCACGAAGATCACTAGAAGATTCCCGTCTCTAGCAGACCAGGCTCCAACAGGACCAGCTCCTGATCCAAGAGGTACTGTCGAGTACAAGATCAGCAGATATAAGGACAGAGACGCTGGAAACAGCTCATCTAGTGAACTAGAGAGTTTCATCAAAGAGATGGAACAGTTCAGCACTCCAGAATCTGCAGCTCAGCTGTCTAGACTTGAAGGTGAGCTAGAAAGAAGAACGAAGATGGAAACTACGCAAGAAGCAATTAAGAATGACACTGCTTACTTCCAGAAGACTGGTAATCTTTCTCCGTATCTTCAGCAGCTAGGATATACTTACAAGTCCACTAACGGCGGATGGCAGCTTTATGATCCTAAGGGCAAACCTGTATACGGAAAGATCGCTGCTAAGAATAACAAGAAACCGAAGAATCCTATTGACTAAGAGAGGCGTTGTCTATGGCCGCTAATCATCAAATTTCAGACAAGAAGCAGGACGCAGTCATTCAGTTCTTCATTGCTCATCCTGAGAGCTTTGGTAAGAAGTGGGTTGACAGCTTCGATCGCTCGAATGACAAGTATGACTGGCTTAGAAAGAACTGGTCTACTCTAGAGGAAGACGAAGACTGGATCGAGAAGTTCAGTAGTCTGTCAGATTTCACAAAGTCTAAGAAGCAACAGCTTGAGAGCACTTACGAAGAGTTCCCTCATCTTGGCAACTTGAGTAAGTACAGAATCGACCATATTCTGGCCAACAACGACTTCACTGAAGAGGAGATGCGAGACTACTACGAGTATCGTGCTTCTAAGGATGCTGCTGAGGCTGAAAAAAATCAGAAGAAGGTCCAAGAGGCAACTGACAGATATATGAAGCTTCAGAGATCCAAAGATGGATCTTACTTCAATAGTCCGATTGCTAACGAGTATGCTAGAAAGGCATACATAGAAGGCACTCCAGATCCGTCAATTCTTGGAATAAAGGTTCCTGCACCTCAGACACAGGAAGTTCTCGGTAAGACAGCATCAGCTCTAGACTGGCTCCCAGGCGTATCTCTGATATCTCCAGCTCTTAGAAGAGGTCAGAGAATCATCGCTGGTGAACAGGAAGAGGGTCTATCTGGTGTACATCCGTTGGATGAATGGAATACGACTGGCATTGACTACGCAGCTGCAATAGTTCCTGACATCATCGAGAGACCTGGCAAGTTGGCTATTTCTGCTCTGAAGTCAAAGATCAGAGGTCTTGAAGGATGGCCTCTATTGAAGAAGATAGAGAAGAGATTTGAGGCTGGAAGTGGACCAACTAAACAGGCGCAAGAATCTGCGGCTAGAGATCTTTCTAACACAGCAGTAGACCTTGACAAACTATCAGATGTTGATCTTGAGCAACTTCTCAAAGTTACAACTGATCCGACTCTGAAGTCTGATATTGAGAAGTACTGGCAAGCCAGAAGAAACTATGTTCAGACACAGGTTGCTAGAGAAGGTGCAGTTGAAACTCAGCTGAAACAGGAAGCTATGGGTACAGAAACACCTGAATTCCGTCAGTTCGTGGATGACATGAATGCTAAGCTTGAGGACTCTAGATTCGATATGGAGAAGGCTGGTCTAGACTACAATGCTCATGCGCTAAAGAAGACTGGTGAACTCAGAATGAAGTCTGGAGAACCTGGACTACCAGTATTCAATGCTGACGGCTCATACAACGAGAGCTTTGGAAATGTTCCATTGAAGGATGTTTCTAACTATGTCGAGAGCCAAGATGTCGGTGGAAGAGGTACTGCTCTAGCTGCTCATGCACTATCAGCTATAGGTAGAAAGGGATCTAATAGCTTGATCGGCGGAAGATTCGGCAAGTGGGATACGTTCGATCCGGAAGCTGAAGTTAAGAAGTATAACCCGCAGAAGGACATTGACTTCGTCATCAAGACTAATAGCCAGAACTGGAAGATCGACGAGAAGCCTGTAGACTATTACGAGAATCCTCTAGTACGTGAGGCTTATGACCAGTGGGTTGATGATCCTAACAAGACATGGCAGTTCCGTGGCTGGAGAAGAGAAGATAAATAGTAGTGAGGTTATAAGTGAACAACAGAAACTTTGACAACTGGAATCGCTATCTAGACAATAACGGAAACATTCTCAGAGGATGCATCCAGTTCATGGTCTTGGACGGCACTACATCAGCACCTATCTTTGACTCTGACGGAGTAGCTCTATCGAATCCTCAGATCACTGACATCTATGGTCGTACTCAGCATCAGGTCTTCATCAAGAACGATGTTCTCGTGTACTTCTACAAGTATGTTGGACAGGGCACGATCGAGGACGAAGAGGCTCTAGGCATTGACACTTCTGACGAGACTAAATGGTCACTTCAGTACACCGCAGAATCACAGCTAACTGTGGATCTGACTGGTAGCACTGACACGATCAAGTCTGTAGAAGATATGACGGCTCTGCATGCACTGGATCCAGCCACTATCCCCGCTACAGGGGACAAGAAGTTCATCCAGCTCATGGGTTACTACGAAGAGGGTGATCTTGAGCCAGCTTACTACTGGTGGGACGAGACTTCAACCGAGAACGACGATGGCGGATCTATCATCGCTGGTCCAGAACTGACAGGCCGCTGGAAGCTGATTCCGCCAGCAGTCCATCTTGACGTGAGACGTTTCGGCGCATTCCCTTACAGCTCTACATATCAGGTTGACTCACAGAGAGTCAAGATCATGAACGCTGTTACTTACGCTAACAGAGTCGGTCTGAGAGTCTGGTTCCCGAGATACGAAGAGACGACTCCTAACGTCATCTCTTACAAGTACTACAAGTATGACAACCTGAATCTCACGTTCCAGAACGGCTTGGATGTTGACTACAACGTCATCTTCCTTGACGCTGGAACTGCATCTACGTTCAGATTCCCGAGCATTCGCGGAGATCTATACTTCGAGAACGCAAACACTGCTGTAGGCGCTAACTTCGTCAAAGCTTCTTGGAACATGAGAAGCACTTCCAAGTACAATCAGTTCATGGATGCGACTTATGTCATTGACGACATGAATCACTCTACGGCCATCAGATCGCTTCAGGACTACACAGTTGACTGTCGTGCTTTCCCGATCTACGGATTCACGTTCAACAACTGCCGTATCTCTGAGACTAGAAAGCTTGGATCGAAGAACGGAGTCAACAACACGTTCGTCAACTGTAAGCTTACTGGCAAGATGTTCTACACTGGTGACGATGACAACGCGGCAAGCATAGTCGGTCTATGCAGCGGCTGTAAGCTCGACATAATGGACTTCCAAGATGAGCTATATCTCTGGAGAGCTTGGAGATGCACTGACAACTACGACATGAACATCGACTGGCAGAATCTTCCAACTAGCCAAGCTCCGTATGCAAGCTATGCAGGAAACACTCTAGTCGGAACTGCTATCAGAATCTGCAACTACAAGCACTACTTCGGAGACAGAATCTCTCTTCAGCAGTTCGGAAACATCAACACGATCATTCTTGACAACTGCGAAGGCTACTTCTCTCTACCAGCTAATGTGACCGTTCAGCTCAACAACTGTAACGCTTACATCAGAGTCGCGAGAGGCGTTAACCTGATTGCCGTTGACTCGAACATCTACCTTGATGGAACGAACTACAGCTCTGGAACACTTCCGACTTACAACTTCAGAAACTGTGTCGTGAACAACACAGAAGATGCTGCTGCATCGACTTCTTACGTGACTACGAGTCTGACTTCCTTCGGAAGCATTATGAATGTCGCATTCACTGCTGACAACGCAGTAGTCAAGGACTCTCAGATCAACAAGTCTATCACGACTGAGTTCAACGACAACACTGGAAACGCTGTCTATTACGACAACAACATCGTGAACGCTGCGTTCATCGTAAGAGGTCCTTCTACTGGCAGACATCACGTAAGAGCTACATGGACTAACAACACTGGCAACGTGCAAGATCCGATCTTCATCAACAGAGAGCATCTGGACGATGTCGAAGGCAATCATCCATACACTTACGAGAACAACAGCGGCACGTTCCTTCCGAGAATGGAGTCTAAACAGTTCGCTAGAAGAATCACCTTCATGGATGTTCCGACGATGATCTCTCATCAAGTTCCCGATGACTACATGAACGCTAAGACCTTCTCTGGCTCTTGGAACTTCATGATGATCTACACGGACAACTTCTACGATGACCAGAACAACTACATCAACGGCATCAGTGGTCCTATTCAGATCTTCAGCATCGGTACTGACGACTTCATCTGTAGGGTACACTGGACCATCTACAGCTTCATGGCTGCTACGGCTATGCCTAACCCAGAGAACTGGTTCACTACGATGGACTTCCCGATGGTAGCTCATTTCATCTCTGGCTATGGATGGAGACTCAACATGAGAAGATTCCCTGGCGGACAGGACAGCAACAGACTTAGTCGTGTCATCACTGGAATATGGCACAACGGCGGCAGCGCAGCTGGAACCTACGTTGACGCTATGTTCAAGATCACAAGAGGATGTTAACAATGATCGAAAACGAAACAGATATCATTCAACAGTGTCATGACTTCTTGAATAAGTCATCTGACCGCTATTCCGAGACTATCAATCGAGCAGTCAACGATCTGAAGATGTACAGCGGAAACTTCTGGACGAAGGAATATCTCAAGAAGTATCGTCCGGGACGCAAGCGCATCAGTCTCCAGCTAAACAACTGGAACACGATGGCTAACGCTATCGCATCTCCAATGTCGAACAGTCCTTGGCACACTGAGCTGTGCGAGAACAACATGGGAGAGCTCCAGCAACAGATCGATCAGGTCGAGTCTGACAACGACACTAAGACCTGTGAAGTAGATGCGTTCAGAAAGTCAGTCCTCACTGGATATGGCTTCCTCGTGGCTACTACTGTTCAGGACGATCTTACTGGCGCTATGAAGATTCAGATCGAGAGCGCTAAGCATCTTGGCTGCGTCGCTATGGATCCATCTATCACGACAGTTGACGGATCTGACGCCGAAGAGGGCGCTATCATCAACTACATTCCCATCAGAAAGGCTAAGCGTCTCTATGGCGAAGATGTAGTTCCGTATGACTATCCTCGTAACGACGTGATGCTCGGCATCAACAAGATGGATCAGTGGAATGTTCCAGTTGACTGCGTACCGGTGGTCAGCTACTATGTCAAGAACGATCAGGGCACTGTAGACTTCTACAAGATCTGCGGCGACAAAGTCGTTCAGTCTGTAGCTCTTCCGATCACGCTAATTCCTATCGTCAGATTCTGCGGAAACGAGATCTACGAAGATGACCGCATCAACTACAACGGAATCGTCCAGCAGACTCTCACTCTTGAGCTCGGCGCTAACATCGCATACAGCACTCTGATCGAGAGAGTCGGCAGAAGCACTAAGGCTAACTACCTCATCAACGTGGACGCTATTGACGGTCTAGAGAGAAGCTACTCTAACTCTGACCAAGAAGACTCTATGGCTGTTCTATGGAAGGGCGAGCATCAGCCAGTTCCTCTCACTGAGTCGTTCGAGACTGGTGACCTTCAGAACACGATCCAGACATGCAGAACTCTGATGGAAGACGTGATGGGCATTCCTCTCACTGGAATCGCTAACACTCAGCCAGAGAAGACAGCTACTGAGATCCTCAGACAGCAGATCAGCAAAGAGTCTAACACTGCCAACTACTACAACAACGCTTTCTGCGCTTCGAGAACTCTGTCTCGCATCGTCATCCAGATGCTGAACGGAGGTCAGGAAGTCAAGTTCATGCTTGAGAACGGTCCGTCCGTCATCACTAGACAGATGAAGCAGAGACAGGAGCTCACGGCTCTCAGCACTATTCTGCCTGACACCATGAAGCCCATCATCGCTAAATACTTTGCAGACACGCTCAAGAACGAGATCGGTGAAGAGCTATCTAGAAACATCATCGCTAACCTTCCGCCTGATGTCAACTTCGTATCGAACATCGAGGATCCGGCTGCTGTTCATCAGCTCGAACAGATGAAGAATCAGATGGATCTGACTATGCAAGAGCTTGAGCTCCAGAAGTCTGAGAACGAGAATCTACGCAATCAGCTCACGATGGCTCAGATGTCTACACTCCAGAACAGAGAGAAGAACATCCTTGACTGGGAGAAGTTCAAGATCGCTGAACGTGACAAGATGCTCATCGAGACGGCTAAGGTCGAACAGACTGCGGTCAAGAACGAAGATGAAGCTGCCAACAAGCAGGATCAGAACCTCATCAAGGCCACTGAGGTAGCTATCAATGCATCCGAGAACGAGATGCAGAGACAGCAAGAGCTGACTGACAAGTTCTCAGAGGGTAAGGTAGAGGGCATCACTAAGATGCTTCTAAAGGAGGACTAAATGCACTTCGACGTGATGAGTGGAATTCCGAGTCTAGCGGGCAATGCGCTCAAAGGCGGAGACAGAACCGCTGCTGAGCGTCAGACTCCGTTCGAGCACGACTCTATTCTAGACGAGAAGAATCTGCCAGAGTACCCAGCAGTGCTGATGATGCCTGCTGGTCCTCAGCGTGATCTAGCTCTGAACGCTCTGAAGGCTGAAGCTATGAGGAGAGAGGCTGATCTTCCGAAGTACTGGAACGATCAGTACCCTCGTAGACCCATCACTCAGTCTTCGTCTTGGATCTCTGGAATCGAGTATGATCCAGTGACCAACTACGCACAGATGCAGACAAGAGACGGAAAGACTTACGGATATGGTGGAATTGATCCGACACAGATGGCAAACATCATAAACAGTCAATCTATCGGCGATGAGTTCAACAAACGCTGAGCCGCTCTAATCTTAGATCTCTCCCTTCTCCTAATCAATGCAGGAGAAGGGTTTTCGTTGTAGTTGTATCGCTTATGAGTTTTATAGTACTCGCGTAACTTGTCACCAAATCCAGAATGTTTCTTTACACCTTTGCAGGCCTTAGAAGTTTTTAATCTTGACTCTACTGTACTGTTGTGAAGCTTACGATGCTCGCTTCTACTCAGAAAGATCAGTTCTTCTGGAGGTCTATGGTAATAGAGATTCATGGCTATAAGCTCGGACTTGGAGTGGATCTCGTGTCCATCCGCCACTTCTAGACGATGATGAACTTCATACAGTTCATCGGCCCTAATAGCCACATCATAATTTTCGATCTTCTCGTAATCGTCGCAGTATTTCTGAAGTTTATTCTTATTGACTTTAATACTCATATAAATGCAATATAAGTTAATTCGTGAGGCACTCAAGTCTCAATAGGAAATTTATGAAAACGGTAACGTGTACCGAAAACACGGAGAGGCGAAATCCTATGTCTATTTCAACAGAAGATGCTATGAAAATGATCGATGAGATCAACAAGAGCTCTGATACTACTAAGAAAGAACCTGAAAATAAGGAACCTATCACTCCTGAAAATAAGGAAGAAGTCAAGGTAGAGGAACCTGCAACGCCAGCAGAAGATCCTGAAAAGAAAGTTGGTGTCAATGGCAATTCTGAACCTAAAGGCAAAGATGGAACTGATAAGCCAGCTGAACCTGAGGAGAAGAAGGAACCAGTTGAGAAGGTAGAACCGAAGGTGGAACCGAAAGAGGAGCCCAAGAAGGATGAATCTAAGAAGTACACACCCGAGCAGTATACTATTATTAGAGAAAAGAACAAGCGCAAAGAACAGAAGATCAAGTACGAGAAGCGCATCAAAGAACTCGAAGATGAGCTGAACAAGTACAAGGATCTGAAGTTAGAGCACTTCAAAGACAAAGATGGCAATCAAGATCAGTCGAGCTATCTGGATTGGAAGTTTCGAGAAATGGATCTCAAGAACGAGGTCAAGACTCTCAAAGCTCAAGAAGAGCAAGAAGAGGCGAGATACATCGAAGAAGAGAATCGCAGAAGAACCGAACTCTCATTCCCAGACGAGAACGAACGACTAGAGTATCAGAAGCTGCTAGAGTCTAAGGGACAGTCCTTCTTGGAAGCTTTGAATGAAGCTGATCCAAATGGAGTCGTACTTGGATATCTGTCAAGCCAAGAGAAATATCCGATCGTAATGAAGAAGCTCATGACTGACATGGATGCGCTTCGCAAGGTCTTCAGATCGCACGATCCAGACATTCTGAAGTACAACATCGCTCAGTTCTGTGAAGAGGTTCTGACATCTAAGCCAACAGCTGTCTCTAAGCCTGTTCCATCTCAGAAGGAAATCAATCAACCACAGCCGTCTGTTCAGCCAACGCAGACTCCAGACAAGAAGGAGATGCCTATCCTTGGCAAGCAGATGACATCGACACAACCATCCGGCAGCGAGAATCAACTGAAAACACCCGCTGACTGGAACGACTACCTCAGGAAGCATCCTAGAGGTAGATAAACAGAATCTTAAAGATTCAGGAGAATTGAATTATGGCAAACGTATGGGGAACCAAGAAATACAACGACATCGTGGCACTTCGTGCAGCTGAGACTGCAGGCTATCTGACTGTCGGTTCTAAGAGCTACTTCGGCGATCAGCTCGTCGGCAAGCGCAACGGCGAAGAGTATGAGTTCGTGATCCGCGACGCTGGTAAGTACGTCAAGGGCAAGAACATCACTGGTCAGAGCTCTGAAATGAAGGAGCGCAAGGTCACCAAGAAGATCGAGATCGGTAACGTGATGATCGACACTGACTTCGTTGAAGCAGTGACTGACGTGAACTGGGACAAGGAAATCGCTCAGCCGAACGGCAAGGCACTTATCGAAGGTCTCGTATCTGACGTGATCAAGGCTGACATCGGTCTACAGAATGTCTGCTTTGTCGGACGCGGATGGTTGCCTCTTTCTAAGGCTGCTGGCTATCTCCGCTCTGTGAGCACGGAACAGGTCTACGGCTTCATTGATCCGCAGATCGACTCTATCGTCTCTGCTGGTGGAAAGAGCTTCACTCCAGTGGATGCTGAACCTCTCTACAAGACTGGCATGATCGGTAAGTTCGCTGGCGTTGAATATCGTGAGCAGAACTTCCTTCCGCAGCTCGAGATCTCCGAAGACCTCGCTAACGAACTCTCTAGCGCAACCGTCTCTAGCTACGTCCAGGCTGACGGCGCATCTGCTGGCACTCTCACTCTCTCTGGCGTAACTGAAGTGATCCCGGCTGGTACTCCGATCTTCCTCGAAGGCGTCTACGCTACCAACCTCATCGGCAACAAGACAAGCTCTCTCAAGGCGTTCATCGCTATTGAAGATGCTTCCGCTGGCGCTGTAAAGGTCAGACCGGTCGACTTCGCTGGTCAGGGCACCAAGACTCTCTGTAACAAGAACGGCGAAGCTCTCACAGCTGCTGGTCTCGCAAGCAAGAAGGTCGTGAACGCTATCAAGGCTGGCTCTTACTTCACTGGCATCCTCCGTTCTAACGGCACGATGGAATTCGACACCCTCAAGAAGCAGGATTGGTCCAACGCTGATCTAACTTCTGAGTCTATCGAAGGCGTAACCGTCCACACGGCTCGTGCAGTCAACGTGGAAGCTGGCACCAACAAGACCAGATGGGCAGTCGCTGCTATCGCCGGAATTGTGGAACCCAGGGCAGTCGCTTACGTCTGCATCCAAGATTCGCTTCCTAACGAAGTTCAGATGATCACTGCCTAATCGCAGTCCTGAACTAACGGTACGATAACCTAATTTGACCCAACATTAAAAGAGAAGAGATGGTACTAATCGCCATCTCTTCTTCTTTTGCGTTTTAAGCCGGTTTTAAGAGCGTTTTACAGCTTCACCTGAATAACTACTTGGGTGAAAGAAACAGGCTCTTAAAACGTCTGTATGAATCACGAACTTCGTAATGATTTTGTAAAGAAAGCTAATTTTAGCTATAATATATTATTTTAAGGAGAGATAGACCGGGTCTCTTCTAAAATTTCCTTTTGACCTCAAAAAGCTTAAAATCGTAATGAATTTCGTAATGATTTTGCCTCTATCATATCATCTCATCTCATTTCGTCTCCAAGTTGAGAATCTTGATGTACTCGTCTAGATGATTGTCAAGCCATCTATCGTTGAGGTATGTCCATTGATGCTTCAAGATCTCCTTGTAGTTCTTGTTAGCACGATCAACGATGAACTCTATCTCTTTGTATGTTGCATTGACTGGAATCTTCTGGTACGGATGTGCGTTACTGTATGGACTTCCTTCAAAGTCTGATACGAGACATACTCTACCTACTGCGGCTGCTTCTAGGTATTTCAGATCCGACTTACAAGTGTTGAAGAAGTTCTCTGCTAGTGGAGCTACGATGAATCGACATCCAGCTGACTCTTTGTACAAGTCTCTAGCGTATCTGTTGAGCGTAGACCACTGGATCTGGACTGGATCGTTGAAGAACCAAGGAGCTCTGTTCTTGACGATCAACGGCTTGTCTGACAAGTAACGTGCTAGTCCATCGCTGAAGTCTCCCTTCATCTTGTCAGTATTCGAGAAGTGAGTGTCTGATCCAGCGAAGTAGAAGACGTTCTTGTCTGGTAGCTGATTGAAACGATTGAATCCCCACTCTTCGTAAGACAGCATGTTCGGAATTACTTGGATCTTGTCAGCTGATACGAATTTGCTAAGAGCTGACTTCAATGGATCAGTAGAGCAAGTGATCAGATCAGCTACTTCGTCGAGATACTTAGCCATGCCCTCTGTGTTCTCTTCTAGATCAACCTTCTTAGAGCACCAGTTGTAGTCCGGAATAGTTCCTCTCTCGTCTTTCCATACGAGATCATCATAGTCTACGATCACTCTTGCTCCAGTAGCTCTCTTGAAGTCTAGGATCTGCTGGAGAAGCTTCGTATTGCAGAGTCTCTGAGTGTAGATCGTATCTACCTGGCTCATAGCTCTGAACTTTCCGGCTGGACTGATAGTGACATCTAGTCCCTTGAGCTGTAGAAGCTTCGCTTGCTGTAGGAGTCTATAGTGGCTACAAGCCGATGTGTCTGCTGGCACAATGTTTACAATTGACATGTATTTTTTCCTCATTCGTTGAAATCGTCTTGATTTATCTCTGCTCTGACTTTGTGATCCATGACTTCGTCGTCATAGTTGTCGTAGCAGTCTTTGAGATGCTCTTCTATTCGTTTCGCTTTGTTGTAAGCACGCAAGTCCTTTCGTTGGCTCATAGCGCATCCACACTCGCACACTTTGTGAAGGAATCCCGAGGCTTTGCCCTGAGGAACATAAGTCCGGCTCCACTTCTGTAGGACATAGAGAATAGCGAACTCTGTGATATGTTCTTTGAGCCATATCGGCTTTCTGATGTAGACTGGCTTCAGAAGAACTTGACCTATCATACCTATCACATACTTGCCGAACCTGTCTGACTCTTCAGATGTGACATGGAAGTTCTTCGACTTCTTCATCATGATGTACGAGAGGTCAACTGGATCGACATCGAAGTACCAGATGAAGTCTGGATCAGTGTATCTCTTCTTGTCAGATGGACTTCTGTGAGTCTTAGACATTGATGGAATCAAGTTGAACATGATATTGTATTTATCTGCTATCTCAATGCAAAATTTATGAAAGAACCATTGCACTCGAACACGGAGTCGCAAGCTAAAGTTAGGAGTTAACTATGGTAACTGGTGATGAAGAGATCAAATACGGCTATCTGCTAGATCCATGTTTCCAAATTGTCAATACGGCTGGTAAGCCACTCACTCAGGGATGGATTGAAGTCTATATCGCAGGTACGAGAAACAAGTACTACTGTTCGTCTGACTTCGCAGGTACTCTCCATCCGTTCAAGATTCCTCTAGACAGTCTCGGATCTAATATCATCCTCGCTGATGTAGCGAAGAGCTATGATGTGTATGTGTACAACAGATTCGGCAATCTCGCCATGAGCAGATACAACATCACTCCGGGCAAAGGTGGAGCTGGTGGATCTATCTCTGGATCTGGAATCGCAGAGCACTGGATCGGCAAGAACGGTCAGAACAGATCTATTCCGGCTAGCACTGACACGGCTCTAAAGCTTCCGACAAGCTTCGAGTATGAGGGATCCTTCATTGATCGTATCAACGAGAACAGAACGGCATTCTACCTCAAAGAGGGTCTATATCTCGTTCAGGCTGTAGTCAACTTCAAACAGTCTGATCAGTCTCTGACTAACGAGATCAGTCAGGTTGATGTATTCACCAGATCTGACAACGCTCCTGAAGATATGTCATTCAACAGAGACATGGCTGGTCCTGACAGTTCAGATGACAGACACTGCCTCAAGGTTTCTTTCATCAGATGTGTCAAGGAAGACGATGAAGTCTCACAGATCGTTCTCTTCAAGGTGAACACACCGAACGCTTGGTCTGAGTGCTATCTCCAGAACGTCCAGATCGCTAGACTCTCGTCTGGTGGAGCTGGAACTGGTGGTCAGACTTACTACGCAGGTGACTACATCGCTATTGACGAAGAGACAAACACGATCAGCGTCACTGGAATTGATCCAGACTCTTACGCTACACATGACGAAGTAGAACAGGCTATCGAGTCTGCTACTTCGGCTTTCATAACGAGTGCGGATTTACCTGATCTCTCTAGCTACGCTACTGAGCAGTGGGTTCTGGAGAAGCACTACATCACTTCAGCTGACATTCCGGACATTCCAGAGGATCTAGTAACTTCGGCTGAACTCGCACAGACATCTGGTCTGATCGAGCAAGACATCGCAGATCTGACATCTGCTATCTCTGAAGCTCTGTCTGACAAGATGGACAAGAGCTCTTCTGCTGACTTCTATCCTCGCTATGACAACCCAGAGGGATATCTGACAAGCATTCCATCTGAGTACGTGACTGACAGTGAGATGAGCGCTTATGTTCAGGATCACACCTCTGGATTCATCACAAGCGCAGACATTCCTACTCAGATCGAGTATAGCGCAGGTGACAATATAGACATCACTGATCATGTCGTCTCAGTAACTGACACTTCTCAGCTCATCGCTGGTGACAACGTGATCATCACTCCTAGCGGAAATGACTACATCATCAGTGCTAGAGCTTCCGGATCTAGCGGATACGTTACTAGACCAGAGATGAACGACGCTATCCAGTCGGCTACCTCTGCGTTTATCACGAGCGCAGATATTCCTCCTCTTCCAGAAGATCTAGTGACTTCTGGAGAGTTGGCTACTGTCTCTGGAGAGATCGTCAATCAGATTCCGTCACTTCAGGGCTATGCTACTGAGGAATATGTCACTGAGCATACTTCTGCGTTCATCACAAGCGCTGACCTTCCTGACGTGTCTGACATGGCTACGAAGACATGGGTTGGAGAACAGGGATATCTGACTTCTATTCCTTCTGAGTACGTGACTGACATAGAGCTTGAGTCTGAGCTGTCTGGAAAGGCTGATACATCGGCAATTCCAGACGTGAGCAACTTCGTAACTCAGGAAGACATTGATGCTGCTGTTTCCGGCAAGATGGACGCTACAGAGTCTTCAGCATTCTATCCGATGGCTACTAACCCGAGCGGATATCTGACTTCAGAAGATGTTGATCTTTCTGACTACATTCCTTATTCAGCAGCAGGCGTAGATCTGCCTAACTCCAAGTTCAGCATTGACACTAGTGGTCAAGCTTACAAGAAGACTAACACTCCAGTCGCTCTAAAGAAGGATAGTTTTAGCACACCGACTAACACAAGAATCGTATGTGGATTTGAGGTAGTTGAAGGTGACATAATCACTATCAACGGTATCGCTGACGGATGCTATGATTTCGGAATCACAGTATCTCCTACTGTAGGAGATGCTGTATACTACGAGTTAACAATCCAGTCAGACGAGAATGGAAATCATGCATCATGGACAGTTGATAGCACATTCAATGGAAAGACGATCAGTAGTATAGATGCATACGACCGCATAACATATATTGGCAATAACACTTCTGCAACTATTCTGTACGTGAACGGTATCAAGTATGTTACTGAAGATACGCTATCAGATGAACTGTCTTCTAAGATGGACTCTACTGAATCGTCTGCATTCTATCCGATATACAGCAATCCAAATGAGTACATGACTAAGTTTCAAGCTGATAGCTACTACATTCCGTATAGCGTAGCTGGAGTTGATCTTCCAAACTCTAACTTCAGCATCGATGTTAGCGGTCAGGCATACAAGAAGTTCAGTGTAACTAATTCTCTTACTATTGATTCTATCAGTAATAGATCCTTTACAATATCGAACGCTGAATCTCTTTCTAAAATTCAGCCGAGTTCCAAGTTGATCATTAACAACATCTCTAACTCCGGAGGTAGCTATCCTCTAGTATCAGTCACGATAATTGACACTGGATATAGAACACTATTCAGTCTCATAAACGCTTCAGTTACTAATGGTACTCTAGAGGTTGACATCCCTAGCGACTTCAATGAATACGGAATGACACTAAAGAGAATGGAGGTTGAAGGATCCCCTTCATACTATCCGATGGGTACAGATGTAACAGTTGATGTCGAAGGTAAGGTTGGATCTCCGTATGCTCTTGAGTCCTATGTCGATTCAGCAGTATCTGGAAAGCAAGACACTCTGACATTCAGCTATGACTCATCTGACAAGATCAGTGCTATCAACGGTTCTGCAATCGCTGGTGGTGGTGGAGGTGGCGGTGGACATGAGTACTCTGGCGCTAACGGAGTCTATGTCGACAACGTCAATGAAGTGATCGGACTTGACACTTCAGCTTCTAACGCTATCGAGACAGTCATCGAGAACTCTGGAGCATGGGGCGGAGCTGGACTTCCGATCTCTGCTGGTCCAGGCATCAACGTAGCTCTTGAGAATGGCGTACTGATGATCAGCAAAGAGGAACCTACTCTTCTTTACTCTGGAACTTCTGGAGATGCAAGATCTGGAACATTCACTCTCTCTGAGTCCTGTTACAATTTTGAGAGAATTGAACTAACTAGCATGGACGTGAACAATTACGTTATCAAGCAAGTTGCAGATATACCTAACTCGGCTTTTGTTAACTCTAACGGAACAAGAGGCTCATGGTTCAACTCTGTAACTGATGGAAATTCAACATGGTTCAAAGCTATGAACTGGAGTATAAATCAAGCAGGCACTACACTTAATTACTGGGTTGACGAGATTGTTTCTCAAGGAAATAGTATTACTGGAATCAACAGGAATCAGACTGGTAACAGACCAATAATGCTAAGAATCTACGGAATAGATAGGAGATAGTATGGGCGAGTTGAGAAGACTATACTATCAGACTAAGGAGATAGGATCTTTCAAGACATTCAAATGGGTCTTGAAGGGTAGATGGAATCAGGGTACTGGTAATTCAGGATCTACTAGAACATATCTTCAGTGGGATGAACTTGGTATCTCTTATGTCGGATCAGATGGAGTGAAGTATGGACCAACATACTGGACTGTTGATTCATATTCCAGTTCAGGCTCTCTATGGAGTGGTAGACCTGCATCTGAGATGTTCGATGGTGAGTGGGGAAGTGAAACTTCTAAATCTGACTATAAGAACATAAACGACACAGACGGATATGTAGAGATCATAATTCACACTACATCTGGAGAAGCAATAGTTCCAAACGGAGTTGGACTAATCTCTTGTAGTAATCAGTCTAGTTATGAAAGCTCTACTCCTGGTCACTTCATCTTGTATGGTCTTGATGAATCTACTAATGAATATGTTCAGCTCATTGATGTTCCAGCAGCAAACGTAAACAAAGGCAAAACTAAAACTACTACTGTAACATTCGATCCTGTAGAAGTAGTCACTGGAACTTATTATCTTCTAGCACCATCTTCTATTTCTAAAGGAAGTGGACTAAGGTGGGAAATGCCTGGTAAGAAATTCTTCTATCAGTATTCAGAGTCAAGCTCGTTTACGAACAAGACCATAGATCTAATATCTCTAGGCATGGATCCTAATGCAACTCAGAGGTATTTGGTATTCTATCAAGATGTGCAATCTCTCTATGGCAGTAACAACGGTGATGGATGGTATTATCTACAATCAGACAGCTATCAGTTCTTTAGAGTGTTCTCTAGAAGACTTAACGCTACTAGATATAGAGAAGCAGCTGTTCAGAGTACAGGCGTTGGTATCGGGACTACAAGTAACAAGTACAAGATCATCTACGATAGAGTAGATCTTACTGCGAAAGTATACATAAACGGAGGACTATCATTCACTGGTACTGTAACTGAAGATCCTGTTACAATATCAAAAGTCTCTGTTGGACAGAGCTGGGCAACATCTATATGTAACAATCTTGCTGCTGCTGGATTCGCTTCACTAGAAGATGCAGAAGCTTGGGATGGTAGCCCATTTTAGAAGTTGATGAGAGGATGTTCAAATGAGCAACAGCACGAATGGTAATCTGCTCAAAATAGCAAATCGAGTTCTGAAGATCGGAAGTCGAGTACTGAGTTACAGAGATCCGAGAACTATCTATGTGAATGATAGGAATCCTGAGTTCGTCAACAATGAATATCCCATCACTTCTAGTGTTGGAATTGATGAGTGGTATGTTGTTGACTTCAAGATCAGCTTCGGTCGTGACATAAACAACAGGATTCAGTTCTGTAGAGAGAAGAACAACGGCAACGCTATGTTCCAGATCATAAAGAATGGCACCTATGGAGTTGGTGGAAAACCTCTCTATAACGCATTCCAGCTGTACTGGACACTAGCTAGCGGATATTCCAAAGAGTCCAGCTACACTGTACAAGATGATCTAGTAAGAGACAATGAGTGGTGGGCTACTGAGCATCATTACCAGTACATGTTCCACAACTACTGGAGACAGAGACCATATCCTGACAGCTCATACAACTATGACTGCTATATGTATCTTGACGGACAGAGAATATGGTACGGATCTCAGGGTCAAGGTCAATATCCGTTGACTGTTATCGTAAGAACGCATGCTGACACTGTTCTGAGAGATCTACTGATCTACTCTACTCCAGAGGATCCGAGACCTGACGTAAATTGATGAGGTTATGAGATGAGCACTTACCTGCAATTCAACAATCACATGATTCTACATCCTACTAACAGTGGGAAGTACTTCTCTGGTATTGTGGAAGATCCTATCATTCTACCTAATCGTACCATCAGAGTGCAGTTTACTCAAGGATATGTTCCGAGTCAGGGACTAAGTAGAGAACAAGTGTCATCGAATCCCAACGTATGGGATATTACTGTCAATCAGCAAGGCTTCATGTCACTATTCCGTAATAACGAGTATCTTCTAAAGATCCTAGCTTGTAACACTTATGGGCCAGGAGGATATTACGAGGATATGTTCACTCAAATGTGCCTAAATTGTACAAACTTGACTAAAGTTCCTTTGTTCAATCTGTCGAATGCTTATAGCTGTGTTGGTATGTTCAGTGGCTGTGAAAATCTGACTTCTCTTCCTGAGTTCAGTTTTGATAGTTCAATTCAACATAACTGGACTCAACTGCAGCTATCAAGTTTTTGCTCCTGGACTAAGATAACTTCTGTGAACTTCTCGAACTGTAGACCTAAGAAATCAGACAATATGTTCGCTGGATGCTCTGAGTTACTAGCTGCTCCGAACATAGACCTCAGCCTATGCACAAGCGTCTATTACATGTTCGGGGAATGCACAAAGATGAGAACTTCTCCAGACTATGACATTCACTCTGCAAACAATATCAGTACTATGTACGAGAACTGTGAGTCATTGACTACTATTCCAGACTTGACTGTATCTACTAGCATGACTAACTGTCATAGAGCATTCGCAGGATGTAGAAACGCTTCTGGTGGAATCCTTAGAATGTACAACAAGCTGAAGGATATAAGCACTATCACGGATCATGTTGGATGCTTCTATAACTGCGGCGTAGACTCACCAACTGGAGCTGCAGAGTTGGCACAGATACCATCTGACTGGAAAGGAGAATCTTAATGTCAATCTATCTTGCAAGAAACGGAAGGATGCTAACGAGACTGAGCGGTACTAGATACTTCGGATCATCAGTATCACCAGTTCCTCCGACTCCAACTACAGAAGTTACTATAGGTAATCAGACTTGGAGTACAAAGAATCTAGCAGTAGATGACGGAGGAGATGGAATAGCTACAAAAGTAGTGAATTATGGTTATGGAGATGTAGTAGAGTATTACTACTCATGGCCAGCTGCTGTAAGAATCGCTAATGGAATTGAAGGATGGCATCTTCCGTCAGTGGAAGAGTACGAGACTCTAGCTTCAAATGTGGGCGGCATCAGTCATGCTGGAACTAAGCTCAAGTCTACTTATGGTTGGGATCCTGAATCTTATGCTGGAACAGATGACTATGGATTCTGTGCTTTGCCTGCTGGAATAGGTACTAGCTATTCTTCTGAAGTATTAGAGCTCTATGATTTTGGAAAAGAATCTAACTTCTGGACAAGTTCCACTACTACAGGAGCGAACACTTATGCTGTCTGTAAGTACTTTAATGGAACTCTATCAATGAATGCTCAGTCACTTGGCAAATATGGAGAGTCAGAGGGCAAATATGGTGCCTATTGCACTGTTCGTCTGATCAAGGATCAAGCATAGATATTATATGAGGAGATTAACATGAAACAGCCTTACGTTTCTACACTCATCGAACAAGACTTCACTAGCGCTGAGAAAGCTCTCGGTAGACATAACATTGACGCAATTTCCTCGGCTGATCTTGAGGGATACGCTACACAAGAATGGGTCCAAGATCAGAACTACATCACGTCTGCTGACTTGCCTGATGTCTCTGACATGGCGACTAAGACATGGACGAACGAGAACTTCTATCCTGACACTAACCCGTCTGGCTTTATCACTTCGTCAGATGTTCCGAGATACAGAGAAGGTGACTACATCAGCATTGATCCTATCAGTCTCGCTATCTCAGTCACAGGCATCAATCCTGACGACTACATCACTCACAGTGATGCGTCCGCATACCTGACATCTGCTGACATGAGCCAGTACGCTACTCATGAAGAGGTTGAGTCAGCTACATCTGGAAAGATGGACAGCACTGAAGCTTCTGCTTTCTATCCTAGATATGATAACCCTGAAGGCTATCTAACTTCTGGAGATCTGCCTGACTTCCATGTCTACTCTGCTGGTCAGTACGTGAACATTGAAGGGGATACGATCAACGTGACTGGAGTCTATCCTGACACTAACCCTTCTGGATTCGCTACATCCTCTTGGGTAGTAGAGCAGAACTATATCACTTCTGCTGATGTTCCAGTGGCACAAGAGTATAGCGCTGGTCAGTATGTCTCTATCGTTGATCACGTCGTATCCGTCACTGGACTACAACCAGAGGGTGACTACCTCACTTCCGCAGATCTTCCTGATCTCACTGACTATGTGACTTCTGCCGATGTCTCTGGATTCGTTGACGTGAACTATGTAGAGAACAACTTCTACTCAGCTTCTAACCCGTCTGGATTCATAACATCTGCGGACATCCCTCATATCGAGCAAGTGCAGTCTGACTGGGCTGAAGATGACAGCCAAGATCCATCTTACATTCAGAACAAGCCAGGTCCAGTTGGTCTTGAAGCTCTCAGCCCTCTGTACATCATTGACGAGACTTCTGCATCAAAGATCGGAATCTACACTTCAGCAATACCAGAACTCAGTGGCTACGTTACGAAGAGCTATGTAGATGAGAACTTCTACTCAGCTTCAAATCCGTCTGGATTCATAACATCAGCGGATTTACCTGATCTGTCAGAGTATGCTACGATTCAGTATGTTGACAATAACATCTATTCTGCAACTTCTGGTAAGCAGGACTCTCTAGTCTTCGGTTACACGGACAACAAGATCAGCTCTATCAACAGCTCGGCTATCTATGGCTCTGGAGGATCGTACACTCAAGAACAAGCAGACTGGACAGAGAATGACAACACTCAGGTAGACTACATCAAGAACAAGCCGACTCCAGTAGGTCTCAAAGCTGGATCTGGAATCACATTGACTGATGAGACATCTGCTGTCATGATCAGCTCGAATGTTCCCTATCCTACAGTAGAGTGTCATCCCATATCAGTAGAGTACTCAGGTTATGTGAAGGTCATCTATCCTCAGTCTTCTGCTTGCTGTGAGCTTCATGTCACGACTCCTTACAGATACGACGCTGTTGCTGAGTACTCTGCTAAGATCAACGATGATACTGTTTGGGCTATTCCTTCTGGATGCTGGTATGACTTCATCAAGCAGGACTTTGAAGGTACTCAGGAATGGTGCTTCAAAGACTCTGGAAACTTCTACGGTTGAGGTGAATGATGGAACAAGTGATAGGACAATCTATTCAAGTGATGCCAGTTGCAGCTATTCCAGTCGTGATAGTAGTTCTAGGTCTGTATTGGATCTATAGAAAGACTATGGTCATTCAGAAAGACCGAGAGCTTACTAAGAAGACTAGAGACGCTGACAGCACAGAGCTTCACGACAAGATTCTGAAGCACGACTTCTTGATCGGTCAGCTTAAAGATAATCAGACACTACAAGCCCAAATTCTTGAGGACTTGAGAGACGCTGTGTCTGCGATGAATGTTGGAGTAGCCAAGTTGGAAGTCTCAGTTACAACACTTACTGAAGCAGTGAAGGAGTTAAAGAAATGATAGGAACAGTTATATTCGTGATAGTTATCCTGGCTCTAGGATGCATTCTTTTTAATGAATCAGATTGGAGCAGATGGATCAAGTGACGTTTCCAGGAGTTATAAGAGGTTATTTCTTCAAGCTGTGTGTCTATCCGGGCCACAGCTTTCTACGTCCTTAGAGGGCTGTTTATGCGCAATTGGCAAGAGCTTTCCTTTCCTACCCTTGCACAGCTTCTTACTTGGATCAATCATTCGTCTGTCGAAGTACTCTTTGAAGAACTTTAGAGCGTCTTCAAGCTTGTATCTCTTCTTGAGTCCTCTCCAGTAAGACTGCCATCTCTTTCCGCCTATAGCTGAACCTTTCTTGTGATGAAGGTCGTACTCGTCTATGACTTCCATGTCTATTCCTAGCTTCTGTTCAAGCATCTTCCTCTCAGTCATCTTGAACTGCCAGTGCTCGTTAGCTTTAGTGACACGATCTTCGTACTGGATCTGATATTCGTTGAGACACTTGTACAGCTCACGAAGATACGGCTTCTTGTGAGCGGCGTTCGACTTGAACTTGTTGATGTGGAACTTCTTAGCGAGAGTATTAGCGAGCTCAGTTATAGTGTAGATCCTGAACGTGTCTGGATTCATCGCTATCCGGTACTTTGGATAGGAGTCTGTCTCTTCAAGATAGCCGTTCTCTAGAAGATACTCAAGTGCTGATTCCGCAGGGATGATTAGTGCTCTCTGTGCCATATTGATAATATACAAAAAAGATCCACTGGCTTTGACGCTCAACGATTCTCGAAGGAATCTCGCTATAGCCAGTGGAACTCTACAAGGAAAGTTAGATATTACTTATTTCGCCTCTTAGCTTTAGCATACTCAGTCCATTTATCTCTATATTTCTGTAGCTCTGATTCTGACAATTTACCTTTCTTGAATAGTCTCAGGGCTCTTCTATATAGTCCACCTGGTTTAACATCATCTCCAACCCACCTATTATTCGATTTACCGAATTTCCTATGAAGATTAGCATGATCATATACACTTAGCCAAACTAATTCTGATGCAGGCCTATTATAGTACATGTTCATCTTCTTCAACTCGTCACTTGTGAAAGTGAGCTCATTGATGTGATGTATACTTGATCTATGAGGAGATTTGACTGCATCATCGTATCCTCTGATGGTTCGATAATCTTCTCTGCAGTATCGGTTTGCCCATTTAATGTTATATTCTGTTATCATAAGCTCAAATAGAGGAGGCCCATTTCTAGGCCTCCGTCCAGAAAAATATCACTTATTTGAGTTCCGAGAGAAAGTCGTCAGAGCTTTCAGTCTTTGCTTCTCCAGGTACTGGAGGCTGTTCTACATTAGTAGCATTCTCTTTGGGTCGGAGAGCGCTCATAAATGCATTATCATCCGATAAACGGAATGAAGTATCCCAGAATCCATCTTCAGTCTTCTTGCGGTTGACGATGACGTTAGCTGGAGCCTTGCGGAGCTTCTTGCCGATCTTGAGTGCGTAGTCAGTGATGCGCTCTTCGTCAGTCTCGTTGTCTTCAGAGTTCATAGCGCCTTCATAGACCTTCTTAGTAGCTTCTACGCCGATAGCTGCAATAGAGAGCTTAGTGAGACGGGCCATCGTGATCTCACGTGCCTTCTCAGTAGCGTAACCCATGTAAGAGGAGATGTCAGTGCCATCAACATTGATTGTCAGTTGAAGGCTCGTCTTTCCAGACTTCTGAGACTTGTGTTCAGCGATGTTGGTGATCGTAGCTTCCTTGTTCTCAAGTTCGCCGATCTTGTGTCCACCCTGCTGATTACGGATAGTGTCGAAGTAGTTGTCGAAATTTTCAATTTTGTTTGCCATTGTATTGTCCTTTGCTCTTCTGAGCTTGTTTGTTCTTGTTTTTATGTTGTATCGTTTGATACATGATTAAATATAGACATTATTGACTCGTCTCAACAGATCTACAAGATTATTTTTATGTTACGATCAGTTCTGTCACAACGCTTTGGCAGATGCAGACAGAAGCTTGGCAGTATCTATCCGTCGAAAGGTTGTGACAGCTTTAAGACCAGCAATTATAAGGGATTGAAGCAATTTATTATTATTTGTCACAACCGTCAGTACCTATAACAAAAGTATTATAATAGATGTATAAAAATGAGAGTATATCATATATGCATATAATAAAGATCTACTAAGGATAGGTTGTGACGTTGTGACAGGTGTCAACCACCGGGTTTATGGTCTGATATGGATTCTGCCAATGTTGTCACAAAGGTCATGACAAGAAAAAAAAGTCGTGTAGAATTGCGCAAAAAGCAAATTTTCGTATATTTTTCATGTATAAATAAAATAGCTAAGGACCTAACCGACTAACGACACTTCCTTAGCGCTCAGGTAGGATTTATCTCATACTGATTCCTGTCTGTCATTCTCTGAGTACACTTTAGTCGGTTAGGCAGAGAATGACAGACATTTTTTGTATGAGAAAGGTAAATCGTATGAGAGATAGACTAAACCGACTAATAAAGAATGCTTTCGACCAAGAGCTGTATCAGAGATTCCTCCTATTCATTACTCTATATCCGGAGATCCAAATAGGACTACCTCTACTGAAGGCTTTCGTAGCTAAGAACATAGAAGTAAATGAAGATGAAGAGACTATAAAGAAGTTCAGAGATCTTATTGACTATTTGGAGAATAAGTAATATGAGTAAAATTAAAACAACAAACTACACTGCCGACAAGCTATGGAACTTGATCGACGAACTGGACAAACTAGAAGACAAGGAAGACGTGCTCAGAACATTCGCAAGTTCCTCTGATCTAGTCTTCAAACATGACGACAAGAGCGAAGAGCCACTCTCGGCATTCTGTGGCAGATTCTATGTTGACAACGGAAGATTCGTAACGAAGGAAGAGCTAAAGAAGGCTCTAGTCAGCATCGCTAACGTGAAGGAAGAGTTCAAGACAAAGCTTTCTGCGAAGGAAAAAGAGAAAGCTAACTCGGCTGGCGCAGGATTCGGATTCAAGGGTGAGAGGAACGAGCTCAACTTGAGAACTGAGCTGATCCGTACTAACAAGAACGACTTTGATCTGTTCAGCGAGATGAGACAGTGCGGATCATCTCTCGTGCTAAAGAAGGGAGATCAGGTTCTTCTCTGCGTTGAAGACGGAAAGGGTCATGTCAAGATCGGTTCTGAGAAGTTCTTGAAGGGATCTATCGCAAGAGAAGTCAAAGAGACATTCGAGATCAAGATCAAGCACTACGTCAAGCTTATGAACGACTTCGTCCAGAATCTTGATGACTACGAAGAGGAAGACGATCACGCTATCTCTCCTGTTGAAGACTTCATGAGCACCGAAGTTCCAGCATCAATGTCTAAGATGTATCAGCTCGTAGACTACTCAGAGATCAGAAGAGAGGGTCTTGGAAAGAACGCTAGAGAGTTCACTGTCCATCACTACAGATGGGAACTTAAAAAGAAGATCGAACACTTCGATGACCTGTTCGACTGGGTTCTTGACAACTGGAGGAAGTTCAACAAGTGCATTCACGGCGAAGATCACTTCTACGCTTGGTCAAACGATAGAGACAGAACGGCTGCATCTTACTGGGATCTTCCGACTACCGAAGTCAAGTGCCCGGAATCTTGGAAGAACTTCCTCAAAGAGAAGATGTCCGTTCATCTGATGCAGAGACTCGTATGCTACATCGGAATGATCTGTGATGCGTCTAACAAGTGCCAGCAGTATCTGATCATCTCTGGTACTGGTGGAGAAGGTAAAGACTTCTTCGAGAGACTGATCACTAACGTGATGCCAAAGAATTCGGTATCTAACCTTGACACTTCGGCACTCGCTAACGATGACAGATTCGGTCTCGCTAACAGAGAGATCTGGAAGTCGCATCTATCCATCATTCACGAGTTGAACAACGCTAAGAACCTCCAGTCTGAGAAGGCTAAGCAGTACTTCGCACAGAACTCTATGGATCTGGAAGTCAAGAACGCTGGAGTCGTATCTTGGGAGCCTATCAATCACAAGACGATCGTCAACTCTAACACGAAGATCTCCATCAAGGAATATGCTAACAGAAGACGCTGCATTCCTATCACTTTCTCGAACAAGTTGAAGTGGTCTCAGGAGCTTGAAGATCAGATGCAGAATGACGCTAAGCAGTTCATGGACTTCTGCTACTGCTTCTATAAGAAGTCGCCGTTAGTGAAGGATGGTCAGTATCTCGTTCTCTGCGAGGAAGATGAGCAGGCATATCTGGATGGAACTCTAGATATGGACAAGAAGGGATTTGATCGTCTCTCCAAGAGAGCTTTCACTGAAGAGTGCCTGAAGGACTACTACAACACTGATGAGTACACAGAAGACGACATCGTCTATGACATCTTCGAGCCACTCATTCAGGACATGTTCAAGATCACAGGAGATGACAATGATGTGATCTCAAACAGCGAATTCAAGAACTTGTTCATCAAGACAGTAGCAAAGAACGATGAGTACTGCGCTGCATTTGAAGTTCGTAGAGACTACAACGATCCAGACAAATTGGCGAACTTCTATCCGTTCAAGAACACGATCTACTGGAAGTTCACGAAGTATCTGAAGGACAAGTATGGACTTGAGTGCAAGGTAGTCAGAACATCCGATAACAGGCTAAGAGCTTGGAGAGGAATAAAAGCTACAGACTCTTCAGATAGGTCAGGAAACGAATTTGCTGGACTTCTAAGAGAAAGGAGCATTCCGTCAGGAATCGATGAATACCTCAACGACAACTAAGAGACTCAACTAACTACAAAGAGCATGGCGTAAGCTGTGCTCTTTTTTTGTAGACACAAATAAATAATTATATTTAAATAACACTTAGACATAACTATTAAGAAAGGAAGTACAATGTCAAGACCTAGAATGAGTTTAGAGAAGGCCATAGCTAAATTCGGAACGCTAGCGAAATATGAGCAGCATCTGGAGAGCATGAAGTTATGGCACAAAGATCACGCAGAGGAACAGAAAAAGTACAGAGAAATAAACAAAGAAAAAAGTCGTGAGAGGACTAAACTGTGGCGTAAGGAACATCACACAGAATTCATAGCATCTCTACATACTAGGAGAAAGAATAGCCCAGAGAGGCGCATAAAGAATATCATAGACGTTAAATCTAGGAAATTGGCTGATAGTCTAGGAATAGACAGAAAGAATAAACAGATACACCACTTTACAAATCCTGTTAGTATTGATAACTTTGTAGTACTAAAGACTGAAGATCATAGGTATCTTCATAATAAATTTGGAAAGTCAAACAAACATGTAGATCTGGATAGGGTATTGAGCGAATTAGATAATCTACAAGATCCTATATTCGTAATCAATGGTAAGGTTACTAGAGTGGAGGAAGTATAATATGCCGCGTCCAAGACTATCAGACGATGAGATCATCAAGAAGTACGGTGACTTCAACAAGTATCACGAGCACCGCATCAAGATGCTTCTATGGCACAAAGCTCATGCAGAAGAGCAGAAAGACTACAGATGGAAGAACAGAGACAGAGAACGTGCTAGAGCTAGGAAATGGAGAGCTGACCATCCGGAGCAGGTAGCTCAGATTAAGCTCAATCACAAGAATAGAAGACACACTGACAAGAGATTCGCAGAGAGTCTCAACATCAGAACTAGATCGAGATACCTTGCTGACCGGTTGGGTATAGATAGAACTGGCTGTGAGCTGCATCACTACACTGATCCTCTCACACTTGGAAACTTCATCGTCATTTCAAGAGAAAAGCACAGATGGCTACATAGTACTCTAGGCGGAAGTAATAAGAAGATAGATCTAAAAGTCATCAAAGCTGTTCTACCGATGCTAGGCAATGTAGTTCTAGTCAAAGATGGTAAGATCACCTCGTGGGAGGAAGTATAGTGCTTAAGCAGTTCATACTCAGTCACAGTCATAAGTCAGGTGACTTCTTATTGAATCCAGGCCAGACTCCAGACGAATTCACCGTAATTTCTGAGAAGCCATGTTTCGTAATTGGCCATCATACAGACACGAAAGGAAGTTGGGTTGATTCCAATACATTCAAATTCATCAAGGTAGATGGAGTCAACGATCCAGTAAGAGCAGAACTGAATGCGTGGAAATGGATCTTAACTCAGTTGAAGGACAATGAGTGGGCATGCTTACATCACTACAGACGACAGCTAATGCATCCTTGCTATGTACTATCGACTGCACAGCCTATGCCTATGCCCAACGGAGTTCTTGGTCAACTAGCTTATTGTCACACGATACAGTATGTTGACTTCTTGAGATACGCCTTAACTTCAGAGGACTTCAAGATTCTGCTAGAGGCTAAGGAATTTCGACCATATAACCTCTTTTGCGCTCCTAAGAACGTGATCGCACGTTGGGTGTCCGATATGGACTATCTCTACAAGAAGTTCATTCAGTTCTGCGGAGGAGACATCGAGAAGTTCTTGAGAAGAGATATAGACTTACTTAGATTTAGGCCAGGAAAGAATTGCAGTTGGGACTACCAAAAGAGAAGCTTTAGCTTTATTCTGGAAAGGCTCAACACACTGTTCTGGCTCAAACAGCAGAGGGCTAAGAATAGAGTCATGCCGTTGGCAGTGAGACTTATAGAGGAGAATCAAACGATATGAGAACAATCTATACAAATATAGGAGATCTGAGATGCGTGAAATAGAAAATTCAGTTGGACTAATTGGAATAATTATTATTCTATTATTTGTTAATCATACTATATGTGAAATGCGGAAAGATAATCTTAATCTACAAAACCAAATACAGTTACTTAGGGAGGAGATTGAATGCGCACAATAGTAGGTATGACTACATGGAATAAGAGAATCGGAACTTGCATTCCGACAGTGAAAGACATTCTGAATCAGACAGTCAAGGTTGACGAGTTCGCTATCAACTTGGACAGACAACAGTTTCCGAACGAGCGAGAAGATGTGTATAAGCTCTGTCCTGAACTGATCGAGCTAGAGAAGTCAAAAGACAATCTTAAGCTCTACTTCCAAGACAAGGATATGAGGTGTTGGCAGAAGATCGTTCCTATCTTGAGAAGAGAATTGGATCAACCAATAAGACTTTTTACTATAGATGACGATACCCGATACGATCAGCACTGGATAGAATACGGACTTAGATCTATTGAGAATGCCGATTGGCTATGTATGACTCACGATCAGCTTACGCAAGGACAGGCTCAACTATACAACTGGAGGGCTGTAGAGTGTCTCAGAAGAGAAGTTGATGACGAGATCGTGTTCCAGTGTCCGCTTGACGATCACGCAATCTTCTGGATCATGAGAAAGTATGGCCTGAAAAGGGGAAAGGCTCCGTTCCCTGATGGCTGGGACAAAGGAGACAGAGAGCTAGGCTACTCGTTCCGTAGATGCTTCATTCCGAACGATGATCCGTCTAAAGTCCTTCACGGAGACTATCCTTTCGAGCAGTTCCTCAGAGAACGTGAGATCTTCAAGAGGAAGGGTATCGTATGATCCAAGATGACTTGAGTCCGATAGAGATAGAGCTACAGAGAATAGCCAACAGACTAGAGAGTGTCTGTGGCTCTTCTTATCAGAGATGTGACAAGTGCGGAGAGAAGGGAAGAGGCTTCTCTAATCTGATGGAGGGAACCTTCACTTGTCTAAAGTGTCACATGAAAAAGGAAGGAGAACGACTCGACTCTGATCCTGACTGGATCCGTAAGGAACGAGTATGGAAGCTGAGGAAGGCAATCAGTGATAGAAAGCTCAATGTAGCATAAATACTAAAATAGCTGAGGTATACAATGAAGAAGAGAGATACAGAAGATCGCAGAATGAACGAGAACAGCAAGATGACAGATCGCGAGATCGCTGAGCTTCTAGTTCCAGACTCTACGACAAAGCCGTTGACCGACGAACAAGTCAAAGAAGTCATTGGAAGAGGATGCGTTCCAGCAGTTGATCCGCAAATGGAGAAGTGGGACAGACTGCTAGACATTCTCGGAGACATGTTGATGGCTGAGACTGAGATTCTGAACATCTTGAAGAGATCAGAAGCTCGTCAGAAGTTCGACATGGATATGAGATATGGAGGTTGCTGATGAAGCTGCAAGATGAGCTAGACAAGAGCTGGACTGACATAACTCTGGATAGCGGAGACGTGAACGAAGACTTCACTATCGCTATGCTCAGCACGAACGACAAGAAGGAGTTCGCTAAGTTGGCTTTCCAGTTCTGCATAAAGGGAACTACTTTCGAAGAGCTTGACGATGAGTGGTACGAGAAGAAGACTCTCTTGATCCGTCACTTCTTGAGCAAGCTGTACATCAAGGCTCCGATGCCGAAAGTGTACCAGAAGCTGATGACTATCTTGGAGAGAAGAGACGCTCGTCACTGGTCTGCTGACAGCAAGATCAGAACGATCGACATCGTTCAGCCCAACAACGACGTCAAGGTAACTATAAGCGACTACTAATATGAAAGACAGACATCACTTACTAGAATGCATTCTATGGCCTAACGGAGATGGAACTTTCCGTAAGATCATCAACACTGCAAAGAGACTTGATGAACTCGGAATCTACAAAGAATTCAAGATGACTATAGAGATACCTCATGGACTTCACAGCTCTATGCATAGACAGTTTGAGGAAGGTACAGAGTACTCAGTACATAAGACCGGAGAGAAAGCTGCAAACTGGAGAGGAGGTTCAGCAGAATGCTATCGTCAATATAAGAAAGCATTAGCTCTATTCAAAGAAGGAAAGATTACTGATGAGGAGTTTAAGCCTTTCAAGAATGATTGGTGTTCTTACGTCAAAGAAAGAAACAGGCTAAAGAAACATGGCAGTGAATCACGAGTATAAGCTCTTTAAGCACCAGAGAGAGTTCTTCAATAGCACAGCACCGATATGTGCTATGATTTGCGGTCGTGCTGCTGGAAAGTCTTTCATCGCTAGTCTATACATCGCATTGAACTTTCTACAAGGACTAAGAATAATCGCATTGGCTCAGTCGTACAAAGCACTTAACGAAGTTCTATTCACTGAGATCATAAGTCGTCTTCAGGAGCTCGCTATCCCATATCATTTTGAGAAGCAGAGCATGAAGATCACTTATGGCGATGGCGTCATATTCGGTGCATCTTACGAGAACATCGAGTCAATAAGAGGTCTGTCTAGGATCTCTATTGCAGTATGCGATGAAGCAGCATTAAGTCCAGCTAATCTCTTCACTGCTCTTGCACCTTGCTTGAGAGGTGAGGGAATCGACCCATACATCAGAATTCTATCTACTCCAAGAAAAGGAAGTTGGCTAAATCTCTACATCAAAGAGCATCCCGATCTAGTCGAAGTGATCCACGCTAAGACGACTGACAATCCTCTGATCACTCAAGAGCAGCTCCAGTTGATGAGCAACTCTATCGTCAACGAAGATATGCTCAGACAGGAGCTAGAGGGCGAGATGCTTGACATCGACTCAGATGCTTCTATTTTGCAGCTAAAGGACTATCCTACGAGAGATTCGGGTCTACCCGGAGTGAACTACATGGGTATAGACCTTTCGGGCTTAGGAGCGGACAATAACGTCTTTACGGTGGCGAACAGGTACAGGATCGAGGAACAGATCAAGATCCAGAGCGCAAACTCCTTCGAGTTGGGTGACATAGCCGAGAGACTCGTCCAGAAGTGGAACATTCAGGGAATCTTCATAGACATCACTGGATCGACTAGTTGTGGAGCTCTCGACGTGATGAGATCGAAAGGACTTCAGGTGACTGGTATAAACTTCGCTCAGAAGCCGTTCGACTGCGACACTGGCAACAGATGCGCTAACGCTAGAGCTGAGATGTACTTGGATCTTGCTAAGTACGTCAAAGACGGCCTCTTCGTATCGAGCGACGACATCAAGACTCAGCTAGCATACACGACCGTCTTCGTCAATCAGTCTGGAAAGATGCAGATCATCAAGAAAGCTGACATCAAGGAACTGATAGGACACTCTCCTGACGAAGCTGACTCGCTGGCTCTAGCTGTCTATGCGATGGAGCACAAGGCTGTCAGTCTGACTAAAGACGAAGAGAGAAGGAAAGCGTCAGAAGTGGCTGCTCGTTACGCTTACTTCTGGCACCGAGACAACGACATTGAGTGACAATCGCTCAATGCAAAATTTATGAAAATGAAGGAGCAATTGCATGATTTCAGTACGCGAGCTCATAAAAGAGGCTACATCGAGAGCCAACATCGTACCAAGACGACAGGCTGTCCCTGGAAATTTGGTCGAGATTGCCTTCAATCATCTGAAGGGAATCGTATCTAAGTACAACAATGACAATCTTCTCGCATTCACACAAGAGAACATCACGCTTCCGCTCAAAGAGAAGATCCACATCTTCGACAAGAACGACAGTCTTCTCGGTCCTTATGACAAAGTATTCGACGGAGTAGATGCTCTGAACGAGTACGAGCTCAGCAAAGACGACGTAGACAATGGAACTCTAGCTATCGTCAGAGAAGCTGGCTACGAGAACTCTTACTGGTTCGCTATCGGTGTTGGAACTCCATCTGGTCCAGTTTACACTTGGGCTGGAAGTAGAGTTCCAGAGAACGTGCCGTATCGTCTACAGAAGATGATGGACTATCGCGCCATGTATCAGATGTACTGTCCTGACGTGAGCAAGATCAACACGCTCACGATGATCAAGATGAACGAACAGAACATTCCTTGGACTTACGAGCTCAACTTCATGCCGTATGACAAGTTCGAGAGATGCGGACCTTCTGATCCAGTGTTCACGTTCGTCGGTAAGGCAGAGGGAGAATGGATCATTCAGGTCAAGCCGATTACTGTCAGACAGATCGGATTCAAGATGAAGCTCAACTACAACAGAGCTCTCGACTTCGACATTGACGATGATCTGATGGTTCCTGACAACTACACAGAGCTTCTCATCACTGCACTAACTCACAAGCTCGCTCTTCAGTTCCCGAGACTGGACGACGCTCAGATGCAGAGACTTGAGAATGATCTACGTGTCATGGTAGAGAATGTCAGAACTCCGAAGGCTGATGTCCGTCAGGTTCTGAGAAACATGGACTATCACGGCAGAGGAACAATGACTCAGTGGGAGCTTGAGGCAGGTAACTGGATCTTCGGAGGCTAACGATGGGAAAAGTCAAGCTGATTCAGAATATCGCTGGATCTATCAGCAAGAGCAACATCCAGAAAGTAGGTCTGGGCGAGTGCATCAACATGTACTGCGAGAGGCAGAATCCGACTGAGCACTCCTGTGATCTTCTGATGAGAACTGTTCAGGGCGAGATTCAAGCGGCTCAGATTCCTGGACGTTGCAGAGGCATGTTCAGAGTATCGAGAGGTATCGACAACCGTCCTAACCTGTATGCTGTGTATGACCAGACGCTCTATCTGATCAACAGTCTGCATCAGTCAACAGTCATCGGTCATCTTGACTCATACACTTCTGAAGTTCACATGACGGAGACTGGCGGTTACGGCTCAGCTCATCCTCATCTTATTCTTGTTGATGGAAACTCTGTATACGCTGTAGATACGACTCTAAGCATCGGTGACCAGCAGGCAGACTTCAAGAGCATCAAGCTTCCGTATCGAGTGAACTCTAACACTCAGCAGATCCAGCCTACGCATTGCGCATATCTCTATGGCTATCTGATCGTCAACGACTCTGGCACAGACGCATTCTACACTTCGTATCAATATCCGTTCGAGATCCAAGACACTCAGTCCGCTGACTTCTATGAAGAGCGTGAAGAGTTCATCGAATGGTGGATGACACTGACAGACGATCAGAAGAAACAGTACAGAGCTGGAGAGATTCACGACAACTACTGGAATCAGTGGCAGGACTTCATCACTGGCAAAGCTGATGACACTCCTGAAGTGAATGACATCTTCAGAGTTGACACTGTCCAGTTCGCTAAGTACGGATTCATCACTTACTCTGAGTGGTGTCCTGACAATACGATCGCTCTCATTGGAAACGGCAAAGCTATGTACACGTTCGGTGACAGATCCTATCAGATCTTCACTTACAACGATGACGTGAACAATCCGTTCACTTCTCCGAACACCGCTGCTGGCAATATCGGCATCAAAGCTCCGAACTCATTGGCTTGGCTCGGCGAGACTATCATCTGGCTAGGCAGCTCTGACATCGGCGAGAACGGAATCTTCATGCTGACTGGTGCAGAGCTCAAGCGTGTCTCTACGAAGGACATCGAACGGGAGCTGAAGTATCTAAAGAATCCAGAGAACGCTTACTCCTCTGTATGGCAAGAGAATCAGCATCTGTTCTACTCTATAACATTTGAAGACTCACAGAAGACTTTCGTCTATGACGCTACTGAAGATGCTTGGCACTACAGAGCTTCTTACGACGAGAACAACAGATTGACCTTCTGGAGATACAATCACGCCACTTTCGCTTATGGCAGAATCTATGTCGGAACGAAGAACGCTCTAGCATACATGGACGAGAACAAGTACACAGAGCACGACGGAAGAGTTATGCTCAAGCTTCGTAGAGGATCTGTCCTGACTTCTGACGACTGTCCGTTCTTCATCGATGAGTTCGAGCTAGTTTGCAACAATGGTCAACATAGCTTTGATGATCATTACGACAACATGGAATTGAATCCTCGTGTTCAATTCCGTTATACATGGGACGGAGGTAACTTCTCGGACTACGAAGACGCGTATCTAGGCAAGATAGGACAATACGACTACTCTACGAGAATCTATCAATGCGGCATGGGTTCATACTTCACACTAGAAGTAAGTACTACTGAGCCTATTCCGTTTGCTATAGAGAATCTTAAGATCCAGTGGAGTCCAACTTCTATGTTCGGAGTCTAATCTATATTTTATGTGAGGTAATAAAATGATTAGAAAGTCTGAAAAAAGCTTAAGAAGATACTGTCAAAGGTATACCGAGATCGAGAATTACGAACAGGCACTGAAAGGTCCAGAAAGCTATGTAATTCATCACAAGAAAGGTATAGAACTGAATCTATCTAAGGTTGAACTTAAGAAAGCTGGTCTATACTGGCATAGAGATCCTTCTGAACTTATATTCCTGACGAAAAAAGAACATAGACAGATTCACACTATCGGAGAAAGGAATCCATCTTACGGTAAAGGTACATTCTCTGGACATAAACATTCTGAGGAGACTATCAAGAAGATGAAGAGTCACAAGAAGTCCGAGGAAACTAAGCGTAAAATGAGCGAATCCAGAAAGAAATGGTGGGAGAATAAGAAATGTCAGACAGAATAGATCTTAGAAGAGTCAGACTTTCAGCTGAGAACACATCTCACTGGTCTGACGCTCTTGAGGGCTCTTACGGACAAGTTGGAGCACAGAAGTACGGAATGGTACTGATCAAGAACGTCCTGTTCATCAATCTGTACAAAGGAGCAGATGTAGATCTGATCCTTCCTACAGTTCATGACGGATTCTTGATCACTTCAACAGGTAGAAGAATAAATGTAAATGATAGCAGACTTCAAGCAACACTCAGTTCCACAGAGTCTGCATTCGGACAACTAATGCTTATGAAATGGAACTGACGGAGGATAGAAAATGGTCCCTTTGATCATCGCAGGTGCCGCAGCTTCTCTAGCTGGAAGTGGCATTCAGGCATACTCACAGTACAAGGCTAACGAAGAGGCACTAGAAGCCAAGAAGAGAGCCGCTAATCAGCTATACGCTCAAGGTCAGCTTACTGACAATGAGTACAAGAAAGTCATCAAGAACATCGAAGACTACTATGCTCAGCGTGGAAGTCTCGGTCAGGAGTCTGATGTCAACGCATATCGTGATGCTGTCAGATCCTTCAATCCTGAAGACTATGCGGCTGATGTAGGCGAGTTCTCCTTCAACAAGACTAAAGATGACTTCGTCAATCCGTACTACTCTCAGATCATGGCTGACACGACAAGTCAGCTTCAGCACACAGCAGCTGGTGCAGGTCTAGGTCGTGGTACTGGAGCTGCTCTCAACATCGCAAAGGGAGTAACCGAGAAGTCTGATGAGCTCTATCGCACTGCTATGCAAGACTATCAGAACGAGAGGAACTTCGCATACCAGAAGTATCAGGACGCCATCACTAACAATCAGAATCGTCTCAACAGTCTACTCGGCGCTAAGACGACTCAGATGCAGATGCAGGGCAATCTCGCTAATGACTACTACGACGTGATGGATCAGGTTCAGGCTGACAGAATCGCAGCTGAACAGGATAGACTCAACGCCAAGACATCTTACTCTACAGCGATGGCTGGACTCTACTAATAGCGGAGGAAACACTACATGGCAAGAATTTACAACAGAGACAACATCAACTACTCTGGACTGATCGGACAGGCTATCCAGAACGCTAATCAGACTTCTCAGCTATACGCTAACAAGTGGCAGCCGGGCTCTACTATGGGTCAGGCTCTAGGAGAAGCAGGAGAGAAGCTGCAACAGGCTGGATGGAACGAATGGAGCGCTCAGCAGAACGATGCTAGAGCTAGAGCAAAGCTTGAAGCTGAACAGAAATTCCAAGCTATGCAGAATCAGGCAAACAGAGATCTTCAGTGGGCTATCAATCAGGAAAATAACGCTAATGCTTTGAAGATCGCTAATCTCAACAAGGCTACTCAGAACGAGTACAAGATGGATGAGTATCACAAAGGTCTAAGTCTCGCTAAGCAGCAGCTAAACTATGCTCTTCGCGCTAGAGATATGGCAAACGAAGGCTCTCCTGAATGGATCGCTGCTGATAGAGAAGCTGGTAAGGCTAGCACAGACATCGCATACTACAATTCTAAGATCAATGGAGCTGACGCTAAGGCCGAACTTAATAAGGCTCTAGAGTCTGGAGATCCTCTAAAGATTGCATGGGCTAGAGCTAGAGTAGGAGAGACATATCAAGACGAAGATCCATACAAACAGGACACTGTTACTCCAGAAACTAAGAAGGAAGATCTGACTCCTCCAGTAGCACCAGTAACTGAAACTGTAAATGAAAAAGATCCTAATTATGGAGTAAGTCAGAAGAAGCAAGGCGACACTCAGATATCTCATCTTCCTAAGCAGTTCAAGACTGATGCTGATGTTGAAAAGGCTAAGGTTGATGCTGGAGCTATCAAAGATCCTAATGTCAGACGAGATGTATTGAATGCAATCGATAAGATAGCTGATAAAGGAACTATTGAAGGCAACACCGCAAAGTTGATCGCTAAATATGATGGTAAGATCATCAGACAAAGAGAATGGGATTCTATGTCAGAAGAAGAGAAGAAGAGCATTCTTAAGGTGATGAAGAGATCTGGAACTGGTAAGCTTACTAAGAGATAGTGAGGTTCAATATGGCTGAAAAACTTTCAGATAAGTTCAGAAAGAATCTACTCAAGGTAGATGTAGAAGACGAGATCCTTGATAACCTCTACGACGCCGTGAAGGATATGTCGGACGAGGACTTCAAGGAGTACATGTCTGCTAATAAGGGATATTATGAACGAAATCTGCCGGTAGTGATTGAAGCTCTTCCAGACTTTCAAACGTATATCTCTGTTGAGCCAGGCCACACTGCTGCTCCTATCGACTACGAGAAAGTAACTGGTAGTCGTGATGCACTCGATCGCTTTCATGAATACAACATGAAGGATATGGAGCTCTTTGGATCCAAAGTTGGAATGACCGGTAAAGAATTCCTTCAGAGAATGGCTGAA
>JAEEGK010003896.1_pt1 | contig 36811 bp, 34 predicted proteins | sample 8958771 | NCBI WGS metagenome assembly JAEEGK01 (sample SAMN16246547, study PRJNA631951) | gut metagenome | biome: gut microbiome; feature: rumen; material: SC-attached | host: Bos | place: Iran: Karaj | collected 2018-10 | reverse complement strand
AAAATCTTAAGATGGCAGCACTTCGTCATCTTTCTAAAATGCCACTTGGTTATTTCGAGGCAAATCCAAGTGGTATGCTCAGAAAAATCATTGACGATAACAGTTTCCAGACAGAGACATTTATCGCCCATCAGTTGCCTGATTTAGTCGGAGCATACGTAACAATGATTGTAAGTTTGGTTGTTATGGTGGCTTTCGACTTTAGAATCGGTATTCCACTTTTCGTATTATTTGCAATTAGTTTTGTGCTTCAGGGAGCTCTTATGGGCAAGGAGAGCATGGAATTCATGAAGACATATCAGGATGCCATGGAGACTATGAACCATGAGGCAGTTGAGTATGTCCGCGGTATTTCAGTAGTTAAGGTATTTGGCCAGACAGTTGAATCATTTACAAAGTTTACAAAGGCTATCAAGGATTATAAGGAAAATGCCCTAGCTTATACACTTTCATGCAGAAAGGGTATGGTGGCTTTTTCTTCGCTTATTAATTCAAGCTTTTTGGTGTTAATTCCTGCAGGTGTATTGGTAGCTCTTAACACAAATGATTTGCTTAGCTTTACTCAGAAGTTCTTATTCTACTTGATTTTTACACCAGCTTGTTCAGTAATGCTTAACAAGATTATGTACATGACTAGCTACAAGATGCAGGCTGAGGAGGCAATGCGTCGTATCGACACAATCCTTACAGCTACACCTATGGAAGACGCTAGAGAAATTCAGAAATCAGAAGGATTTGATATTGAGTTTAAGAATGTAACTTTTGCATACGATGGAGCAAATAAGAATGCAGTTGAGAATCTTAGCTTTAAGGTAAATGCAGGAGAGAGCACAGCTATCGTAGGTCATTCTGGTTCTGGTAAGACTACAACAGCAAGCCTTATTCCTAGATTCTATGATGTTAATGATGGCGCCATCCTAATCGGTGGAGTGGACATCAGAAACATGAGTCAGAAGGATTTGATGGAGAAGGTTTCTTTCGTTTTCCAAAATCCAAAGCTTTTCAAGGAGTCATTGCTTGCTAATATCTGCGCAGGTCGTCCTGGTGCCACAAGAGAAGAGGCCCTTGAGGCAGCGCATCTTGCACAGTGCGATGACATTTTAGCAAAATTCCCACAGGGTATTGATACTGTTGTAGGTACACAGGGTGTTTATCTTTCAGGTGGTGAGACTCAGAGAATTGCCATTGCAAGAGCTATTCTTAAGAATGCTCCAATTGTAATTTTAGATGAGGCTACCGCATATGCGGATCCAGAAAATGAGAGCCAGATTCAGGCTGCATTTAAGGAACTTGTTAAGAACAAGACAGTTATTATGATTGCTCACAGACTTTCTACTATTGTTGATGCTGACCAGATTTTAGTTATGAATGAAGGTCAATTAGTAGAGCAGGGTACACACCAGAATCTGGTGGCAGCAGATGGTGAATATGCAAAGATGTGGTCTAACTATCAGAAGACAACACAGTGGCATATTAAGAATACATCAGATGCAGAAAGTGAGGGTCAGGCATGTTAAAAAGAATATTTGCTCTTAGTGATGGTGGCGCAAAGGATTTAAAGAAGGGAATTGCAGCTACAGCTATTTATAATATTTTATTGATGGTTCCAGTTGGAATCATGATGCTTCTTGTACTTGAGATGCTTACAGGCATTGATACAGGAGTATTTGAAACTGATTTTGGAATTGGTGGATTTATTGCTCTTACACTGATTATGTATGTGATTATTTTTATTTCTCAGTGGATTCAGTATGACAAGACATACACAGTTGCATACGAGGAGAGCGCAAATAGACGTCTCACTCTTGCTGAGAAAATCAGAAAGCTTCCACTTTCATTTTTCGGTGAGAAGAATCTTGCTGATTTAACAACCACAATGATGGGAGATTGTACAGCTCTTGAGCGAACATTTTCAAATGCTATTCCACTTATGCTTGGAACACTTACTATGTTTGCAATATCAGCTGTTTGCTTGATTGTGATCGATTGGAGAATGGGACTTTGTATTTTAGCACCTGTTCCTGTTGCAGCACTTATTGTTATTTATGCAAGAAAGGCTCAGCAGAAGGCAGAGGCTGCAAATATGGATGCAAAGAGAACAGCCTATGATGGAGTTCAGGAATTCTTAGATACTATTCAGGAAATCAAGTCATCTTTTAGAGAAAATGAGTACTTAGGAAAGATTGATACAAAGCTTGAAAATGTAGTTAAGGCATCTTTCAAAAACGAATTAGCTCCTGGCGCTGCTACAACAACAGCCCAGTTTGTTCTTAGATTTGGACTTGTACTTGTTCTTTTAGTTGGTGCAAAGCTTGTATCAGACGGCACACTTAGTATTCCATATTTCATTATGTTTTTGATTATGGCAGGCCGTATTTACGATCCATTTAATTCATGCTTCATGCTTATGGCAGAGATCTTTTCTGCATTAGTTAGTATCAAACGTACAAAAGAGATTGAAGCTATTCCAGAGCAGTCAGGAAGCCAGAAATGTAAAAATAATGGCTATGACATCGAGTTTAAGGATGTTGAGTTTGCTTACAATGATGAGAAAGTTTTAAAGGGCGTTTCATTTGTTGCAAAGCAGGGTCAGGTTACAGCTCTTGTTGGACCATCTGGTTCAGGAAAATCTACTGTATCAAGACTTGCATCAAGATTCTGGGATGCAAACAAGGGAAAGATTACTCTTGGCGGCGTAGATGTTTCTACTATCGACCAGGAAGTACTTCTTAAGAATTTCTCAGTTGTTTTCCAGGATGTACTTCTTTTCGACGACACTGTAATGGAAAACATCAGACTTGGTAGAAAAGATGCTACTGATGAGGAGGTTATTGCTGCTGCTAAGGCTGCATGCTGCGAGGAATTCATTAACAAGCTTCCAGAAGGTTACAACACAATGATTGGTGAAAACGGAAGCACACTTTCAGGTGGTGAGCGCCAGAGAATTTCTATTGCAAGAGCACTTCTTAAAGATGCTCCAATTGTTCTTCTTGACGAGGCTACAGCATCAATGGATGCAGAGAGTGAGAACCTTGTTCAGGATGCGCTTTCAGTACTTCTTAAGAATAAGACTGTAATTGTAATTGCCCACAGAATGAGAACTATCGCAAATGCGGATCAGATTATAGTTCTCGATGATGGCAAGGTCGTAGAGTCAGGCAAGCCAGAGCAGCTTATCACAAGCGGTGGCTTATATTCACACATGGTAGCCCTTCAGAAAGAAACGTAACTAATGGAAACAAAATTAATAAAAGGGCTTGAGAAAATAGAAAAGAATGACATTGTTGTTATCTGCCTCCCACATGCGGGGGGCGGAGCATCATTCTTTAATTCCTGGAGCAAATATTTTAAAAAGCCATATGTTATTAGCCCAGTACAGCTGCCAGGACGTGAGGAGAGAATCGTTGAAAAGCCAATGGAGTCAATGACAGAAATTGCTAGTGAAATAGTGGATATTCTCATGACTCTAGAAAATGATTTTATTTTGTTTGGTCATAGCATGGGGACAAAGCTGCTTTTCGAGGTGGAAAAATTACTTGAAAAGAATGGACGTATGGCAAAGCTTGCCGTAGTGTCTGCCTGCCCGCCGCCAGATAGATTAGAGTCAGAAAAAATCGCACTTCTTCCGGATGACAGATTTATAGAGGCACTTTTAAATTACGATGGGATTCCTCAGGTACTACTTGAGAACAGGCAGCTGCTTGATATGTTTCTCCCTATGCTGAAAGCTGATTTTAGACTTAGCGAAGACTATGTATGTGAGGATAACACCCCAATAAAATGTCCTATATGTGCAATGGGGGCAAATCAGGATTATGACGCCTTAGAGCCTGCTATCAAGGCTTGGGCAAGTTATACTCAGGATGATTTTTCATATAGGATGTTTGAGGGCACTCACTTTTATATTAAGGAGAAAGAGCAAGAGGTGCTTAGTCAAATAAAAGAATATTTTGATAAGGTTAATTAGTCGTTTAGAAATGATTTAACGGAGGGAAAAATGAAAAAGAGTGAAGATACTAGAGAGATGTTGGTCTCTGGAAATATCGTTAGCACAATGCTGACACTTAGTATTCCAGCTATTCTTGGAATGGTTGTAATTGGTCTTTATAACTTTATGGATGCTGTATTTGTAGGGCAGATGGTTAATGCTACAGCCATGACTGCAGTAAAGGTATCCTATCCATTTACACTTTTAAATAGTGGTGTTTCTACACTTATCGGTGTAGGTTCATCATCACTTTTATCAATTGCTATTGGTAAAAAGGATAAGAAAACAATTGATGGCATCATGGGAAATCTTATGGCATTAATTGGAATTCTTTCTGTGATTGTAATGGTTGTGGGACTTGCTTTCACACCACAGCTCCTTTCACTTAGCGGTGCTAAGGGGGACATTTTAAATGAGGCAGTAAGATATCTTCGCATAGTATTTTGCGGTTCATTATTTGTTAACTTTGCCCAGTCAGCAAACATGGTAATGAGAGGCGAAGGAAAGCTTAAGAAGGCTATGACATTTATGGCAATCGGTGCCATTTTAAATATCATTCTTGATCCAATTATGATTACTATTGTCGGCAAGGAAAATGGTGTTACAGGTGCTGCTTTTGCAACTATCATTTCTCAGTTTGTTCAGGCATGCATCACTCTTTACTATTTCTTAAATAAGAGTGAGCAGATTAAGATTGGCAAGATTGGTGTAAATTCTTCAATGGTTAAGCCGGTACTTAGCGTAGGTGTTTCTGCAATGATGATGCAGGTGCTTCAGATGGTACAGCAGACTATTATGTACAACACTGTAGAGTCATTTGGTGGTAGCAGTTGGCAGACAATCCTTGGTGCTTCACTTAGCTTGCAGGCATTTGCATTTATTCCTCTTTGGGGAATCAGCCAGGGCTTCCAGCCAGCTATCGGAACCAACTATGGTGCTAAGAAATATGACAGAATGGTAAGCTTTAACAAGGCATTTATGATTGCGGCTACAATTATTGCAGCAGTATTCTACATCCCAATTATGTGCTTCCCAGAAAAGATGCTTTCAATGTTTATCAAGGATGCAAGCGACGTTGTAGTTATGGGTGCGCCAATGCTTAGAATTCTATTTGCTACATATATTTCATACGGTGTTATGATTCTTGCAATCACATTCTTCCAGGCTATTGGAAAGGGAAGTATTGCAGCTATCCTTACACTTCTTCGTCAGGTAGTATTATTCATTCCACTTGTAATATTACTTCCACGAATCAAGGCATTGGGCGTAGGCGGTGTATTCTTTGCACAGACATTTACTGATATTGTTGTAATGGTGATGGTAGTAATCTTTATGACAAGCGCATTTGCTAAAATCAGAAAAGAACTATCAGAAACCACAAATCCTCATATCGAAAATGCTACAGAAACAGCTTCTGCAAAAGCAGAGAAGATGGAAGGTTAATTAAATAGAGTCGAGTTTTTTTTGACCCAGGGGGACGGGGTTAGTGGACCATTTTCAAGTGTATTATCAGAAAATGGACCACTGACTCCGTCCCCCTGGGTCATTTATTGCCACACTACAAAAAACGTGTATAATAAGAAACATGTTGGGAGAAGGCAAATGAAAAAATACATGTATATTCTTAAGACTCAAATAATTAAAACCATGACATATGAGTTTAATGTCTATGGCAATATCATTATGCAGACAATCATCATGATTACTTCTGCTTATTTCTGGAAGGCTCTCTATAGAAAGCAGGAAACTGTAGGAGGGGTGGATGCTGACAGTATGCTCACATACATAATCATATCTTCGTTGTTATCCGTGCTTTTAATCACAAATGTGGAAAAAAGAATTGAACAGAGTGTAATTAAGGGAACTGTAGCCACAGATATGATGCGACCTATTAACATTTTTGGTGGGTATTTTGCTGAGGATATTGGAAGTATCATTGCGCTGTTTTTCCAAAACATGGTTCCCATTTTTATTATTGGTTCATTATTTATAAAGGTGCCAAAGATGGCGGATATTTCTGCTCTGCCGTTGTTTATAATCTCAGTTGTAGAATCATTTATGATCAACTGGCTGATTGCGGCTCTCTTTGGAATGATTGCATTTACAGCAATTAATATTGACGCTCTTATTCAGGTGAAAAAGCATCTCCTTAGACTTTTGTCTGGAAGTATTATTCCTGTTTGGTTTTTCCCAGAGAAGGTGGCAAATGTCTTAGAAGCACTTCCATTTGTTTATATTTATCAATTACCGCTTTCTATCTATATAGGAAAAGGTGATAGAGCAGAACAGCTTAGGGGAATGGGAATACAGTTTGTGTGGCTGGTAATTCTTGCCGCTCTTTTCCTATATGTTCAGAAGCGTGCAACTAGAAAAGTGATGGTACAGGGAGGTTGATGATGAAAAAAGGATTTAAAGAACTGTGCCATTATATGGACGTGACGGGCCAATGTATCAAGATGGCATTTATGACAATAATAGAATACCCATCAAGCATTGCAGGATGGCTTATATCAAATCCACTCCAGTTTATCATGGGATTTGCCATTATAAAATTTGTGGTGGAGTCTTTTGGTGAGATAAATGGATGGAACTATGGGCAGCTAGCATTTTTATATGGAATTTCAGTTATATCCCACGCTCTTTCTATGATATTTTTCGTCCAGGGATGGTTTATGGGCTACTATGTGATTTATGGAGATTTCGATCAATATTTGACCAGACCACTTGGCGTACTTTATCAATTCTTTTTTACAAATATAAATATATTTGGAATTACAGATTTGATACCTGGAATTATTGTATTTATTTATGGATGCGCAAAATGTCAGCTTGCAATAACGCCACTTTTTCTGGTACAGGTAATTATCATGTTGGTGGGGGCAACTCTCATAAGAGGCGGCATATATATTCTAATTGGAAGTACATCTTTTCACACTAGAAGTGCAGTGGATTTTGGCCAGTACACACAGGAGATAATGGACAAGACCACTATGTATCCAATATCAATGTATCCTGAAAGTATGCAGTTTATTTTGACATATTTGATTCCAGTAGGATGGGTTTCATTCTACCCGGTGTCAGCATTGCTTGGAGTTGAAAATACTGTGTTAAATGGGCTCGCAGTGCCATTTGTGACATTGGCGGTAGGGCTTGTAGTTATGATTTTAGCGTGTGCTTATTTTACATCGGGACTCAAAAAATACGAAAGTGCAGGTAACTAAATATGATTAAAGTTGAAAATCTAAGCAAAGACTATTTACTCAAGAAAAAAGCGCCTGGACTTTCAGGTGCGCTAAAGGGACTTGTAAAACGTAATTACGAAGAAATACATGCTGTTAAGGATTTATCCTTTAGCATTGGCGAGGGGGAAATAGTTGGATTTATCGGGCCAAATGGTGCAGGAAAAAGTACCACTATAAAGATGATGGCTGGAATCCTGACACCTACAAATGGAAGTGTGTATATCAATGGTGAGGATATTACAAAGCATAGAAAAGAAGTGGTAAGAAACATTGGCGTTGTATTTGGACAGCGTTCTCAGCTCAACTGGGATCTGAGACTGGGAGAAAGTTTTGAGCTGCTTAAGCACATTTACCAGATTCAGCAGAAAGACTATGAGGCAACACTCGATGTGATGGATGAGATACTTGGTATCAAGGAGCTTGTAGATAAGCCTGTACGCCAGATGTCACTAGGACAGAGAGTAAAGGGGGATTTGGTGGCAGCAATGCTACATTCTCCAAAGGTGCTATTTTTAGATGAACCGACCATTGGACTTGATGTGTCATCTAAGTTTGCTCTTCGCACATTTATCAAGGAAATTAATAAAATCAAAAAGACAACAGTAATACTTACCACCCACGATTTAGGTGATATCGAGGAATTGTGTGAACGACTAATCATTATAAATCACGGTGTGATGATGGAGGATGGAAATCTATCTCAGATAGTAGATAGAATCGCTCCATACAAGACACTTGTGGTAGAGTACTATGATGAAGCTGCGCCTGAGCATGCTAGATGCGAGATGATTGAGCATGAGGGCAATATAGCAAAATACAAATTTATGAAGCAGGAGACTACTGCAGCAGAAATCATCGCCGACCTTTCCAAAGAAAAGAATATCAAGGATGTTTCTATTGAAGAGGCAGGTATTGATGATATCATAAAGATTGCATACGGGTCATAGGTGGACCAAGGGGACGGGGTTAGTGGACCATTTTTAAGAAAATTGTCAAATAATGGACCATTGACCCCGTCCCCTTGGTCCATAATTAGGCTATGGCTCTTTTTTTAATAAAAGGGTAAAATAATACGAAAAAATTACTTTGAGGAGAATAATAATGGATGCAAGATTAAAGAAAAATATTTTTATTGCGAAAATAGCGTTGTTGATTTTTTTGACTGTCTTTTCATTTTTTGTGGCTTCTTCAAAGGCTGTTAAGTTACCTGTATTTGAAAAGTCTGTTTCAACGTTAGAGGAATCTAAATCTGTAGTAATGAAAGTTACTGGAGCAACTATAGGATTGTCATTTATTATCTCTATGTTACCAGATGACTGGGGAACACCACTTGCAGATACAATTGCAGATTTGAATAAATATTTTGTGTTATTGTTAGGAATGCTTTTCTTGGAAGGTCTTCTGATATCTAAGGGTATCCCAGTGACATTTAAGATTTTGGTACCTATTGCTTTAATTTTGCTGATAGCATATTTGCTGACCAATAAGAAAATATTCAAGATAATAGCAAAAAAGATTATTGTGTTATCGCTGGTTGTTATTTTTGCAGTGCCTTGCAGCACAACTATATCTAATTGGCTGTGTAATGGTGGCATGACATATGTGAATGAAACAGTGACATCCGCAGAAGAAGGAACGGACAAAGTTGAAGACTTATCAGGTACAGAGGCTGATAAAGGATTCTATGAGAAGATATCAGCGATTTTCAGTACAGCCATAGATGGTGTGAAAGATTTGTTTAATTATTATAAGGGCATGTTAGGCAAGTTTATTAATTCCTTGGCCATTTTGGTGGTGGCATATTTTGTCATTCCTGTAGCAACATTTTTATTATTGCTCTGGATTCTAAATCAACTATTTCAGTTTGAAGGATTTAGGGTGGGAGTTCCAAAGGTATTAAAAGTAAAGCTTGATAAAGAATCAGTCAATGAGACAGAGGTAGAGGAGGCTGAATAGTGAAAAAGATATATATACTTAGAGCAATTAGTATAGCATTATTATTGGCTTCTCTTCTAATAATTATTATCTCTGTGACTAGAAAAAGTGAAAATATATCCGCTTATGATGATGGGGTGGAAATGGTAGATCCTAACACAATTATTCTCAGCAATAGCGGTGTGAGAGTATCATTTTCCGATGTAATACTGTCAAAACCATCAGAAACCAGAAAGCTTGTGGTATTTGAGCAGGAGGGAACAGTTAGCTATAAAATCGAGGATAGGATGTTTGATTTCTTAGATTGGGAACCATCAAAGAAATATCAAACTGTACAGTATACTGGAAAAGGTAGTTTCGTAATTGAATTGGATCAACTAGGAAAAAGCAATATAGTTGAGGATGCCCAAAATCATACAGTGACCATTAAGATTCCCCACCCTGTTTTAGACACAATAGAGATAGACCCAAACGAGGTGGAGATAGGTGATAAGCAAAGTGGATTTTTGGCCATAGGAGACATCAAGCTCACCCTGTCCGATTACAATAAAATCGAAAAAGAATTAAGAAAACGATTAAAAGAAAAATTCGATGTCTATAGCAATGGACAACAGGCAGATGACCTGGCCTTAAAAGCAGTTTACGATATTTATAATCCCGTAGTTAAGGCGGTTGATAGCGATTATGAACTCAAAGTAGAGTTTATATAAAATGAACCAGGGGGACGGGGTTAGTGGGTCATTTTGCAAATTCTTTTAACGGTGGTTTCTGATATATCCATGAGACGAGCTATTTGTTTGATTGTTAATCCTTTAGCTTTTAACGCTCTAACATAATTGTTTCTTTCAGGTTTTACAAGGGAGGATACATCAGATGTTGATGGTAGTAGAGTTAGTGATTTGAATATTTCTAGAGCCTTTTCATCCGTAAGAAAATGACTTACATTTTGGTAATCGTTTTTGAATAAAAGGGATTCGGGGGAGACATTTTCTTTTGCAAAATAATGTAGTAGAGATTCCTTTGAACCAGCGATGCTATAAGCTTTTGATATGTTGATTAAAGGATTATTCGCGCCATAATATGCATTAAAGCTGCTCCAACGATATTCGGAAGGGAAACGACACATGTTTGCTTCGACAGGATTGTCATGAATGTATTTAATTACGGATAAGAAAGATTTTTCACTTTCTATTGCTACGCTATAGAAGCGGTCTTGGAAAAGATGTCCGCTGCGTGAATATTTACAGTTATACCATCTGACAAATTTTGTACCCAGGCTTTGGAAGAAGCTGGATAATTGGTCATTTGAAATATAAAGTAATAGATGGATATGATTATCCATTAAACAATAAGCATATATCTCTGTATCATAGTTCTTTTTACAATCTGATAAATGTAGTAGGAATTTTTGGTAATCGAAATCTTCTTCGAAGATTATGCGCTGATTAACAGAACGAAGTATGATGTGATATATGCCCGTAGAACTCATGATTCTGGGCTTTCTTGGCATATTTACTCCTTTGTTTTGAATGTATTTAAATACTTAGAAAAAAGATATTCTGCATTGTATAACATTTTAAAAGGAAAAACAATATGAATTTGAAAAATGGACCACTAACCCCGTCCCCTAGGGCCATTTTGGCATCTATTTTGCTTATGGGAATGATGCTAGTAGGCTGCGGAAACACAAAGACATATACATACAATAGTTCTGAGACGAAGGAACGATTTGAAGATTTTTATCTTACTAAGACAGTAGTTGGAAGTGATTATATAAAGATTTATTGGGAAGGAACAATGGATTCTCTGGAAAATTATCATTTTCATGATGATTCAGTAGAGTTAGATGGGCACACCATTATAATCAGCACTGAAGAACCAGAAAATTACACTGAATTAGAGTTATCTAACGGTGATCGAACTTATTGTTTCCGCAATTTGTACTCGGACATGTATACTGGTTTGCAAATTGATATGGACTCAGAAGGTGGCTTACATGTTGAGGGAGATGAAGATACTTTTTTTACTGAAGAAGAAAAAGAGTCATCGAGAAAAAATGAAGAAGCCGAAGCAAAAAAACAAGAAAAGCTTTATGCTATCTTTGAAGGTACCTGGAAAGCAGAAGATGGTAGTTATTTTTCTTTTTCGAAAGATGACACCTATTGTTTGGAAACTTTTTGGATATCGGAAGAACATCCTAATGGGGAAAAATATATAAATCCAGAACTTGAATTTTCCCACTTTGAAGATTCTAATGAATATCAATTTAGTTTTCCTTATGGGGCGATGATGAAGTGTTATACCATTGAGCTTTCGGAATCTGGGAATGTTATGGAGGTTGAAGGAAAAACGTTAACTAAGGAATTGTAAAAATATGGCCCTATAACCCCGTCCCCTAGGGCTATTTAAGGAGGAAAAAGTTATGAAAAATCGTACTACACAGTTAATTTACCAGACAGCATATTGTACCCTGGGCGTTGTTGGAATCGCAGCAAGCCTTGGATTCTTTGAGCATGTTTTCAGATGGGATTTTTACATTATGTATACAAATCTCAGCAACTATTTTTGCATATTCCTTATGTTTGCTGAGCTTATACAGACAGCTCGAAAAAAAGAAAATAGCTATGTAACTGTTAGCCCGGCGCTTAAGTTTATAGGTATGCTTGGAATCTTGCTAACATTTTTAGTGTTCAACATTTTGCTTGCTAATGTGCCAGGGAGAAATCCTGCAGAAAACTTTAAAATAGCAAGTGTTCTTGCCCATGTTGTGCTGCCTATTATGTACACACTGGACTGGTTTTTATTCTATGAGAGAGGGAAGACAAAGTTATTTTATCCATTTGTTTCGGTGTTGTTTCCTATAGCTTATTTAGGCTATGTATTTATTCATGCAGCAGCACATAGTTTTGATTCAACTATTACAAATTATCTTGGCACGGACCCACTTATCTACCCATACTTTTTCTTGAATCCAGATAGAGTGGGCAATATGGGAGTTTTAAAATGGTGCGTTATTTTGACAGCAATATTTGCTGTAGGTGGACTATTGTTTGTAGGCATAGATAAGCTCTTTGGCCGTAGGAACAAATAGATTTTTGGGACAATGTGCATTTCCTATAGTAGGAGTGTGGGGATTATGTTTTTCAAGAAAAAGCTAGAGAAAAAAACTTATGACAAATCAAGGAAAAAGCCTGTGATAAAGGCCGGTATTTGTACAGGAGAGCAGGTTGCTGGATTTAAGGATTTATCCACAGGGGCTTTTGAGGAAGTGATGCTTATAAAGAGCCCGGAAGACTTGGTTCTGTTTAGAGAAATGTATGGCATCGCTGGAGAAATAGAAAAGATTTATTGATGGTCCTAGGGGACGGGGTTATAGGGCCAAAATGAAAAATGGACCACTAACCCCGTCCCCTAGGTTCATATTTTAGGAGGAATAATGGTAAGAATTTTATTTGTTTGTCATGGTTCGATTTGTAGATCACCAATGGCGAAATATGTGTTGCAGGATATGGTTGATAAAAGAGGGATAGCAGAAGATTTTTATATCGATTGTGCTGCTATGACTTATGAGGAAATAGGGAATCCAGTGTATCCACCTGTGAGACAAGTGCTAAATAGCAAGGGGATTAATTGCGATGGCTATGCAGCACGTCACGTTCGAAAGGACGAATATAGAGATTATGATTACATAATTGGAATGGATGCTGAGAATATGAGGGACCTGAACTATGAATTTGGTCCAGACCCAGATGATAAGATATATAGACTTCTCGATTTTTCTGATAGACCAAGAGATATAGATGACCCTTGGTACACAAGAAAGTTTGATAAATGCTACGAGGAAGTAGTGGAAGGATGTCAGGGGTTGCTTAAGAGACTAGGCTACTAAAATGGACCACTAACCCCGTCCCCCTAGACCACTATTTTCTGTATGATTTCGGCTGCCAGTTGATTTCTCGTGATTGTTGCTTGATTAGGAGAAAAAAGACTGGTGGCTATATTTTTTATATCTGATGGAAATGCGGATATGTCTGAGTCAAAATTAATGCCAATTCCTACAACAATCCACTGGATATCGCCAGTTTCAAATTCGGTTCCAGCTTCAGTGAGAATTCCGCAAATCTTTTTATCATTAATAAATAAATCATTGATAGGCTTTAAGGTAGGTCTAACACCAGCTAGGGCTTCGATAGAGTCGCAGACTGCGGTACCTGTTTGGATAGTTATTTCATCAGGTAAAAGTGTCTTAAGAAACTCTGGGCGAAGAATAATGCTTAAATACAAACCACCCTTAGGAGAATAGAAGCTGTGATCCTTGCGTCCTCGGCCTTCAGTTTGTTCATTGGCAATAACTACAGTGCCGTGGGCGGCGCCTGCAATTGCCATTTCCTTTGCAATCCTATTAGTGGAGTTTGCAACATCGTAAATACGGATTAAATTAGAACCTTTATATTTGGATTTGTAACTACTATCTAAATAGGAAATGATACCTGCTTCAGAGAGAATGTCATTTCCTTCTTTTAGTTTGTAACCCTTGTTGCTGATAGCATCGATTTCGTAACCAGCTTTTCTAAGTTCGTTGATGGCTTTCCATATAGCATTTCTAGAAAGCCCAAGGGAAGAGGCTATAACTTCTCCTGAAATATAGGTCTCCTTATTTGATTCTAATAGTTCTAATACCTTGTCTTTTGATGCCATCATAGCTCCTCATTGTTACTTTAAAGTGTGAAAGTTGACGAAACACCCACATGTATTTTAGAAGTATTTGGGCTATTTTGTCAAAGATATTAAAAAGGTCTTTTTGTCATTGAATTTCGTGCTTTAGTGTATTAAACTGTTAAAAATGGTTTTAATTGGGAAGGACTATAATTATGGCATTCAATGTAGGTGTAATCAGAGGAGACGGAATTGGTCCGGAGGTTGTTACTGAGGCAGTTAAAGTACTTGATGCGGTAGGTGCAAAATTTGGACACGAGTTTAAGTATACTGAAATTCTTATGGGAGGCTGCTCAATCGATGCATGTGGAGAGCCTCTTACAGATGAGGCAATCGCCGCAGCAAAAGCAAGCGATGCAGTGCTCATGGGTTCTATTGGTGGAAACACTTCTACAAGTCCTTGGTACAAGTTACCAGCGGACAAACGTCCAGAGGCAGGACTTCTAAAGCTTCGCAAGAGCCTTAATCTATTCGCTAATTTGCGACCAGCATATTTATACAATGAATTAAAAGAAGCATGTCCACTTAGAGACGACATTATCGGAGATGGCTTCGATATGATGATTATGAGAGAGCTTACAGGCGGCCTTTATTTTGGAGAGCGTTCTACAAAAGAAGAAAATGGTCAGCTAGTTGCAAGAGATTCTCTTACTTATTCAGAAAATGAGATTCGCAGAATTGCAAAACGCGGATTTGATATTGCGATGAAGCGTCGCAAGAAAGTTACTTCAGTTGACAAGGCTAACGTACTTGATAGCTCACGTCTCTGGAGAAAAATTGTTGAAGAGGTAGCAAAAGATTATCCAGAGGTTACTTACGAGCACATGCTTGTGGACAACTGTGCAATGCAGCTTGTTAAGGATCCACGTCAGTTCGATGTAATTCTTACTGAGAACATGTTTGGAGATATTTTATCAGATGAGGCATCTATGGTTACCGGTTCCATCGGAATGCTTTCATCAGCTTCCCTTAACGATACAAAATTCGGTTTATACGAGCCATCAGGCGGAAGCGCACCAGATATTGCAGGAAAGGGCATTGCTAACCCAATAGCTACAATCCTTTCAGCAGCTATGATGCTTCGCTACAGCTTCGATTTAGATGCTGAGGCTGATGCAGTAGAAAATGCAGTTAAGCAGGTCCTTAAGGATGGCTATCGCACCATCGATATCATGCCTCGTGACGGCTCAGCCGTAAAGCAGGTAGGAACTTCTGAGATGGGCGATTTAATAGTAGAGCGTTTATAGAATTATTTAAATGAGCTGGTAGGAAACAAGCTCTTAGATTTCTCAAGCGAATCGTGTTAGATGAGCGGAGAAATACTAAGGCTTGTGGCCGTAACCAGCGGACTAAAATATTAGGAGGAGTCTACAAATGAGAAGTGATAACGCGAGAGCTGGCATGCAGCAGGCACCAGCGAGATCTTTGTTTAATGCTTTGGGATTTACACCAGAAGAAATGAAAAAGCCAATGGTAGGTATCGTATCTTCGTACAATGAGATAGTACCAGGCCATATGAATATTGATAAAATTGTTGATGCAGTAAAGCTTGGAGTAGCTGAGGCAGGCGGTGTGCCTGTAGTATTCCCAGCTATTGCAGTTTGTGATGGTATTGCAATGGGACACATCGGAATGAAATATTCCCTTGTAACTCGTGATTTGATTGCTGATTCAACAGAGTGTATGGCACTTGCTCATCAGTTTGATGCACTTGTTATGGTACCAAACTGTGACAAGAACGTTCCAGGACTTTTGATGGCAGCAGCTCGTCTTGATCTTCCTACAGTATTTGTTTCAGGCGGTCCAATGCTTGCAGGTCACGTAGGTGGTCAGAAGCGTTCTCTTTCTTCTATGTTTGAGGCTGTTGGCGCACATGCAGCTGGCAACATGACAGAGGATGAGGTTGAGAACTTCGTTGAAAATGTTTGTCCTACATGTGGTAGCTGCTCAGGTATGTATACAGCTAACTCAATGAACTGCCTTACAGAGGCTCTTGGAATGGGACTTAGAGGTAATGGTACTATCCCTGCTGTTTACTCAGAGAGAATCAGACTTGCTAAGCATGCAGGTATGGCTGTTATGGATATGTATAACAAGGGTATTACTGCTCGTCAGATTATGACAAAAGAGGCAGTTTTAAATGCTCTTACAGTAGATATGGCACTTGGTTGCTCTACAAACTCAATGCTTCATTTACCAGCTATCGCTCACGAGATTGGTTTTGATTTTGATATTGAGTTTGCTAATCCAATTTCTGAGAAGACACCAAACCTTTGTCACCTTGCTCCAGCAGGTCCTACATACATGGAAGACCTTAATGAGGCCGGCGGTGTATGGGCAGTTATGAAGGAGCTTGCAGATATCGGACTTCTTAATACTGACTGTATGACAGTTACAGGCAAGACAGTTGGTGAGAATATTAAAAATGCTATTAACAGAAATCCAGAGGTTATCAGACCTGTGGACAATCCATATACAAAGACAGGTGGACTTGCAGTACTTAAGGGAAATCTTGCACCAGACGGCTCAGTTGTTAAGCGTAGTGCAGTAGTTCCTGAGATGCTTGTTCATGAGGGCCCAGCCAGAGTATTTGATAGCGAGGAAGATGCAATCGCAGCTATCAAGGGCGGCAAGATTGTTGAGGGTGATGTAGTAGTTATCCGTTACGAGGGACCTAAGGGTGGTCCTGGTATGAGAGAGATGCTTAACCCTACATCAGCTATTGCTGGTATGGGACTTGGTTCATCAGTTGCACTTATTACTGATGGTCGTTTCTCAGGTGCTAGCCGTGGAGCTTCTATCGGTCACGTTTCACCAGAGGCAGCTGTTGGCGGACCAATCGCACTTGTTGAAGAAGGCGATATCATTTCAATCGATATCCCTAACTATAAAATGACTCTTAAGGTTTCAGATGAAGAGCTTGAAGCTCGTCGTGCTAAGTGGCAGCCACGTGAGCCAAAGGTTACAACGGGCTATCTTCGTCGCTACGCAGCGCAGGTTACCTCAGGAAACCGCGGCGCGATTCTTAAGACGCCAGAATTTTAGTACGTCCGTTACGTAGACAAGCCTTAGAGTTTCTCCGCTCAACAACACGTTTCGCTTGAGAAACCTAAGAGCTTGTCTACTACGGACTCATTTAAAACGCGGCTACTCAGCCTAGGCAAGCGCGAGGAGGGAAGTATCGTGCGAGCTAGGAAGGAACCGCTCTGCGGGAGGTTGCCTAGCGAAGTACGAGGGGTGCCCTGCGGGAGCATGAAAAAGAAGGCGCCGCGTTTAGACGGAGTTTAGAGGAGAAAAAGATATGTTACTCAGTGGTTCAGAGATTATAATTGAATGTTTGAAGGAACAGGGCGTTGATACTGTTTTTGGGTATCCAGGCGGAGCGATTCTTAATCTTTATGATGAGCTTTACAAGCATAAGGATGAGATTCACCATGTGCTTACAAGTCATGAGCAGGGTGCCGCACATGCAGCTGATGGATATGCTCGTTCTACTGGAAAGGTAGGCGTGTGCCTTGCAACAAGTGGTCCAGGTGCTACAAATCTTGTTACAGGTATTGCAACAGCACATATGGATTCGGTGCCTATCATTGCTATTACTTGTAACGTAACAGTTCCTTTACTTGGTAAGGATTCTTTCCAGGAGATTGACATTGCCGGTATTACAATGCCTATCACTAAGCATAACTTCATCGTTAAGGATGTTAAGGATTTAGCTGAGACAATTCGCCGAGCATTTGTCATTGCAAAGAGCGGTCGTCCAGGTCCTGTACTTATCGATGTGCCAAAGGATGTTACTGCTCCAAATAATAAATACGAGTACATGCCAATGAAGCCTATCCCAGTAGGTAGGGTTAAAAAGGACATTACAGAGGATAGCTTAAAGCAGGCAATCAAGCTTATTGATAAGGCTAAAAAGCCAGTTATTTTCGTTGGCGGTGGTGCAGTTCTTGCCAATGCTTCCAAGGAATTAAAGAAGTTTGTTGAGCTTGTAGATGCACCAGTTTGTGATACCTTGATGGGAAAGGGAGCCTACTCTGGCAAGGAAGACAGATACCTTGGTATGCTTGGTATGCATGGTACAAAGGCATCCAACTTAAGCGTATCTGAGTGTGATTTGCTTATTGCAATCGGCACTAGATTTTCAGATAGAGTTCTCGGCAATCCTTCAAAGTTTGCTAGCAAGGCAAAGATACTTCAGTTTGATGTAGATCCAGCTGAGATTAATAAAAATATAGTAGCTGACCATGCTGTGATTGGTGATGTTAAGGAGATTCTTTCTAGAATCAACAAGCTTCTCACTCAGAAGGAGCATGAGGCATGGATTAAGCATACTGAGGAGCTTAAGGACAAGTACCCACTTACAATTCCTAAGGAAGGCTTGTCTGGCCCATATATTGTATCTGAGGTTTATCGTCAGACAAAGGGTGAGGCAATCATCTCTACAGAAGTAGGACAGCATCAGATGTGGGCAGCTCAGTTCTACAATTATAAAAAGCCACATCAGCTTTTGACATCAGGTGGTCTTGGAACTATGGGATATGGACTTGGAGCCGCAATTGGTGCCAAGACAGGTAATCCAGATAAGACAGTTATCAATATTGCAGGTGATGGCTGCTTCAGAATGAACATGAATGAGATGGCAACAGCGTCTAGAGAAAAGTTGCCTATCATTGAAATAATTGTCAACAACCACGTACTTGGAATGGTTAGACAATGGCAGACACTTTTTTATGACAAGCATTATTCAGCTACTGTACTTGACGACGGAGTTGATTATGTCAAGTTGGCAGAAGCTATGGGTGCAACAGGATATCGCGTAACAACTCAGGAAGAGTTCTCCAGCGCTTTATCGGAGGCTATGCGATCCGAGAAGCCTGTGCTTATTGACTGTATCATCAATAGTGATGAAAAAGTATGGCCAATGGTAGCACCAGGAGCACCAATAAATGAGTTTTTTGAAGAAAAGTAAGGAGATTAGTGTAATGAGTAGAGTTTACAATTTTAGTGCAGGACCAGCAGTATTACCTGAGGAAGTTCTTAGAGAAGCAGCAGATGAGATGCTTGATTACAAGGGCTGTGGCATGTCAGTAATGGAGATGAGCCACCGTTCAAAAGTTTTTGATGAGATTATCAAAGAGGCAGAGGCTGATATCAGAACTCTTATGAACATCCCTGATAACTACAAGGTACTTTTCCTTCAGGGTGGTGCTAGCCAGCAGTTCGCAGCAGTTCCAATGAACCTTATGAAGAATAAGAAGGCAGGCTATATCATCACAGGTCAGTGGGCAAAGAAGGCATTCCAGGAAGCAAAGATGTATGGTGAGGCAGTAGAGCTTGCTTCATCAGCAGATGAGACATTCTCATATATTCCAGATTGTTCAGACCTTCCTATCACTGATGATATGGACTATGTATACATCTGTGAGAACAACACAATTTATGGAACAAAGTTTAAGACACTTCCTAACACAAAGGGCAAGGATTTAGTAGCAGACGTTAGCTCATGCTTCCTTTCAGAGCCAGTAGATGTTAGCAAGTATGGCATCATCTATGGTGGTGTTCAGAAGAACGTAGGACCTGCAGGTATGGTTATCGTAATCATCCGTGAGGACCTTATCCGTGATGATGTTCTTCCAGGCACACCAACAATGCTTAAGTATAAGACACAGGCAGACAATGACAGCCTTTACAATACACCACCATGCTATGATATTTATATCTGCGGTAAGGTGTTCAAGTGGCTCCTTAAGAATGGCGGTCTTTCAGCAATGAAGGAACTCAACGAGAAGAAGGCAGCTATCCTTTATGATTACCTTGATTCATCAAAGCTTTTCAAGGGTACTGTTAGAAAAGAAGATCGTTCACTTATGAACGTACCATTTGTTACAGGTAACGAAGAGCTTGATGCTAAGTTTGTTAAAGAAGCTACTGCAGCAGGATTTGTTAACCTTAAGGGTCACAGAACTGTTGGTGGTATGAGAGCTTCTATCTACAATGCTATGCCAATCGAAGGTGTAGAGAAGCTTGTTGAATTCATGCGTGAATTCGAAAAAGCTAATGCATAAGGTTAAATAAATGAGCCTGTAGCTAACAAGCTATTAATTCTCTGGATGAGGCATTTCAGCCGAATGAAGAGACTTAATGCTTGTGAGTGTAACAGGCGGACTAAGTTTAATAAGGAGAGAAAAATGTTTACTTACAATTGCTTAAATCCAATTTCAGACAAGGGATTAGTTAACTTCTCTACAGACTTCAAGAAGGTCGAGACAATCGGTGAGGCTGACGCATGCTTAGTTCGTTCAGCTGCTATGCACGATCTTGAGCTTGGCGACAAGCTTAAATGTATCGCACGTGCTGGTGCCGGTGTTAACAATATTCCTCTTGAGAAATGTGCAGAGGATGGTATCGTAGTTTTCAATACACCAGGTGCTAATGCAAATGGTGTTAAGGAGCTTGTTTTTGCAGGAATGCTTTTAGCTTCTCGTGATATCGTTGGCGGTATTGACTGGGTAAAGGAAAATGTTGCTGATGAGAACATTGCAAAGACAGCAGAAAAGGCTAAGAAAGCTTTCGCTGGTACTGAGATTGCTGGCAAGAAGCTTGGTGTTATCGGTCTTGGCGCTATCGGTGTTAAGGTAGCTAACGACGCAACACATCTTGGTATGGAAGTTATGGGTTATGACCCATACATTTCTGTTAACGCTGCTTGGAACCTTTCTAGAAATGTTAAGCACGTTACAAATGTAGAGGATATCTACAGAGAGTGTGATTTCATTACAGTTCATGTACCACTTGTTGATTCAACAAAGGGTATGATTAATAAAGAGGCTGTTCAGATGATGAAGAAGGGTGTAGTTATTCTTAACTTTGCTCGTGATCTTCTTGTTGATGAGCCTGCAGTATTAAATGGTATCGAGTCTGGTAAGGTTCGTCACTATGTTACAGACTTTGCTAATCCTACTACAGCAGGTAAGCCTGGTGTTATCTGTACACCACACCTTGGCGCTTCTACAGAAGAGGCTGAGGACAACTGTGCAATTATGGCAGTTAAGGAAGTTATGGATTACATGGAAAATGGTAACATTTGCCATTCTGTAAATTACCCTGACTGTGATATGGGAATTTGTACAACAGAGTCACGTGTGGCTATTCTTCATAAGAATAAGGCTGGTCTTATCGCTTCATTTACAACAATTCTTGGTAACGAGAATGTAAACGTAGAAGATATGACTAACAAGAGTCGTGGCGATTATGCATATACATTACTTGATCTTGCTGCAAAGCCAGCAGAGACTGTAATTAACGAAATTGAGAAGGTTGACGGAGTTATTAAAGTAAGGGTGGTAAAATAATAATGGCAAGGATCGTACCATTTAAAGCAATACGACCATCTAAGGAAGAGGCTGCTGTAATAGCAGCCCTTCCTTATGATGTTTATAGCAGAAAAGAAGCTTATGAGAAGGTAAAAGAACAGCCAAATTCATTTTTGGCAATTGATAGACCAGAGACACAGTTTGCAGAGGACGTAGACATGTACTCTGATGAGGTCTATGAAAAGGCAGCATCAATGCTTAAAGAGTGGACAGATGCTGGAAGATTTATTCAGGATGATAGGGCATATTATTATGTGTATGAGCTCACGATGGACGGTCGTTCACAGACTGGTATTGTAGCTTGTGCATCTATTGATGACTATGCCAATTCAGTTATTAAAAAGCATGAGAATACCAGAGCTGAAAAGGAGCAGGATAGAATCCGTCATGTGGATACCTGCAGTGCTCAGACAGGTCCTATTTTTCTTGCATATAGAGCAGAGCCTACTATATCTGGAGTTGTTCAAAAGGCAAAAAGCAGAAAGCCTGTATATGATTTTACAGCTGAGGATGGAATTACCCACCGTTGCTGGATAATCAAGGACATGATGGATATGGCTCTTATTGCAACTGCATTTGAAAAGATGAGTTCTATCTACATTGCTGATGGTCATCACAGAGCTGCCAGCGCAGTAAAGGTTGGATTTAAGCGTAGAGAAGAAAAACCTGGATACACAGGCAAGGAAGATTTTAATTATTTCCTTTCAGTTCTTTTCCCAGATGAGGAGCTTAAAATATACGATTACAATCGAGTTGTAAAGGATTTAAATGGTCTTGCTCCAGAAGAGCTTTTAGAGGAGCTTGATAGCATTGTCGATATTGTAAAGACTGACAGTAAGCCTATTAGACCAGAGGCGAAAGGTCAGTGGAGTATGCTTTTAGAAGGTACCTGGTATTTATGTCAGGTGAAGAAAGAACATCTTGTTGCAGACCCTGTTGAGGGACTTGATGTTTCATTACTTCAAAATCTAGTGCTTCAGCCATTACTTGGAATTGAGGATCCAAAGACAGACAATCGCATAGATTTTGTCGGAGGTATTCGTGGATTAGAAGAGCTAGAAAGAAGATGCGCAGAGGATTGTAAAATTGCTTTTGCAATGTATCCAACAAGCATCGCAGAATTATTTGATGTGGCAGATGCAGGACTTCTGATGCCACCAAAATCTACTTGGTTTGAGCCAAAGCTTAGAAGCGGTTTATTTATTCACAAGATTTAATAGGAGTAGGAAATGCCAGTATTTGATTTTGCTCAGGAAGAAAAAGATAACGCAAAGGCGGTAAAGACTTATGTGACATTTAAGTCAGATGAGCCTGATGCTACAGTTGAGCGTCCGATTTTAGTCCTTCAAAAAAAGGAGGAGATGGCTCATCATATTTGCGGAACATTTACCAATCCAATTACAAGGACTAGCTTTGAAATCAACACTGAAAATGGAGTGGTTTCTTCAGATATTTTAAGAGTGGATTTGCGTTTTGTAAGTCTTCTTGGATGGCTTGGAGAAAATCATATACCGGTTAGACTATCTGGCGCAATCACAGATGAGGGCTATGCTGTATACAAGATTAGAGAGACAGGCATAGGTAATGGCAAGCTTTCATCAGATGATGGCTTCCTTCAGTTTATGCTTGAAAGATTATTTGCAAGCAATGCTCCTTCTGAGGAGGAGACTGACGAGGACGAGGTTGAAGATGGCGATGATATGAAGCTTACAAGCATTCAGTCCATCACAGACTTTATTACTTGTGCCGGCAGAACATTCCCAGATAATATTAGACTTTGGGCTAGAAGAAACTTAGCAGTTGCTAAGTCCGCTGAAGTTACAATCGAAGAGCGCCGTCATGCACAGCGAGCACTTTCCATTATGACAAGTATTCAGTGGAAGAGTGATTATTTCGAGGCAATTGACCCAGTGGAGGCTAGACGTATTTTGGATGAGGAGCTTTATGGACTTGAGTCTGTAAAGCAGCGTATTATGGAGACTGTAATTCAGGTCAATCGTACTCACACACTTCCAAGCTACGGCTTACTTCTTTGCGGCCCTGCAGGTGTTGGTAAATCTCAAATCGCATATGCGGTAGCGCGTATTTTAAAGCTTCCATGGACTACGCTTGATATGAGTTCTATTAATGATCCAGAGCAGCTTACAGGTAGTTCAAGAATTTATTCTAATGCAAAGCCTGGTATTATTATGGAAGCATTTTCAAATGCTAGCACCAGCAATCTTGTGTTTATTATTAATGAGCTTGATAAGGCAAATTCTGGAAAGGGCAATGGCAATCCAGCAGACGTACTTTTGACATTGCTTGATAATTTAGGATTTACTGATAACTATATGGAATGCATGATTCCTACAATGGGCGTATACCCAATTGCCACAGCAAATGTAAAGGCAGATATTTCTGCACCACTTATGTCTAGATTTGCTGTAATTGATATTCCTGATTATACAGTTGAGGAGAAAAAAGAAATCTTTAAGAGATTTTCACTTCCAAAGGTATTGAAGAGAATGGGAATGTCACCAGAGGAATGTCAGGTTACTGAGGACGGACTTGATGCGGTGATGGAGAAGTTCGTAATTTCTACTGGTATAAGAAATGTTGAACAGGCAGCGGAGCATCTTGCTGCTAATGCCCTCTATCAAATCGAGGTGGACAAGGTAAAAAATGTTGTATTTGATAGAGAAATGGTTAATAAAATTTCTTAATTTGGGTTTACAAAGAGTTGTTTTATGTGTTAAATTTTTTATGTAAATTCAAACAATTTAATTTAGCAAATATGAAAGGAGAGTAGCTATGGATAAATCGGACAGTCACGGGCGATTATTTAGCGACGAGGCATTAGATGCGCATAAGAATATAGCTGCTCTTTACAAATAATAGAGTAGTTTCATTTATGTGGGTAGATTTTGTCATCGTCTATTGGTAATCCAAAAAGTCGGTGACTTTTTTTATGCATTAGTTCATGTGAAACTATGGAAAACAAAGAATTATTAGAGAACACAATTACTGGGGAGATTATCGACTTACTTCGCTCTAATATCAGTGCTGATGAGCTAATCGAAGCTCTTGACGATTATCATGAGAATGATATTGCCGAGGCATACGAGGCTCTAGATAAAGAAGACCGTCAGAGACTATTCGGTATCTTAGGTGCTGAGCGACTTTCAGAAATTTTCCCTTATATTGAGGATGTTGGTGAGATTCTTGCAGAAATCACACCAGAACAGGCTGCAGATGTCCTCGAAAACATGGATGCCGACGATGCGGTAGATGCTCTTGAAGACATCGAGGATGAAGAGCAGAGAGAACAGCTCATTGCCCTGATGGACAAGGAGGCATCGGCAGATGTTCGCTTGATTAATTCATACGACGAGGATGAGATTGGTAGTATGATGACTACAAATTTCATCGTTGTTGGTCAGAATTTTTCAGTAAAGCAGGCAATGCGTTCTTTGATTTCTCAGTCAAAGGACAATGACAATATCAACACTATTTATGTTGAAGATGAAAAGAAAAAATACTCTGGTGCTATTGAGCTAAGAGATCTTATTTTGGCTCGTGATTATACACCACTTGAGGACATTATTTCTCACAGTTATCCAAGTGTTAAAGCAGACGCAAAGATATCTGATACAATCGAAGATTTAAAGGATTACGCTGAAGATTCTATCCCGGTACTTAATCCAGCTGATGAAATCATTGGTGTTATCACATCTCAGGATATCGTCGAAGCGGTAGACGACGAGTTAGGTGATGACTACGCGAAGCTGGCTGGTTTGACTGCAGAGGAAGATTTAAATGAAAGCCTTGTGGACAGTATCAGAAAGCGTATGCCATGGCTTGCACTTTTGCTTTGCCTTGGACTTATCACAAGTACGGTAGTAGGTGTGTTTGAGCAGGTAGTTGCATCGATTGCAATTGTGGTTGTTTTTCAGTCCATGATTCTTGGTATGGCGGGTAATGTTGGAACACAGTCCCTTGCTGTTACCATCCGTGTGCTTATGGATGAAGAAATTTCAGGTGTTGAAAAGGCAAAATTTATATTTAAGGAAATGAGAGTAGGTGGAACAAATGGTTTGCTTTTAGGCTCCCTTGCATTTGTGATTGTTGCCCTTTATCTACATTTCTTCAAACATTATATTTGGATGGTTGCATTTAAGATTTCAGGAATTGTTGGATGCTCATTGTTTATTGCTATGCTTGTATCTAGCTTTTTTGGAACAATTATCCCAATTTTTTTCCATAAAATTAAAGTGGATCCCGCGGTTGCATCTGGTCCACTGATCAGTACTGTAAATGATTTAGTTGCGGTACTTACATACTATGGATTGGCAAGCTTATTATTAGTAGGACGTATTTAGGTAGAGCTTTCAGGGGAGGCGTTTGTTTATGAAGGTTTTGAATTTTGGCTCACTTAATTTGGATTACAGCTATCAGGTAGACCATATTGTCAGAGAAGGAGAGACTATTTCTTCTAGGAATTTGAAAATCAATCTAGGAGGAAAGGGATTCAACCAATCTGTGGCATTGGCTAGAGCTGGAGTGCCAGTTTATCATGCAGGTCTTGTAGGCGAAGAGGGACTGGATTTTTATGATGCCTGTCAGGATTGTGGAATCAAAACAGACTACATGCGCACCGTTACTGGTAGATGTGGTCATACGATTATTCAGGTAGATAATGAAGGTCAAAACAGCATCGTCCTTTATGGCGGTGCCAACCAAAAAAATACCAAGGAATTCGTTGATGAAGTCCTTAGCAATTTTTCTACTGGAGATATTATTCTTCTGCAAAATGAAATTAATGAACTTCCATATATAATAGATCAGGCATTTGCCAAGGGCATGACTATTGTGCTTAATCCTTCTCCAATGGATGACAGGATAAATGAATGTGATTTGGGCAAGGTTTCCATTTTCGTATTAAATGAAAATGAGGGAACTCAGCTTACAGGCAAGACTACTCCGGCCACAATTGTGGCGGCAATGGAAGCTAGCTTTTCAAATGCTAAGATTTTGCTTACCCTAGGAAAGGATGGAGCTATTTACCACCATGGTGATGAGGAGCTCTATCAGGGAGCATTTGAGGTGGACACAGTTGATACCACAGCTGCTGGCGATACATTTACAGGCTATTTTATTTCCGGGCTTATCAAGAAAATGCCTACTAGAGTTAATCTGATTCTTGCTAGCAAAGCCGCTGCTCTTGCAGTTACAAAACCTGGTGCAGCACAGTCAATTCCATTTATGTCAGAGGTGGAAATCTTTTCAATTGAATAGTTTAAAAAGCATATAAAAGGCGCCACATGTTGATATTGAAACACATATCAATATGTGGTGCTTCTTTTCACAGATAAATCATAAAAAACAACAAAATCTTGTGGCGAAGAAGAGCAAAGTAGGGTAAAATTAAATTATCAGAAAAGTTATCTACAAACTGTAGCGCTGACTGATAATTTAATATGCAAGGAGCGTGACCCCTTATGAAGAAAAACTACGTACTCGACACTAACATTTTGATTCATTGCCCTTCGGCCTTGTTTGGTTTTGATGATAATAATGTCATCATTACCACCACTACTTTGCAGGAGCTTGACTCTATGAAGACGGCTTATGCTGAGGTGGGTTATGGCGCGCGAGAGTCAATCCGAAACATCGAATCTATAGAAGGGGATTACGCCAACGGTGTGACTATGCCAAATGGCGGCACCTTCAAAATTGCAAAGGAATCTGAATTTGAGAAGCTGGTTCCAGCGGAATTCACCTTAGAAAGACCTGACAACAGAATAATTAATGGTGTGCTTGCTATTGCAAAGCAAAGCGACCTTGAAACAATACTTGTAACTAATGATATTTCAATGAGAATCAATGCTACTATGTGTGGTTGCGTTGTACAAGGTTATCACAATGAAATGATTGTTGACAACGAGAACTACACAGGACGTAGGGATATTACACCAGAGGATATCGAGAGTCCATTTAACAAGGGATTTATCGAAAATGAATTTGGCATTTGCAAGGACGGAAGCAATTCGGCTCTCTATACTTTCAAGGAAGACGGATGGCATCTATTAAAGGATAGAGATTACTACACACCATATTGTCAGCCTAGAAATGTGGGACAGAGATTTGCTTTATATGCACTGCTTGCCAGTCCAGATGAAATCCCTCTTGTTATTCTAAAGGGTAGTGCTGGTACTGCAAAGACATTCCTTTCACTGGCAGCTGGCCTTCAGGGATATTACCACAATGGCTACGACAGAATTATGATTACAAGAAGTAACACTCTTTCAGATAATGATTTGGGATTTTTACCTGGAGATTTGGAAGAAAAAATGACACCCCTTATTGCTCCGTTCATGGATAACCTGCAGGTGCTTCTGAAGGGTCAGAACGAAGAGAAGGAGCAGATCAAGATGCAAATTGAGGATATGTTTGAGACAGGTATCCTGGAAATTTGCTCTCTTGCATACATGAGAGGTCGTTCTCTTGTTAATTCTTACATCGTTGTAGACGAAGCCCAAAACTGTACCATCGGACAGATACTTGAGATAATTACTAGAGCAGGTAAAGGCTCAAAAGTTGTATTGCTTGGGGATCCAGATCAGATTGATTCTCCAAAGCTGGATAGAAAAAATAATGGTTTATCCTTTGCAGCAGAGAGAATGAAAGGCTCTAAGTTATGTGCTCAGATTACCTTTGATGAGAGCGAAACAGTTAGAAGTGCTCTTGCAGCCGAAGGTGCTAAGAGATTAGTTATCAAATAACTTTGTGGTATTATAAATCCTCCTTTTGGGGACTCGGCTTGACTGAGTCCCCTTTACGTTTTATACTATGGTGGTTGCGGTGTAATTTTTTTTAGTGGGTGTTATATGATTAAGGAAATTGAAGGGTACGTATCAGACCTACCAAAAGGGTGCATAACAGAGACGGATATCTATACGGATAAAGGGGCTTTGCTTTGTCCGCGTATGACTATAATAGATGCAGCAATGCTTAAGAACCTTTCTAGATACAAGGGTAGAATTCACGCAGTTGTTTCCTATACTCCAGAACTAACAGTGGTGGAGGAGGAGACGCCAATACCAGATGAGGATAGGTCTATTATTTTCGAAGAATCATTCAAAAAATATGCAGAAGAGACTTTATCATCTCTTTTTGTGGATGTGGATAATGTAGATTATTTGACGTCAGGGATGAATGAAGTTGGTCAGGAAATTTTCCGGATTATTGATAAGTCCAAGGATTTGTTTATTAATTTGGCAAATTTAAAAGTTAGTGATGAGTATACCTATAAGCATTCTGTTGATGTAGGTACTATGGCTGCTATTCTTGCCAAGGCTAGTGGAGAGTCAAAGCAATTCGTCCATGATATTACTATATCTGGATTGCTTCATGATGTGGGCAAGGAGAAAATTCCTAGAGAAGTTATTAATAAGCCATCTAAACTGACTACAGATGAGTTTGAGCTTATTAAGACTCATCCAGTTCATGGATATAGACTTCTTATGAATTCTAATGATGTTACAGAAGAGATGCGTCAGGGTATTTTAAATCACCACGAGAATCTTGATGGTACTGGATATCCACGAGGACTTGAAGCAGATCAAATTGGTAAGATGGGCCAGATTCTTGCTATTGTAGATGTGTATGATGCGTTGGTAACTAAGCGCACCTACAAGGAGGCTAAGACTCCTAGTCAGGCTATTGAAATAATGTTCACAATGAGTAATAAATTCAATGTGAAATATTTTAGGCATTTTTTGTCTGTTATCAATGCATTTCCAAATGGTTCAGAGGTAATGCTTAGTACAGGTGAGAAAGCTATAGTTATGAAACAAAACAAGTCTTATCCACTTAGACCAGTCATAAAAGTTATCAAGTCGGGACAGGTTATTAATCTAGCTTCTGACCCTAGCTTTTTATCAACTGTAATAATGGATTATGTATCATAGATTAATTAGAGCTAGCCTTAAAGGGCTAGCTTTTTTGCGCCTTTTTTCAGGAGAGGATAGAGATAAAAATAAATTTTAACTGTATGACTTGAAATAGTACACGAGATGTGTATACTTAGCTTATAGGCAAAATGTGTTTATGGAGGATTGTGATATGAAAAGACGTATATCATTCATTCTTGTTGTAACTATGATGGCAATTGCCCTATGGGCTTGTGATACTAAAGCTAAAAAAGAGGATGCTGGCAAAACAGAGCAGAAGACGGAGACGGTTGTGGAGGAGAAGGAAGAGGCTACACCAGCAGGTGAGCCTGAGTATGCCTATACAGCTGTTCAATACGACAGTGACTATCAGTATTTTGAAGGCAGAATTAAGTGCGTGCAGCTTACAGACGATGGTCATCCTGCGCTTAAGGAGGCTGTTGATAAATACTTTTCAGAAAGTATCCAGCAGTTTAATAAATCCTGCGAGTCTTATTTAGAGGATTCTAAAAAGGCCAACCAGCAGTTGTCAAAGGACCAGGAAGATAATGTTGGCGCAGAAAACGAATATGTATATGATTACACTGCACACTATAGCTATGACATTTCCTGCCAGGTAACTCGCTGTGATGACAAGATGCTTAGCATTAAAATAGATGAGTATAGTTACACTGGCGGTGCTCATGGAACTACTAATGAATACGGCGTGACATTTGATGCTAAGACAGGTGAAATTCTGGAGAATAGTTCTTTTGATGGATTTAAGGATATTGTTAAAGAGGAGATTTTGAACCGAATCGATAATTCAACCGAGGAGGCTACAAGCAGCTTGTTTGACGATTATAAGGATACTATCGATTATCATTTTGATGGTGGATTTGCTACACTTGGTGTTTACTATAATGAGCGAGGTATCGTTGTAGCATTCGAGCAGGCTGAGATTGTTCCTTATGCAGCAGGAATTCCTACTTTTAATATTCCATATAGTAAATTAGTGGGTTTTGATGAAAAATATTTACCTGAAGGAGATTTCTATACAGCAGAGATTCCTTCAAATGGATTTGCAGAGATGGTTGATGTAAATGGTGATGGAGAAGAGACTCCTGTTTACCTTGAGACTATACCAGACGAGGATTTAGGAGATTCCTACATTTTACATATTGGTGATGACACTATAGAAAATGGTGGGGATGACGCCTACTATATGTGCTCGCCAATGTTTGTACACAGTAGCACAGGAAACTATTTCATACTAGATTGTACTGGTATGAGTGACTGGCACACAACATATCTTTATAATGCAGATAAGAATTACACCCTTGTACAGTCGATTTCTGGAAATATTACAGAAATCAGTGATGGCAAATGCACCATTCAGGCTAAGGTAGATGCCTTTGGCTCATGGGGGGCTAAGAAGGAATACACCTATGATGGTAATGGATTTGTCACAACAGACAAGGTTGACAACTTAGATAATTTACCAAGTAAGGGTGATGATGCCATAGGTATCACACTTCTTAAAAAGCTTACATATACAGACAAGGATGGAAAGCAGCAGACCTTATCAAAGGGTACAGTAATTTATCCTACTGTTTTAGATGGGGACAAGCTTGAATTTATGACAGAAGATGGAGCTGAAAGCGGATACTTCACCTTTGAATACAAGGATGGTGTTAGATATGTTGACGGTGTCAGCGAATATGATCTGTTCGCAGACATGCCATACGCAGGTTGATTTGAGTATAAAAGAGATGACAGGTAGAGTGTCATCTCTTTTTTTGTTTTTCACCTATAGGATTTATTGGTAAAAGGCTATTAAAGATATCGATTTTTTGGTATAATTCAGTATTGTTTAAGTTTATAAAAGATTTTATGTTTATATAGATAGGAGATACAATGAGAATCGGTACAGGTTATGATGTGCATAAGCTGGTAGAGGGCCGAGACCTTATTATAGGCGGTGTGAAAATCGACCACACCTTAGGACTTCTTGGCCATTCAGATGCTGATGTACTTTTGCATGCGATAGCAGATGCGGTCCTTGGAGCAGCAGGACTTAAGGATATAGGAGCTCATTTCCCAGATACTGACCCTAAGTACAAGGGGGCAGATTCCATGAAGCTTTTAGAGCAGGTTAGAGAGCTGGTTATGGACCATGGATATGTTGTTGGCAATGTTGATGCTACAGTTATTGCTCAGAGACCAAAGCTTAGGCCTTTCATTGAGCAGATGGAGGAAAATGTTGCCAAGTGTCTTGGCATAGATGTAGAGCAGGTCAATATTAAGGCCACTACAGAGGAACACCTTGGATTTACAGGACGTGAGGAGGGCATTAGCGCTCAGGCAGTCTGTTTGCTCTATGAGTTCTATGATGGAAGCAATGTGGTGTTTGACAGTGGACGAAATTGCGAAGGCTGTAGTGGCTGTCCAAAAAGCCAGAGCTAACCGTGGTAAGAACGGATACAATTTTCAGGATATCTGTAAGTAGAATTTTATAAAGCGTTTGTAGTAAACAAGCTCTTAGATTTCTCAAGCGAAAACATCATGCTAAAAACTGACTGAAAGGAAAGTTTTTAGTATGTACACATGCTCTGCATGTGCTAAGTTTCGTGTTAGATGAGCGGAGAAATACTGAGGCTTGTTTACGTAACAAATGCAGATTAGGAGAATAGATATGTTTAAATTTTATAATACTTTGAGCAGAAAAATTGAGGAGTTCAAGCCTAATGAGGAGGGCAAGGTTGCAATGTACACTTGCGGCCCTACCGTTTATCATTTTGCACATATTGGAAATATTCGTACATACATTATGCAGGATGCACTTATCAAGTCTTTAGAGTACGCAGGCTATAATGTTAAGCGCGTTATGAATATCACAGATGTAGGTCATCTTTCATCTGATGCAGATACAGGCGAGGATAAAATGGTTGCTGGTGCTAAGCGTGAGCACAAGACTGTTATGGAGATTGCTAAGTTCTATACAGATGCATTCTTCAAGGACTTTGATGCAGTAGGAAATAAGCGACCAGATGTGGTTGAGCCTGCTACAAATTGCATTCCTGAGTTTATTCACATGGTAGAGACTCTTATTGAAAAGGGTTACGCATATGTTGCTGGTGGCAATGTTTACTTTGACACAAGCAAGCTTTCAGATTATTATGTTTTCTCATCATCTGTTGAAAAAGAGGCACTTGAGATTGGTGTTCGTGATGATGTAGAAGAGGATACTAATAAAAAGAATAAAACAGACTTTGTTCTTTGGTTTACAAAGTCTAAATTTGAAGATCAGGCTCTTAAGTGGGATAGCCCATGGGGCGTAGGATATCCAGGATGGCACATTGAGTGCTCATGCATTTCTATGAAGCACCTTGGAGAATATATGGATATTCACTGTGGTGGTGTAGACAATATTTTCCCACACCACACAAATGAGGTGGCACAGTCTGAGGCGTACCTTGGACATAAGTGGTGCAATTACTGGTTCCACAGCAATCACCTTAACGATCAGTCTGGTAAGATGTCAAAGTCAAAGGGTGCAATCCTTACTGTTTCAGTTCTTCAGGAAAAGGGATATGATCCACTTGTATACAGATTCTTCTGCTTGCAGTCACACTATCGTAAGCCACTTGTATTCTCATGGGAGAATCTAGACAATACAGTTCAGGCTTATAACAAGCTTGTTAAGCGTGTCTCTGAGCTTAAGGCTGAGGGCGCAGTTGATGAGACAGTGAAAAAGGAATTCGAGGAGAAGTTCTGCGAGGCAGTTTCAAATGATTTGAATACTTCAATGGCTATCACAATTCTTTACGATGCTCTCAAAGCAGATACTAATGACGCTACAAAGCTTGCGCTTGTAGAGAGCTTTGATAGAGTGCTTTCACTTGATTTGATTGGTCATGCCAAGGCTCTTGGTGCAGCTACTGAGGTAGATGCTGAGCTTGAGGCATATATTAATGATGCAATCGCACGCCGTGCAGAGGCTAAGAAAGCTAAGGATTTTGCTACAGCAGATGCAATCCGCGATGAGCTTTTGGCAAAGGGCGTTGAGATTAAGGATACTCGTGAAGGAGTAGTATGGAAGCTAGTTTAAATGATTATTTAAATAGCAAATTTGATATTGAACCAAAGGATATCAGGACTTATTCACCCCTGACTCTTGCATACATTGGTGATGCTATATTTGATGTGGTGGTTCGCTCGATTCTGGTTAACAAGGGAAACACTGCAGTCAATAAATTGCATCAGCGAGCAAGCTCAGTGGTTAAGGCGCCGACACAGGCTATGATGGCGGCAGCACTTATGGATGATTTCACCGAGGAAGAGGCAGATTGGTACAGACGTGGACGTAATTCCAAGCCTCACACCAAGGCTAAAAATGCCACCACTATGGACTATCTTGAGGCCACAGGCTTTGAGGCAGTGATGGGTTATTTGTACCTGACTGGAGATATGGACCGTATATGCGAATTGGTTCGCCGCGGCATCGAACTTACGGGATTGGATATATTAGATTAGAGGAATTATATGGAAGAAAGTAGAATTGTTGAGGGCCGTAATGCTGTCCTCGAAGCTTTTAGATCTGGTAAAACTATAGATAAGCTTTTTGTTTTAGAAGGCTGCAAGGATGGCCCTGTGCAGACTATTCTTCGTGAGGCAAAAAAGAACAAAGATACAGTTATTAGTTTTGTAAAGAAGGAACGCCTTGACCAGCTTTCTGAGACTGGCAAGCATCAGGGAGTTCTTGCTTATGCAGCAAGCTATGACTATGTTGAACTTGATGAGATTATGGCTAGGGCTAAGGAAAAAGGGGAGGATCCATTTCTCATAATCCTTGATAATATAGAGGACCCTCATAATCTTGGTGCAATCATTCGTACTGCAAACCAGGCTGGTGCCCATGGAGTGGTTATTCCAAAGCATAGAGCAGTTGGACTTACAGCTACTGTGGCTAAGGCATCTGCAGGAGCGATTAATTACACTCCAGTTGCAAAGGTTACCAACATTTCAAAGACTATGGAAGAGCTTAAGGAGCAGGGCATGTGGTTTGTATGTGCTGATATGGGTGGCACTACTATGTATGACCTTAATCTTACTGGCTCAATTGGTCTTGTTATTGGTAACGAGGGACACGGAGTATCTGATTTGGTTAAGAAGAATTGTGATATGGTTGCCAGCATTCCTATGTATGGCGATATTGATTCTCTTAATGCATCAGTTGCTTGCGGCGTTCTTGCATATGAGGTTGTTAGACAAAGAATTAATAAGAGCAAATAGATTTCGGGAGTGAGCTATGAACCATAGATTGGAATATGAAAAGCTTACAGATGAACAATTAGTAAAAAAATATCAGGATGGCGATCAGGCCATCCTGAATTATATATGTGAAAAATATAAGCCACTGGTTCTTAAAAATTCCAAGAAATATTTCCTTGTGGGAGGCGAAAATGAAGATCTCATCCAGGAGGGGATGATTGGACTTTTTAGTGCTATTGGTGACTATGATACTGATTCTGAGGTTACATTTTTTCATTTTGCTTCCATGTGTATCGATAGACAGATGATTAAGGCGATTGAAGCCAGCAATCGAAAAAAACATTCTCCTCTGAATGCCTATGTTTCCCTTTATGATGAAGATGGGGGCGAGATGGAAGAATCAGGGTTTACAACTGATGACCCGGCAGAATTAATCATTGAGGCAGAGGAAAATACTACTTTGATTGATAGACTAAAAGCCAACCTTTCGCCGATGGAGCAGCAGGTATTCGATTTGTATATGCAGGATTTTGATTACAAAGAGATAGCAGCAAAGCTTGAAAAGTCCGAGAAGTCTATTGATAATACCCTTACAAGAATAAAACAAAAAGCACGAAATTTATAAAGATAAAGCCTGAGCTCTATCCTTTAAAGGGGATAAAGTTCAGGCTTTCTGTTTTTGAATACTGCAAATTCGTTGAAACCGCATGCCTTTAATATAGAAGGAACCTTATCAAAGTCTGCTGCTACGTCCTCGGTGACGTGAGCATCTGCTCCGATTGTGATAAGCTTTCCCCCTAGGTCATGGTATCGCTTTATTATAGTAGCAGCTGGATTAGGGTTGTTCATACCTTTTCTGAAAGCAGCTGTATTAACTTCTAGCGCCTTGTCGTTTTTGACTAGTTTTTCTAATATGGCATCTACAACCTCTTTATAAGGCTCGTAGGTGTTATTTTTAAAAATAGGATCAGGTGAATATCTAAAAGCGTAATCCAAATGTCCAATAGAATCAAAATTCATAAAACTGTTTATGTTATCAAGGATGCACTCATAGTAAGTTGTCATAAGCTTTTGAGGCTCAACCTCCTCCCATGTACCAGGAAAATATGGGTCCTTGCCATATATAAGGTGGGTGCTTCCTATAACAAAATCAAAAGGATAGGTTTCTACTATAGTATTGTTTTCTTTTGCGGCTATTTCTTGGATGCCTACTTCTATACCAGTGAGAACTGTAAAACTATCATCTGAAATCTCTAAAGCAGTAGCGTGTTGTTTGGTAAAGTAGTTTTCAACATCAAGCTCAAAAAAGCCATATTCCTTTGGGTAATATAAATCGAGATGATCGGTAAAAGTGATTCCCCGCAAGCCCTTTGCCTTGGCAGCCTTAATCATATCAAGTGGGTCCGTATCGCTGTCCCCTGAAAACCAACTGTGCATGTGGTTATCCCATAGCATTATAAGTCCCTCCTTTGTGCGATGAATTCAGTAATTATGACATATAGAAATGCCACACTTTTAAGTAAATTAATAATAAATGAAGTGATGGGTTCAATCAAGGCAGAAGATGAGGAATATTTATCACTATTTTATAAGAGTGGTGGTAAGATTAGAGCAGATTGAGAAAAATTTAACAATATTTGATTTTGGGGTTGAATTATAAAGTGCTTTTGTATAAAATAAAGTGCATACGGGGCTGATTTCATGGTTAGCCCAGAAAAATATTTTTTTAAAAGAATCTTTAGGAGGATTTAAAAATGGCAGTAAGAGTAGCAATCAACGGTTTTGGCCGTATCGGACGTCTTGCATTCCGTCAGATGTTCGGCGCAGAAGGTTACGAAGTAGTAGCAATCAACGACTTAACTAGCCCAAAGATGTTAGCACATCTTTTAAAGTACGATTCATCACAGGGAAAGTACGAGCACGCTGATGAGGTTTCATCTACAGATGATTCAATCATCGTATGTGGCAAGGAGATCAAGATTTACGCATTCCCAGATGCAAACAATTGCCCATGGGGAGACCTTAAGGTAGACGTAGTTCTTGAGTGCTCAGGTTTCTACACATCAAAGGAAAAGGCACAGGCTCATATCAATGCTGGTGCTAGAAAGGTTGTTATCTCTGCTCCAGCAGGAAACGATCTTCCTACAATCGTTTACAATACAAACCACACAACACTTAAGGCTTCTGATAACATCATTTCAGCAGCTTCATGTACAACAAACTGCTTAGCACCTATGGCTGACGCACTTAACAAGTACGCTCCAATCCAGTCTGGTATCATGGTAACAATCCATGCTTACACAGGTGATCAGATGACACTTGATGGCCCACAGAGAAAGGGTGATCTTCGTCGTTCACGTGCAGCAG
>JAEEGK010003888.1_pt1 | contig 36852 bp, 46 predicted proteins | sample 8958771 | NCBI WGS metagenome assembly JAEEGK01 (sample SAMN16246547, study PRJNA631951) | gut metagenome | biome: gut microbiome; feature: rumen; material: SC-attached | host: Bos | place: Iran: Karaj | collected 2018-10 | reverse complement strand
GTGTTGTGCTGCTGCAGGAATCCTATTCTGAGTTCATTCATATGCTTGGGAATTGCATGGTGCAGCAGTGCAGCGATCCATGCTGTCTGATGACACTTCTACAGTCGATACCGACAATCTCCCTATCTGGGAAAGCCTCGCCGATCAGTCGCAGCGCCACAGCATCAAGATTGGGCTGGTCATAGGTCGGACAGAGCACGGCACCATTGATGACGAGGAAATTGGCATAGGTGGCAGGCAACCGGTAACCGTCTTTATCGTAGATGGCCCTTGGCATGGGCAGCTCCATCAGTCGATAGGGCTTGCCTTCGAGGGTCCTGAAGGTCGCCAGTTGCGCTTTCATAAGCTGCAGGTCCTCATAATGCTCGTCATCAGGATCCTCGCAACCTGCATATAATATAGTATCGTCAGGACAGATACGCACCAAGGTGTCGATATGTCCGTCAGTATCATCGCCTGTCAGATGGCCGTAATCGATCCAGACGATGCGCTCTGCATAAAGATCGTGCTTCAGCCGCTCTTCAATGTCTGTCTGGGTCATGGGTTGGTTACGATGGGGTGCCAACAGACAACCAGTCGTGGTGAACACAGTACCTTTGCCGTCGCTCTCGATGGAGCCGCCTTCGAGCACGAAGTCCAGACAGTCCGTATATTCGCCCTTCACCTTTTCCTCCTCATAGAGTCGGCGGTTGATGGCATTGTCGAGTTCGGCAGGGAATTTCTCGCCCCAGCCGTTAAAACAGTAATCGAGCAGACGGGCTTGCCCTTCATCGTCGATGAGTGTGATAAAGCCATGATCGCGCGCCCAGGTATCGTTCGATGGACATGGAACATGGAGCATGGAACATGGAATGTTGGGCTGCGTTTCGGAAACAACCATGAGGTTCTCACGCTTGGCGATTTCACTGGCCATTTCTTTGTAGGTGGCAGTGATCTCATCAAGCATCGGTGCCCAGTCTGTACCAGCATGTGGCCATGTCAACTGTACGCCCCATTGCGGCTCCCATTCTGCTGGCAGACGCCATCGGGATGATTGCTGTTTATTGTCGAAACTCATATTTTTGCCGCAAAGGTACGAAAAAAAGCACAAAATCTGATGTTGAATAGAGTTTTTTTTGTACTTTTGCAGAAACAAAGACGATGTTAGAGGTTAAAAACGCAACGATAACCATCGGCGGGAAGACGCTGGCAGAAGGATTGTCCTTTATGGCAAAGGACGGTCAGATTACCTGTATCACGGGTGAAGAAGGGGTGGGGAAGACCACACTTCTACGCACGCTGATGGGCTTTCAGCCTGTTGCGGAAGGCTTTGTGAGTGTCGATGGCGAACTGCTGACGATAGACTCTGCACCGACTTTCCGTAGTCTGATGGTCTATCTCCCTCAGGAGACGAGATTGCTGGCCCATCAGCTATATGAGCCTTCGTGGCCAGAGAGTGAGGCTGAAGAATATGCCGTTTGGAATATGCCGTTGCCCCATTCTTGCTTGGAAGAACAGCCAGAGCCCATGACGCCAGAGGAGATTTTCCATTTGGCAGAAAAGACGCTCAGTGAGGGGGGCGAGAGATCCATTATCATTGCCGACGAGCCTGCCGCCTTCCTCCCTTCCGACCTGACGTTACGCATGCTCGAACTGCTGCGCCGTGAGGCTGCCGGAGGCAAGACAGTCCTTATTGCCAGCCGTAAACCTCAGATCATCGATTATGCTGACCAGGTCATCAATCTCAATAGACTTTAGAATATGGATACACGAATGATACTGCATACGATTCTCGGACTACTCCTGCTGCTGATACCTGCGGGGGCGCTATATCTGCTGGAGCGCAAGATGCTCCGCACGTTCTTTTTGTCTGTGGCCCAAATGGGTGTTCAGCTCTTAGTACTCTGTCTTGTCGTATGGGCTCTCTACAAGGTCGACAGTCCTTGGCTGCTCATCGTGTGGATGGTAGCGATAGCATTTGGTTCAGGGTGGCTGGTGCTTAAGCGTTGCCGTCTGAGTGGTCTGCGCCTGTTACCAGCTGTCGGTGGTGGTCTTTTGGTGAGTGTTGCTTTCGTGGCTCTGTGGTTGTTAGTGCTTGTGCTGCCCGTCAGGGTGTCCGATCCCCATTGGTTTGTGCCCGTCACGGCTTTGTTGATGGGGCATGCCACTGCCATGACCATCCGTGGCCTGAGTACCTACCTCTCTGCCCTCAAGGCCGATGAACAGCAGTATGAGTTCCTGCGTGGTAATGGAGCTACTCATTTCAAGGCCCTGCGCCCCTTCCTCTGTCGAGCACTGGTAGCTGTTATCTCGCCCTCAGTCGCTAATCTGCGGGTGCTGGCTCTTACCTCCATGCCTTTGTTGCTCGTTGGCTTGCTGATGGGTGGGCTTTCGCCTATCAATGCTTTTGTGGTTATGCTCCTGATGGCTGTGGCATGCGTCTCTGTATCCATCCTCGCACTTACCATCATCATCTATCTCTCCGACCGTATTCTCTTCGATCAATACGGCAAACTTATAGGCTGATTTTACGACTTGAGTACCAAGAGTGTATTAGTGAGTTCTTGGGCTGGCTGTTCACGGAATCGGATGGACTGCGTCTCACAATCCATCTCCTCGATAATTGCGATAGACTCTAGACGATAGCCTTCCTCGCGCAGCATACGGCCACCCTTCTGCTGTCCCTTCTCCACCGCGATGCCGATGCCTACAACTTCACCTCCTGCTTGGTGAACCAGGTCGATAAGGGCGTGGACAGCCTCACCGTCGGCCATGAAGTCATCGACCACGAGTACGCGGTCAGTGGTATGTAGATAGGGCTTGGAGACAAACACCTTGTTGGTCTTTTTGTGGGTAAAGGAGTAGGCCTGCGATATATATTTGTCGTCAGTACTGTTGGCAGTCTCACTCTTCTTGGCAAAGACCACAGGCACGTCGTATAGATTGCCGAGCATGGTGGCGATAGCGATGCCGCTGGCTTCGATTGTCAGGACTTTGTTGATGGTCACACCTTTGAAACGTCGTTTCAGCTCATAGGCGATCTGTCGCATGATATCGATATCGATCTGATGGTTCAGAAAGTTGTCGATCTTCAGGATGTTGCCGGCTTTGATAGTGCCGTCGCTCAGGATTTTCTCTTCTAAGAAGTTCATATCTTCAGGTTTTTACGTCTTTATGATATTCTTTGGGCGCAAAGTTACGAAAAAAAGGCTGAAACTCCAACGTTCAGATGAAAATAAATCGTTTTTTATTTTGCATTTCAATTGATTTGCACTATCTTTGCGGCAGTTATGAATAAGAATTTGGTATGGATATGGGCTCTGATGATGGTGGTGCTGTCATGCAAGGGCCGACAGAGCGAGGTTAATGCCCAGGTGACTGATGGGCTCTATGAAGCAACTCAGAGCCAACAGGCTGAGCAGAAGAAGGCTCGTAACGAGAAGATCCGCAGTGAGAAGGCTAAGATTGTGAGGATGTACGAGATTCCTGCGCCGTTGACAGACCGTCCTGAGCAGATTCTGTACAGGAAAGGCTATACTACGTCGTATAATAGCAAGTCGAAGACGCCTAACTGGGTGGCGTGGCACTTGACTGACAGACACACGAGGGGTACGGCCAAGCGTAATATGCAGGTTTTTACAGAGGACTCAGACATCGTTGGTAAGCGAGCGACGAACAATGACTATTATAACTCGCGTTACGACCGTGGACATATGTGTCCTGCAGGTGACAATAAGTGGGATGAGGAGGCAATGCGCGAGACTTTCCTTTTCACTAATATCTGTCCGCAGAACCATGGGTTGAACAAGTATGAGTGGAACGATTTGGAGATTCTCTGCCGTGAATGGGCGCAGCGTTACGGTGCCATTGATATCGTCTGCGGACCTATCTTCTCGGAGAAAGCGCAGCAGAAGACGATTGGCAAGAATCAGGTGTGGGTACCTGACGCTTTTTTCAAGGTCATTCTTTGTCGTCAGGGCAAGGAGAAGGCTATTGGATTTGTCTATCGTAACGAGGGTAAGAAACAGCTGATGGAAGATGCTGTATGCACTGTGGATGAGATTGAGAAACTGACGCTGATGGACTTCTTCCCAGAATTGGACGACGCGACAGAGGCGAGGGTAGAGGCACAGGCAACGCTGAGCGACTGGTAAAAAGTTAAAAACCCTTAATAAATAGGTGGGCCGAGGCGATGTCTCGGCTTTTCTTTGTAATTTTGCAGCGTGAAAATAAAAGAAGTGCTGAGCGCCCTTGAACGTTTCGCGCCTCTGCCCTTGCAGGAAAGCTGGGACAATGCTGGCTTGCAAGTAGGACTGACAGAGACGGAGGTTTCAGGGGCATTATTGTGTTTGGACGTCAACGAGCGTATTGTCGACGAGGCCGTCAGAAAGGGGTGCAATCTCATTGTATCCCATCATCCGCTACTCTTCCGTGGATTGAAGACCATCAGTGATTTGACTGATGTGCAGCGAACGGTGATGAAAGTGATCGAAAACCATCTCTGTGTCGTCTCCATGCATACGAACATGGATAATGCGAAGGGTGGGGTGAATTTCCGTATCGCTGAGAAACTGGGCCTGAGTGATATTGAGTTCTTTGCCTCAAAGCAGGTCGATGGTATCGAGGCTGGTAGTGGCGTGACAGGTTTGCTGACTGACCCCATGGCTGCAGATGATTTTGTGCTGGCTGTGAAAAAGGCCTTTGGCGTCGAGTGTGCCATGTGCAATGAGTTACTGCGCCGTCCTGTTCGTAAGGTGGCTATCTGTGGCGGGGCGGGCGATTTCCTGCTTGACGAAGCCCTGAAAGCTGGTGCCGATGCCTTTATCACTGGTGAGATGCACTATCACCAGTATTTCGGCTATGAGCAGAAAATCCAGATCTGCGTCATCGGCCACTATCAGAGTGAGCAGTTCACGGCAGAGGTCTTTGAGGAGATTATCCGTGAGAACTGTCCTGAAGTGAAAACTTATATCGCAGAAACGAATACAAATCCAATATTGTATATTTAATTAAATTGTAAATAGTAAATTCGTAAATTGTAAATTAAATTATGGCAAAAAAAGATCCTACAGACTTGTCAGTTGAAGAGAAACTGAAGACCCTTTATCAGCTTCAGACTGCCCTCTCAGCTATCGACGAGAAACGTGCATTAAGAGGTGAACTTCCTCTTGAGGTACAGGACCTTGAAGATGAGATTGAAGGTCTGACAACACGTGTTGAGAAAATCAAGAATGACATCAGCGAGTTCCAGAAAGCTGTTTCGCAGAAGAAAGGTGAGATTGCTGATGCTGAGGCCAGTGTGGCACGTTATAAGAGTCAGCTCGACGAGGTGAAGAACAACCGTGAGTATGACACTTTGAGCAAGGAGATTGAGTTCCAGACCTTGGAGATTGAGCTCTGCAACAAGAAGATCCGTGAGGCTAACACCCGTATTCAGGAGAAGCAGAACGAGATGGCACTGAACGAGGAAACCATCAAGGAACGTCAGGGTGACCTGGAGGTGAAGCGTAGTGAGCTCGAGGAAATCATGACTGAGACGCGTGCTGAGGAGGAGAAGTTGAAGGAGAAGGTGAAGGATCTCGAGTCGAAGATCGAGAGCCGTCTGCTCACATCTTTTAAGCGTATCCGTAAAAACGCCCGCAATGGCCTGGGTATTGTCTATGTGCAGCGTGATGCCTGTGGCGGTTGCTTCAACAAGATTCCACCCCAGCGTCAGCTCGATATTAAGATGCACAAGAAGATTATCGTTTGCGAGTACTGTGGTCGTATCATGATTGATCCGGAACTGGCAGGTGTTAAGATCGACAAGGTGACAGGCACAGAGGAGAAGAAAACTACTCGCAAGCGCGCCATTCGTAAGTCGGCATCCTCTAAGAAGGTTACCGATGCCAACGACATGGTATAAGTAGTGATGTTATAAAATTTGGTAGTCCGGAATCTCTTCCAGAAACTTATATTTTTGGTTGGGATAATCCATCTTACAACAGTAGTGCTGGAGTCCGTTGCTCACTATCAGATAATCCACTTTCAGCAGAAGATTGTAGACCGATATCTGGTCGAACGTCTTCTGCTGTAATTGTATAGTAGGGGCTTTGTATTCGATAATCATCCTTGGCTGTGTCTCCTTATTATATAATATGGTGTCGCAGCGGAGCCGCTTTTCTCCAATCCGAAGTTCAATCTCGTTGCCCATAAGCCCCTTGGGGTATCCTTTATGCTCAATCAGAAAATGTACAAAGTGCTGGCGCACCCACTCTTCGGGAGTCAGCGCCACGTATTTTCGACGCAAAAAGTCGAAAATCAGTTGTTTTTTGTCCCTCTCAACAACTTTTATAGGGTATGGAGGTAGGTTTAATCGATACATTTTTGTAACTTTGCAGCAAAGTTACACATTTTATTCGAATAAACATCATGGCTGAGGCTAAAAATATCACTTTTCAGAGCATTATGCACGATCTGCAGGAGCGGAAGTTCGTCCCCCTTTACTATCTGGTGGGAGATGAACCTTATTATATCGATAAGATAGCCGACTATATCGCAGAGCATGTATTACAGCCAGAGGAACGTGATTTTAACCAGTCTATTCTCTTCGGATCTGATGTGACGGCTGCCCAGATAGCGGATGCTGCACGTCGCTATCCCATGATGTCAGAATATCAGGTGATCATCGTGAAAGAAGCGCAGAATATCAAGAATACAGAGGCTTTGGAGAAGTATATCAAAGCGCCCATGAACTCAACCATCCTCGTGATGTGCCTGAAAAACGCCAAAATTGATGGTCGGAAAAAGGAAATGGTGAAGAATATCCAGGCTGCTGGCGTGCTTTTTGAGAGCAATAAACTGAAGGATAGAGAGCTGCCAGGCTTCATTGAGAAGTATCTGAAGGCCCGTGAGGTGGCCATCGATCCCAAATCGATGCAGATGATCGCTGAGAATATTGGTGCCGACCTGAGTCGTCTGACAAGTGAGCTCGACAAGGTGATCTTATCGTTGCCTGAGAAGGATAGGAGAGTGACTCCTCAGATCGTGGAGGACCAGATCGGAGTGAGCAAGGAGTTCAATGGATATGAATTGCGTGATGCTATTGTCAATCGAAATATCTTCAAAGCTAATCAGATAATCAAATATTTTGACGATAATCCAAAGGCTGGTAGTATATACTCGTTTCTCCCGTTGCTCTTTAATTACTTCCAGAATCTGATGATAGCCTATTATGCTCCCAATAATAAGAGCCAGGAAAGCGTTGCAGAATGGCTGGAATTACGAAATGCATGGTCTGGGAAGGAGTATATGAATGGTATGCGAAACTACTCTGCAATGAAAGTGATGCAGATTATTTCCAAGATACGTGAGATTGATGCGAAAAGTAAGGGTCTGGATAACCCAAATACCCCTCCAGGAGAACTGATGAAGGAACTGATTTTTTACATTTTGCACTGATTCCGCCCCTTTTTTATAGCTAGAATTTCTAAAAACAGCGCTTTTCAGGAGCGCTTTTTTTAGCGCTAAATGCCCATATATCAGTAGTTTTGCGCTATTTCTAACCCTCTAAAACTTGCGTATTTTCAGAATTCTTTCCCGTCGTACAGAATACGCGAAAAATGGGAAAATTGATGGAATTTGGAAACCCTTAATTTTGTTTTCACTTTCTTTAAGATTTTATTTTCTTAATTTTGATATCCAAACATAAACAAAAAAAATACAAACAATTATGTTTTGAAGTCTGAATTTACAACTGCACAGGCATGATTAAAAATAGTGAATTTAATTTTCAATTTCTATATTTCTCAATTTCGCTTTCTATACTCATAAATATACAATACGTAATTCATGCTCATAAACAGCTAAAAACCAATCATTTATAAGAAAGTACACCATTTTACAGCCAAAAATATAATGATTTACATAAACAATCATGTATATATCGGCATATTTGAGATGTAATCTTCTAAATACCTATTTTATACCCAGTTAGTTACGTCAAATGCATTCAAATAATCATTTGTAAAGGTTTTGTTATCTAAATTTAAATTTGTAATCATAAACGCGAATATTCGCATTTGTATACTTTTACTTTTTAAATATTGAATTGCAAACTAAAATTATAAATTCTTAAATTCTCTCTACATTTGTTGCGTATCTCATTTTTTTGTTTTACCTTTGTAAACTGAAAGAAAAACGGGTGAAAATACCCTTTAAACACATACGATAAGAAAATGAAAGATCGAATTAGACAGATTATGGAGTCTCAGCACATGACTCAACAGGTCTTCGCTGACTATATCGGTGTGGGTGCCGCTACCTTGAGTAGCATCTTTAATGACCGTACCCGCCCTACCCTTAACATCGTGGAGTCCATTAAAAAGAAAATTCCTAACATCAATACCGATTGGTTGATGTTTGGTTCAGGCGATATGTATCGAGCTGATCTTGATACTCCTGACAGCCCAGAATCGACTCCTTCTGAGACTAAACACTTGAGTTCGCCGATGCTCGATTTTGATCAACCAGCCTCTCCTACTCCCCTGAATGTCTCTTCGCAATACTTGAATTCCAATAGTGTAAAAACTACACGACCAGAAATTGTTCGAGAAGAGGTAAAATTCATTGACAAACCACAGCGTAAGGTTATTGAGATCCGAGTGTTCTACGACGATCAGACTTGGGATACTTTCGTACCTGCGAAGAAATAAAATTTTGTGGTTTCAAATAAATGTTGTACCTTTGCGCTCAAATACAAAGGTACAACATTTATGAAGAAATATTTGCTCGACCTCAAGGTCAAGTCTGTGGAGCAAATCCATCAGCGTTATGTGCTGATTAAGCTCACTGACGACCAACCATTGCCTGAAATGTTGCCAGGGCAGTTTGTTGAAATCCGAGTTGACGGTTCTCCCTCAACTTTCTTGCGCCGTCCTATTTCCATCAATTTCGTAGATCGAGAGCTCAATGAGTTGTGGCTCTTGGTGGCCGCTGTGGGCGACGGCACTAAACGACTTGCTCAGTTGCAGTCTGGTGATATGCTTAACTGCCTCCTGCCCTTGGGTAACGGCTTTAGCATGCCAGTGTCCGGCGACGAGAAGATTTTGCTCGTTGGTGGTGGTGTAGGTGTGGCGCCTCTGCTCTATATGGGAGCTGAGATGGCTAAAAAAGGTATGGAACCTACGTTTCTCTTAGGCGCACGGACCTCGAATGATTTGCTGATGCTTGATATATTTAAAAGGTACGGACGCGTGTGTGTGACGACGGAGGACGGCTCTGAAGGTGAAAAAGGCTTTGTTACCAATCACTCCCTGCTTCAGACAGAACAGTTTACTCGCATAGCCACCTGTGGCCCTACGCCGATGATGAAGGCTGTAGCAGCATTTGCCCGCAAGACCGATGTGGAGTGTGAGGTTTCGCTTGAGAATTTGATGGCCTGTGGTCTGGGCGCCTGTCTCTGTTGCGTGGAGAAGACCACTGAGGGCAATCTCTGTGTTTGTAAGGATGGTCCAGTGTTTAATATTCGGAAATTGTTATGGCAAGTTTAAGTGTAAATATATCTGATTTAAGGCTGAAGAATCCCGTGATGACGGCATCAGGTACTTTCGGTTATGGACTGGAGTTTGCTGACCTCATGCCTCTCGACGGTATTGGGGGCATCATCGTAAAAGGTACGACGCTTCGTCCTCGTGAAGGCAATGACTATCCCCGTATGGCAGAGACGGCTTCAGGCATGCTTAACTGTGTGGGCCTCCAGAACAAGGGGGTCGATTACTTCTGTGAGCATATTTATCCACAGATCAAAGACATCGATACCAATATGATTGTCAATGTCAGCGGTTCCTCTCCTGACGACTATGCAGAGTGTGCAGCCCGTGTCGATGCGCTCGAAAATATTCCTGCCATCGAACTGAATATCTCCTGTCCCAATGTGAAGGATGGCGGTATGGCTTTTGGCGTCACCTGTGCAGGAGCCTCGAGTGTTGTGAAAGCTGTTCGTGAGCGTTATCATAAGACGCTGATTGTCAAACTCTCTCCGAATGTGACGGATATCACGGAGATTGCTCGTGCCGTAGAGGCCGAAGGTGCTGACAGTGTCTCACTCATCAACACCCTGATGGGTATGGCCATCGATATTGAGAAACGTAAGAAAGTCCTGTCTATAGGTACAGGCGGCCTTTCCGGACCAGCTGTGAAGCCTGTAGCCCTACGTATGGTTTATCAGGTGGCCAAGGCCGTCAAGATTCCCGTAATTGGCTTGGGAGGCATCTGTTCAGCCAAGGACGCCATCGAGTTCCTGATGGCAGGCGCCACTGCCATCGAGATAGGCACTGCCAACTTCCTCGATCCCACGATCAGTATTAAGGTGCGTGATGGCATCAACGAGTGGCTCGATGCCCATGGGTGCCATTCCGTTCAGGAGATTATCGGTGTACTTTCATAAAAAATTTGGGGGCTACCAATCGGTAGCCCCCAACCAACACAAAAACTAAACTAGACTTAACTAAAGCATATTGGGATTTTCACAAACCCGCCAATGCGATTGCAAATATAATACTTATTCGACTAAACTCCAAAAAATCTCCTACTTTTTTTGCAAAATGTATACATTTGTTATCATTTTAACAATTTATTAACAAGATAATAGTCCAAAATCGTCATTGCAGTCATGGCTTCCACTACAGGTACGGCACGAGGCAGAACACAGGGATCGTGGCGCCCTTTGGCCGTGAATCGGGTAGGGTTCCCCTCCATATCAACGGTTTCTTGTTCGGACAGGATGGTGGCTACAGGCTTGAAGGCGACGCGGAAGTAAATGTCCTGTCCGTTGGAGATGCCTCCTTGAATGCCTCCACTATGGTTTGTGGCAGTGGTAATAGTGCCGTTGATGGAGCGGAAGACATCGTTCTGTTCAGACCCTCGGGCCGTGACACCATTGAAACCTTCACCGTACTCAAAGCCTTTCACGGCATTGATACTGAGGACGGCTGCGCCCAAAACTGCATGGAGTTTGCCGAATTCAGGCTCGCCAAGTCCTGCAGGACAACCTTTGACAACGCAGGTGATGATACCGCCAATCGTATCGCCTTCAGCTTTCATCCTACTGATGAGTTCCTCCATCTGGGCTGCCTTTTCCTCATCAGGACAGCGCACGGCATTGGTTTCTGTCTTTGAGAGGTCGTACAGATGGTAATCGCGCTCAAGGGCAATATCGCCAACCTGCGATGTGTAGGCGTGAATACTGATGCCTAACTGCTTGAGTACCAGTTTCGCTAATGCACCACCCACACAGCGGCTGATGGTGATTCGGGCCGAGGAACGTCCACCACCACGATGGTCGCGTATACCGTATTTCTGCTGATAGGTAAAGTCGGCATGTGAGGGACGGAACAAGTTGCGCATATTCTCATAGTCCTGAGAGTGCTGGTTGGTATTCCGTACCATAAAGCCGATGGGGCATCCCGTGGATTTTCCTTCGAAGACACCACTCAATAGTTCCACTTGATCGGCTTCTTGGCGCGACGTGGTAATCTTGCTCTGTCCTGGGCGACGGCGGTTGAGCTCGCTCTGAATAAAATCCAGGTCAATGTCAATGCCTGCGGGCATGCCGTCGATGACACCTCCGATAGCCTCTCCGTGGCTTTCGCCAAACGTGGTCAGCCTGAATATGTTACCAAATGTATTCAATGTTCAATCTTTAATGTTCAATCTTTAATGACAATGTCCGCAGCCACAACCGTCGTCGTGGTGATGATGGCCTTCGCAGCCTTCTTTCTGGCAGTCGTCACAGTTACAGCCGCCATGATGGTGTCCGCAGCCACCTGTCAGATGCTTGATCAAGTGCTGTATCTCTTCATCAGTGGCGTCGCGATTCTCGATGACTGTTCCTGTGAAGTTCAGGGTCTTACCTGCGAGAGGGTGGTTAGTGTCGATGGTGACACCGTCTTCCTCGATCTTCTTGACTTTTGCCATGAACTGGTGGTCTTCATTATCCATCAGGGTGATAACTGCGCCCTCGAAGATATTCTCGTGGTCGAAATGACCGTTGATCATGAAAACATCGCGACTCAACTTGTGTACACCCTCGGGCTCAAAATCTCCAAAAGCCTCAGAAGGCTGCAGGACAAAATCGAATTTGGAACCCTTTTCCAGCTTCATAACCTGCTGTTCGAAGGCATCCAGGGCAATACTGAAACCTGTGATAAACTCAAATGGGCGTTCGTCACCAGTCTGCTCTTCCAGATTCTTCTCTCCATCAGCAATGCTGTACAACTGGTAAACCACCGACATGAACTTGTTTTTCTTCTCTTCCATATACCTTATTATATATATTATATTAATTTGGGGGACAAAGGTACGCATTTTCCCCGAAATAAGTGCTACTTTGCAAAGAAAATCTGAAAAAATCCTTATTTCCGCGTTTATTTGATATGCGTCAACAAAAGGGCTGTTAACGCACACAATTTAACGTAAACGCTTGCGTAGGTCAAAAAATCGCCATACCTTTGCACCGTCAAAAGACATAAAACAGGATAACATTATTAAAGTAGGGGCATCAGGATAACGAATTGCCCCGAGTAAAGAAAGAAAGGGTAAAAAGATGAAAAAGATGTTTTTGACATTAGTAGCAATGCTGAGTATGACAACCGCATTTGCCGAAGGTGAGAACGCAGCCAGTGTTAACAACGTTGAGGCTTACGAGTTGAATGTCAATATGAATAAGCTCTCATCGGCACTGAATCTGGCAGACGACCAGAAGGAGGCTGTAGCTGAGATCCACCACACATTTGCTTCTGAGCTGATGTTTGCTGCTCAGTATGGTAGCAACGATCGCAAGGCTCTTGTAGACCGTGCCATCGAGAACGATGTAAAGTGGATGCGTTACGTGTTGAACGACAAGCAGATGCGTACATATCTCACGCTGCTGAACACTACGCTTAACAACCGTGGTCTGAGAAAGTAAGAAAGTTAGTAGAAAAATGATTATTTAGGGGGCATTCCGAGAGGAATGCCTCTCTTTTTATGCCTAAAATTTGTAAGTCTCAGATTTTTTTGCTTATTTTGCAGTCAGAAACCAATAATTAGCAAAAAGATGAAAAGTTTAAAGATTATTCTTATGTCATTGGTTGCTGCGGTTCTTGTTAGCTGCGGTACGACCAACACGGTGCCCATTACGGGACGTCAGCAGAGTCTGATGGTGAGCGATGGTGATATTCTCAGCCTCTCCACTCAGCAGTATCAGGATTTTATGAAGAGTGCCAAACTCTCTACGAATGCCGCCAACACGGCGATGGTGAAAAGGGTAGGACAGAATCTGGCCAATGCCGTCACCAGCTATCTGACTTCGGCAGGACTGCAGAACGACCTGCAGTACTACAAATGGCAGTTTAATCTCGTGCAGGACAATCAGGTGAATGCCTGGTGTATGCCTGGTGGTCTGATCTGTGTGTATGAGGGCATTCTGCCAGTCACTCAGGATGAGGCCTCGTTGGCCATTGTACTGGGTCATGAGATTGCCCATGCCGTTGCCCGTCATTCGGCTGAGCAGATGAGTACGCAGATGAAGCAGCAGTATGGTCTGCAGATTGGTGCCGCTGTCCTTGGTGGCATGGGATTAGGGACTAACACCACCTCGATTATCCAGGCTGTCGCAGCCCAGGGTTTTAATTTCAGTAACCTGAAGTATTCGCGTAACCACGAGAGTGAAGCTGACCACATGGGACTGATTTTCGCAGCGATGGCAGGCTATGATCCCCAGGCTGCTGTCAGCTTCTGGCAGCGCATGGCTGCATCGTCGAAGAACCAGACTGCAGAATTCCTGAGTGATCACCCTTCGGATGCCACTCGTATCAAGCAGATTCAGGGTTGGTTGCCTGAGGCTCAGAAGTATTACAAGCCTAGGACAACGACCACTACCGCTACCTCTAAGGCTGTTACGACTAAGAAAACTACCACCACCACAAAGAAAACGATTAAGAAATGAGACGAAAACTAATTGTGACAGCCTGTCTGTCAGCTTTTCTGATGTCTGTTCAGGCTCAGACGGGTGGAATCTCACAGGAGATGTTGCGTGAGATTCAGCGTAGTCAGCAGCCCGTCAACCGTGCCATTGCCAATGCCATTGCCGCTAACAGCATTGATGCTCTGGCGAAGAATCATCAGAATGCGCGTGCCTTCGACACCTATTTCAGTATAGAGACCCCTAAACAGTCGATCACAGACCAGAAATCGTCAGGTCGTTGCTGGATGTTCAGCGGACTGAATGTGCTGCGTTCCAATCTGGCACAGCGCGATTCTGTCAATATGGAATTCTCGCAGGCTTATCTTTTCTTCTGGGATCAGCTCGAGAAGGCCAATCTGATGCTGCAAGGTGTGATCGATACGGCCAAGGAGCCTATTGACCATCAGCGTGTGCAGTTCTTCTTCCATCATCCTATCAACGATGGCGGTACGTTCTGTGGTGTCTCCGATCTAGTTGACAAATATGGCCTTGTACCCTCTGAGGTGATGCCTGAGTCGTATTCGAGCGACAATACCTCGATGGCAGCGAAGATTGTCTCGTCGAAGCTGCGCGAGTTCGGACTCCAGTTGCGTGATATGGTGGCTGCGAAGAAGTCGACTGCTGATATCAACAAGGCTAAGACCCAGATGTTGTCTGAGGTTTATCGTATTCTCTGTCTTACGATTGGCGAACCTGTACAGACCTTTACTTATGCCTTTAAGGACAAGGACGGCAAGGCCCTTGCACCCGCTAAGGAGTACACGCCGCTACAGTTTGCAAAGGAAGTTGTGGGAGGTCCCATCACTGGCACTTTCATCATGGCGATGAACGATCCACGTCGTCCGTATTATAAAACCTATGAGGTGGAGTACGATCGTCATACCTACGACGGCCACAACTGGAAATACGTGAACCTGCCGATGGAGGATATCGAGCAGATGGCCATTGCCTCACTGAAGGATGGTCGCAAGATGTACAGCAGCTACGATGTGGGTAAGTTCCTCGATCGTAAGCGTGGCTATGCTGATACGGAGAACTTCGACTATGGCGCACTTTTTGGTACCACCTTCGGCATGGACAAAGCCCAGCGTATCTCGACGTTCGACAGTGGCTCTACCCATGCGATGACCCTTACTGCCGTCGATCTCGACGAGAGTGGCAAGGCTATCAAGTGGAAGGTGGAGAACTCATGGGGTGCCACCTGGGGACAGCAGGGATGTCTGATTATGACGGACCGCTGGTTCCGTGAGTACATGTTCCGTCTGGTGGTCGACAAGAAATATGTGCCAGAGAATATCCTGAAAGCAGCTGACAGCAAGCCTGTTATGCTGATGCCAGAGGATCCGCTCTTCCTCCCTGACGAATAATGACGAGTTTTGTTGATGAAACGACTGATACCACTACTGGCTCTCCTGTTGCTGTTGTCGGGTTGCTCTCACCGCAATTATCCGATAGAGACAGGAGATACTGGTAAGTGGTATTTCCCTCTGCCTGGAGCCAAGGTTATCAGTCCTTACGGACAGCGTGATGGCAAACGGCATACGGGGGTGGACCTCAAGACGAAGAACAAGGATAAGATCTATGCTGCTTTCGATGGGGAAGTCGTCTTCTCAGGTTCTTTTTCGGGCTATGGCAATCTGGTACGTATCAAACATGCCAACGGACTGGAGACCTACTATGCACACAACTCGAAAAACCTTGTCAAAAAGGGTGCCAGGGTCCGAGCTGGTCAGGCCATCGCCCTCACAGGTCAGACAGGACGGGCTTCTACGCCTCATCTGCATTTCGAGACCCGTATAGACGGGAATCCTAAGAATCCTGCGATCTATTTCGACCTCGTCAGAGGCGACCTCCGTCAGAATGCTTTCCGTAGGACGAAGAATGGGTTTGTGGTTAAGTAATAAATACCAAATTTCTTTATGACAAAAGAGGAGTTTCAAGCTTGTCAAGAACGATACGCAGACAAGATAGAACAGATGCGCAAAATGGCTCATGAGTTGCACCAGAGTGTGAATCAGATCTATGGCGACAATCTGCCTTACGGTTACCATCTGGACATGGTGGTGGAGGGCATCAGGGAGTATGGCCATCTGGTTTGTGCTGTGGAGGACGACATATTACCCTTGTTCTTTGCTGGCTTCTTTCATGACAGCATTGAGGATGCGCGACTGACTTATAACGACGTGATGCGTCTGGCCAGGAACGTATTGACAGAAGAACAGGCTCTGATGGCTACGGAAGTGGTCTATGCGCTGACTAATGATAAAGGTCGTACGCGTGCGGAAAGAGCAGGGGAGAAGTATTATAAAGGAATCCGTGAGACACCTTATGCCCCGTTTGTGAAACTCTGTGACCGTCTGGCGAATGTAGCCTATTCCTGTTCAGAGGATGATGGAGGGAACAACCGGATGAAGGGTGTCTATAAGGACGAGATGGGTCATTTCCTCCAGGCCATCAATCCGCATAGTAGTGACCAACGTTTTCTGGTACCTGTGGAGATGATTGAGGCATTGGCAGAGATTCTGATCAATGATCTGGAACGTGAGGAGATGTTAAACCAGTGGGGAGCATGATGAAAAGAGCGATTGTGATAGGTGCCTCTTCTGGCATAGGTAAGGAAGTGGCTCAGAATCTGATTAATGAGGGCTGGACAGTGGGACTGGCTGCTCGTCGTGACGGACTGATGCTGTCGATGATGCACGCTACACCTGACAGGGTGAAGGTGGCCAAGATCGATGTGAATGCCAGCAATGCTGCGGATGAACTGAACAAGTTGATCAAGCGAATTGGTGGTATGGATCTGTTTTTCTACGCTGCAGGTATTGGCAAGCAGAACAGGGAGTTGGCTGAGGAGCCTGAGCTGGCTACCGTCCGTACGAATGCCCTTGGTTTTACGAGGATGATAGGTGTTGCCTATCGTTACTTCGCAGAGAAGGGTGGGGGACATATCGCTGCCATCACCTCGATTGCTGGTACGAAAGGACTAGGACCAGCACCAGCCTATTCTGCGACGAAGGCGATGCAGAATGTCTATCTGCAGGCATTGGACCAACAGGCACATCAAAGGGGACTGAACATCAAGTTCACGGATATCCGTCCTGGCTTTGTGGACACGGCTCTACTCTCAGGCGACTTCAAGTATCCGATGATGCTGAAGCCAGAGCAGGTGGCCAAGGATATTATGTCAGCCATCAAGAGTGAGAAGCATATTGTCGTAATCGACTGGCGATATCATCTGCTGACCATGTTCTGGCGAAGGATTCCCAGATGGATTTGGCGACGATTCAAGCTCTGAAATAGAAAAATGTAAGCGGATATGCAATTTTTCTTGCAAAATATTTGTTTGTTTCGCAAAAATATGATAATTTTGCAGCCGATAACGACAAAAACGAAAATTATGTCAAAGTTGAACGCTTACTTTTACGGCTATTACTTTTACTTTGCAAGCAATTGTGAAGCGGGAAGTCGTAAGTAATTAATTGAAGATTGAAAATTGAAAATTGAAATAAGGCTCCGCTTCACGAAAAGGTGAAAGCGGAGTTTTTCATTTAAAGGTTAGGATTATAAAAAAGACAGATATGAAGAGAATAGCCATACAAGGACTGATTGGGTCGTTCCACGATATTGCGGCACACCTGTATTTCGAAGGAGAACAGATACAACTCATTTGTTGTTCCACCTTCGAGCAGGTCTTTGCCAATATCAAACAGGACCCCACTGCCATCGGTATGCTCGCTATCGAGAATACGATAGCAGGCAGTCTGTTGCATAACTATGAGTTATTGCGCGACAGTGGTACAACAGTGGTAGGCGAACATAAGCTGCACATCACCCACTGTATATGTTGTCTGCCTGAAGATGATTGGGACACGATTACTGAGGTGCATTCTCATCCTGTAGCCCTTATGCAGTGCCGCCAGTTCCTGGCTCAGCATCCACAACTGAAGAATGTGGAGGCAGAGGACACGGCTGGTTCTGCGAAGATGATTGCTGAGGGCCAGAAGAAAGGTTGGGCTGCCATCTGCCATGCAGAGGCTGCACGTCTCTATGGACTGAAAGTGCTTGAGGATCATATTGAGGATAATAAGCATAACTTCACCCGTTTCCTCGTGGTGTCGAATCCCAATAAGGCCGATATGCTGCGCCCTCTGACGGAAACCAACAAGTCGAGCATCGTCTTCTCGCTACCTCACGAAGAAGGTTCACTCTCTCATGTGCTGGCGATCCTCTCGTTCTATAAGATCAACCTGACTAAGATCCAGTCGTTGCCGATTATCGGACGAGAGTGGGAGTATCTGTTCTATGTCGATGTGATGTATGATGATCTCACCCGTTACCGCCAATCGATTGATGCGATTATCCCTTTAACCAAAGACTTAAAGATATTAGGAGAATATAAAGATGGCAAACAAACCAATTGAACCAGCAGAGCGCCTGTCGCTCGTTAGTGAATATTACTTCAGTAGGAAACTGAAGGAAGTGGCACAACTCAACGCTGAAGGCAAGGACATCATCAGCCTCGCCATTGGCAGTCCGGATATGCCCCCATCACCACAGACCATCGATAAGATCTGTGAGGTGGCCAAGCTGCCTGATGCCCATGGTTATCAGATGACAGCAGGAATACCTGAGATGCGCGAGGCAATGGCCGATTTCTACAAGCGTTGGTACAATGTAGACCTCGACCCCAAGACGGAGATCCTGCCACTCATTGGTTCGAAGGAGGGTATCTTGCATGTCACACTCGCCTTCGTGAATCCTGGTGATACGGTTTTAGTCCCCAATCCAGGCTACCCCACCTATACATCTTTATCTAAGATTTTAGGGGCCAACATCGTTTACTACAATTTGAAGGAGGACAACGGCTGGCAGCCTGATTTCGATCAGCTGGAAGAAATCGTAAATCGTGAATCGTTAAATTGTAAATTACTCTGGACCAACTATCCCAACATGCCGACTGGTGGTAATGCCCGTATGGAGACCTACGAACGACTCGTCAAGTTCGCCAATGATCATGGCATCGTGGTGGTGAATGATAATCCTTACAGCTTTATCCTCAACGAGAAGCCCATATCATTGCTACAGGTGCCTGGAGCCAAGGACTGCTGCATCGAGTTCAATTCGATGTCGAAGACCCATAACATGCCAGGCTGGCGTGTAGGTATGTGTCTGACGAATGCCACGTTTGTCTCCTGGATTATGAAGATCAAGTCGAATGTCGACTCTGGTACCTTCCGAGGCATCCAACTGGCTGCTGCTGAGGCACTTCGCAACTCTGCTGAGTGGCATCATGAGGCGAATATCGAGACCTACAGCCGTCGTCGTCAGTATGCTGAACAGATTATGGATGTGTTGGGCTGTACCTATGATCCGAAGCAGGTGGGTATGTTCCTTTGGGGTAAGATCCCTGCTGACATCCAGAATGTTGAAGACCTGACAGAGAAGGTTTTGCATGAAGCCCGTGTCTTCATTACCCCAGGTTTTATCTTTGGCTCTAACGGTGAGCGTTACATCCGTATCTCCCTCTGTGCCAAGGAAGAGAAAATCAAAGCCGCCCTTGAGCGCATCATAAAAATATTTAGGCACGGATGAACACGGCTTTATTGATAAAGACACGGCTGCTGTGCAAAAATATAAAGCAGTGTTAATCTGTGAAATCCGTGCCAAATAAAGGAAATATGTAAATCGTAAATAAATTAAGATATGGAATTAGATTTAGCACCATTGAATTTACCGAGTGACAATGAACGTCCCTTCGTGATTGCAGGCCCTTGCTCTGCAGAGTCAGAGGAACAAGTGATGACCACAGCCCGTGAACTGGCGATGAAAGGCTGCCACAACTTCCGTGCAGGTGTTTGGAAACCTCGTACGAAGCCAGGTGGTTTCGAGGGTCATGGTGAGCCTGCCCTCGTCTGGATGAAGCAGGTGAAGGAGGAAACCAAGATGCTCGTCTCTACTGAGGTGGCTACACCTGAGCACGTCGAACTGGCTCTGAAGTATGGCATTGATATCCTCTGGATTGGTGCCCGTACCTCTGCCAACCCCTTTGCCATGCAGGCTATTGCCGATGCTCTGAAGGGTGTCGATGTGCCTGTGTTCGTAAAGAACCCTGTGAATCCTGACCTGGAGCTCTGGGTTGGTGCTTTGGAACGTCTGAATCAGGCTGGATTGAAACGCCTGGGTGCCATCCATCGTGGTTTCTCAAGCTACGAGCAGAAGATCTATCGTAATGCTCCCATGTGGCAGATTCCCATCGAGCTGCGTCGTCGTATCCCTGCTCTGCCTCTGATCAGCGATCCCTCACACATCGGAGGTCGTCGTGAGTTGATTGCACCGCTCTGTCAGCAGGCGATGGACCTCGGCTTCGACGGTCTGATTATTGAGAGCCACTGCGATCCTGACAAGGCTTGGAGCGATGCCAAACAGCAGGTGACGCCTGATGTTCTCGACTATATCCTCTCGTTGCTCGTGATTCGTGATGAGCACACGATGACGGAGGGCATCTCTCAGCTCCGTAAGCAGATCGATGAGCTTGATAACCAGTTGATGGAACTGCTCGCCAAACGTATGAAGGTTTGTCGTGAGATTGGTCAGTACAAGAAGGAGCACAATATGACCGTCCTTCAGGCCAACCGTTACAATGAGATCCTGAACAAGCGTGGTGCACAGGGTGCCCTCTGTGGTATGGACCCAGAGTTCGTCGCCCACGTCTTTGAGAATATCCACGAAGAGTCCGTCCGTCAACAAATCGAGATTATCAATAAGTAATTTAAGGCACGGATTATGCGGATTTACACGGATTATTTTTTATTAATTCGCGAGAATCGATAAGTAGGGATAACCTTTTAAAAAATCCGTGTAAATCCGTGAAATCCGTGCCAAATGAAATAGAAGAACTATGAAAATTTTAGTCATGGGTGCAGGAAAGATGGGATCGTTCTTCATCGACCTGCTGAGTTTCGATCATGAGGTGGCCGTCTTTGAGCGCGACCCTAAACGCATGCGTTTTACCTACAACTGTCAGCGCTTCACCTCCTACGAGGAGATCAAGGAGTTTAAACCCGAGTTGCTGATCAATGCAGTCACCCTGAAGTATACGATTCCTGTCTTTAAGGAGGTGATACCTTATCTGCCCAAGGAGTGTATCATCAGCGATATCGCCAGTGTGAAGACAGACTTGAAGGATTTCTATGAGAGTACTGGCATGCGTTATGTCTCTACCCACCCGATGTTTGGTCCTACGTTTGCCAACCTGCAGCAGCTCTCTGAGGAGAATGCCATCATCATCAGCGAGGGCGACTACATGGGACGTATCTTCTTCAAGGACCTCTACCAGAAACTGGGACTGAACATCTACGAGTACACTTTCGAGGAGCATGATAAGACGGTGGCTTACTCACTGTCTATTCCGTTCGTATCTACTTTTGTGTTTGCTGCTGTGATGAAGCATCAGGATGCGCCAGGTACCACCTTCAAGCGTCACATGCGCATCGCCAAGGGTGTGCTTAATGAGGATGATTATCTCCTTCAGGAAATCCTCTTCAACCCCTATACCCATGATCAGGTGTCTCAGATCCGTACTGAGTTGAAGGAACTCCTTGAGATCATCGACAACAAGGATGCCGATGGTATGAAGGGTTATCTCACGAAGATCCGTAATAACGTCAAGCGTGACATTGAAATCAAACAATAGACTTTTCTATCACTTCGTCGCGTTTGTGGTAGTAGCGATATGGGGCAGCACCTTCGTCTTTACGAAGATGCTGCTCTTGAATGGTCTATCCCCTGCGCAAATTTTCACGCTGCGCTTCATCATCGCCTACGTGCTGTTGCTGGGGTATTCGCTTTTCACTCATCACTTTTCGCTTTTCACTTCTTCCTGGCGCGACGAGCTCCTGATGGTGCTGCTTGGCATCACGGGTGGCTCTGTCTATTTCTTGACAGAGAATGCGGCGATGCTCTTTACCACAGCCACGAACACCTCGCTCATCGTCTGTTCTTGTCCGCTCTTCGCCATGCTGCTTTTCGCTGTGGTCTATCGCCATAGTGAGCGTATCAACCGGATACAGGCCATAGGCTCTGTGCTGGCCTGTTTGGGGATGGCCATCGTGGTGCTCAATGGTCATTTCGTGCTTCATCTCTCGCCCTTAGGCGATATACTGGCATTCGCGGCCTGTCTCTGTTGGGCTGTGTATAGCCTGCTCATGCAACCTGCCACAGAAAAATATTCTACGCTGTTCATCACGCGCAAAGTATTTTTCTACGGACTGCTCACCATCATACCTTATTATTTCTTTGTTCCAGATTTTCCGTCTTTAGATGTTATCATGCGTCCAGAGGTACTATGGAACCTGCTGTTCCTTAGTGTCGTGGCCTCCATGCTCTGTTATCTGCTTTGGAACTGGGTCCTCAGTCATCTTGGAGTTGTCGTTGCCACCAACTGGGTATACTTCAACCCTATAACCACCATTATCTTTGCCTGGTGGTTACTCCATGAACAGATTACCATCTACTTCCTTATCGGCACAGTCCTCATCCTCGTCGGCATGTATCTTGCTGATAAGAAAGTGGTTCGTAAGGCAGACCAAAGACATCAGCAACAGCTTTGAATACCACTTTGCCTTCAACGATGTTCAAGCCCTTGGCCAGTGCAGGATCGTCCTTACAAGCCTGCTGCCAACCCTTATCAGCCAATGCTACAGCATAGCGTAAGGTTGCATTCGTCAGTGCCAATGTCGAAGTATTAGGAACAGCTCCAGGGATATTAGCCACGCAATAGTGTACGATACCCTCTTCTGTATAGACAGGATCGCTATGAGTGGTCGGATGAGAGGTCTCAAAGCAGCCACCCTGATCGATAGCCACATCCACGAGCACCGTTCCTGGTTCCATCAGCTTCAGCATCTCCTTCGTTATCAGGTGTGGGGTCTTATCTCCTGGCACCAGCACACTACCCACCACGATATCCACCGTTGGCAACATCTTGCGGATATTATGCTCCGACGAATAGAGCGTATGCACATTGGCTGGCGTCTCGATATCAAGCTGACGAAGTCTGGGCAGAGAGATATCAGCGATAGTCACATCAGCTCCAAGACCAGCTGCCATCAGGGCTGCTGCCTCACCTACGACACCACCACCAAGCACGAGCACCTTAGCTGGACTCACGCCAGGCACGCCACTGATCAGCTTACCCTTGCCACCCTTCGTTTTCTGCAGATAATACGCACCGTTCAGTGTGGCCATACGTCCAGCCACTTCACTCATTGGCTGTAGCAAAGGCAGTGAGCCATTGGGCAATTGCACAGTCTCGTATGCCAGACAGACGGCCCCACTCTTCAACATGGCATCCGTGAGTTCCTTCTCGCATGCAAAATGGAAATAGGTAAAGAGCAGCTGTCCTTTACGAACCAGTTCATATTCAGGCTCGATAGGCTCCTTCACCTTGACGATCATGTCGCACTCGCGATAAACAGCCTCGATGGTTGGCAGGATACGGGCACCTGCCTTCACGTACTCATCGTCAGAAAACCCGCTGCCCTCACCAGCCGTATGCTGTATACTCACCTCATGTCCACGACGAGTCAACTCAGCCACACCTGCAGGCGTCATGCCTACACGATTCTCATTGTTCTTAATCTCTTTTGGAATTCCTACTTTCATACTGCTATTCAATTTTTAGATTAAACAAGTTCTTTGGGGCAAAGATACAAAATATTTCGATATGTTGTTCACTAAATTCGAAAAAATCGCTATATTTGCAGCCAAAATAAAAAGAACAGACAGATGCGTGACTATCCTGATAAGATGACTGTGGAACAGGCGAAGGCGTTTCAGGCGGATGTGCTGAATATTGTCAGTCAGATTCCTCGAGGGAAGGTGACGACCTACGGGGATATCGCAGCCTTGGCAGGATGGCCCAGTCATTCGCGGATGGTTGGGAGAACATTACGATATTCGCCAGGGGCAGAACAACTACCTTGTCATCGGGTGGTAAACAAAGAGGGCCGCACGGCCCCAGGCTGGAGTCAACAGCGCCCACTACTGGAGGCTGAAGGCGTTACCTTCAAGAGCAATGGTCATGTAGACATGCATCGTCACCTCTGGGAGCCTTAGCAACGTCAATCAGGGGATTTCGCAGAAAGGATGACAACCTTTATGGCTCATTAGAGTCGTTTCGAGCCCCAAATTTACAAGCCATCCTTCTCCGAATATGGTTTTTCCCAAGGCCAGATGTTGCCTTGTATACGCTCATTCCCAAATACAGGCCACTCTTCCACAGGCCAATCATCCATCTTGCAGGTATAGGGAATATGCAGATCCTCGAAGATACAATGATGGAAAGCCAGACGATCTATCTTCTCTACTCCCTCAGGAATCCAATACTCCTTCACCTTTGGTGCAGCCTTCAGCAAACGCTTGCGATCCTTACTATACACAAAATCCTGATTATCTGTCCAACCTTCAGCAATCTCCTTTTCCAATTCTTCACTTCTCGTGCCATCGTATGACCAGTTCCACAGATGAACCTTAAACTGACGACTACCAAGTTTCAATGCCTTATCTATCTGATAATCATCCACCAGATAAGGTACATCTAATTCATCTAACTTTGTACAATTCTTGAAAGCATAATCAGCAATTCTATAAACATTCTCAGGAATCCGATAATATTTAACATTGGGAGCCTTTACTAACATTCTCCCATTCTCTATTTTTGCTAAAACAGCTCCAGCCTCATCTGTTTCAATTTCGTACTGCGATCGCCTGACTACCACATAATCCTCCACCCACTTGCCATCCATAAAGTCAGCAAGCCACATTCGCTCAACCTCTTCACCCTCCTCAATGCCCACGCTATCAAATGTCACAGGCATTCGATCCTCTAACAATTTTCTATAGTTCAGGCTATATTTCTTCTCACTTCTCATGTTCTTCCTTATAAACAATCTCTTTACCTATATATTCTATTCGTTCCATCAGATTCACAAAGCCACCCATTTCCAGATTACCTTTGGCATAAACAGCATAATCATTCTTATTGGAATCTGACCAAGTGACAGGCATCTTCATCATGCCAATTTCTTTGAAGAAACGTTGCTGATTAGGAGATTCGACCTCCATAACTGTCAACACAATAGGCTCTCCCAATTCTTTAAACATATGTTTCAAAAGTCTTTCCTCTATCTCTCGATTCTCTCTACCAGAGAAATCTCTCAGCACATATATCACTTTGGCATCAAACTCTTCCCATCTGTCTTTTCCATTCAGATGCAGCGACACAGCATATCCAAGATAATAACTATCAGGCTTGATAATCCAAAACTGAGGAATATCCAAACCCTGTTCTTTGCAAAACGCCTTCAGCCTGTCTTGCATATCATTCAAGCCGAATTGGTCAATAGAAGAGACAGGCTCTTCTTGCATTATCTTTAAACATCTCATTTTGCAAAGTCTGGTATCTTACAAAAATAACTTACACAATCAATTTCAACCTCTTCTTCATTGTTTGCATCCTCTACTAAACCATTCATACGACCATCTTCTAGGACCACATCTCGAAGAGTTTGTTCAATGGCCTTCCATAACTTATCATAGAGTTCTGGTGCGCCATCCTCCAACATGGGCATTAAACCAAATCTTTTACTTGGGCTTTGACTCACCAATTGTCTAATAAGTGCAATCTCATGATCACACAACTCCACTTCTTCACTTTCGACCTCAACATCCTTATAGGTTAGAGGTACCAATAATGTAAGTTTGCATTTCATATCTATACAATTGAGGATCAATGTCCCTTTCATTGACTCCCATACGCAACTATCCCTTATATGCCCATTCTGGAGAATTCATTTCCTTTGCCAGTTCCTGCTCCATAGCCTTCAACTGTTCAATAGAGCTGTTGATGCCCACTTGAACCTGTTCCACAGTCTGCATATATTCCTGACAAGTGTTATTTACGATAGTGATACATGTATCGCTGAAGTGTTCAGATTTCTTATCCTGCCAATTGTCTTTCAGCACCTGATTGTTGCGATTGAAAGCCTGCACATACTGATGCATCTCGTCCAATAGATGTTTAATCTGTCTCATTGCTGATATTCATTTAATGCCGCTATTGCTTTCTGCATAAAGTTATCACCTTCTTCTTTACTCTTCTCCAGTTTATCTCGCTGTCGATTAGTCATCCAAATCACGCGATCCGTTTCCCCGTGAATATTCTGATAGAGTTTCTTGGCAGACTCAGCATACTTCTGAGCTTTCTGATAGAGAGCTTTATATTTCTCAAGCGCTTGCTCTCGATGTGCCAGCTCCTTTCCATCCATACCTCCACCTCTTTTAAGAGAAGCCTCATAATCAGCTTTAGCATGAGCTAGTTTCTGTTGTGCATTGTTTAGATGGTCTTTGATCTTACGCACAAGATCTCTTGCCTGATCATCCTTTTGCTCAAAGAGGGTACGAAATCTAAAGGTCATCTGAATCGTTGACTCCATAAAACGATTATAGGTTTGGGAATACGACTCCAAAAGTCGTATTTCCCTAACCTTTACATCATTATTTGCCATACCTTATACTATCTGATGCTCTGATATTCCTGCAATTTCGAAGTTATTTTGGCAATATAGTTCGAGTACTCAGTGAATTGTTCTGACATCTTCTTGATATCTTGCACGCTCTTGTTAAACTGCTCCCTAAACTTATCGTTTTGTTTGTCTTGCCAACCCTCGCAAACAGCATTCATACGCTGCTGGGCAGCCTGCATCGTTTGATACATATTCTGCCCAAGGTTCTTAATATTCTTTCCGAATTGAGCTAACTGCTCAATGTTTCTTACACCAGCATCACTTGCCATAATCTTTCCTATTTAAAAAGTTAAACATTAAAAATCAAACGGAGTAAACAGTGTATAGCTGTTATTAGTCTCATTATAGTAAATTGCTCTGAGTCTCTCAACATCTGATGACAGGTTCTCCAATCGTAAATCATCACTCATACCTAAGGTGTTGACAGCATTCTCGTCACTCTTCAGCATAATGAGGTGGTGGAACATATTAAAGAAATCCCTTGCAGACATATAATCTGCAAATAGCAACTGCTTGGGCTTGTCAATCTGTAGAATCACATGTACACCAACTTCTGCACCATTCTTCAAAATGTATTCAATCACTTTCTGATAACTATTGAATGCAGCATCGCCACTATCACTACCAGAGAACATGCTGGAATCGAATCCAAAGTCATCTGCTGCTGATACAGGTTTTTCTGTAGCGATCTCCATATCCATTCGCAACTCTCTGAAACGTTCCTGACCAAGGATATACAATACCATCTGCTCAGCATCTCTGTTCTTGATAGAGGTAGCAATATTTTGTAACTCAGCACCACATGTAGAAGGATCAAGAAGTTCAATATCACCATTATCTGCAAGATCTTTGAGCATCTTTGTTGTATTCTTTTGATCTGAAGGAAGACAATTTATGACCTTAATCATTACATCCCTATTTGATATCCGGAGACTCTTTATTGAAGCCATAGTTGTTCTTGAAACCTGCTCTTCGTCGTTAATGCCAAACAACATCACATTGTCTGCATATTCATTGCGTAAAGGTATAATTACTGGTTCCATTTTCGTATCAATAGAACGTCCAAAGGCGATAGCCGCATTACCTCTTGGCATAATTTGGCTCTTTACTTCATCATCAATCTCAAATATCTGCGAACCTACAAAATAGAACTGGTCATTTGGATAAATAGCAGCCTTAGAATTAATCTTTTTAATTATCTCAAATGCCTCAGAAGTAGGCAAGTAAATAGATTTGAATACTATATCATTGTCAATATCATGATGAAGCACCTGTCCTGTTTTTAATTGACTTGTAGTCTCAGAAGAACCAGGAACAAGCCGTTCTGAATCTCCTGACGCACACTTCAATAGGTAGAAGTCAGAAATATTATTCAATATTTCACTCGATATCTCTGCCTGAGCAATAGTCTGAGTGGCAAGTATTAAATGTACACCTTGGCTACGTCCTTCCTTTGCTATCTTCTGTAAAATCTCTGATATTTCACGATATAACTTGGCTTCTCTGCTGTTCATTGTTGGGAACATCACATGACACTCATCAGCAATGAAAACGATACGAGGCATCTTCTTATCAGGATTCACCTGATTATACTCCACGATGTTAGAAACGCCACTTGCACGAAGCAGTTTACCACGTTCACGCATTTTGTTATTAATGTCACGAAGAATCTCCAGGGTAATCTGAATATCAGAGTTGTCCACCAAAAGAGCCTTTACATGCTTCTCGTTCTTATAGCGGTTGAATTCCACACCACCAATCTTGAAATCCATCAGATAGAGCTCCAGCTCTTCTGGTGAATATTTGGCCATTGCCCCAATAATAACATCGTGGAGGAATACGGACTTACCTGTACCAGACTGACCAATGATAAAGCAATGAATATGACTGACTGTATCAAGCGTAAAGTTGACTAATTCACCACTATCAGAAGAACCAACAGGAATAATCATTGCTTTATCAATTGGTTCAAAGCCGGAATCCAACATTTTCTCATGGTTCACGCTGGCAGCAGTGACCAATGGTGCTTCAACCCCCTTATTAATATAATTGAAACAAGCCTTAGTCAAAATTGGATTGTCAAGTATTGGCGTACAATGAACGAAAGCATCCTTAGTATAATTACAATAGTTCTCCGCATCTATTGTTTGATAGGAGTTTGTCATTGCCAACAAAGAGTCAATATCTCTGTCACTCTTACAATCCAAATTGTTCATCAGAACGAAATAGATACCCCCTTTATGACCATTCTCAAACAATGGCCTTAACTCATACATTTCATTAAGGCATTTTTGGTAATCTGTTACAACAACTATGTCATATGGTACAGCAACCTTTTTCTTGCTTTCGTTATATTTTACTACATCACCATATTCTTCAAGAACCTTCACCATCTTCTCGCGAAGAGTTTCTTGGAGTTGTGCCCATTCTTGAGGACCACTTATTAACTTATCGTATAGTTTATTATCCAAGTTACGAGTTAGGAACGAAGTCTGTGCAGAGAATGTCAAATCAACGAAATGAAGTTTAAAACTCTTGTTTGGAAGAGACAACAGGATATTGATAATATGCTGATTCAGACAATGTATTCCTTTTTCAATAGTCCCATTACTATAGTTTATGACAAAATTCTGGCCTTTATTTCCTTTTTGCCACTCCATAATAGTAGGAGTCTCGAAAACAATACTATCTATTAAATCTGTAGTATGCTGACCGTCAGGCAAATAGGATACAGCAACATTATCTTTTACATTATCTTTGATCTTATTAAAGATTAATTGTGTTTCTTCTGATTCTGCTTCAATATTAAACTGAAAGAGAGGCAAAAAGTTATTTCTTACATCATTTACAATTTTATTGAATTCAGAATTACCTGACACATTATCTTTTATAGTATTTGCATATATGCTATTCGCCAAATGCTCAACTAATAATTTAATTTGGTTAATCGTTTTCATTATACCCTCAAATTAATATTTATTCATATAAGAAAATGCAATAACTTATTTCACCACAATGATTTCATCATCCTTAAATGTATGATGAATATAGTCAATAGTAATCTCGATTTTTTTTGTATCCAAAAGATTATTCATATTGTCATATAATGACATACTTGCTTCATAATTATATCGACCATCCTTTTTTAATCCAAATTGAAAGCTACTTATATTTATTTGGAAATCATTCCATTCGCCATTATTATAATTTGGTGTCAGCGACACCGTCCCTTCGATATGATTGCCGACTCCTAAAGGACTTAACTTCAACATTATTTTACACGTTTGATCACTTTGCCTATTAGTTACAATATTACTATGAATATAGATTCCGAGTTTAGATGTAAAATTGTCGGTAAAAAGTTCGTTCATAGTGCTGTTCTTCGTATCCCATGTATTATTAAACATCCCATCAAATGGCTTTGCTGCAAGACATCCAGTATTATCAGCCCATGCTTTTAATATTTCCCCACTTGGCTTTATTTGCAGATTTGAATAATCTTCATTGTGTGATAATATGCGTGCCGTATCTTCTTCCTGCGGCTTCTCTAGACTCGTTTGCTCTTCTTGCAGTTCCTTTTGGCGTGCAGCCTCTTCCTCTTGAAGCCTTCTTTGGCGCATATCTTCCTCTTCTTGGAGTTTCCTTTGACGTTCAGCCTCTTCCTCTTGGATTCTCTGCAAGCGAATACGTTCTTCCTCTTCCAGAACTCTTTTTATAGACTCAACAACTTGAGAAACTGATTCCTGCCAATCTTGCTTGCATGTATTTATATTAATATTGTTAAGATTATCAATAACAGTAATAGAGGATACATTTTGTTTTTCTACTAACGAATCACCATTAATATCTATTACCTCAAGGTCTCTTGAAGTTTTTATAGCATCCTCAACTTCCATCAATCTTTCCTTGACATATATATACAAATGATTACTACTATCAATATTTCCTTTCAATAGCCATTTTTTTGCAGAATAATAATCTCCTATGCTGAAATAATTTTGGGCTACTTCAAGGCATAATGGTTCATCATTACAAATATTAGCCAACTTTATACATGCATCAATCTTAGAATGACCACCTCCAATATATTCATTAAGTATTTGCGATATGTCTTTGTTAAGTACATCATTTGGCAATCCTATCTTATTGAAATAACCAATTAGATTATTCCTCTCTTCATATACCTTTGTTATGTAATCTTTCTTATCACTCCCTTTTGCATCAGCTGCATTTGCATACCTTTTAAATGCCTCTGAATAATACCCCTCACATTCAGAAATAAAACCTAATAACCTTTTGGCATCAGGATCATCACTTAGTGACTGATAACCAAAATACTTACTTGCTTCCTTGAATTCTATAGGAGTATTGATGCCAAACATATGTATCATACCCATTTGGAAGCAGGATAAAGCATCTCCGCCCACAGCTTTCGCTTTAATCTCAGAGCCATTCGCCAATGTCTGAATGACTAAGTCTTTAATGTCAGTAACATATCTTGATCTGTTCATAATATTTACTATTTAATTTTTAAATTTACTCCAATCTACTATGTGTTTTCTCATGACATAGCAATCTAAATTATTTTGATAATTGGTATTTTGATTAACCATATCATCTTTCATTGCTTCTATAATTCCTTTCTTTTTTGAATAGTCTTCGTCATCATCAGTCTCTATCAATGCAACGACATATAGCCATGAATTACTATCCAAATAATCCCTTTTAGAAAAATCAGCCCAAATAGTTTTGATTTTACTTATACTATCATTTGAATGAAAATACTTCAATTCTAATGCAAAGGAATCTTGCATATATTTGAATCCCTTTAAGGTATTTCCAGCTGCATTTTCCATCCCTTCTTTTGTCAGTAAAAGAATGTCAACGCGAGAATCTGGGCAATTCCTATTATCAGCATAATGCGATACTTGTGTATGGACTGTAAAGTCACCTGGTTTTGGCATCTGATAATCTCTATGCCCCAATCCATTCATAATACTCCAACTTACTAGCCTTTCAAAATCTGCCTCAGAGAGAACAATTTCAGGTTCTTCTTCTAGTTTTAGAGCACAATTCTCTAATGCTCCTTTAATTAGTTCTTTCAATTCTGATAATTCCATATCTTATAGTTTCCAGTTATTATAGTCACAATAAAAAGAAGAGTGAGTTCATCAGCCAACTGCTAACAGGTCATCAACATCGTCAGAATGACTTAGTTTTTTACTGAAGAATTATTTTCAATAAAATGTATATTATTATTCTTCAAATGTAAATTGGGAATTGCAGCATTCATTCTTGTTACAAATTCATACTGATCGTCTGTTACATTTAATATTTTCAACATAGCATTTACTATACGTTGTTGCTGTTCTGACAAATCATGATATTCAACAGCAAATAATAGTGTGTCAGAAACACATAAACTATAAAGAGGTCTACCTATTTCATCTGGCAGCTCTTTGATATAGTTCGAGAACAAAGACATTTTTCTCGCATCGCTAATAATCGATTCTAAATTTGATTCAAAGATATCAAACCATTTCATATAAAGTATGCAATTTGTTTTAGGTTTAGCCACAACGAAAAGAAGTGTGTGCCTATTGCTAACCCTAGTGATAGGTTTGGCCATATCACTATGGAGTAAGCTAAACGCTTCCTATGTCATGTCTGCGACGGATTATCCGCCACGATTGCAAAGATAAGCATTTATTTTGAAACGACGTTCATTGTGAGCTGTAATTTTTGCAAAATTACTCATTTTTTCTTGATTTAGCCACTCCATATCATTTATTTCTTCATTTTGAGGGTGTTATTTGTTCGTTATACACTCTTTTTGGAGGCAAAGGTACGAAACATAGACGAAAAATGGAAGAAACTGCGCAACCATTTCTTCCATTTCACAATTAATCTTCGAATATGGGAATTAAGGATTCGTTTCCTTTATTTTCCCCATCCTTCTAATACATCATCCTTTATTATATCAACAATAGCTTGATGTTTATTGCGAGCAATAAGATGCATGAATTGTTTGTATCCATCACCATTTATTATAATAGGAGTGTTTGAAAAGCCTGATACCTGATGACTATCCATATACGAGTCAAACATATACGAGAATAATCTGCTTCGATATTCCTGAACAGAAAGATTCTTGTTGGAACCCTTTGTGTTTCTTGAAGGTATTGGATTCATATCATCACAAGAATAATAGATGATCAGATTCGTATTGATGGCAAATAAATCGGCCACTTTTCCTGTGATGGCATGCAGGACTTCTTGGGCCGTGCTTTCTCCTCCACTTACCCTGTCGATCATGATCTCGGAGATATCCAGGTTGTTTCCTAATATGATGTCTCGTACTTCTTTTGCTAGCATAGATATATCTGCATCAATGAGCATGATGCGATATTCGTCACCTTTTCTTGTTGTTATTGAAAAAGAATAGTTCATTTCAAAATAATCCTACAAGAGAAATCTTCAGGCTTCATTTTACGTAATTCCTCCAACTGGGAGCACTTACGTTCCTTCAGATTCTTAACCACCTCCAACAACTCATTAGATGGGTTATTTATTATTATAGGTTCTTTTGTATATGACATATAACTATAATTTGACGATGCAAAGATAAGCATTTATTTTGAAACGACGTTCATCGTGAGCTGAAATTTTTGCAAAATAAATGCATTTTATTCTTTTTCAGTCATTTCATAACGGTAATTTCCTTCATTTATTCTCAGTTTTGTTACTCAACAATGATTGTCTTTGTGGAGAAGTTGGAATAAACAATTATCTGCACTCCTTTATCATTTGGCATACATGGACGACCTGAGAGGTTAAAACGAGCGACTTCCTCAACGTCCCCATTATATTCTTTGGTATTTGTATTGACTCCTCTAACTGTAGAAACGTCGTTCCCCTCATAGTAGATACCTTGAAGGGAGAGACATCCTGAGAAAGCGTCATCGCCAATGAAGCTAACTGTCTCAGGGAGATAGATTTCCTGAAGATAACTTGCTCCCTCGAATGCACCTCTGGCAATACGACGGCAATTAGGGTGAACATGATAGATCGTGTTTCTGCTTCCTGCTGGATATCTGACCAATATCCAATCTTTGGTTCCCTCATAGCCAACAGCATAAAGCACACCATCAATGGTCTTGTACTTGTTCATATAAGTGCCATTGATATAACCAGAAGCGAATTTATCCGTCGTCTCTATCTCCTGGGCTTTGCCCATCAGACTTATTGCTATGACGAAAAATAGTAATATACAATATCTCATACCTTATTATTATTTAGCATCCGGCAGATTTGCGCTTGGCCATTGTATAGCGGCCGAAGGAATCGCTCAGGTAGAGTTCTGGGAAGAGATAGCCGTCGATATGGAGGGAAATGTTGCTTCCATTTCTGGAGAATCGGAGGGTACTGCCAAAGTAGGCATAGTCGTAGGTCTCTGTGTACCAGTCTGTATCTCGTTGTTTGGCTATCGTGATATCTGCCTTGCCATTCGATAGGAACTTGATTTCCTTGAACTCCACACCTCCTATGATCATAGGATAGTAGCATTGCCAGGTGCCAAGCAGCTTTTCTGCATAGAAGGCATCACTCTTAGTGTGAGGTTGATAGCCTTGATTCTCTTTTTCTTCAAGGTAAGGACACTCACATGATATTAGCATAATAGCTGCCATCAAACCTATTATTTGTTTGTAACTCATCTTTGCCGTTTATACTTTTTGGCAAAGGTACGAAATAAAGAAGCAAAATGGAAGAAACGGCGTAACCATTTCTTCCATTTTGCAATTTTTATTTTTTGCCGTTCTGGCGCATCTGGTTGAAGACGGAGGAGACGAGAGATTGGAAACGGGATTCTGTTTCTTGGCGGATGGTGGTCTCTGGGATGTTTGGATATTTCTTGATGAGATGGTCAGCGATTTGATGGGTCTGGTTATGGAATTCTATTGAGGCATCTGCCCAGGCTTTGCCTGTAGTGGGATGAGGAGAAGGAAAGACAGAATCACAGAAAGAGGCAATAGTGGAACGATAGGCTTCGTCCATCATGCGCTCCAAGTCCTCCTTCAGCAGCGTTTGATCATCCTTTGCAGCTGCTTGCTGTCTGTTTGGAATTGGAGCTATTTGTTGAGGCGCATCCTTCGTCTGAGCGATGGAATCTTCTGACACAAAGACAGAATCAATTATCACTTCCTGAGTATCGTATGCTGGCTCTTGATGACGATGCGTGAGAACTGCCATTCCTACTGAGAATAGGACAGCCAGAATCATGATTACTGCCACCCAGGGGAGATAACGATGCTTTTGATTGATATCGTATAGGATATCATCCACAGACTGATAGCGGTCTTCTGGGCGCTCTGCTGTGCATCGGGCTATAACCTTATTATAAATATGATGATCTGGGAGGAGTTCAAGAATCTTGCCAAAAGCAAAGATATCTGAGCGTGCATCTAGTTTTTCACCATTCAATTGCTCTGGAGCAGCAAAGGCGTTAGTATAGCCTTTGGTATCAGCAAATGTATCTGTATTGCAGAAGCCAAGATCGATGAGCTTTACATCATTGTTAATATGGGTGAGCAGGATATTGTCAGGTTTCAGGTCAAGGTGAAGCACCTGATGACTATGCAGATAACCCAGAACATCCAACAACTGACGGACAAACTTATCTGCATTCTTCTGCTGTTTAAAATAGTCTGAATTGTTAGCATGAAGCTCTGTAAGGGTTTCACCATCAACATATTCCATCAGGATGCTGTCAGCATCGAGCGAGATATATCTCACTAAAGAAGGATGTTCCAGACGATAGCCCGTCTCAAACTCTTTGCGAAAGGCCTCCTGATAACGGATGTCGCCTGCATGTTCTGGTTTTAAGCGTTTCAGGAAATGTAGTTTGCCATATAGCTTTACACGGAAGGTATCACAAGTGGCTCCCTGTGTCTCCATCTGTTCGATGGCTTCAAAACGTGGCTGGTTATCTGAGAACTGCGAAGAATCCATGATGATAATTGAAAATTGAAAAAGGACTATAGGACTTTGATTGACGAAAGGCCTGAGATGCGGCCTGCTGTAAACTGCCCCAATGACTCACCATTGCGCCAGACATTGAGTACCAACAAAGGATGATGTAGCACAAAGTTCTGGATTTCAACCTCATCGCCAATCTGGAGTTTACTGTTTACACTCTCTATGATACGATAATGATTCTTGCCAAAATATTGCAGAATAACCTTTCTGTCTGGCAGATAAGTGATCTCGACATGTGCACCAAGCTGCAAATCTGCTGATCGGACTTCTTCATTGGAGACGTCGAAATCGGAGTTTCCATGGTCTTCGATCTTTGACAATTCATCCCAATGGGCATAGCTGAGATAGCGGGCTATGGCATCAAGGGTACTGATATGGGGTGTTCGTTCGTCCTGTGCAAAGCCAACGAGCCGTTTCAGAGTTGTTGCACCTATATGGACTCCAGTCTTGCTCTCAATGTCGAGCGACAGGAATTCACAATCAGAAGGCAACCGCAATTCATTGCCTGACTTCTCCTTCAGCAGTTGTATGATATGAAATGGTAATCGCATTCAAAATTTTATTATTTTTGCAAAAGTAGGCAATTTTTTGAGATTTAAGGGAGAATGGCTATGAAAAAATCTCTTCCATAGTCATCCCCGACATTAGCTTCTGATGAATCTCTTCGAGTTCACGTTGGGCTTCTTCCCTGCGCTTTTTCTTGTTTTTCAGATACTCGCGGAAAGCAGCACGTACCTCCTCTCGAGTCCTTTTTTTACTTGTTGTTTCCATAATTATATCGTTTTTGGATTGTTAACGGTGCAAAGATAAGCATTTTTTTGAAACAATGAACATCGTTTTTAAAAAAAAAGCTTATCTTTGCAGCAATGTTTGAAGGTTCCAACACATGAAATACTGTATCATCCTGTTCGCTTTGATCTTCGGCCTGAATGCTCATGCTCAGGACGACGATGATATTGCCCGTTCGATTAATCTGACGGAGGTGGTTGTGCTGGCAGATGGCATGACCTTCGAAGAATACCTGTTGAAGCAGGTGCTGGCTAATGCCAAGCCGCTCAAGGAGCGGATACAGACGCTGAGGTATTCTGTGACATGCCAGTTGGAGAAAGACATAGACCTGAAATCTTTTCCTCACCGTCGTACCATCACCTTCGCTGCTCGTCTGGCAGGATATGGCCCCATCGTATCTGCCCTCAGGGAGCATAAGCATTTCAGCATTACGATGGCTGAGGATGTGCTCTACCACAATGGAAAGACAACGACCTCAAA
>JAEEGK010003887.1_pt1 | contig 36853 bp, 28 predicted proteins | sample 8958771 | NCBI WGS metagenome assembly JAEEGK01 (sample SAMN16246547, study PRJNA631951) | gut metagenome | biome: gut microbiome; feature: rumen; material: SC-attached | host: Bos | place: Iran: Karaj | collected 2018-10 | reverse complement strand
TATTGGTTAATATCATATGAATGCATTTAAAAATAATATAATGTGTTTTTATTGAATTTATTAATTTTATTCATTTCTATATAAATTACAAAAAGCATTTAAACCATAAAATTGATTTATATTAATTTGAAAAGAATAATAATATACTTTATATATTAATCTTTTAAAAGAATAATCAAATATATTACTTTTTCAAATTCTTTTATTATATTTGTTCTTTTTTTCAAAATGTTTTTAAAGTATTTTAATTCCATCTTTATTTTTTCATTTAATAAATATTTTAACAAATTTCTTTTTTATAAGAAATAGATTCAATTTCAATGCCTATCTTAATTGTTTAACTTATTGATTTTATAAAATATTATGATATTAAAATTTAATAGTTTTTAAACTTGAAAGTTTAAAAATAAAAAAGAAATCCAAAAAGATTTTAAATAATCTGTAATATGAAAAATAAAAAATTGATTTGAAACTTTTTAAAAATTTTAAATAAATTTTTTATTTTTTTATTTCCTTATCAAGAATATTTTTTTATTTTTAATTATAAATACCTCAATTTTTAAATATTTTAATTAAATTATTTTTTAATTGTATTTATATAATTTTAATATTGTCATATAATGTATATATAGAAATATATAATGATAAACATAGAGAGTCTGTATTACTTCCATTGCTAATAAATAGTATGAAAAATTAAAAAAAATCATATGATATTCAAATAAAACTTTTTCATTAAAAAGTAATAATATCACTAATTTAAATAAAATTGCAATTTATGCTCAAGATTATGAATTTAAAAGAGCATAAAGAACATTTAAATCCAAATAATTATTCAAAAGAAAGAAAAAAAATAATAATTTAAATTTATGTATAAATAAAATCAATAATCATTTTAAAATAAATGAAATATCTTTTTTTGTTTCTTTATTTATTTATTGAAAATGAACTATTGAAGTTAAATATAAATCTAAAAAGTTTTTAACTGTAATAATTTTCATTTCAATAGTATCTATTCATATTTTTCATTTGAATTATATATTATCTTTTTTTGTAAAAAATATTTTTTCACCTTTTGAAAAATCTAATATATTATAATGTTATTTGAACACAAATTAAAAATAAAAAAAAATACATTTATTTTCAATTTACAAATAATTTTTATTCAATTAATAATAAATAAATTTTAACTTATATGGTAATTGGGGGAAGAAAAATAAAAGATGAAATGGAGATTCCATTAATAGATAAAGAAGACCCAATTCATATTTTAGATAATGAATATGAAAATTTTATGTATTCTGCAAATCAATTTGAAATAAATATTGTTAAATCACCTCATGAAAAAATTAAAGAATCTTTAATAAATATTACTGATACTGTAAATAATATAAACCAGATAATTTCTAAAATATTAGAAAATCAAAATAATAAAGATGATGATTTTCAAAAAATAAAGTTAATATCTTTTAATGTTTCTGGTAAATGTGAAGAAATTTATAAAACAATTGAAAAAAATTATTCATCTGAAAATCAATTAGAAAATGATTTATTTGAGCAAGCAGAAAATTTAAAACAAATTAGTAAAAATATAAATCAAGATGTTAGTATTAAAATTTTAAAAGCAACTAATCAATTATTTAATTTTGAAAAATATACTAAAGAATTAGAAGAAAAAAGAACTTTAGAAAAAAAAAGAAGAGAAGATGAAATAAAAGAAGTTGAAAATACTATAAATGAATCATGTTTAGGAATTATTATTATTTTTTTTGTCGTTCTTTTTCTTTTTTTTGGTTTTGGAATTGAATAATATTTTTAAATATTAGCTATAATTATTAAAGAGTAAAATAAACTCAAATTATATGATAAAACTGTTTCTCTATTATGATAAATAATTTAAAGTAATTATTTAATCCAAATAAATTGAAATTGAAGTTTTTAAAATAGATTTTTCTAAAATAAGTCATAATCTCAAATAAAATCTATGGTTGAATGGAAACAAAATTTATAAATAATTTAATAAAATCTCCGAATTTTTTTTATTTAAAAAATAATATTATATAATATAAATATAAAGAAATAATATTAAAAAATTCATTTATGGGATTAGCATTTCAAGTTATCAATATTTCAATATTCAAAAAATACACAATTTTATTATTTTATGAGGTATTTAAAGAACCATAAAGTTTTATTTTGTCAATTTTAAAATTTGATCTGTGGTTTGAGGAGAAGATAAAACTGTGTGGTCATATGATAGAAATAATTTTCTTTAAATCTTTATTCAAAAAATAAAATTGATTTAAATGATAATGATATTGATTATGAGGAAAAATAAAAGATTTTCTAATATTTAGAACAAAAGCTAAAAAGGCATTAACATAATGAAAATATGGTTTTTTACTAAATAATCAAAAGGATTAAAAAAATAAAAGACAACAAAAAGAAACAATTTTAGATAAAACTAGAAAAAATGTTATTTTAGTCAAAAAAATGAAAATCACGAAAATATGAGTAATAATTATAATAATTGTTGTTATATTACTTGATAAAACTTATTTTATTTAATAGTAAACATCTATTTTAAATAATATCATAATATATATTTATAAAGATATAACATTTTTTTATTTAAGAATTTTTATGAACATTCAAAATTTCTGCTACTTTTCTTAAAGGCTTAAATAAGATTTTGTTGTTTTTATTATATATCTTTTGTTGTTTTTCTAAAAATTCATTATTTCTTTTTATTTTAGCTAATTCATAACCTTTCATTCTATTTTCTAAATCTATCATTTTTTTAACAGAATAATAATTGTTAGTATTATTTTTAATTTGATATTGTTTATATTGAATTAAGAAATTAATTTTATTTTCAATATCAAGTAATCTAGTTAGTGAATTTTCATTATTATTAATTCTAAAAATTCTTTCTTTTTCAAAATCTTCTCTTTTATTTATTTCTTTATGAATTTCTTTAATTTTTTTTCTAACTTCTTTTATAGAACTTACAAGTGTATTTTTTGGAATCATTTTTAAATAATTTTGTAAGTAATCATTTCTTAATTTAACTTCAGATAATTTTCTTTCTGCTAATTTTATTTCTTCTTCAAAATAAGTATTCATTTTTTCTTCTTTTTCAATTTCTTCTTTTTTTATATAAAAATCATCACGCATATTTAATAACTCATTATTTTTTTTATTATATTCAATAATTGATTCTTGAATTTTATATGAAATAATATCTAATTTTTTTTTAAAATCTTCAGGATTAGAAAAAATAGGTTTAGGATCTCTTATAACTTTAATTCCGCTTGAAATATTTTCTTCTAAAATTGAATATCTTTTAACACCACTTTTAACTGATAAAGTTTTTTTCTTTGCCATTTTTTTTTGAATTGAATTAAAATTAGAAATTAAATCTAAACTAGAACAATCTTGATGATAATCTCTTTGATCTTCTTCTGAAAATTTTTCTAAAATATTTGTTCCATTTTTCACACAAAGTAAAAAAAATTTATTATCTATACAATGTTCAAAAACTTTTTGAACTCTTCCAAATCTAAATCTTAGTAAATAAGTTTCATGAAGAATTTCATTTTTTCTTTCTGTTAAATCTTGGGTAATTAAAGTTTCTTTTTTTATTAATTCATTTAAATATTTTATATATTCATCTGTGTTTTTTATATTTATTTGTAGTAAAGCTATCATTTTTTTATAATTGTATATTTCTAATTCTATTAAATCAACTACTGTAGATTTTTCTTCTTTTATTGTTTTATATTCTTTTTTTTGAATATTTATGAAATATTTTTTTAAAAATATTGATTTTGTTTTTTCTTTCAAATCATATAAAGTTTCAGCTCTTTTGTTTGAGAGATTTTTTGATTTAAATTTTCTCAAAAATTCAATTTTATTTCTTGAATTAGAATAAGTACTTATTGTGTTAAAGTTAGAATTATTTTTTTGATTGGTATTATATATTGAAGTACTTAATGAACCTAGTGATAAAGTTCTTTTTGATTTATTAATACCATTATAATTTAAATGTGAATATTGATTTATTGGATTATATTTTTTAATATTATGATTTATGTTTAATGAATCACAATATCTATGATTAAAAGAGTTCATTAAAGAATCATGATGAAATGTCTTTAATTTTAATCTTTTTATATCTTTCATCAAACATTTATTTTTTAAAAGTTTAATATCTTTTATCATTTTTTCTGTAAGATCCTTTTGAGATAATGATAAATTGGTTTTATCATAAGAACTTTGAAAAGTTGGTAAATATATATTACTATTCATTTAAATTTTATATCAATTAAAAAGTTATTTTTTTAATGAATTTTAATAATAAAGATAAAAAATCTGATAATATTTCTCATAACATACTTTCTCTTTTAAAAAAAATCTCTTATAGAAAAAATGAAAAAAATAACAATTATGAAGTTATAAATGATTTAATTCCAATTCCTTTAGAATTTAAATATAGTTTTACTTTAAATTCAAATGATAATAAAGAAATAGAAAGTAAAAAAGTTGAAAATCCATTTAAGATAAATATAGAGAGCAATAAAAATGATGAAGATATTGATAAAAAAAAAATCGAAATTAATTGGCAAGTTGAAAAAATAGATATTTCAAAATTAAATGTTTTATATAAGAAAAGAAGAAAAAATTCTTTGCAAAAATATTCTCTCAATAAAAAAAGAAAAAGTGAAAGAAATTCAAATCAAAGTATTAATGATCCTTTTTTATCAATGAAAGAATTATTTGAAAGTAAAAAAGAACTTATATTAAATAAAAATAAAAAAAACAAAAATGAATATTCGAATAAAAATACCCTTTCAAACAATAAACATTTAATTCAAAAACAAGAATTAAATAAATTATATAATTCAAATAGAATTTCTCTTTGGGAAAGTGATGAAGATGAAAATGATAATAATAATAATGATAATCAAAATAAATTATTACAATCACAAATTGATTTTATTTCAAAAGTCAAAGAAAATTTTATTGATAAAAATGTAAAAGAAAAAACTGAATATGATATAAATTTAGATAAAGGAAAAGTTAAAAAAGTTCATAAAAAAAATGATCAAAAATTTAAACATAACAATTATTTCCAAAATATTTCAAATAAAAAAATATATCAAAGTAAAATTTAATATAAAATTAAATTTTAAATTTTTAAAAAATTATTTAATTTTTTATTTCCCTTAATTATGGAATATAAACTGGATAAGAAATATAAAAAATAGACGTATAATTATTTATGATATAAGATAAAAGTAAAAATTATAAAAATAAAATATAAAAAAGTAAAATCAAAGATTTAAAATTATTAAATATTTCATAATTGTATTGAAGACATTTAAAATATATATTCAAATAAAAGGTCAATATTCATATTACTCAGATTTTATCTTAAAAAGATCAAGGATTTAAGTTAATTATTCTGAATAAAACAAATAAATTTTGATAATTCAATAATTATAAACATGTAATTCTTTTAAAAACAAGGAAAAATATATTTATATAAATAAAAAAAAGATATTTATATTAAATAAAATGAAAAGGATATTAATTCAAAAGATATTAAAGGAATCATAGATTATGATTCAAAAAGAAATATATGAGATTCATTAACAAACAATAAAATTTTATATGAATTAAAATAATAAAATTACTCTAATTTTTTTAAAATAAAGTTTCATTGATATCAAGATGAACACCTATCTTAGTTTTAAAACAAGGTAAAAAGGAATTTTTTTCATTTTCTTCATTTTGAACAGTAATAAATTTTCCAGTAACACCTAATTTAATTAAACCTCTAAAAGTATGAACTACATTTAAACTAACAGATTTATCTTTATCTTCCCATTTTCCTTTAAAAACAGTATCAAAATCTTGATTAAAATTAAAGAATAATCTAGTATCTAATTTTTTTTCTTCAGTTTTATATTGAGTATCTCCACCAACAATTAATTTAGAATTTAATTTAACATCACTTCTAAATGTTATTATTTTATCATTTTTTCTATCATCTTTATTTTTGATTATTTCACAATCTATTATTGATCCTAATTTTTCTCCATTTACACCAAAGAATATTTTATTATATTTAAAATATTTTTTTGGAATTGAAATTCCAGAATAAAAACCACCAAAAAGATTTTTTTTGAAAAACTCACCTTTTTTAATTAAATAAAAAGAAACAATTTGTGGACATAAACTTTTAACTAAATCATTTTCTTCAAAATTTAATCCTACTAAAGTATTTTTATTTTCATTAGAATAATTAAATTTAAATTCTGAAGGTAAAGAAGTAAGTTTGTCAAAATTATTAAAAGAAGTATTTGCATTAAAACTGAAATTTGATAATCCTCTTTTTAAAATAGGATAATATAAATTTATAAAAGTTTTATCTTGTTTTTGAGTAATAGAATAAGATAATTTTGAAAACAGTTTATGAGTGAAAGAAACTTCTGAAGAAGAAATTAAAGGATTTTCTTCTGAAGTTTCATTTTTTAATTTGTTCAATTTATATTTTGAAGAAACTGTCATTGATTTTCCAAATATATTTATTTTTCCTGTTAAAAGAAAATCATCTTCTGTAAATGAAGAATTTATTAAATTATTATATTTCTCAAATTGTTTTTTCCATATTTCATTCATTTTTTTTATTAATTTATATAATTTTTCTTGATAAAGATTTTTATTTTTTTATCTTTGTCTAAATTCAGACAATTAATTTTTTATATTTATTTTTAAAAAATATTTTTAAATGTCAACTTTCGTTTATTATTTTATTCCAGAAGATAATGAATTAGAAACTTCAATGAATGTGTTTATGATATATAAAAATTATAAAGATATTAAATTATCTGATATAAAAGAAAATTTTCCAGTTCCTGGAGAATATTATTTCAGATTTAAATTTGAGTTTAATGGAAAAAAAGTTTGGATTGATTTTAATAATCCAAATGGAGCTTTACCTCAATTTGAAGGAAAAGTAATAATGAAAGTTACGAGATTAAATTTTAATGAACAAAAACAACCTCAACAAAACAATAATATATTTCCAGAAATATAACTAAATTAAAATTTAAATATAAATAATAATTTTATATTTTTTCAAATAAATAAATGAATTTTTAAATAATAAATATCCGATAGAAAAAAGAAAAAAAAATAAATATAAAAAAGTTAAAGTTTTTAAAATTTTTAATAAACAGTATAAAACTTTAAAATAAACTCAAAAAAAAAAAAAAAATAAACATTTACTTAAAAGCATATTTCTGTGTCCATTCTCTAGCAGTTTTTTCAGCATCTTTTCTATCTTTAAGCCAATGATCATTGACTTTTTCATTAAGTGGATCAGCAGTATTAGGTTCATTAAGTAAGCTTTGAATAGAAAGTAAAACAGCTCTAATTTGTAAAGCAGGACTCCAATTTTTTTTAAGAATATCTAAACAAATTCTACCAAGAAAATCAATATTTGGATGATATATTTTTGTCATGAAAATACACTTTGGAGGTACCATTGGATATTCTTCTGGTAAATATAATTGAAGATGAAATTTTCCTCCTTCATATGGACTGTCTTTTGGACCACTCATTACTACGTTAAAATAACGAGGATTGTCTGAAAATGGCTCAGCTGATATTCCACTTATTGGGTCTTTCTTTATTTTTTGAGTTTCTTTTATTATTCTTTGATTTACTGACATCTATTTTTTTTATATATTTTTTTTAATTGTTTATGATTTATTTGAATTTATTAATATTTTTTTTTTTGAATTATTTTTTTTTAGTTTTTTTTCACTCATTTTAAAATCAATTAATAATAATTAAAAAAATATTAGTTTTTTATTAATTAATGAAATGAATTTTATTTCATAAACTTGAATAAATAATCAATTTAAAATAATTAAAGTAAATAAAAAATTATTATTTCCTGAAATTGTTCATTCACAAATTCTAATTGAATTTTTTTCATTAATTCTACAAAGAAGCCTTTCTTATTAATAATAATACATACATTCATTGACCTCTGTTTCTTTATAACTAGATCTATAACAATTTCTGATTTTTTTGTTAAGCAAATAGTTTTGATGTAAATGAAAATAAATTCAATCTATATAAATCTCTTAATTATTTTTAATAATTTTATTAAGTTAATATATTATTAATAAATAATATAAATCATATTAACAGGAAAATTATAATCAGAAAATTTGCTGTAATCAAAATAAAAAATATTTGTTATTATCTTTTTAATTAAATCTCAAAAACATTAATGAATCATAATATTTCGCCTTAAACAAGTAAAACATACATTTAAAAATGTTATAAATAATATAATAATTAGTTGAATTCAGAATTTTTAATGACAAAAAAAAATTAAAATAATTTTATTTAAATATTTATTATTTATTAATTTATATTATTTATATCTAAACAATGAAACATATAGCAGCAGTATTATTACTTGCATTAGCTGACAAAGAAATCAACGAAAAAAACATAAATGAAGTCCTTACAGCAGCAGGAGCAAAACCAAATGAAAATTGTGTAAAACTTTTAGTTAAAGCATGTAAAGGAAAAAAATGTGATGAGCTAATTAAAGAAGGAGCAAAGAAATTAGTAGCTGTAGTTGCTGCTCCAGAAGGAGGTGAACATCATGAAGATCATAAAGACGATAAAAAAGGTGGAAAAAAAGGTAAAGAAGATAAGAAAAAAGAAAAGGAAAAACCAAAAGAAGAAGAAGAAGAAGAAGATTTGGGATTTGGAGGTTTATTCTAAAAATTATTATATAATGATTTAAGAGAATTATTACACATATATAATTTTTTCTTTGGAATTTAAAATAATCCCAATTTATATTTATTTCTTTTTTTTATATTTTTTATATTTTTTTTCTTTTGAGGTTTTTTATAATAAAAGAAATATAATTAAATTTAACTTGTTAATTGTATTTTACTCATAACTAAATCCATTCTTTTTCTATAATCAGTATGTCCTAATTTTAAAGGAGAAAAATCAACACTTTTAAATTTTTTAATTTTTAAATCAAGATCACCCCCAAAACCAATTGGAACTTTTTTCATAGCTGTAGAATATAAAACACTTAAAACTCTATCTTCATTACTCCAACAATTAATAATTTTCCCATTAACAATCTTATCAAACATTTTAGCATAATGACTTTCTTTTCCTTTCATAGAAGTTGCTCCAGCAATTAAAATAACATCTTTAATAATATCATCACATTTAACTTTATCACTAATTTTATATAGCATTTTTATACAATTACTAATAACATGAGTTCCAAGAGAAAAACCAATTAAACTTATAGTTTGATATTCAAAAAAGAATTTAGATGCTATTATCAAAGCTAAAATTTTACCACATAATTTAGCTTTTTTAGAAGAAACTACAAAAATTTCTTCTGGTTTAAGTTCACTTTTACCACTTTTTGATATTGCATTTACTAATAATTCACCAAATTTAAATATTGTATTTCCTACTGTTGAACTTAGTGATTCACTTGGCCAATTATAATAATAACATATATTTGATTTATTTAAATTTACTGATAATTGCTCCCATTCTTTTATATGATCTTCATTATCTGATAAAAATCCACTTACAAAAATTATACAATGTGTAGATTTTACTTTTGGATTTAATGATTCTAAATTTATTGAACGAACATTTGTTTCTTTGTTTTCTGTCTTTAAATTTTCAAAGAAATTTAATATTTCATTCTTTTTATCTACTTTTAATGGTTTAAATATTTCTTGTGATATTTCACTTATTTTTTGATTTACTTCTTTTGGATTTTTATCTAAATTTATTAATAAATCTTTTATTTGCCTTACGTCATATGATTCATTATCTTTATTTGGAAGATATGAATTTATTATTGTTGATTGGCAATAATCTATTATATCATAAACATCTAAATATTTTTCAAAAGGAATTAATCCATTATATAAAATTACTTTCATTTTTGCACTTGTTATAAGTTTTTGTGTATTTGAAGTAAATATTAGTTCTTTTGATATATCCTTTATTATCACCCCATTAAATATTAATGTTAAACATAATATTATTGATAAAATGTTATTCATATCTGAACCTATAGTTTTTAATATTGAATTTATTTTTTTCATATTTTCTTCATCTGTAACTGAAACGTTTTCTTTATATAAGTTTTCCAAAATACTATTGATTTTTTTTTCTTCTGTAGTTTTATAGGTGACATCTAAATTAAATAAATAATAAAAATAGTTAAAATGAGCAGCAAAAACGTTTTTAACATTTTCATTTTCAAAATATGTTTTATTACATAACATAACTAAATCTAAATAAATTTTATAGGATTCATTATTTGATTTACTTAAAAACATATTAGCTTTTTTTTCAATAAATATTTTTTTAAATAAGTTGATTATGTCAATTTTCTGTTGATTATAAACCATTCTTGATATATTAATTCCTTTAGAAGATGCTTTAGTTAAGAATTTATCTTTTATTAAATTTTCATATTTTTCAAATATAAAAAAAGGAAAATCTTTTCTTCCATCAAAACATTTTTCAATTTTTCCATAAAAAAATTCATTTAATTTAATGTTTTCAGAAGTTAAATAAGATACAATTTCATTATCGTTTTTGACGTTTTTTATTGCATCAAATTTAACTTTATCTATTTTTTCTTTTTCAACATCTGTATAAATACCATAGATTTTTTTATTTAATTTTTCTCCTAAATTTGATTGGTCAAAAGCAACTGTTAATTTTTCATTTAATAAATATTGTGCGTATTGTTTTGTTTTAAAAGGAATATCTTTTAATTTTGAAATAATATTCATTAATTCAGTTTTTAATTCACTTTCTGTTTTTATAAAATAATCAAATATTTCATTTGTGTCTTTAAAATCATTCTTTTTTAAAGGAAATTTTTTTCCAAAGAAATCATCAATTTCATCATTTAATATTGTAAGATGCCTTTTCATTAAAAATATTTAAATTATATAAAAAATATGTGTTTTTCAAAAAAAATACTATTTTAAGTATTATTTATTGAATAAATATTTTATATTTTATTAATTATAATACAATCCAAAACATATAACATATAAAAATTAATTATCTGTTTATGTTTACTTTTTACCCTTCCTAAAGTTTTTATTTATTTCTTTTATATTATTTGATTGATAATTTGCTATTTTAACAGCATTAAGAACATAAACTGAGCTTGAATTAGCATTTTCTTCATCAAAAACAGAACTTTGACATTTAATTTTATTTTTAAATGAATTAAAATCATTGTATTCTTTTAAATTTTTCAAATATGAATTTTGTTTAAGAAAAGCAATAGAATTTTTATGTTTATTAATAATAGGAAGATATTTATTTTTAATTTTCTCAATTTCTCTATTCATTTGATTTTCCATTCCTGCAAGTCTAGTTATTAATTCAGGTAATGAGTTTTCATTTATTTCAGGATCATTTACTAAATTTTGAATTTCTTCTTGAGAAAGAATGCATTTTTTTTCACTATTATTTCTCATTAATTCACTTTCGCTTTTATTTTTATTTCTTAATAAATTATTTGAAGATAAAGGTGGTCTTTGGTGTTTTTTAATATTTTGATTTAATTTATTTGTAAATGCATCTAAATTATTTGAAGAATTATTATTGTTTATACTACTATTTGAAGTTGTTGAATTCCCTCCATTTGATATTTTCTTATTTTCTTGATATATTAATTTAATATTATCATTTTCTTTTTCTTCGTTTTTATTTTCTTTTTCTGATTTTTTATCGTTTTTTTCTTCATAACTTAAACCATTCATACCATATTTATTAATTAAATCCATATAATTATAATTAAATCCATTCATTAAATTACTAGTACTTTTTCCATAATAATAATTATTATTTCCTTCAAAATCTAATTGATACTTTTTTTTATCACTATTATCATAAACATCATCTTTAATAATTAGACTTCCCATATTATCATTTTCTTCTTCTTGATTATTAATCATTGTTCTTAAATCAACTTCATCTTCATTTTCTTTACAAATAACACTATTATTATTATTACTATCATTACTATCACTATTTTCTAAAGAATCTTTTTCACTAATACCATTATTTTCCTCGTAATTAGAATTATCATTTTCCATCATTCTTTCTCTATATTCTTTTATTTCATCTATAGAATTGTTAATTAATTCTTCAACAACTTGATAACCTCTATTAAATTTAGAAATAAAAGGATGTTTCATTAAATCTTTAGCAGAAGGTCTTTTTAAAGGATCAAAAGTTAAGCATAAAGAAACAAAATCATTAAAATCTTTAGACCACAATTTTGGATTAGTTAAACCTTTAGGAGGATTACTAATAATTTTTTTCATAACTAAGAAAGTTCTGATTTCAGAATAAGGAGGTTCACCTTCAGCCATTTCAATACAAGTAATACCTAAAGACCAAATATCACATTTAGAATCATAATTACTTTGAGAAATAACTTCAGGACTCATCCAATAAGGAGTTCCTATTTTAGATATTTTTTTACTAAATGAATGCATTAATTGTGCTGAAACACCAAAATCACCTAATTTTGCATATCCTTCTTTTGTTAAAAGAATATTTCCTGCTTTTATATCTCTATGTATTTTCTTTTGATCATGAAGAAATATTAATCCTTTTAATACCATTGATATTATTGAAGATATTTCTTCTTCATTTAAATATTTATTTGTTATTCTCATTAAATCTAATACACTTCCTCCATCACAATATTCTATTATTATCCATATTTTGTTGTTTTTTAAATAAGAATTGTGATATTTTATTATATATGGACTATTACATTGTTTAAGAACGTTAATTTCCTTTTTAAAATTTTCAATATTGTTTTTTAAGATTGTAGATATTTTTGCAGCATATATTTCATTTGTTGATCTTTTCTTTACTTTATATACACTTCCATAATTTCCTTGACCTAACTTTTCTAATACTTCAAATATGTTTTCTGGATCTTCGTCTTTTCCTGTAATGAAATCATACATTTTTTATTGTTTTAAAAAAATTTAAAATATAATTTGTAAAAATTTTTAAAATATAAATGTTAAAAATTATAAAACATATTTAATTATTAAAGAAGTAGATTTAAAGAATAAAATCTAAAATGAATTACTTTTATTTGATTTATTATTTATATTTATATGATTAATTTCGAATTAAATTATACTTCTTAATTAGATTTTAAATGTTGATTTTGATTAAAAAAAAAATTAAATATAAATGACTGATGTAACAGTAAAAAATTTTTTAAGAAGTTTTTAATAAATTACAATAAAGAAAATATAAAATTTTAATGCAGTATTAGCATCAAACATATCAAAGTAAAAGAACAAAAACAAGATTAAATTTCGTAAAGAAAGAAAAGAAAAAGAATAAATGATTAAAAATGAACTATGAAAATTTATAGTACTATAGAAAATTATAATGATTTTTTCAAATCGAATTCGAAAGAAGTTTATTTTTGAAATTATTTATCATGAAATATTCTAAGTATATAGAAACAAATAAAAATGTTAATTAGAGATATGTTAGGAAGTGATGTTAATAAACTTTTATTTATATTGCTTATTCACTTGTTGAAATTCATGAATTTTTCAATGGTTTTAAAAATAATGATGATGATTTAAAAGAATAAATATAAAAATGAAACCGAACTTAAAGAATTAATTGAAGATGAAGAAAAAACAAGAAGTATGCTTATATAAAAATTATATAATAAATTAATTAAATAAATATATAGTTTTTAAAATAAATTAATAAATGTACTTTCATAAGGAAAGAAGAAATAATTTTAAATATAAAGAATTAAAAACTTTGAGTATTAAAAAAATTGATTTATTCAATAATAATATAATTTCTTTAAATGAAAATGAAATTGATTATTATAAAAAAGAAGGCCAAAAATTAGGATATTCTTTAATAAAATTGAATGATATTCCTAAACAATCAAAAAAACTAAATAAACCAATTGATTATATTTCTGAAAGTGAATATGAGGAAGAAGAAAAAGAAGAAAGTGAATATAATGAAATAAATGATAAAAGAATAAATAAAAAGAAAAATAATAAAAAAAATCAATATTCAAGTAAAAAAAGATGTCAAAACAATTCTGATTATATTGATTTTCATTCATTAATGAATAGCGATAATATTGAAGACAAAGAAAATAATGGGGAAGCTCTTTTGTCCTGTTTTAAATCAATCTCTACTTCAATGGAAAATAAACAAGAAAAAAAATATGTTCCTGATAAAAAAAAAATGACTAATGAGGAAATACGTGCTTTACGAAATGAGATAATGGATAAAATGGAAAATTTAACTTTAATTCAAATGCAACAAATTAGTCAAAAATTTTTTAATACTAAAAATGGAGAAATTAAAATAGAATTATGGAAATTAAGTCAAGAAAAATTAAAAAGATTAAAAACTTATGTTGATGATTATTCCCAAGAAAATTTAATAAATCCTAATTTTGTTTCTTATAAAGAAGAATTAAAAAAAAAAAAAGAAGAAAGAAGATTAAATGATAATATTTTAAGATCTAGTGACTCAGATGATGAAGAGAGTAATTCATCAATAGATAATATTTTTGATAATCAATAATTCAAAATAAGATTAAAATGGAATATAAATACTATATAAACAAGAAAAAAGAGGCAGCGGATATTTTTGAATTTTTGGACAATGAGAAAAAAAGTAAATTGGTAAATATTCGTTTAAAAAAATTTAAAAAGAGTATTCCAAAAAAAAAAATAAAATATAAAAATTATTTTAATTCAATTTATTCCATTAAAAGATAACTAATTTCATTAATATTTCCTTCTTTTTCATTTTTAATTCTTTTTTGATTTCTAAATTGAAAATATGTAGCAACAACAGCTATAATAATTAAAAAAATAACAGAAAAAACAGCAACAGCAAAATTATCTTTAGTAAATTCTTCATTAGTAATACTAATTTTATCAGTATGAATTTCTTTATTAATATATAATTCATCTAAAAAAGATTGAATTTGATGAAAAGGAATTGGTTTTTCTCCTTCTCCTAATGATCTTCCTATTGCTTCTGCTACATCAGAATATGATATATTTTCCTTTTTTTTTGTTTCATTTAATGCTTTATGTATTTTTTCTAAATTTCTTTTATTTTCATTTTGTATTTTCTCTTTATTACTCTTTTTTCCTTTATTCTGATTTTTTTCTTTATTTCCACTTTTTTCTTTGTTTTTATTCCTTTTTTCGCCTTTTTTATGTCCTTTTTCATATTCTTCTTTTTTTGAATGCTTTGCTAAAAGGAAATTTGCTTGTTCAGGTGTTATTTCTATTATATTTTCTGTTTCCATTATATTTTCACTATTATCTTTTAAACAATATAACATAAAAAAATTCAAAAGTATTGCAACTAGTATATAGTAGTGAATATTTTTCCAATTTATTTCCATTATACTTTATATTTAAAATTATTTTTACAATATAATTTTTTTATTTTTTGAATATTTTTAATATAAATATTTGATTTTTAGTAATAAATTATAATATATAAATTAGTTATTTATTTAAATTTTTATTGTGTAAAAATAAATTTTGAAATTTATTAGATGAAATACTTCTACATAATTCAGCCATTTTTGCACAAGAAAGTTCGAATAATTCAGGAATATCAAAAAAATTAGTGCATTTAATAAATTTTAATAACTCTACATCTCCATCTGAATTATACTCATAATCAAAGAATTTATAAAAATGATTATCATACGGTGAAACATAATCTTCAAAATTAAATTCTTCTCTCAAAGGTTTTGGAACTTTAGAAAATTTCTCTTTATTATGAAATTTATGATTTAAAATTTTATCAATAAGTATAATAGTGGTATATTCAAATTCTTCACAAATTATTTTTTCATTAATTTTCTTATAATCATTAATTAAATTAGAAATTAAATTACTATAATTTTTCCATATATTTTCATTAATCTCATATTCTTTTAATCCTTTTAAAACAATAATCATAATAATTCTTTGAAAATAATGAAAAAATATTAAAATAAATAATATAAATATAACCAAAAAAAATAAATAAAATAAAAAATGTCTCAATCTAATATAAATGAAACTTCCCAAGGAAAAGAATCTCAAAAAGACGTAACAAAAGATTCAAAATCTCAAAATAAAAATGAGTCAAATATAGAATATGATGATGTTTATGTAGTTGAAGAACGTTCAATGCCAACAAATGAATTAGAAAATGCAGATCAAGATGATTTTAATGAAGAATTATCATTATCATTAAGTTCAATTGATGAAGATACTGATATTTTTCCAGATTCATATGATGCTTTAAAAATGGAAAGTGAAAGATCAAAGAAAAAATTAGAAAAAAAAGAAAAAGAAAAACTTACAAAATTACTTGATGAAAAATTAAATTTTAATCCTAAAACAATTAAAAGAGCTGAAGTTGTTGAAGATTTTATAAGAAATTTTCTAACAAATTCTAAATTATTTAAAACTTTAGAAGAGTTTAATCAAGAATATTCTGAATTATCAAAAAAAGGAAGATTTAATGATAATTATTTAGGTCCAATAACTGATATTTATATTAAAAATGCTAAATTAGAAGAAAAATTAGAAAGAATGAGAAGAGAATTAGAAAAAGCAAATAAAAATGCAGATGAAGTTAAATCAAATTGGGAAAGTATAAGAAAAGAATTAAATTTCCATAAAGAAAATTATTTAAAAACAATCCAAGAAAAAGAAAATATAAATTCTGATATTAAAACATTAGAAAAACTCCATAATGACTTTATATCAAAAATATCAGATTTAAATTTAAAATATGAGCATTTATGCAAGAATAAATCATTAATGAAATTAGATTTAGAAAAAATGAAAAAAGAAAAGGAAAAAAAAGAAAAGGAAATAATGAAACTTCAAGAAGAAATAAACAATTTAGATATAAAGAATAAAAAAGAAATTCCTTCAGACCAAAAAATAATGGTACTTCCCTATAAACAAACTCGTCCAGGAGAAAAGACTCCATGGCCAAGTGACATAAGAAATAATATATTTTTATTACAACAAACAGGAACATTTAATGCAAGTCCAACACAAAGTGGAAAACAAATTAAAGCATATGAAAAGTCATCATGTTCATGTATGTGTGTTCATATAAAAAAAAATGTAGTAGCAACAGGAGGAGATGATGCAGTATTTAAAATATATGATATGTCAAAAGGAGATGAATTAGCTTCAGGTTCTTATCATACTCAATATATTTCTAGTATTGATATTCATCCTAAAGGTTCTTATCTTGCTACAAGTTCAGGTGATTTTACTGTCAACTTATGGGATTTACTTACTTTAAAAGTTAAAGCTCAATTCCCTAGTGATAGTGTTGTTTGGGGTGTTAAATTTCATGATACTGGAGATTTCCTTTTAAGTTGTAATGATGATGGTTTAATTAGATTGTATGATTTAAACATATGTAAAATTAGACAAACTTATCGTGGACATACTGATAGTGTTAATAAAATTAATTTCCAACCTTTTACTAATTATTTTGCATCTGCTTCTTCTGATAAATCTTTATCTATTTGGGATATGAGAATGGGAGTTACAGTTCAAACATTTTATGGTCATTTAAATAGTATTAATGATGTTATATTTAATCCTAGAGGAGATATGCTTTATTCTTGTGATGCTGATGGTATTATTAAAGCTTGGGATATTAGAAAAGTATCTGAAAGTGGTACATGGGTTCATTATCCTCATATTCCTGCCAATTGCATTGAAGTTGATAAAACTAATAATTATTTATATTGCGGATATGATAATGGATATATGGGTGTTATTAATCTTGGGAAAGGAGATTTAGGAAATAAAATTAAAGCTCATGAAGGACCTGTTAATGGAATTGGAATTAATTTAACTAATACTAATATGTTTACTGTTGGAGGTGATGGGAATTTACTTGTTTGGCAATAAAATTAATTTTATTTTATATTTTTTTAAAACATAAATTATTTTTTACACTTTTTATAATTTTTTTTTAATTTATAACAATTATTTTATAATCATATATTATAATTATTATTTAATTATTTGTTTTATATAATAATTTTGAGCTTCTTCTATTTACTTTTTCTCATTTTGTTTTTGATTTTCTATTCTTTAGATTCATTTTCTTTAATTAATTCACTTCAGATAATAACTTTTCAGCATATTTTTCATCTTCTTCATCAAAATGAGGTTTATTAGTTTTAATTAATTCATTTTCAATTTCTTCGTCAATTTTTTTTTAGAAATGAATTAATCAATTTCTTATTTAATTATCTTGATTGATATTAATATTTATATCTTTATCATTTTTCCTTTATATTAATTACTTTCAATTATATCTTCTATTTCATCTATTTTCAATTTCTATTTCATCTTTTTTTCTATTTTTTTTTCTCATCTTTATTTAATGGAATTTTATATTCTTCTTCTAATAATTATTTACTTCTGCTTCTATTAAATCATTTGTTGGAAGTGGAATTATTGTTATATCAATTTCGTTCTTTTCCATTTAATTTTTTTAATTTATTTTATTTTATAGAATATTTTAAAAAGTTGTTTTGAATTAAATTAAATTATTTAATGTTCATTCAAAAAAAATAAAAGTAAATATTTTTCTTGTAATTTTTTTCAAAAAGAAAAAAATTAAAAAACAAATTTTTCAATATCATTGAAAATTGTAATTTTATTATAACTAATAGCAGCAGTCATTATATCTAAATACTTATCATTATTTAAAATATCAATATTTTTCATTTCTTTATTTTTAAAATTATAAACTTTTCCGAAGCAATCATAAACATCTCCAAAATAATTTTTTCCCATTATAACATTTCTAAAAATATAAAGTAATTTGCAAGTTTCATTAACTTCTCTTTTATTTAAATTTTCTTCATCAATGATTTTTTTCTTTTCAAACTTACATAAATCTTTAACATTACCATCATCATCATATTTACAAACATAACCTTTAATAAATTCATTTTCTTTAAAAGTACCATAAAAACATTGTTCTAAAGTTGAAGAATAAAATAAGCAATTATCACCTTCTCTATTTCCTTCATTATCAAAAGTTCCATGATAAACATAATAATCATCTTCAATTTTTGATAAAAAAGTTCCTCTAATATAATTATCATTTTCAAATAAACCAATATAAGCATCAAAATTAGAATCATCGAAATTTGAAAAAGGAATATTTTTTTCTGGTTCAGAAATCCATAAATTAATTCCTCTATTATGTCTTTCATCTTCTTTCCATAATCCAAAATAAAATTCTTGATTTCTAATTTTTTTTTTTATTTCTGGTTTAAATTCATAAAATCCATGTTTATCTCTTAAATCTTGTGAATAATAACCAAAATATATATCTCCATTTGAATAATTATTTATACAGTAACCTTCTCTTTCAAAGTTTTCATTTAATATTCCTAAAAAATTAGAATTTTCATTTTTTATTTTTCCATAATACATATTTGATTTTTCTTCATCTCCTTCCCATTTTTTTATTATGTTTTCACTTTCTTTATATTCTCCTTTCTTTTCTATTTCACGAATTATTGATAATTTGTCAAAAAATAATTTATTTGATTTTATTGGCTTTGTTGCTACTTTAGCTGACATCTTTTTTTATATAAATAAATATTATTTGTTTAATTATTTTAATTAGAATATGTGTAAAAGGCTAATTATATTTTAATTTGTTTTTTTTTATTTTTTATTGATTTAACTTTTAAAGATTATAATATTTTTTGACTTATATTTTTTTATATAAAAAGTTATATGTTTTTATATTATAAATAAAAATATTTGATAAAGAATTTTACTTTATCAAATATCATGGTATATATTTTTATTTATCAGTTATATTAAACAATATTTGTTTATAAAATAGAATATGATAATTCTTAAATTTATTTAATAATTGTTGTTAGAATCTAAGAGGTTTTTATTTATTATTAAATATTTTTTTATAATTATCATATTTCCTTTTGAATATTTATTTTTTTTAATATATGTAGATGCATATTTTAATTAAAATAAAAAATTTTAAATTATTTATCATAAAACAATAAAGAATTATGAAATATATCCTAAAGAAAGTCACAAGCTTTTTTATAAACCAATCTTTAATTATTTTTTATCATTAAATCAATATCGTAAAATAATATATAATTTTTTTTATAAATATAGCACATTAGCTATAATAATTTTTCAAGTTTTTTGCTTATTTATTAAAAGTCTAAAAATAAATGAGTTTCCAAAATTCAAATATTGTAAGATAAAAAATATAATTTTCTAACAGAATAAAACCCAAAATCCAGAAAAATATAAAACAATTCTTTGTAAACATTTCAATAATCCAGGTGGATGTATCTTAGGAGATCAATGCAAATTCGCACATGGACTTATAGAATTAAGACATCCAAATAAAAAACAAGGAAAAGAAAAAGAAGGAATTGTATTACAAAATTATAAAATTGTGAAATGTAAATATTGGGAAAAAAATCATACATGTAAATTCGGAAAATTATGTACTTTCGCACATGGAAAAAGGGAATTAAGGACAAAAGATAATAATCTATTAGAAGCTATGAAAAATAATTTTTATGTAAATATTAGGAAATTAGGAAATAATTATAATGATAATTTTTCTCCGTATAATATAAATCAAAATGCTATTCCTTTTCCAATTCCACTTTTTCATAATTCTTATATTAATAATAATTTCCTTGTTCATAATCAACAAAATATTATCATTGAAAATAATGTTAATGATAAAATTGAAAGCAATGATAAAAAAGATAATGAACAAGATAAAAATAGTAAAATATTTAATATTAATAATGGTTTGTTTAATTTTCCAATCCAATAATTATACAATATATAACTATTATGTAATTTGTAAATACAAATTTTGTATATTCATTATGATTTTCTCTTTGACAAAACTTAAAATTAGAATTGTAATCTTAGTAGAAAAAAAAATCTTCAATGAAATTTTTATAAATATTAAAATTATTAATTATATAAAATAAATTTTAAATTTTATAAGGAAATCTCAAGAAAAAATTGTTTTTGATTATTTTTATTTATTATAAAAAATAATAAATAATTGAATTAAAAATAAATTTTATTTAAATATGAATCAAAAGAAGAAACAGATTCAACATATAAGAGATATAAGAAATCCATTAACAGAAGATTATTTTAAAAATTTATTTAATTTACAAATGGAATTTCAATTAACAGAAAATCCTGATTTAATAGAAGATATAATAACAGAACTTACAAAAGCAGTTGAATATTATGGATTTATTAATGATCCAAGAGGAATTGAATATGAAAATAGATTAACTTTATTTATTACTAATCCTAAAATTTTAAAACTTTTAAAAAATGATAAACCAAAAAAACAAATTTCTATTGAAGAAAAAAGAATGAATAAACAAATGAAAATGAGAGTTGATTTTTTAACTCAAATTACAAATACTAAAAATGAAGAACATAAAAAAAAAGTTGATGAGTTAATTGAAATTAAAAAAAATGAAAATCCTAAATTATTATTTGATAATGAGATTTTAAAACAGGAAGAAAGATTTAAGGAAAAATTAAAAATAATGAGAAAAAAAAAATCTAATAAAGGAAATTCTAGTAGTGGTTCCAGTTCAAATGTTTTCACTCCAAATTTATTGTTTAATTCACCTTTAGGAATTGATACAAGTAAAAAAATTTTTAATCCTAATCCTCTTGTATTTCAAATTAAAAATGATGATAAAAAAATTGAAGAAGAAAAAAAAGAAATTGAAGAAGTGAAAGAAAAAATTAATGATAATAAAGAAGAAGAAAAAGAAAAAAATAAAGAAGAAGAAAAAAAAGAAAATGTAGAAATCAAAGAAGAAATAAAAGAAAATGAAGAAATTAAAGAAGATGAAAAAAAAGAAGAAATAAAAGAAAATGAAGAAATTAAAGAAGAAAAAAAAGAAGATGTAAAAGAAGACAAAAAAGAAGATGAAGTAAAAGAAAAAGAAGAAATAAAAGAAGAAGAAAAAATAAAAGAAGAAGAAGTAAAAGAAAAAGAAGAAAAAAAAGAAGAAGAAAAAAAAGAAGAAGAAAAAAAAGAAGAAGAAAAAAAAGAAGAAGAAAAAAAAGAAGAAGAAAAAAAAGAAGAAGAAAAAAAAGAAGAAGAATCAAAAGTAGAAGAAAAAAAAGAAGAAGAAAAAAAAGAAGAAATAAATATTACTGAATTAGAAACCCAAGCTGAAAAATTAGAAAAAGAATTTGAAGAAAATAAAGAAAATGAAGAAGTAAAAAATAAATTAGAAGAATTATATAATAAAATGATGGAATATTATCAAAAAAATGATCCAACAAAAGCGACAGAATTATTAATGAAACAATCTTCTTTAGAAGAATAAATTAAAAAATTAATATTTAAAATAATTAAAGAATAATTTAAATACAAAAAAAAATAATAAATTAAATATTTAAATGGAAAATAAAAAAAATGAAAAACAACAAAATATAAATGAAGGATTACTTTTAAATTATTTAAAATTGCTTTCTCAATCAATTTATGAATACTCAAATTTACATCCTTGGAATTCATTTCCATCAATAAATGAATTAAATGATATTGAAATAAAAAATAAGATGAAAAAAAAAATAGAAATCTCACTTTCAATTTTATTAAAAAAAACAAAAGAAAATAATCATAAAGAATTAGAACATTTAATTTTATTTGAACAAAATGTTTTAAAAGATAATGATGCTTTAAATAAAACAACAAAATTAAGTTTATTAATAAGTTCAGTAATAACTAGAACAAAAATAATTAAAGTTATTGATCAAAAACAAAAAATTGAAGATTTAATGGTTGAATATTTACAAATGATTATGAAAAATTTTCATTCTGCTTATCAAAATTCAATTTATGGTTTTTATGAATCAATTTCTAATAATTTATGTATTATAAATAATTCAAAATTTATTTTTGATTATGAATATGCTTTTTTATATGATAGAGATTATTTTGATAATGAATTAATTCCAAAAATTAAAGAAGAAATTAAGAAATTAAATATTTTTTTTAATGAAGATATTATTAATGATATTAATTTTAATGATATAGATTTAAACAATTTTCAACAAACTAAATTATTTTCTATTATATTAGAACAATTAAAAAATTATAAAATTGAAAAGAAAAATTTAAATGAAGATGAAAATGAAAATAAAAAAAAATTAATTAAAAGTCTAATAAGCAATTTAAAAAAAAAATAAAAAAAAAGCAAATAATAATATATTTAATTTTCATAAATATTTTTTGCTAATTCATAATAATTTATATTACCATCATCATCAGCAAGTTCTTTAATTAAAAAATCTATTTCATCTTCACTTAAACAATCACCAAGTACAATTAAACCATGTTTTAAATCATTTAAATTTACAATTCCTGTTTTATTTTTATCAAAAAATTCAAAAGCTTTTATAAGATCTTTTTCAGTTTTATTTGTTTTTAATTTTTCAATATAAATTTTTTTAAAATCTTCATAACTTATTTTACCAATTTCATTTGGATCTGCTTCTTTATTTATTATTGATATTTCTTCTTCTGTTAAATAAATTCCTAATGCTCTTAATGTTGTTCCTACTTCATTTGTATCAATGAAATTATCTTTATCTTGATCTATTAAAAAAAATGTTTCTTTTAATTTAGTTTCTTTTTCTTTAGTTAATTGATTCATTTATTTTTTTGACATTTAAAAAATAATTATTAAATTTTAAAAATTATTTATTAATAATCATTGAAATTTTTTATTAAAATAATTATAATAAAAATTAATTAAATATAACTTAATTAAAAGATAATTTTTAAACAAAAATATTTTCTAATGATAATATTTGTAATATGAATTAAATTAATAATTGTCATTTTTAAAACAAATTATTTATATTTTTCAATTTTAAATAATTAAAAAGTTTTATATTGATTTTTATCAATTTATTCAACATTATAAAAAAGTAACCTCAATCATAAATATTTTTAGTATTATTTACAAATTTTGAAATATTTGGATATTTTATATAAAATTAATAACTCTTCATCTAATAATAATATTATTTGCTTTCCTAAACATTTTATTTTTTTATTATTTTTTATTAAGTTTTATTTTTTTGTGTAATAAAAATAATATTATATGAAAAATATATAAATTAGTTAATTTTATTTAATTTTTTATTTTTCAAAATTTTGATGTAAATAAAAAGTAAATTCGCTAATTAAATAATTATCGAAATATATTAAATATCTTACACACGAATTTTTTTACATAATTTTTATTATAGAATATTAAAATGTCGAGTGAGCCAATTAAAGAAAATAAAAATGAAGAAAATAAACTATTAGGAAATAAACAAAAATCTGAAACAAAAATAGAAAATTCAGAGGAAAATATTCCCCTATGTAATTTATGTAAAATGGAAAAAAGTTCAATTATAAAATGTATAAAGTGTAATAACAATTATTGTTTAAGTTGCATTAATTTAAGAATAGATGATAAGAAAAAATATGAAGATTTAATATCTGATGAAGAAAAAAAAACAAATTGGACTTGTTTTAATTGTGAAAATGAATTAATTTCAAATAATAATAATAAATGCCTTTTATGTAATGGAAATAGTAATTTAAATAACTATGATAAATTAATTGAAAAATTGTCTTATTCTGATGAAGAAAAAAATAAATTAAGAGAAAATGAAGATTTAAAAAAAATAATTGACTGTAAAAATATTTGTATTTTATGTAATTTGTGTGCTGAAAAAAATATAATAAAACAATTTATAGAAAATAAACCAGTTTCAACTATTTTAGAAAATAAAAACAATAATGATAATGATATTAATAAATTAGATGAAAATAAAACTAAAGAAAATATTTTTAATGTTTTAGAAAAACAAACTGAAAATATTAATTCTCAAAATAAGAAAATAAATCAAAATTTAAATTTTAATAATATTAAGAATGATAATATAAATTCAATTAACCCTATTCATTATCCAATAATAAATAATATTCAAGAAATAAATCAAATTCCAAATTTTAATTTAAATATTCCAAAAAGTCCCTTTATTCCAATTAATCCAAATAATTCAATGAATGATTCATTTCCAAAAATAACAGAATTACCAAATTTTGATAATTCAAATATTAGAAATAATTTTGGAGTCTTATCAAATGTAAATCAATTAACAGGAATTTTAAATTCAATGTTAACTAATAATACAAATACAAATATAAACAATAATAATAATAATAGTACAACTAATTCAAATAATAATACAAGTAATACAAATACTAATAATAATAATATAAATAATAATAATAATAATTCAAATAATATAAATAATAAAAAAGCTGATGATAAAAAAGATGAAAGTACAAATTCAATGAAAAATTATATGATGACAATAATAGAAGATTTAAAAAATCAAATAAATGTAATTCAATATAATAATCAACTTCAAAAATATTTTATAGGATATATAATGGAATATTTAGAATTATTCATGGAACAAATAAGTAATCAACATTTAATAAACGCACAACAAAAAACAAATATATATCCAAATCAAGTACCAAATAATTTTTTTAATATGCATTTTCCTGTAATGAGTCCTCCTTTAATGAATAATATGACAAATATGAATAATATTAATAATATGATAAATATGAATAATATGAATAATATTAGTAATATGAATAATATTAATAATATGAACAATATAAGTAATATGAATAATATAAGTAATATGAATAATATAAGTAATATGAATAATATAAGTAATATGAATAATATGGTTAAACAAGTCAATTTTCCAATGATGCCTTTTAATTTTGTTCCTAATATCCCAAATACAATTATAAATTCAAATCAAGGTCAAAAAATAGAAGATATAAATGAACAAAATAAAACTAATTTTCATATGATGTTTCCTCAAAATAATCCTGATGATAAAAATGAACAAAATAAAAATAATTTTAATATGATATTTTCACAACAAAATCAAAATAATAATAATATTCCATTAAATATCAAACCAGTAATTCAAATTATGGAAAATAATCCAAATATTAATACAATTAATAACCAGTTTATGAATAATAATCATTTAAATAGACAAATGAGTAACAAAAAATAAAGATTAACATTAAAACTTTAATAAATAAAAAAAACATTTAAAATAAAATACATATTAAACTAAATATATAAATTTAAATTTATAATACCTAAATCCAAAATAAGAATTAAAAAAAATGAATAAATTATTTTTAATATTACTATCAATTACATTTTTCAATTATATAAAATCATTTTTTGAAAATGCAAAATTCATAAAAAGTTCAATAGATGCAGAAGTAATGATGAAAGAAATAAAAAAATCTAAAAAATTAACATTAATATTATTTTATTCACCATCATGTCCTCATTGTAAACATTTCGAACCAGAATATATAAAATTATCAGAATATTTTAAAAATACAGTATCATTTTATGCACTTAATGCAAAAATTGCAAATTATAAAAAATTATTTACAGTTGAATATATTCCAAAATTATTTATTTATCATAAAGAAGAAATTAAATTATATAAAGGTCGTAATAAATTTGATGTTCTTGTTAAATATATTCAAGTAAAATATTTAAAGGAATGTTTATTTATTGAAAAAAATGAAATTCCTAAATTTCAAAATGATTTTAAGAATGATAATACTGAATTTAATTATGTTATTGGATTATTTACTGATAAGGAAAAAATGAATATTTTTATTAATGAAACTAATAATAATATTAATTTAGTTAATTATTGTTATTATTCATTAATTGAAAGTAATTTGAAAAGAAATTCTAATATTGTTTTATTATATAATAAAAATAGAGGAATGAATCAATTTACTGATTTTCAATTTAATATTAGTGAAGATATTATTAGTAAATATCATAAATTCCTTGATGAAAAAAGTGAAAAAATGTATTATTATATAAATTCAACAAAAGATTTACAGATTTTATCAAATAATGATAAAGATAGTATAATTTTTTCATTTAATAATCAAAGTCAAATTGAAAAAATAAAAAAAAGAATTAACATATTTGATATGAATTATGGAAATAAATTTAAATATGTGATTATGAATTATAATAATAATAATACAGGAGAAGAAATTTATTATTATGATAGATTTACTTCTAAAATTTCAAATATTAATTTCCCTGATTTATTAAATCAAACAAATGATATAAAAAATAATAATATTGAATCAGTACTTTTAGATACATCAAAAATTGTATTTTATGAAGATGAAAATCTTTCTTTAGACTTTGCTGTAAAAATAGTATTCTTTTTAATTTATTTAATTATATATTCAGTTATTTTTTGTATATTTCTTATTTTAACAGAAAAAGATGATGAAGAATAATTAGAAATAATAAAAAATTAAATAAATTAAATTAATATACTTTTAATTATATTATTATAAAATTAAAATTGAATTTTTCAATTATCCCGCTTATAATTAAATAAAAATAATTTAAATGAATAACATTCTTTCAATACAATCACTTTTTAATTTAGACTATCAATCAAAAACAACATATGACATTGACAGTGAATTTCAAATAATAAATATTTCTACAAAAACAAGGAAAAATAAAGGTAAAGAAATTTTTACAGCTACATTAACAGATGGAAATACATCTTATAATAAATTTTTATTTTGTAAAGAAGAAGGAAGTCCAGAAATTGAAATTGGTCAAATTATAAAAATAAGAAAAATATTACCATTAATGCTTTCTATTAATCCAGAAAGAGTTTTTTTAATTAAAGACTTCCAAATAACAAAAAAGAAAAAAAGTATTCAACATTATCCATTAATAAAAGATAATCATAATTTACAAATTATAGAAAATGAAAATGAAAATGAAAAGCAAAACAATTCTAATATAAATATAGAAAATATTCCTAAAAAAATATCAGATAGTTATAGTAATAATTCATTAAATTTAGAAGATGAATCATTAACAGAAAATATTTCAAGTAATATGAAAGAACAAGAAATTTTAAGAAATTATATTCCTTTAAAACGAATTACAACATTTACAAGAGATTTTACAATTTGTGTTAGAATAATATCAAAAAGTGAAATAAAAAAATTTAATACAAATAGAGCTGGAATGTTATTTACTTTTATAGTAAAAGATGAAGAAGGTTCAACAATGCAAATTGTATGTTTTGATAAAATTGTTGATAAATTTTATTCATTAATTAAAGAAGATAGTGTTTATGAAATTAAAGGAGGAAATATTAAAATAAATGATAAACAATATAATACAACAAATTCAGATTACAAAATAATTTTAAATGAAGATTCTTTAGTAAATGAAATTGAAGATAATAATAAAATTAAAAAAGAAAATATGAATTTTTTATCAACAGAAGATATTTTATCATTACCAATTAATTCTCTTGTTAATGTATTATGTATTGTAATTGATAAAGGAGAATTAATACAAAAAAATACTAGAAATGGTCCAATTGATATGAAAAGAACAACAATTTCAGATTGTAATGGAACTTATATTGAATTAACTTTATGGAAAAATTTTGCTAATTTAAATATTGAAAATGGAAATATTTTATTAATTAGAAAAGGAAGAATTAATGATTTTGGTGGAAAAAATATTACAAGTGTTAATGAAAGTAGTATTGAAATTAATCCTGAAATAAAAGAATATGAAAATGAAATAAATTCATTAAAAGAATTTTATAAAAATAAAACTTTATATAATAATGAGAATAATATTAATGATAATAATAATAATAAAATAAATAACTTACAAAAAAACAAATATGATGATAAAATAGTTTTTATAGAAACAATATTAGAATATATGGATAAATTTTCAAATGATTTAAATCATAAATTTCCCTTTTTTAAAATAAAAGCAGTAATAACTCACATTACACATAATGATAAAAATTTTTATCCAGCATGTCCAAATAAAGAATGTCAAAAAAAGTTAAATTTTGAAAATAGTAAATGGATATGTAAAAATTGTAAAAGACAATTTAATTATCCAAAATATCAATATTCATTAAATATAAGAGTAAAAGATGCATCAAGTGAATATTATGTTGATTTATTTGGAAAAACTGCAGAAAATTTATTAAAAATGAATGCAGAAGAATATAGACAATTATTAATTGATAGAAATGATCAAAAAATTAATGAATTAACTGGAAATATTCAATATAGAGAATTTATTTTTCTTTTAAAAGTTAAAAGTCAAGAATATAATGATGTTATTAAAAAAAAATTTACTGCTAGTAAAATTGATGAAGTTGATAATAAAGAAGAATCTATTAGATTATTGAATGAATTTAAGGAAAAATTATTTAATTAATATTTGATAATATTATTTATTTTTATTTCAATTTTTTATTATATTTTTTTTTACTTTTTTAAAAAATATTTTAACAAATTTTATAAAATGTATAACTTATATGTTATGGAAAAAAAAGAAAAAGAAAAAAAAGAAAAATTAAGAGAAGCATTAAATGAATTCAAATATAAAAAAAAATTCCAAAGTAAAATAACATCTTAACTGAAATTAAATAATAACAATTAGAACAAATTCCAATAATGTATGAAAATTATGAAAACAGAGTAAAAAACTTCATAACAGATGTAAAAATAAATTATATAAAAAACTAAATTAAAAATAAAAATTTACAAAAAAATTAGATGACATTACCACAACATAAAATAGTAGTACAAGACGTAACAGAAAAAATAGATAATCCTCGTCAAAAAATGTTTAATCAAAGAATAAAAAAAAAACCTTTTATTTTCAAAGGTTACAAAACAGAAATAGATAGAATAAAAGATACAATAAAAAATAATCGTTATTTATATAATTTACCAGATTATCCAGAAAAAACAAATAAAACAATATCACAATCAACAGATAAATTAATAATAAATCCTCAAATAAATAATATGACATATTCTCAAAAATATGAATTATCAAAATCAATACCAACAACAAAAAGAATTGTAGATGATATAAATTTAAATCCAGATTTAATTGATTATTTAATTAAAAATGATATTATAATTCAACCACAAATGAGATTTAAAGCAAGAACTGATTTAGAAAGAGTATATGAAGCTTTAAGTGGTAATTTTTATAGAGATAATGAAAGAGAAATTTTAAATAGACAATTAAAAAGTCTTGATTTATTTAATTATAAAAAACCAGAAGATTTTTTAAAATTAACTAATTTAAATAATGATATTGATAAAAGTGTTGATGAAGAAAATGAAAAAACATATAAAATAAAACCAAATCCTCTTATTGAAGATGAAAAAAAAAAAGAAGAGTCAGATAAAAAAAAAATATATAAAAATCCAAAATATTATTATGTTCCTTTAAATAATGAAAGATGGAGAAAAAGAACAGATTTAAATATTGAAGCATATGGAATGTTAAAAGAATATCATAAAAAAACTCATTTTAAAGCAACTGAAGAAATTGCAGAAAATAAAATAAAAACAAAAAGAATGATTAAAACTGATGAAAATATTGATATTCCTTTAATAAATAATAATAAAAATTCAAATAGAAAAAAAATTATTTTTGATTTTGATGATGATGATAAAAATAAATCAAATGAAAAAAATTATATTCCATATTTAAAGAATTATAATCCAATTATTAAAAATGATAAAGAACATATTAATTCTGCTTCAATGCAACTTTTAACTAATATAGCATTTAAATCAAATAATGATTCTGTTGTAAATATAAAAGATGATAAAAATAAAATTATGAATGTTGGTCATGTTAAAAATAAATCTAATTTAGTTGATGAAAATAATGTTTTAATTGGTAATGAAATATTTTTTAAAGCAACTCAATTTGATTTAATTGCAAATAGAGTTTTAAATTTATGTCATGTTTATAAAAAGAAAAATAAACATAATAATGGTTCTTTAAAAAAAGGAAATGGAAAAATGATGTTTACTCAAGGATTAACTATTAATGAATTTGAAAAAAAATATGATTTAAATGGATAAGGTAATATTATTATTTTAATTATTATATATTAAATTATTATTAAATAATTATGTTATTTTAGTTTATCATGTTTTCAAATAATTTTTTTTATGAAAAATAAAGATAAATCAATTATTTTTTTTAATTTTTTTTTAATATAAATTATTTTAATTATAATAATTTTAATATAATATCAATTTTTTACACTTAATTATATTATATTTTACTACTTTCTTTTAATTTAAAATAATTAGCAACAGCATTATTAATTCTTCCATCAATATCAATTCCTTGAGAGAAAATACTTTGATGAACTCTTGTAGAAATATAATTTCTGCAAAAGAAAAATAAACAAATAATAATTAAAATAAGAACAATAACTAAAAAAACAATTAAAATCAAAGTTCCAATTCCAATATTTCTTTTACTTTTATCTAAAAAAAATTCACAAAATTCAGGTTTATTAATAACTCTATCACATAAAGCAAGAATTATTATATCTTCTTTAATAATACCTTCAATTGGAATAGTATTTAAAGTAATTGCAGGAAAAGATTTTAAACCATATTTAGAAATAATTGAATGATCTTCTTTAAAAATACTATTTTCATTATTATAATCATTTTTATTTAATTTTTTTTTAACTCCAAAACTTTCTGCAACACATTTATCAATTGTTTTAGTTTTAATACCAACTTTTTCTATGCAACTTTCAGAACAATCAATATTAAATTCTTCATTTAAATAACATTCTTTATAAAAACAATTCATATAATCAAAATAATAATTTATATTTTGAATACCATATTTTAAATAAATACATTTTTGTCTTAAATCTTCAATTAAAACTATATCAAAACTTTTAGCAATACTATTTTTTTTAGGAAAATGACAATATTTTCCTTTAGAAAAGCAAGAATCAAAATTTTCATTATCACTTTTATTATATTTAGGATTTTGAAAAGTAACATATCTAGGAATAAAAGAAATTTTATCTCCAAATTCATAAAAATATTCTGAAATATTCATAATTAAAATATAAGCTTTTTCTTCATGAGAAGAGAAAAAAAATTCAAAATCAATTTCTTCTTCAAAACTATTAAATTCAACTTCACAAGTAATTTTTTTATAAGGATTATTAATTAAATAATCTAAAATATTATTACCATCTTTCATACTAATCATAGCAACAGGAATATTAATATCATTTCCAGTACCATCATCACTCATAATTAAATTATGAATATTTTCATTATCATTATTAACAATAATTAACATTCCTGCTCCTGAAGATTGTGCATTTCTTGCTTTTGATACAAAGGAACAATTTCCTCTTTTTATTATAATTATTGGGAAATCTGATTTAAATTTTGGATTATTATATATGAAATCATCTTTAAATGATTTACATCCATTATTACTATAATCATCTAAATCTGTTATTATTTCTCCTCTTGAACGAAAATTTGAAGGTAAACGACCAAATGTTGCATATTCTAATTCTAATGTTTTGTTTAGCTGGTTTGATAAATCTTTTGGACCTATTATTGATATGTTTTCTATTGTTAATGTTAGGATTGTGAGATATATTATTTTTTTCATTTAATTTTTTAAATGATTTTAAAAATTATTTTTTTTTAAATTTTTATGTTTATTTATTTATGAAGGTTTTATTTTTATTTTTTTGTTTTAAAATCTTGTAAATTCAATTCCGATTTTTTTTGATTTTTCCTTCTTGAATTGTTTTATTTGTTGTTTTAATGTAAATAAATGAAATATTGAAAAAATTAATAAAATGTCAATTATAAATATAATTAATTTTATTAAATTGATTTTAAATTCATAAATTAAATCAGGGAAATATTTACTATTAATAATATGAATTTTATTCATTTCATAATCAAAGGAAATTAATTCCATATTAAATGCATTTTTTGGATTAATATTCCAAATATTATATTTTAATGATGTTATTGTTGCTAATGATAAACATTGACTATTATTTTTTGAAATAAAAAACCAATCATATGGATAATATAATTTGTTTTTTCCAAATATAAAATATGATAATATATGATTATTATTTGTATCAGAAAAAGTATTATTTAAATAATATTTTATATAAGAAAAATTCTTTTTATTATGTTTTGAAAAAAATTTTAAAATTAAAAATTTAAAATATTCTTTTAATTTAGGATTTTCAGATTCATCTGGTGATAAAATTATTCCATCATCCAAATTATCATTTATTGGAATAAATGTATTATTAATTTGAAAATTTATATTTTCATAATTTTTATTTATCTCAATACCAATTGAACTAAAGTATTTAATTGGTAAAAATTTATCTTCTTCATTTTTAATAAATGAATTCAAATCAATTGATGTGATATTATATATTTTGGTATAATTTTCAATATTTCCAAAAATAATTTTATCATTTTTAAAATCAAAACTATAAATTAAATTTTGAATTAAATTATTTTCTTTCATTTTAAGTAATAATGACATATTTTTATATATATCATTATCATTCATATTATTAGATAATCCTATAATTCCATCAATATTTTTAGGAATAAATTCAGATTCATAAGATCTTGATAATAAAAAATAAAATTCAGATTTGAATTTTGTATTATTTAAATCGAATATAAATTCATCTTTTGATAAAAGTCCAGAAAAATTACCATAAATATTATTAAAATTTAATTTAATATTTGATTTAGCAAAAGACAAATTACTTTTATTAGATTTATATTTTTTCCATTTAAATTCTGATTTATATGAATCAAATATAATAATATAACTTGAACTTGTATCAATAATTAAATTCAAACTAATATTTCCAACTCTACATTTAATATAAGAATTTTCATAAAGTAAAATATCAAAATTATTTTTCCCTTGAATAAAACCTATAAAAAAAAAAAACAAAAAATCCCTAAAACCCAAAATTCCATAATTATAAAAATAAAATAAAATAAATTAAAAAAAAAATAAAATATAAATCAAATTAAAAAAAAATTAAAAAAAAATGAATATCAAATTTCATAATCTCTTAATATTTTTTTTATTAACAAGAACAATTTCTTCAGATTTATGTTCATCAAAATCACAATCAGAATGTTTAAAACCAATAAATTCAAAAGCAATAAGTTTTAACGTTCCAATATTTCAAGGTCGATGTTGTTTAAATATAGGAAATACATGTGAATATGTAGAAGATCCAAGTTTAGGAAAAATAATAAGTAATAATTATAAATGTGGAACAAGAATTGAAGCATGTTTATATCATACAATGACTAATACTTTAAATAAAGAAGAATGTACTTTATATTCTATTGAAATGCCTTATAGATGTTGTTATGTTAAATATAAAAATCAAGGAAGATGCTTTCCTATTGATACTAGTAGAAATAAAAATATTTATAGTACTAAATATCATATTAAAACTATGTTTGGTTATTTTGATGATGGTAATGTTCAAATTGATTGTTATGGAAAGTTTCTTTTTGTTAATTGGATTTTGGGAATTTTAGTTTTGGTTTTGTTTTAATTTGTTTTTTTAATTTTTTTTTATTTTTTTTTATTTTTTCTTGTTTTTTTTTAAATTTAAATTTGTATTTTGGGTTTGATTATTATATTTTAATTATATATTTTATATTTTTTTTTAATTAAGATTTTTTTTCTTAAAATATTTTTTTTTGCTTTAATTAAAAAAATAAAATGATTAAAATAAATTAATTTGGAATGAATAAAAAAATTATTAGGATGGAATATAATTTTTACTATATTACTAATATTATAATCCAATAAAATAAATAATCATTTTATCTATTACATAAATATAAAAATCTATTCATATTAAAATAAAAAAATAAAAATAAAAAAAATACTTAAAAAAATATATTTATTCACTAACTTTTAACTCCTTAATAACAATAGTCATATCAGGAGTATAAGAATGTGTTCTATAAGAAGCTTTACTTTCTCCTAAAATACTAGAAACACTTTCTAAAAGTAATTGTTCATTTTCTTGTAAAATTGCAACTAATCTTGAAATATTCATAACATTATTAATACCATCAGAACAAATTAATAAATAATAATTAATAGATTTACTCAATTTAAAAGTAGTAATATGAGGACTTGACAAAATTCCAATTCCTTTTCCAATTTGATCACCAAGTGATCTAGTATTAATTAATCCAGGAAAATATTTTCCTTTAACAAAAATTCTACTTTTAGTTTCTCCTAATAATTTTCTCATTTCTCCTCCATTTTCATAAATTCTTCTAATTTCAAAATTAATTTCATTAGGATTAATTAAATTATCAATAATAGAATCATTTAAATTTTGTGAATCTTGTTCACTATTATTTTCATAATTTAAAATATCTTCATTAAAATTAGAATCATTAAAAGTTAATTCAGTAATATTAAATTTACTAGGCATTAAAGTATCAGAATTAAAAATAATTGCTAAAACATTTCCAACATTAGAACAATAAATCATCGATTTAATTCTAATAATTAAAGTAACTGCAACACCACTTAAAAAAGGATCATAATTACCATAAGTTTTTTCTTCTCTATTAATAATTTTTCTATTTACTTTCTCATAAATTTCATTTAACGAATTTGTATAATTATTTTCAAATTTTTCTTTATCTAAATTTAAAACATATTCAAAAAGTACATCTTGACATATTTGAGCAACTTTATTACCAAAAGGCCCATGTCCATCAATTACACAATATGCTTCAATTGGTCCATTTAAAAAAACAAAAAATTTATCTTGATTTACAAATTCTAATTTATATCCTTTTCTATATCCTATTGCAATTGAGTGATTACTTGATTTAAATGATAATTTTTCATTTTTTTCTTTTTGATTTTCTACTATTGATGTAAATTCACAATTTGTGTTTAAGTAATTTGTGTATAATAGTAAATTTGAATTTTGAAGTAATTGATAAGTAAAACCAAATGATTTATATAAGGATGATAATTTTAAATCTTTTTTTGATATTTGAGATTGATTTTTTCCTTGAGAGGCATTTTCTTCTTTTTGATTCTGTTCATCAATATTATCGTTTGATTTTGTTACAATGTTTGAAGAAGAACAACCCATTTTTTTATATTTTTTGTAATTTAAATATTAATATATCTTTTTTAATTAAATAATAAATTTAATTGGAAATAAATTTATTGTTTTTAATTTTATATGAAAGAAAAGTAAATTATTATGTAAATATTGTAAAAAAAGTTATATAAATTTATATATTTAATTAACATATTTTACATAATGTATAATGAAGAAATAATAAGAAGACATTTAAATAATGTTATATAAAAATATAAATTTTTAATAATATTCAATCAATTATAAAACTAAATAAAATCAAAAAAAAAATTATAAAATAATAATGAATAAACAGAATAAAATAAAGATTTGAGAAATGTTATTTAAAAGTAATTGTTTTATAGGGATTAAAGTATTATGAATAGAATAAAAAATAACTCATTAAAAATACATCAATATAAACAATAGGAATA
>JAEEGK010003886.1_pt1 | contig 36865 bp, 29 predicted proteins | sample 8958771 | NCBI WGS metagenome assembly JAEEGK01 (sample SAMN16246547, study PRJNA631951) | gut metagenome | biome: gut microbiome; feature: rumen; material: SC-attached | host: Bos | place: Iran: Karaj | collected 2018-10 | reverse complement strand
ATAGGTTATTGGTTATTGAGTTGCCCTCCGGATGACTTCTCTTTTCACCTTTCCCTTCGCCTCAATTTTTTCTGGTGTGCACACAAAATTTTTTTCGTGTGCGTACGAGCCGAAATCTCTCTCGATTTTGACAATGCAAATTTACGAACTTTCAGCTCCGGCATAAAGCGATGCAGAAGATTGTTTTAGTGAACGAATGTTAATTTCCCTACACTCATTTTTGATTGTTGCAATGTTGCAATGTTGCAATGTTGCAACACGATTTTGGAATTTTTGCCCCCTATACTTATAGATTAAAATACTACTTCACTATGTATACATACACAGAATGTTTTATATTATATATTTATTATAATAATAATGCGCGAAAGTTATTTCAATGATAACTGACAATTGAAAATTGAAAAATAGTTTTTTGTTTTGGTTTTATATTTTCTCCCTGCCGTCGTTTGAAAAGCTCCTGCAACTTTGCAACATTGCAACATTGCAACTTTTTTGAAAAGAAGAATGATAGTATGAAAAAAATACTCTATCTTCGCGAGTTGTAAGCTAAGATCATGACTACACAAGTGTATTCGCACGTAATATGAACGAAATCCAGAAAAACAAGAAGACCATAAATTCGCAATCTCTGATACAGGACTTGCGACAGATTATCGAGCAGGCACGTGGTCACGTAGCTGCTACAGCTAACTATGAGCTAACTATGATGTATTGGCACATAGGCGAGCGTATCAACCGCGAAGTACTTGAAAATCAACGTGCCGAGTATGGCAAGCAAATTGTGGCGCAAGTTGCGCAACAATTACAAGAAGAGTTTGGCAAAAATGGATTTGAGGAAAGGACAATCCGCAGAATGATGCAATTTGCCCAAATGTTTCCTGATATTCAAATTGTGTCACCACTGGTGTCAAAATTGTCTTGGTCTCATTTTCTGATAGTTATGCCACTTAAGGATAAACTGCAACGTGAGTTCTATCTGACGATGGCAGCATCTGAAAGATGGAGCAAAAGAACCCTTCAGGCAAAAATTGATGGCATGCTCTTTGAGCGTACCGCCATTGCCACGAAGCCAGACGAGTTTATCAAGAAGGAACTCTCTACACTTCGCGATGATAATGTGATGTCGCCTGATTTGGTTTTCAAGAGTCCGTATTTCTTGGAATTTACAGGCCTCAAAGGTATGTATAGCGAAAGAGACCTTGAGGATAGTCTTGTGGCACATCTGGAGCAGTTTATCATAGAGCTTGGCAACGGCTTTAGTTTCATAGCTCGTCAGAAGCGCATGATTATAGATGGCGAGGACTTCTATCTCGACTTGTTGTTCTATCATCGTCGTCTGCATCGCTTGATTGCTATTGACCTAAAATTAGGCCGCTTCAAGGCACAGTACAAAGGTCAGATGGAACTCTATTTGCGTTGGTTGGAGCAGAACGAGATGGAGCCAGGAGAGGAATCGCCATTAGGACTATTGCTCTGCACAGAAGGTAGCGAAGAGCAAATTGAACTGCTCCAACTCGACAAGTCTGGCATTAAGGTAGCAAAATATATGACAGAGCTGCCCCCACGCCATGTACTGATGCAGCAGATACAGAAGTCCCTCGAAACAGCTAAAACCCGCTTCGAAAACAATATTGAGGAGGAAGAAGGGAAGGAGTGAGTTTGTTAAATAATGTGTAAATGAGCTCTTTGATTTGAATAATTTCAGTTGTTATTTATATCTTTGTCAGCATAAAGGTGTTGTCAGGCCTTGCGTACGTTAAGCTAATGCCAGCGGGCGGCTAGTACGACAAACGATTTTGCAGAATGGCAGAATGCAAAAATAACAGTCAGTTCCGCTTGCGGAATGGGAGTATAGAGCAAGTCTCCGAGTATGCAAATCATAGCTTTTTATTCATTCCCAGGTGATTACTCATCATTGGGTGTTAATCACCCAGAAATGTAGGCTAGTGACAGGCTATTCGCACAATCATTGACGTATATCTGCGGTGTTAATCACCCAGAAATGTAGGCTAGTGACAGGACTTGGGAAGTGGTTTTTCTACTGCAACAGGTGTTAATCACCCAGAAATGTAGGCTAGTGACAGGTGATTGAGATTGAAGGATAGAGGTTGGTCTGGTGTTAATCACCCAGAAATGTAGGCTAGTGACAGGGTTGTCGAATGCAGTCAGAGCTGCAACGTCGGTGTTAATCACCCAGAAATGTAGGCTAGTGACAGGGTTGAAGCTGCGTCAGATGCGATTCTGCGATGTGTTAATCACCCAGAAATGTAGGCTAGTGACAGGAAAGGCGAACCCGTACACAGAATAGTTGTGGTGTTAATCACCCAGAAATGTAGGCTAGTGACAGGTGTTCGTCTGCAGTGGCGCCAACACTGACTGGTGTTAATCACCCAAAAATGTAGGCTAGTGACAGGTGCCGTAAGTGGGTGTAAAGTATGAATACTGGTGTTAATCACCCAGAAATGTAGGTTTTAAGAACGATATGAACGAAGTATTTGTATTGGAATTGCCTTTGCAAATTGAGAAGTATCAGGCCGATCTCCTCAACAAGCGTTATGAGCAGCTTCGCCAATTGTACAACTACGTACAGGGCAAGTTGCTCAGACAATATAAGTACTTTGAGCAAATGAAAGAGTATCAAGCCTGCAAGACTATCAAAGAAAAGAGAGATTTCTTTAGGAGTCAACCTTTCCAGATAAATGAGACACTGAAAGGCAACAAAACGCCCTTTACAGTTTCTTTTGAGGAATACAGCATAAAGGGCTTTGTTGAGAAGTTGGCTCAAAAGTCAGTTGGACCCAACATGTCCTATGCAGACATGGGCTTTACCACTTATATTTTAGACCATTTAGGAGCAAGCATCTGGGCAGCCTGGAACAAGAAGTTGTATGACTTTAAAGCCAAACGAATCTCATTTAAGAAATATGGTGAATTGGATTCCTTCTCAAGCCGCAGAAAGGTTGTACGTGGAGTTGTTTACTTCTCTGGTATGGAATTGCATCTTGACACGATGGAACTTGCCATTAAGATGAATGGAAAGGTTGGGAAAGACGCAAAGTTTATTACGCTAAAGATGCTGCACAACCCCAAACATGCCAAATACGAGATGTGGGCACTAAAGGGTGGATTGGAAAGTGTGAAGGTGGTTAAGGTCGTTCGCCGTATGGTTCGCGGTCAATACAAGTATTATGTTCAGCTGACCATCGAGGGCGAGAAACCCCAGAAAGGTAGAACACTTGGAACGGGGCGTGTTGGTATTGACTTAGGTCCAACTACTGTTGCTGTATCTGGCGAGAATATAGTAAGTATTGATAAACTGGTAGCGAAGTGCGATAATATCCAAGATGAAATAACGCGTCTTAGCCGAAAAATAGACCGTAGTCGCAGAGCCAACAATCCACAAAACTTCAACGAAGATGGTACAATCAAACGAGGTGTCAAACTTGTTTGGAATGATTCAAAACGCTACAAGGAATTACGTCGCGAGTTGGCAGAACTTCAACGCAAACAGGCTGCAATTCGTAGATTACAACACATTGAAAGAGCCAACGCTTTGTTGAAAGAGGGCGATACGTTTATCGTGGAGAACAACCCTGTTAGTGCATGGAGTAGAAGAGCCAAGGAAACAAAGGTAAATGAGAAAACGGGTAAATTCAAATCAAAGAGAGGTAGTGGAAGGTCTATTGGCAACCACGCCCCCTCTATGTTTGTAGATATTTTAGAGAACAAAGTGAAGTCGTTAGGTGGTAGATTTGAAAGAGTGAACACGCAGAACGCTGCCAGCCAATATGACTTTACGACTGACAGCTTTAAAACTGGAGACGAAAAGCATAAGCTGAATGAGCGTGCTATAACCCTATCCAACGGCAATACACATCAGCGCGATATGCTTGCAGCCTTTAATCTGCAACACCTAAAGCTGGACGAGACAAAGCAGTATGATACAGAAGCGATGGCTGCCGATTATGAGCTGTTCTGCAAATTGGAGCGAGAGGAAATTCAGCGCTATAAGAATAAGGAGAAGAAAGACGATAAGGGCACGATAGGAGCAAGTGGTTTGTGAGCAAGTTGTTGGATTGTATAAATACAAATATTCCTACCCATTATATAATGAGTAGGAATTTTTTTGTACCTTCGCTGATAATCTTAATCCTACTTGAAGCATGACGACTTACACAGTATTTAAGGAGTATATCTGGTTAGTGAATACAATTTACCGCGCTAAGGCAATTACTTTTGCTGAAATCAATAAACTATGGGTGCAGACGGAGATGAGCGGAGGTGTTCCCTTTTCGCGTACTACGTTCCACAGGCATAAGATTGCGATAGAAGAGATGTTCGGACTGTATATCGAGTGCGACAAGAGAAACGGAAATAAGTATTCTATCAGCAATAGGAATGTGCTGCGGGAGGACTCTGTGCAGAAATGGATGCTGTCAACTCTCAGCGTTAGTAATATGCTTGGGGAAAGTCAGAGCCTGCGCGATCGCATTCTTCTGGAGAATATCCCTTCCGGAGGTGAACATTTGCAAATGATTATCAATGCGATGAAGAAGGGCAGGCGAGTGGTAATCAGCTATAGGCGCTATGCTAATCCTGCTGCTAACAGCCTCACCTTAGATCCTTACTGCGTGAAACTTTTCCGTCAGCGATGGTACGTTTTGGGAAAACTGCAGAACGGCTATATCTCTGTTTTCTCGTTAGATAGAATCCTGAACATCGAACAGACTGATGAGAAGTATAAGATTCCTGATGATTTTGATGCTTCGGAGTATTTCAAGGAGAGTTTTGGAGTGCTGATAGACAGGACTCTCCCTCCCGAAAGGGTAGTCATCAGAGCTTACGGATTTGAGCCTTATTATCTGCGCGATTTGCCTTTACACCACTCACAACAGGAAATAAATAACACTGAGGAATATACTGACTTCGAACTCCGTCTGAAACTGACGTCCGACTTCAAGTCGAAACTCCTCTCCAGAGGCGAGTGGATAAAGGTTCTGGAACCAAAATCGTTAGCCAATGACATGATTGAGATGCACAGAAATTCGATAAGAAGATATGAATGATGGTTAACGGTTAATGGTTAATGGTTAAGGGTTAGAGAGAAAAAAATTTTTGAAAAAAATGAAAAAAAGTTTGAGGTTGTTTCGCGATTTGAAACAACCTCCGTTTATTTTTGCAGCCGATTTAATTTTTAAACTATTAAAAACTATGGCTGCAATAATTATTTTTATCTGCATTTTCTCTCTCGCCGACATGCTTACTAATCGTGCCTAAGACGGGGATTATGCATTAACGAGTGAGTAGTAAAAACCGTCTCACTTTGCATCAAAATCATATTTATTACTAACTTTTATATATTTACTAATGAAAAAAAAGACATTTGACATAGAGGATTTGTCAGACTTTATACAAAAACTGAAGAAGAGTGGTTGGGAGCCAAAGATATGTGATACGGAGGTGAGGTTGTATGATTCGGAAGTACCTTGCGGAACTCCTGATGAAGTCAATAATTCGATTTTCTCTCTGGTTTCTCTTCCACAGGATATGGTCGGTGACTATCCTATTTTTATGGTGAGGGCAAAAGGTGATTCTATGGTGGATTTGGGTATCAATCATGGAGATACTTTGCTGGTGGAGAATGGGAAATGGCCACAAGACGGAGATACTGTATTGGCTTATGTAAATGGCGAGGTTACTATAAAAACTTTCTTTACAGCAAGTGATGGCACTCACTGGCTGGTACCCAATAACGAGAAGAAAAACTATAAGGCAATACCTATTGATGATACTGCAAAGGTAAACATTGGTGGAATAGTACTGGCTTCGTTCAAGAAGAGCGTCAGAGCTTCGTTTAGAAAGTGTGAACAAATAGTGAAGCAGACAAGACAGGTAGATGAACCTGAGCCAGAGATTAGTGAGCAGAAGGTGAGCTATGCCATCAGGACTATTGCCGAGAATGTGAGTACCAAAAGACAATGGTATTCGGTGTATGTGATGTTGGTAAATTATAATGTAATTAAAGACGAAGATTTTGATGGCTTTTGTGAGAGAGTAAAGTTGGAAGTGCCCAACCACCAGAATCTGCCTACTGTGACTGAATTACAACGAATGGCTGTAATGAGTTTTGTAAAACCAGTCAGGTTGTGGTCAGAGGATTATGCTCCTGTAACAGGTAAACGTTTCAAGGACTACAAAAATATTGCATTGGAAACAGAAAAGTTGTTGCAGCAGAAATAAAAACTCGCAAAAACTCGCAAAAACTCGCAGAAAACACGTCGAAAACTCGCAAAAACTCGCAGAAAACAGGTTAAAAACCCAAAAACGCGCAGCAAAACTCGCAAAAACACGCAGGCGATGAAATTTATTTTCACCGCCTTTTTTTGTGTCCATACCTTTGTGTCGCAATCAGCTGAGACTGAGCGCCGCAAGGGTTTTCTTGCGTGTACATTATTAATCATTTAAACAATTTACAATTTATGAAAAATTCAATTCAAGTTTTCAGAAATGAGATGTTCGGGGAAATCCGAACTCTGACAAATGAGAAGTGTGAGGTGTTCTTCATTGGCAAGGATGTGGCACAGGCATTGGGGTATAAAAACCCATCGAATGCGCTGCAAGTGCATGTAGATGAGGAGGACAAAACCGCATACCCGATTCAGGTATCTGGTTCTAACTACAAAACAAAAGTTGTCTTCATCAACGAGTCGGGTCTGTACTCTCTTATCCTCTCTTCGAAGTTGGAACAGGCTAAGGCTTTCAAGCGCTGGGTGACAAGTGAGGTGCTGCCTCAAATTGGTAGAACTGGAGGATATATCCCTACAATAAATCCTCGCACAGGCGAACCTCTATCACAAGAGGAAATGATAAGAGTTGCCGATTCGATTATGGCAAAAACCATTTCACGTTTAAATCTACCTGCTGATGACTGCATGAGTGCTTCGGAAGTGGCAAAGTTGGCTGGGGTGAACGTGAAAGATCTGAACAGTTTTCTTGTAGATCAAGGTGTTCAGTATAGGGCTGGTTCCGTATATAAGATATGCAAGAATTTTCAAGGGTTCGGTTATACTCAGGAACGAATGTTCTACTATTTCGGACTGAAAGGAGAGAAGAAACAGCGTCCATATCTGGTGTGGACTCCAAAGGGTGTGAAGATGATAAAGAAAATGCTGAGAATAAAATAACCAAAACGAAAACCAAAACGAAAACTAATTAAGTCACACGGAAATCACGGAAACCACGGAAATAGTTCTTTGACAAAAACCAGGAAAAACCCTTTTTGAAAGTTTGGCACTATATGCCTCTGTCCTGCTGTCGCCAAGAATCTGATTGTAAGCAAGCTTCCATCATCTTCTTACCAACATCAGAACACATCCTATCGGATGACATAACTTTCAAAAAGAAAAACCATCGGCAATTGCCTAAAAAACAAAATAGGTATTTACATTATCTACGCTGGCTAAGGTTTTCTCATGTTTTTCCTTCGAGGGCTTGAAAGAACGAAGTGATGCGATGAGGGATGTGAATGGGGCTGAAGAACTTGTTCTTAAAGCCAAAGGCACAGCACTTAGCGCAAAGGCTCTGGAAGAGCTTCAAGGCTGAAGAAGGGGTTTTTATGGTTTTTGTTTAAAGTAAGAAAATAAAATTTCATAATGAGTTGGAGCGAAGAGGATATTCTCGAGTAAATGGCCAAAGATTCTGAACTTCTTCTCGCAATCCTGAATGTTAATCGAATTGACAATTGACAATTGAAAATTGAAAATTTAAAAACAAATCATTATGGAAAAATCATTTTTAATCGAAGAAGAAAGCTGGAAGCAGCTACAGAATGGTAAGACTTTGGTCGGTGAACTCAAAACTGACATTAAGACTGGTAAGTTACATTTCAAGGCTTGGCGCAGAGAGTCGAAGTCGCGCCGCAGAGACCGAACTATCGTTGCCCTGGAGCACGGATGGTTGAAGGAAAGCCGTCAGAAGATTAAGTTCTTCAATTCAATCAAGAAGTCAACTGGCGCTCTAAGAATCAGCAAGGCTATGGAACGCGAACTGCAAACTGCTGTGAGCACTATGTTCAGAAGCAAGAAAATAAATTGGCACGAAAACGAAGACGAAAACGAAAACTGAAGACGAGAAATTATGCATTATGCATTATGAATTATGAATTAAACCAAGTGTAGCATGAAATACAGTTATTATCATAATAAGAATAGCAAGCAATGCCGGCAAGTAGGTGTGAGCGAACTGCTTGAACTTATCGGAACGGATGAGATGAAGGAGAGATGTGCTAAGATCAGCGCAGCTGTTCTGGCAGAGGATGATAAGGAAGCTAATATTCTGAAAAACGAATTGCCTGCTATTGTGGTAAGTGAACTTTATAAATCCGGTGCTCCTCGTAAAAAGGGCACTGGGGAACCTTCAGGACTCTTCATGATTGACTACGATTACTGTAAGTCGCCAGAGGAGTTGAACGAACTGAAGGATAAGGTTGCTGAACTGGCTCTGAAGCATCCGGTACTGAAGGAACTGATTGTGGCAGCTCATGTGAGTCCAAGACTGCATGGTGTGCATGTGTGGTGCCGATGGATAGAAGGTTGCCACGATGTGGAGGAGTGCCAGATTAAGTTTGCTGAGTTGGCTCAGTTGCCTGACTTCGACGAAAAGTGTAAAGACCCTTCAAGGTGTTCATATCTTGTACATAAGAGTATGTTCTTTGTACAGAACTGGGGTGCTATGGAGAGAAATGAAGAGTATGCTAAACTACAAAAAGAATTGACTAAGGATGGAAAATCTATTAAAAAACATGTCGCAAGACGAACTGCTGATGTTGCCCACTCTGGGAACTCTGGCAGCACTGGTAGCAGGAGTGATTCTGATACAAAGCCTGTGGAAGAAGGACTAAAAGAAGTGCCAACTATGTATGGGGAGATTCCGCTTCAGGATATCTTCAACGAACTGACTAAGGAGTGTGCTCCTGAGGGTATGATAGATGAAGACGGAAATGTGGGCATTGGTGCAAGGGATAACACCTTGTTTCATGTGCTGGCTCTGTTCCGCTACTGTACAGATAATATTCCCGACAGAATGAGACCTTTCCTGCCTCAGTGGGCTCTCGATCTTGATGAAGAGACTCCTGGTGTTACTGAAGCTAAGTTGCAGGCTGCATGTGAAAGAAATGTGTCGGCAAGTCTGCCTCCTACCCTTCGCCGTGTCTTAAAGCGCCTTACTGATAAGGGTGAGCTCTCGAAGATGTCAGAGGAAGAGAAGTCTGATATGTACGCGAAGGAACTGGAGGAGATTGAGGAAGGACAGAAGTTTTTCTTCTCTGTGCCGAAGGTGCTGCCACCAGTGTTCCAAGAGTTTTCAGATGCTTTCCCATTTGCATGGAGACCAGCTGCTATGTTGAGTCTGCTGCCTGTACTGGGTACTCTGATGTCGAGAGTCAGAGGTAAGTATCTTGATGGCAGAGAACATAGTCCATCGTTCCAGACTGTTATTGAAGGTGACTTTGCTATGGGTAAGGGAAACATTACCGATTTGGCTCGATTCTGCATAGAACCACTGGCAGAGGCTGATGCTATAGGTAATGAGGAACTGAACAAGTACAATCAGGAAGTGGAGAAGAATAATGGTACGGACAAACTGCCTGAAAAGCCGGATGTGTGTGTAAGAAAGATTACTGGTGACTTCACCGTAGCAGGTTTCGAAGAAACTCTTACAACCTCAAAAGGTCTGCATATCTGGTGCTCTACAAGTGAGATTGATGAGCTCAGAAGAACATGGGCTGCTGTGAGTCATATTCTCCGCAAGGCATATGATAACGACTTTTACGGCAGAAGTCTGCAATCGACCAAGTCGTTCCGTGGAGAGAGAAGAATCTTCTTCAACACTCTGCTGTGCGGAACCCCGAAGCGCATAAATGCTGTGTTCAATGACCCTGAGGACGGACTGGTGTCGCGCACTATGTTCTTCCGACTGCTGAAGGATGACGGACAGATGCCTGTAGTGAAGATGCCGATGAAGACAAAGGCTAAGTTGACTCAACTGCTGCACAATCTGCATGATCACTACAGCCTGGGGCAGGACGGAGTGCCAGTGCAACCGCAAGTGTTCCAATTAGAATATGTGAACAAGGCTTTGCAGAAGTGGCTCGATGAGAAGTACAAGGACAGTCTGCTTACGGGCAACTTCGCAGAGGATGCTTTCCGCCGCCGCGATGCAGTGAACGGATTCAGAGCTGGCATGATAGCTCATGTGGTGTTTGCTGAGAAGTTCGGCAAGGTGACTGAAGCCCAAAAGAAAATTGTCGTGGAGTTTGCCAAGTGGGTAGCTGAGTACAGTCTGAAAACTCATCTCGCGAAGTTCGGCAAGGGACTGAAACGAGGTAGCACAGAAGGATATACCACAAAGAAGAATGAGGAAATCCTATCAAAGCTGCCTGAAAGGTTCTCAATCGTGGAGGCTTACGAGACTTTCAGCCATATGCCCCATGATACTGTAAGGTCGAATCTGACAAGGCTCGCCCAACATGGCTACCTGATAAGGGAGGATAGAGGAATGTACTCGAAAAGTAAAGTTTAAAGTTTAAAGTTTAAAGTTTAAAGAAAATGGAACGAATTGTAATCATAGATAAGGTTTTCGAAAAGAGAACATATTCAAATAGCAAGGGAACTTTTACAGTTCAACCAATTTTGTTGAGTGAAACAGAAAAGAAGGTAACAGCCAGTGGTGCTGAGTTTACGAACAATCAATCTTACTTTGTTGATATAGTAGGAGCACAAGCGACATCTTTTGCCTTGGTTGAAGGAACAAAGGTGAGAGCTGACCTGATTTTCTCAACAAAAGAAAGTAAGGGAAGGTATTTCCAGAGCATCAAAACCTATTTCATTCAACCAATAAACGAATAATGTATGGAAATAAAAATCGATAAGGAACTGGCGCGTAGAGTGCGCTCATTCCGCAATAATAATCCGCTGAATATAAAGCGAAATGCCCGTAACAAATGGTATGGGGCAAAGCTGGCTCAGACCGACAAGGTATTCGAAGAGTTTAAAGAACTGGAGTTTGGAGTCCGTGCTGCTCTCATCATCCTGAAAAAGTATATCGACATATACAAACTGGATACCATCGAAGGCATCATCAGCAAATGGGCGCCAGAGGGTGAGAACGGAAAGGCTGCAACGAAGAACTACATAAACCGTGTGGCTCTGAGTATGCATATGAATCAGACTAAGCAACATCTGCAGTTTTCGGACAAGCAGACTATTGCAGAACTTGTCGCTGCCATGACCTTAGTAGAGTCAGGTACAAACTATTATCCCATCGCGGATTATAAGGAGTTTATCATTAATGTGTACAATAAATATTTTGACTATGAATAATACAGAAAAGAAAACAAAAACCTATGCGCGACTCAAAAAGGTGAATCCGCAGATCAGTGTGAACATTGAAGGTCGTTTTGTGTGTGATGGTCACACCTGCTACATATGGAAAAATGACCGCCTCAGATGCAAAGGCTGTTTTATTTCCGCTATGCTGGAAAGAACTAATAACAGAGATTTGCTTGTGGGTAATAGTGAAGATTAAACTTTTCGGTTTTGATTGAATTTGTTGTGTTTCTGATTTGTTCGACAGGAGCTTCGCAGTGATTGCGCGGCTCCTTTTTTATTTTTTCAAAATTGTTGCAATGTTGCAATGTTGCAATGTTGCAACGTGTTTTTTTACTTTCTGTAGTACCCTAAAAAAAGTTGAATAATTCTCTCGCATACCTACCGTCGCAATTCGCGACACTTGCTTCTAACTATACATAAAATCCAGTAGAATATCGGATAGAAAGGACGCCCTGATTCAGGGCACCCTCCCAATTCGGGAGAGTGCCTACACTTCGTTCAAAGTTTTCGTTGCTGCTTGCGTCCCTTGTCTATTTTCTATGTTTTTCTCCAAAAAATTGTTCTAAAAAAGACCAAATCCTGCGCCTATATGTAAATTTTGCCAAAATCTTTTGTTTGTATCTTTCTTCTTCGTACATTTGCCACAACTATGTGCATAGTCGTATGCATCATAGTTTTCAAGGCATGAGTCCCCATACTGGTACTCATCCGACAAAATAGACAAATGTGCTTATCACATAAATATTAATTTACTAACTAACTAATTTAACTTTATTTAATTATGAGAAAATTTACTTTTTCTTTTAAGTCACTCCTCGTGGCATTCCTGCTACTGGGGGGGGCAAATTCTGCGTGGGGAGCCCCAATTGAAGTAGTTGGAAATACAGAAAAAACATCTGGCAATACCACACATTCTAATACATCCATCATTTTGAAGAAAGGTGAAACTAAGGTAATCACCTTTAATAATTATGGTTCTACAGGAGAAAGTTGGTATAACTGGAGAATTGAAGCTAACGAAGGTAGCACGGAAAAATTTGAGGTACGAGCGGATTCATATGATAATACTACTAAAGCTGCATCGAACGTTACCTCATATAAAGTTGCAACATCTCGTGGTGGAGATAAAGGATGGCTTGACTGGAATACATTTAAAACAGATATGCAGAATGCATCATGTGTAGCACAAATTACATATGGCACAGACAACAAGTTGTCATTAAGAACAACTTCTGAGTGCTCAACTGGAAGAATTTACTATGTTGATCATGATGTTACGGGACTAACAGGTGCTGATGTTAATATTGTCTTCTATGTTGACCATTCTTATCTAGAGATAATGTCCATAAGCAGTCCTATTGAAGTTCTAGGAGCAATAGATAATACAACTGGATACGAGGCATCAATAAGAGGTGCTATCAATAAAGAATACACTATCTCTCGCGGTGAAACAATGAAGTTTAATTTTAATAATTATGGAAAAGGTGCAAACAATTGGGATAACTGGTCTCTACGTATTACAAATACTGATGCATCATTTGATCGTGGATTAGCTGGTGGTAACCATATAAATTTAGAATCAGGAGAATCTTCTTTAGATGCCTATGCAGGAATCACTCAGAAGTGGTTTATAGATGGTGTTGATAATTACACAACATTTATGGCTGCTTATAAAACGCAAATGATGAATGCTAATGTTACTATGACTGTCGAGTATAGTTCAGAAGGTGCGTTTTCTGTTACAGCAGAATCTACTATGGGTGGCCACGAATACAGGTATGTATTCACTCGTAATGATGCTTTTACTGGCAATGTAAATATAAAATTGGGAGTTGACTGTGCATGGCTCGAAATTCTAGCGGAAGGTAAGGTTGTTAGTGAAACATTGAATACTAATATGTCTGGCTATAAGACATTCTACAATGCAATTTCTAACTATAAAGTTGATGCAAATACAACTATTTATAAGGCTGCTGAACCGTCTGCGGGAAAGGTTGTGCTTACAGATGTTGGTGGAAACAAAATCATCAAGGCTGGTCAACCAGTTATTCTTCATACAAGTGAGGCTTCTATAGTAATCACTCCTACAGCTACTGAGTCTACTGGTGACTTCGCTGATAATGCACTTCAAGTTGCTGCTGGTACAGAAAACAACAAGTATGTTCTTGGTTATACTGAAGCTAATGGCTTTGGCTTCTATTACTATACTGCACCTCTTCCTGCTGGTTACATTTATCTTGATGGTGCGGCACCAGGTGTTAAGATGCTTAATGTTATAGTTGATGGTACAGCTACAGGTGTTGAGGCTCCAGATGTAACTGAGGCTGAAGAAGAGGAGGTTCTCTACAACACAGCTGGCGTACGAGTAGGCAAGGACTACAAGGGAATTGTAATCAATCAGAAGGGCGAAAAGCGTCTTCAGAAGTAATTAACCTTAAAACTAAGAAAGGAAACATAACAATGAAAAAAATATATAAGGCTCCACTTACAGAAGTGGTAAAAATGAAAGTAGGAGAAATGCTTCAGACAGGTTCAATTGAAACGAAAGGTGTTACCGATGGTACAGGTTTTACACCTGCACGTAAGGACGACATCGACTACGACGAAGATCTCTGGTAAAAATATTAATAATGATTTGATGGCTCCTGCACAGCGATGTGCAGGGGCTTTTTTTGACTTTTCTATAGAATTCTTCTTGTGTAAAAGCGAATTTCGTGGTTTTATTTTGGGGATATTGGGGTTAAATTGTACCTTTGCACCGAATTGTAGACGTAATTGTATGCTCTAAAGTTTATGGTTTTGGGGGCTCTGCCTTTGGTGTTCCTCATAAACGACAAAACAAACTTGCTATTTTTTTTATTATATTATATTTTTATTTACTAACTAATTTAACTTTATTTAATTATGAGAAAATTTACTTTTTCTTTTAAGTCACTCCTCGTGGCAGCTGGACTGCTGTTGGGGGGGGCAAATTCTGCGTGGGCTGATTCGCAATCTGAAAGTTGGAAAACAACTAAGGATAATCCTAAATCAGCGAATACTGTATTAGTAGATAATGATGTGCTTATTGCTACCACTACTTATGCAACTACTAATTCTGGTAATTCCATATCGATTGATGGTGTTTCATTCTCGTATTATTTTGAGGTTAGAACAAATGCAGCACCCACCAATGTGGAACCAAATGGTACAGAAAGTACTGGACGTACATCAATAGTATTCACTCCTAAATATGATGGTGAACTTGCTGTTTATTATAGACGTCAATCAACAAGTGCTTCAGAAGGTAAGGGTACTTATGCATCTAATGATGGTAAAGATTTAAAGGTATTTAGACAAAGTGATGGTTCTACGATGCCAGGTACGTTAACCATTTATTCAGAAATAAGTGAAGGTGCATATGGATATGCTAAGAAGGTAATTGAACTTGAAGCAAATAAAACATACACTCTCTATGCAACATCAACAACTATACAATTATATGGTTTTAAGTACACCTACGATGATGGTTGGGTGGATGCATGGTCAAGAACTTTTGATGATGCATATGGTATTACTGAATTTACCGGAGGAAATGTAGAAACTCAAGATCGTTCGAATACTGACGCAACAAAGGTTGCAGCGGTATTTGTAGGTAGCGGAAGTAAGGGTGCAGGTTATACATTCCCCACATCAACATTTAAAGATAGTAAAATTTATGAGTTTTCTTTCGATTATGCGATGTCATCATTAAATAATAATACTAGTAGTAGATCAGATTTTACGTTGACTAGTACAGATGGTACTCAGATGTTTAAACTGAAATCGGCTGGTGCAAGTAACGAAATAAAGATTCTTGTTTATATAGGAACAAGTGATGACCCCCTTTCTACTACTGAAACTACAAAATGTCTTTACGCGTCTAATACAAGTGGAGGTAAAGGAACCAATAATAAGCCCAAAGCATCTCATTGGTACACAATAAAAGTTACTGCTGATGAAGATAATGGTACATGGGTTACCTTTACTCCCCAATTTACACAAAGTGGATATGAAACTATCAGTCAGAAAATCAGTGATGATGTTGTATTTATCGGAAATTTATCAGCTAGTGTAGGTCAGTATTATGGATGCTTGTGGCTTGATAATTTTAATTTAAAGCAAAATGAATTCGGAAAATTTGTAGATAATCCTGGATATGTAATTACTAGACCTGATGGTACAAAAAGGAAATTTACCCTTTCTTGCGCAACTGAAGGTGCAACTATTTATTGGGCTACTTCTGAATTAGAAAAAGGTGCAGTTGGATGGACAGAATATACAAGTGAAGTATCTACTGATGCTACATCAGTATATGCATATGCTAAAAAGGGTGACACTACCTCTGATATTATAAATTTTGAAACAGGAGCAGGCTCACCAATAACTCTTAATGGTGCTACTTATTCATTAGCTTATTATGATATATCATCTAGTGGCTTCCGTGTTAAGGTAAATGATAATCAAAGTGGAAAATTGGGCGACCCTACAGCAAGCTTGGCTTATTATACCTCTAATCCTGAGGTGACTACGGATTGCGCATCTGGTGATTTCATTACTGGTTTTGCTCCAGGTTCAACTGTTTATGTTATCGCTTCTGCTGATGGATATGCTTCTGCAACTACTTCATTTACATTCCCAGCTCGTGGAGCTGCAGGTCTTACAGCGACATGGAGCGATGACTTAACAGGGGGTGGAGCTTTAACAGGAGGTGATACAAAGACGTTAGGTAATGCTTCATGCCAACTTATTACAGCCATAGGCGGAACTACTCTTTCTGGAAACTTTGGAGTATATCCAGATGTAGGAACTAATCGTTGGACTCCAACTACAGAAGGTATATCTCCTAAGAACCCTTATTATATAGGAGCGCAGAATGTCTCATCTGCTGGTTATATTAAGATAGTTGTTGACGAGACTAGCTTTATGGACTCAAAGGTTTCTGCTCGAAAGAATGTTACGTCTTCATATGTAGAAAAGAATGCGGATGGTTCTTTTAGTGTATTCTTCAAACCCAGTGATAATCATTGCGGTTTCAATACCGTATCAGGTCTTGTAATAAAGGGTGTTGCTTTCTATGGGGATGTGCCTGTAACTATCTCATCAGCTATTGGTGTTGCAACCCTTTACACTCCATATGCTCTTGACTTCTCAGGAGTTGATGATTTGGAGGCTTACACTGCAACTGTAGAAGGTGATGAAGTAGTTGTTACTAAGGTAACAAATGTTCCTGCTAATACAGGTGTTATTCTGAAGGGCGCTGTAAAATCTTATGAGATTCCTGTTATCGCATCTTCTTCAACTGAGCAGGGTGACCTTACAGGAAATGCAACTGAAGCAACAGCTTGGAATGCATTCGATGGCTTCGATATTTATGTTCTTGCAATGAATGGTTCTGGCGATGCTCAGTTCCAGAAAGCTAATGAAGGTTCTGTTGCTCCAGGCAAGGCATTCTTGAAGATTTCAAAAACTAATCCTGTTAAGGCATTTAGAGTAGTTGATGGCACTGCTACAGGTGTTGAGGCTCCAGAAGTTGCTGAGGCTGAGGAAGAGGAGATTCTCTACAACACAGCTGGTGTACGAGTTGGCAAAGACTACAAGGGTATCGTAATCAACCAGAAGGGCGAAAAGCGTCTTCAGAAGTAATTAACCTTAAAACTAAGAAAGGAAACATAATAATGAAAAAGATATATATAACTCCACTCGCGGAAGTGGTAAAGATTAATGCAGAACAGATGATCTGCGAATCAATTGATAATGTGAACAGAGCAATCAACACGAGCTCAACAGTTAGTGCAGGAAGTGCTCTTGGTAAGGACGACATCGACTACGACGAAGATCTCTGGTAAAAAATATTAATAATGATTTGATGGCTCCTGCACAGCGATGTGCAGGGGCTTTTTTTGTTCGTTAAATCTAAAACCAAATGCCGCAAAATATTAAAACAATTTGATGAATTTATTTTTTTTCGTACTTTTGCAGCGTAGTTTCGTTATAATATACAGGTAATATAAAGTAATTCAAATATGAACAACGCAGATTTTTGGGCTTCTGTAAGTAACATCATTAGTGAGGGCTTTACACCTGAAGGTCTGAAAAAACTTAATAGCTATGCAGAGCAATTTATCAGTGGAAGGATTGTATATCAACGATTTTCATCGCGAGAACAGCATGGCTGCACAACGGGCGGTGAAACAAATGTCATTGCATCCATACTCGCGGCAGCAGAAGATAGAACAGATTCAGATGCTAAGGAAACTATCAGCGAGTACCAAAGAGAATGCCAACAAGGAGCGAAGCAAGAAAATGTCATAGAGCAGTGGGCGAAGACCGTAGGATGTTGGACAGATAGTGTTGAAGATTCGTTGCATAATGTCTTAGGTGAACAAATAGCCGAAGGAGGCGAGGCAAAAGTCTATGATCATGGCGCAACACTTATTAAATCGATAGGCTTAGACTATTTTATTAAGCCAATTTTTGCACGGCAAAAACTTTACATATAATGAAACGGACAAGTATTTTCTTTGCTATGATGCTCTGGGTCTGTGCTGCTATGGCGCAGATGATGGAACCTGTTAAGGTGAAAACTGAACTGAAACGAGGGGAGGGCAGCGAGGTTCAACTCGTGTTCCACATGAAGATTGACGAGGGCTGGCATGTGTATGGCATGCAGAAGTTGGAGAACGGACCTACTCCGACAAGCATCAATGTGGAGGAGATTGAGGGCGCTGAACTCGTAGGCGAACTGGAGTATGAGGGCGAATTACAGAAGAAGTATGATGAGGTGTTCGAACTCGATGTGGAGTTTTTTGAAGGGGAGGTAACCTTCAAACAGAAGGTGAAACTGACCTCCGAGGATTACCGTATTGCGGGCTATCTGGAGTATGCTTCGTGCAACGACCAGAGTTGTATGCCTCCGACAAAAGAGGAGTTTGAGTATGGAGAGAAGACCCTCTCTAACTCCCCCTGTTTAGGGGAAGACCCCGGCGCGGACAGTAATCCCAAGTCCTCCCTAAACAGGGAGGATTTAGGTGGGTCTGGGTCTCTACTTATCCTTCTGCTGTGGGGTTTTCTCGGTGGACTCATCGCTCTGACTACACCTTGTGTGTGGCCTATCATCCCGATGACTGTGTCGTTTTTCCTGAAAAGGGGAGGTGGCGTGAAGGATGCTGTCACTTACGGACTTTCTATCATTATTATATATGTGGGACTGGGACTGATTGTGACTGGTCTGTTCGGAGCTAATGCCTTGAATAGTCTTGCCACGAATGCTGTGTTTAATGTGTTTTTCGCTGTGCTCCTGCTCTTCTTCGGACTCAGTATGGCAGGACTGTTCGAAATCACTCTGCCTGCCAGCTGGACTACTTCGGTAGATAATAAGGCAAATGCCACTACGGGTTTCCTGTCTATCTTCCTGATGGCTTTCACTCTTGCCCTGGTCAGTTTCTCGTGCACAGGACCAATCATCGGTTTCCTGCTCGTAGAACTCGCTACCGACGGAGGTAGTCTCTTCGCTCCGGCTGTAGGTATGCTCGGATTCTCTATCGGTCTGGCGTTGCCTTTCACGCTGTTTGCTATGTTCCCGAACTGGCTGAAGTCGATGCCGAAGAGCGGCAGTTGGATGGAAACCGTGAAACGGGTGCTGGGAGTAGTGGAAATCGCTTTTGCGCTGAAGTTCTTCAGTGTGGCTGACCTCGCATACGGCTGGGGACTGCTGAGCAGACGCCTTTTCTTCATCATCTGGATAGTGCTCTTTGCCGGACTCGGCATCTACCTGATTGTGGAGATGGTGAAGAAGAAAAACGGACGACCTGTGTTCTATATCCTGCATTCAATTGTGGCTGTAGCTTCGCTGTCGCTTGCCGCTTATATGGTGCCAGGACTGTGGGGCGCACCCTGTACGCTCGTAAGTGCTTTTGCTCCACCAAAGGAAAGAACCTGGCAGGAGATGGACAAGAATAACATCTTCATGGACTATTATATTGCCCGCAATTATGCTTACGACGATAATATGCCTATGCTGGTGGACTTCTCCGGCTATGGCTGTGTGAACTGTCGCAAGATGGAGGCTACGGTGCTGGCTGACTCTGCTGTTACAGACATCATATACAAGAATTTCCTGTATGTGCAACTCTTCGTTGACGACCGCACAAAAGCCCAGGAAGGTTTCGAGGAAACTGTGGTGGTGAACGGAAAGAAGAAGACTCTGACTACTCTGGGCGAAATATGGAGTCACTTGCAGGCAGAGAAGTTCGGAGCCAATTCGCAACCATTCTATGTAATCGTGGATGCCGACGACCATATGCTCGTAGAACCATACACCTACGACGAAGATGTGGATAAGTTCATCGCCTGGCTGCAGAGAGGACTGAAAGCGTTTGACGAAAAACGATAGACGAAAAACGAAAAACGATAACGAAAACGATAACGAAAACGATAACGAAAACGAAAAACGATAACTATTATCTATTAACTATTATCTTTTAACTACATACAACTATGGCAGAAGAAAAACAAATTCAGATTGAAGTAAAACCAGAAGTGGCTGGGGGCAATTATTGCAACCTGGCAGTAATCACTCATTCGAACAATGAGTTCGTAATGGACTTCGCACAGATGCTTCCTGCTATGCCTAAGGCACAGGTGGCTTCTCGTATCATTATGGCACCAGAACATGCTAAGCGCCTCCTGTTGGCTCTGCAAGATAATCTGCAGAAGTACGAACAGCAGTTTGGCAGAATAGAACTCTCAAACCAGCGCCCAGGCGGAGGCGGCACAGTCGCTCCCTTCGGTATCGGAAAAGGAGAGGCATAAGAAAAACCCCGAAAGCATCGATGCTTTCGGGGCTTTTTCTTATTAGGTGATAGTTGACAGGTGATAGTTGACAGGTGATAGTTGACAGGTGATAGTTGACAGGTCTTTAAACCGTAAACTATTTTTCAATTCTAACAAGTGTTGAGCCGGAAGTGTTGGAGTCGGCAGTGGTAATCTTAACTGCATAGACTCCGGAAGGGAGGGCTGAGAGGTTGACCTTGCCGTCGGTGGTTGTTGCCTCCATTTCCAACGAACCGCTGAGGCTATATACCTTGACAGCTGCCTCTGCAATGCCGTTCATTACGAGTGTCTTTCCAGAAAGAGTGAAGATGACACCCTCTGGCTGAGAGGTTGGGAAGTCCTCAATCTTTGTAGCCAACTCAAGAACATAGCACAGACCCTTGTAAGCATCGATGGCTCCATGACCATACATATTGTTAGGGTAGGTGAGTGAAGCATCAGGATGAACGGCAGTCTTGGCAAATACCTCTTTGACTTGCTGTGGAGTAAGACTCGGATTGGCTTGCAACCAAAGGGCAATGGTACCTGTTACAACTGGAGTTGCCATTGATGTGCCACTCTCTGCATACATGTAGTAGTCTTTGTCGCCTACCTTGAATGTTTCTATGATATTCTTGTTGTAGTCGTCTTTGTTCTTATATTCGCTTTCTGGCATGAGACTGTTGAGAGCTGAAATGACATTATAGCCCGAAGCTGCGATGTCCGGCTTGGTACGGCCTTCAAGGGTAGGGCCTGTGCCAGACCAGGAAACTATCTGATTGTAGCCGTTGTTATTGTAGGCAGACTTGTAGTGTTCTACTTTGTTCAGATTGGTTAGTTCGTCACGATAATTCATAGCTCCTACGGCAATGACATCATTGAACACAGCTGGAGCATCAACGGTATATGGACAATTATTAGGACGCAAAGAGAAACGGGTGAAACCAGACAGTGCATAGGTTCCCATCGCCTGAACCACTCCTTCGCCTTCAATCTTGAGCTGGGCAGAAGGCGTCTTGTAGTGATTCATGTCTCTGTCGGGTACTCTGATTGTTATTTCGTAGGCATAGTCACCATTCTCCATCAGTTTCTTGGTAGCATTGTCAATACCATATACATTAGCCTCGCTTGTGATGTCAATGTATTTACTGTAATTGTTGTCTGAAATCGTCAAAGGTATTTCTTCTGTATTTACAGTTACTTGCGGACAACCTTCGATGTCTGGTTGCAGGGTAAATGTGAAAGGTTTGTCGGAACGAAGAGTTATTTTGACAGTCCTGCTTATTTTTGCCAAATTAAACCACAATGGTGTGTCGAGAACTTCGCCCTGCGGCTTCATCCTGTAGATGTCTGTATCGCTGTCGTTGCCTGCAGAACAGACAATAATGCGACCAGGACCTGTGAGCTGTGAGAATATTTCGTTTGCCAGAATAATATCTTCGGACAGCTTTTCCTGTGCACCGAAACTGCAATTGATAACACATGGCTGTTTGTGTTCTGCAGCGTAATCCATTATATATTTTATAGCAAGAATCTCTACTGCATCAAATACTCTGAGGCTATTGCCAAGCACCTGCTGCCATATAGGATCGCCTGTGCCCTCTTTTATTGATTTGTTTACGTCTGCATAAAACAAATTGCTCAAATCAGATGGTGTGTTTGCAAGCAGCATCGTGCTTAAAACGATATCAGAATCATAAGCTACTCCACGATATTTGCCATTCAGAACGGGACTGCCTGTTGCAATAGCTGCCACGTGAGTACCATGATACTCTGCCACATGGTCGGTCGTGCCTTCCATAAGTTTCAAGTCGCTTTCAGAACTATAGACAGAACCGATTTTCTTGTATCCATCGCCCAAACCGGTGAACATATCCCATACCTGCTTGATTCTGATATGACCGTTTGCATCATGAAACATAGGGTGGGTGAAGTCGAAACCGATATCAATCACACCTGTGACAACTCCTTTTCCAGTATATGCCTGGGGTAGGTCTTTTCCCTGATAGATTGGAATTATGTTACTGCTTTGTGGCAGACTGTCGAGCGTGACACTCTTCAGTTCGTTGGCTTCGATGCGCACAATACGCTCATCGAGCGAGAGTTCTGCCAAAGCATCGGCTGGTATTACAGCAATATAAATGTTACCGACATTGTCGAAAATTGTACATCCGCGACTGGTGAGAGCCTCCTCCTGACCTTCGTTCTGGAGTTTTACTAAAGCCATGATGTAATTGCGCTCTACCACCTGTCCTGCCTGAGCCAGAGCCTTTACCTTGTTGGCTGACTGCACTTCTTTGGCAACGAGGAAAGACATTTTGGAGTAGTCTGCGCTCTGTGCCCAAGAAGAAACACTGGAGAATAATAAAAGTAATGTGAAAAGTAAGAAATTCCTTGTTTTCATAAGTAAGGATATTTTCAGAAATGTAAAAAAGCGGAAAGTGAGGGATTCTTTCTCGACAAGTTCGAAAGCGCAAGCGATAACGAACCCCCGTTGGTTCTCATCCCTCATTCCTGCGGAAAGTGAGGGATTCGAACCCCCGATACAGCAAGCCGTATAGCGGATTTCGAGTCCGCCCCGTTCGACCACTCCGGCAACTTTCCTTTTCAGACGGTCAAGAGAATGACGAGTGAAGTTATTGTAACTTCTAAAACGGGTGCAAAGTTAGGTATTTCAGAGAAAATAGAAAAAAATAAAAAGCAGAAGTTTTTGAAAACTCCTGCTTTTTATCTCTTAGCGAAAGGGGCAATGATTATTTGCCGTGGTTTTCGCTTGAAACAGTAAGAGACTTGCGACCCTTTCTGCGACGAGCAGAAAGTACTCGGCGTCCATTTGCAGTTTGCATACGCTCACGGAAACCGTGCTTGTTTATTCTCTTTCTGTTGTGTGGTTGGAATGTTCTTTTCATAATTATATGTTTTTTGTTGTCTTCCGATAAACTAATAAGCCCGACAACGGGTTTCGGGCTAAAGCGGGTGCAAAGTTAGGTCTTTTCTTTAAACTGGCAAAATAAATCAATTGAAAAATGAAAAATGAATGGCTAAAAATGAAAAAAATGGTAATTTATAAATGATGAATGCCAAATAATATCTACCTTTGCAACCGATTTAATTAGAAGAGAATAAAAATATAAACATTTAAAGTATGGCTATTTTAGCAGGTGATATTAAGAAAAATGTATGCCTTCGTCTGGACGATGGTAAGATTTATGTAGTTATTGACTTCCTTCACGTAAAACCAGGTAAGGGTAATACTGTGATGCGTACAAAACTCCGCAATGTAGAAGACGGACGTGTGCTCGAACGCACATGGATTGTTTCTGCAAAGCTTGATGATGTACAGGTTTCACACCAGCAGTTCCAGTACCTCTATAAAGAAGGTGACGAACTCGTGTTCATGAACACAGAAACTTATGAGCAGGTAAATATCTCTAAGGATGTAATCACTGGTGGTGACTTCCTGAAGGAAGGTGAAACTATGGTTATGGCTTCAATCGATGACTCAACCGGTACTATCCTTACAGCTGAAGCTCCAGTAAAGGTTGTTCTTCAGGTTACTTACACAGAACCAGGTCTCAAGGGTGATACAGCTACTAATGCTACTAAGCCTGCAACTCTGGAAACTGGTGTTGAAATCCGTGTTCCTCTCTTCATCAACGAGGGTGACCTCATTGAAGTAGATACTCGCGACGGTTCTTACGTTACTCGTAAATAATCAGAGAACTCCAGACTGACTATAATATTATACAATGTGACACATTATGTGTTGCATTGTATTTTTTTATGCCTGTTATTTATGGTTTTTAAATGTAAAAGGTTTAAAAAACATGTGTATAGAATATTTTTTTGAATTTAATAATGTTCATTTTACATTTAATTAATTACCTTTGCCCCGATATAAAAATACGAATTTACTAACTAACCTCATTATAATTATGAAAAGAACCTTAATTATTATGTTGCTTGCATGTGTGGCAAGCATGGGCTTTGCTCAGAGGTTTACGGACAAGATTGACCGTGGACTTGTAGCAGTTCCTGCAAACTCTGGTGGTGGAAACCTCGTAAGTTGGCGTGTATTCGGAGAAGAATACTACGATGTGACTTATAATCTGTATTGTGATGGTACTTTGATAGCAAAGAACCTTGAAAAATCGAACTTTCAGCATACTGCCGGCAGTGCTACAAGCAAGTATCAGGTAGCTGCTGTGGTACGCGGTGTGGAACAGGCAAAGAGTGCCGAAGTGACTCGTTGGAATAGTGGTTATAAGCAGATAAATATTATCACGCCTGTGGGTCGTGATGGTAAAGCTGCAGGTGACTATTATGCAATGAATGATATCAGCATCGGTGACCTCACTGGTGATGGTGTGGTAGAGTTCATCGTCAAGATGCCTGCAAGCGATATGAAGGATAAGTCTCAGAATGTGCACTTCCATCATCTGGAGTGTTACGATCTGAGCGGAAACCGTTTGTGGTGGATTGACCTCGGTCCAAATATGTCGTCGGGTCCAGATGAACAGTGGGATGCTGTCTGCTACGACTGGGATCAAGATGGCAAAGCAGAAGTATTGCTCCGCGTAGAAGACGGTGCCATAATCCATACAAAGGACGGTTCTGCCGTTGAAATCGGTAATATGAATGTGGATACCCGTAATATACTTTATAGCGGAGAACTTTGTTATACTCATGGTGGAAATGAGTATCTGATTTATCTCGAAGGTGCAACAGGAAAGCCATATCAGATTGGTCCTGCTGCACACCCTAACTATATGGACTATCCATTGCCACGTCTGGATCCAAGTGAATTCAGTCAGACTGTGGATTGGGTAGCTGTTTCCCAATATGCTAGTGAAAGTGCTGCAGCTGCCGCCCTGCCTGCATTCAGTGCTTATCTGACAGCTTTGAATAATGCATGGGGTGACACTTCCGGCCACCGTTCTACAAAGCACTACTGGGGTGCTCCATTCCTTGACGGACGCAACCCAAGCATTTTCTTGGGACGAGGTGCTTATACACGTCATAAGTTCTGTGCACTCAGTGTAGATAAGAATACACATAAGCTGACTCAACTGTGGCGCTGGAATCAGTATAATACTTCAAGTCCTTGGTGGGGTAATGGTTACCATAACTTCGCAATCGGTGATGTCGATTGGGACGGACGCGATGAGATTATCTTTGGTTCTATGGTTGTAGATGACAATGGTAATGGACTTTCAACTACCAGTTATGGTCATGGCGATGCTCAGCATTGTTCTGACTTAGACCCATTCCGTCCGGGTGAAGAACAATTCGCCTGTCTTGAAGAAGGTCGTGGTAAGTATGGTTGTAATTTCCGTAATGCCACAACTGCTCAAGTTTATTATAAATGGGATGCAGGAGGTGATGACGGCCGTGCGCTGATGGCTAACTTCACAAACGACTATCCAGGTAGTGTAGGACGTAGTGTTTCCTCACCTTGGATTAGCTCTGTTGCAGATAAGACAGTGCCAGAACTGAATGGTGATTCATTCATCGGATGGGGTGACCTCAACCAACGTATTTATTGGGATGGTGACCTCCTAGATGAGTATTTCGACAGTCCGGGTACTGAAGGCTATGGAGCAATTTACAAGCCAAGTAGTCAGTCAACAACTGGTGGCCGTTGGAATTTCCCAGACTCAAAGTGTAATAACTGGTCAAAGAACAACCCTGGAGCTATTGCAGATATATTCGGTGACTGGCGTGAGGAACTTGTGATGCGTAAGAGTGATAATACTGCAATTCTCGTGTATACAACAGGTATTCCTACTGAATATCGTATTCCTACTTTGTGGCACGACCACCAGTATCGTAATGCTATGGTATGGCAGTCGATGGGATACAACCAGCCTCCTCACAAGTCTTACTTCCTTGGCGAACTTGAAGGAATCACTGTTGCTCCTCCTCCATACACTATGACAGGACGTGTGGAAGTGGTTAATGGAGGAACAATCTCAACCACAGATGAACACTTGCTCGTTTGTGAGACTGGCAATACTTCTATCTCAGTAGAGAATGGTGCAAGTCCTTATATGATTACTTTCAATGTGCCTTCATGGGTACAGGGAACAGCAGGTGATGACTGCATGACTAAGAAAACTCCTATTGATACAGTGCTTTATACTTGTACAGTAACTGGCGGTCCAATTGCTGGCGCAACTCGAATTGTGAAGCAGGGTGACGGTATTCTTACACTTCCTGCAGTGGATATGACTTACACAGGTGAAACAAATATCTGGGCTGGTACTGTTAACTTCAATGGCTCAGCAAAGAATTCTCCTGTTTGGATTAATCGTTTCGGAAAACTGTATTCAAATGCAGCAAGTGCAGAATTTAAGTCGATAAAGGCTAACTATGGTTCTGTGGTTGTTCCTGGCGGTGAGAATGCAGCAGGTTCTATCATTGCTACAGACGAATACTATATGGGCATCGGTAGCCGTGTGAAGATTGACCTTTACTCAGAGGACTTCAAGTCTGACTTTATAAAGACTGCAAAACTGGTGATTGAGAAGAAAGACTGGAAATATGGTCCTCAGTATATGATTCCTGTACTTGAGGTGGTAGAACATATGGCTGTGGGTGCTGAGACTCTTGAACCAGGCAGTTACCTTATCGCTCACGCAGATGAGGTAGAAGGTACACTTGCAAATATAAAGATTGAAGGCGTTACAACTCTTAAAACAGGTTTGCGACGTGATGAAAATGGTGACATCTATCTTGACCTTGGTTCTGTTCGTGGTGCTACAAATATCGTCTGGACTGGTGCTAAGTCGAACGTCTGGGATTTTGCAACAACAGAAAATTTCTATGTAGAGGGTGATGCAGAGCAGACTCCAGATATCTTTGTTGGAGATGATGTAGTTAACTTCAACGATGATGCTTCTTCGTTCACTGTTACTTTGGCTGATGCTACAGAACTGCCAACTGGTGGTGTCTATGTAGATAATACAAAGGCTTATACAATCAAGGGTAATGGTTCGATTACTGCAGGTTCGCTGACAAAGAACGGTTCTGGTAAACTCACAATTTCTACAACCAACTCATACAAAGACGGTAACTACCTGAAGGGTGGTACTGTTGTAGTAAGTAGTTTGGCTAATAGTACATCTGCAAATGGTAATCTTGGTGGTGTGACAACTACATCTGCTAAGTTCACTATGGAGAATGGTGCTGTGCTGCAGACCACAGCTGACGTGAAGATGGGTTGCCCAATGAAAATGGAAAGTGACGAAGGTGGTGTAATCAACAACGGTTCTCTCTTCACTATGGAAAAACTGATTACCGGTACTAAGTTGACTAAGCAGGGGGCTGGTCGCATAGATATGCAAGGTTCGTTGTCTGTAAAACAACTTGTAGTTGCAGCGGGTCAGTTCCAGTATAACACTTCTGCTTTCGCTAATAAAGTTGTTGTTGCAGGAACAGGTCATATTACCGGTACTGGTTTCCTTACTTCTCCAATTGAAGTGGCTGAAGGTGCGAAGGGATTCCTTACAACTATAAACCGTCAGACCTCAAAGAATACGCTGACTGGTTCGGGTCAGATTACTATCTACTGTGCTACAGAGAAGGGCACTAACTACTATGCAACACGTACTCCTCTCCAACTTAATTTGACAAACTTCGAAGGTACAATCGTTCCTAGTGCAGTTTACACCGCTGACGGCCGATTCACACTTGACATTGCGGGAGGTTCAAATAAGTGTACGTTTAATATTCCAACGGGCATCATTGTGCAGAACTCTGGTAAGACCTTCAAGATTGGTAAGGTGACCGGCAGTGGAAATCTTGGTGGTACATGTACATTCTCTTCTGCAAGCAATCCTAATATAAACATTTGGGAGGTTGGTAATGCTGATGACTTTACATATTCGGGTGTTGTAGAAAGCAATGCTAAGTTCACAAAGGTTGGTACGGGCAAGATGACGGTCAATGGCGACTGGACAACTACAGGTGCCGTTAATGTGAATGCTGGAGAACTCCACTTGAATGCTGCTAAGAGATTAGGAACAGGTGCACTTACCGTTGCAGCCAACTCTACTTTGTCGGGCGTGTCTGGAGCTACTGCGACTGCTGCAGCAAAGACTCCAATGACCAATAGCTCTATTACCGTAAATGGTACTATTCAGTGTGGTAGCCTGGCAACATCTACTACCGGCTATTGGAATATGGGTGGAAAGAATCTGAAACTCAACAGCAATGCTACATGGCGTGTAGGTCTGAACAAGTGTGCTACAGCTACAAATCCTGGTTGTGCTACAATCATTGCTCCTGGTGCGCTGACCTTGGCCGACGGAGCAACATTGTCTGTATTCTTAAACGAGAGTATAGTTCTTACAACTGACGAACAGCTGGCGGACTCCTTCCGTATCTTCTCCGATGCAGCATCTGTGATTATCGGAAACGTACAGTTCGACCTTCCTGACCTTCCTGCTGGAAATTACTGGGATACAAGCCGCCTGAACGAGGGTTATCTCTTCGTTCGTTACAACCAAGCTCTTGCAGTTACTTCGGTAGCCAGCGACGAGATGGTTGAGGTAGAGGTGGTTAACACAGCCGGTGCTACAGTTGCAAACTACACTTGTCGTATGGGTGCTGTAGCTCAGACTCTTAAGCAGACTGCAATTCCTGGTGGCGTTTACTTATTGAATATTAAGAGCGAATCTGGTCAGCAGATTACTCTTAAGCAGCTGAAATAAATCGTATTTTTAGATAATATTGAAGGGCACAGCATCTGTATGTTGTGCCCTTTGTTTATTTTCGAATATCTTTCTTCGAATTATTTTTCTCTTTGTTCTTTTTATTCCCTAACTTTGACGAAAATTTTAAATGTATGGGTTTAAAGAGATATTTTTCGGGTAAATCCGGTGCATGGTTCTGGGGCAATATAGCCATGATGATTGTGGTGTTTTTCGGTGCCATATTCGGCTTATTTGGTCTATTAGGTGAGTTTACGCACAACGGCGAAAAGATTGAAGTGCCAAGCGTAATTGGTAGTTCTGTAGAAATTGCCGAACGCACGTTGGAGAACAGTAAACTGCGTGTTGTCATCTCCGACTCTATGTTCAATGCCAAACTGCCTGCTGGGGCTGTCATAGAGCAGACTCCTCGTGCTGGCAACTTCGTGAAGAGCGGCAGACGAGTATATCTGATTATAAACATGAGGGGCGAACCAATGGTTAAGTTCCCTGATATCATAAATAATAGTTCTTTGCGTGAGGCTGAGGCGCAACTCACTTTTTTGAATTTCAGCCTTACTCCTCCAGAGCGTGTTTATGGTCAGCCACGCGACTTCGTGGTTGGTGTCAGACAGGGTTTGCGCAATTTGCATGCCGGTGAGATGGTTTCTCGCGAACGGGCTCTGACTATTGTTGTAGGTGCCGGAGAATTGGACTCTACAGAGATTGTGGAAGATTCTTTATTGGACTCTTCAAAAGAAGTAGAACTTGACTTCTGATATGCAGCAGGAAATAGACGATACCGAACTTGACGAGCAGTCAGAACTGTACGAGCACCATCGGTTTGAGTGTGACAAGAGTCAGTCGTTGCTGCGTGTTGATAAGTATTTGTTTATGGTTATGGCAAATACAAGCCGTAACCGCGTGCAAAAGGCTGCAGATGCAGGTTTTATTCATGTAAACGGCAAACCAGTAAAGCGTTCCTACAGGGTGAAGCCGGGCGATGTGGTTCAGGTTATGTTAGACCGTCCACATTACGACAATAAGATTCTGCCCGAGGATATTCCGCTCGACATAGTATATGAGGATGGTGACTTGATGGTGATTAACAAACCTGCCGGTCTCGTTGTTCACCCTGGCTTCGGCAACTGGAAGGGTACTTTGCTCAATGCTTTGGCATGGCACTTTAAGGACGCGCCCGAGTTTGATGTCAATAATCCGGAGATAGGACTCGTACACCGTATAGACAAAGACACAAGCGGACTGATTGTGGTGGCAAAGACAGCTGACGCCAAGACACATCTTGGTCTTCAGTTTTTCAACAAGACAACGAAACGCGAATACAATGCCCTCGTGTGGGGAAACTTCCAGGAAGACGAAGGCAGGATTGAGGGGAATATAGGTCGTGACCTGCGCGACAGACTCCGCATGGCTGTGTTCCCTCCCGACAGCGAAATCGGAAAACATGCTGTCACCCACTACTATATACTTGAACGTTTCGGATATACTACCTTTGTGAAGTGTGTGCTTGAAACAGGGCGAACCCATCAGATACGTGCTCATATGTGTCACATTGGACATCCTCTTTTCTCTGATGCCCGATACGGCGGCGATGTAGTGCTGAAGGGACAGCGCACGGCAAAGTATGGTCAGTTCATCGAAAACTGTTTCAAGATATGTCCGCGTCAGGTGCTTCATGCCAAGACTCTTGGCTTCGTACACCCTCGCACAGGCAAGGAGATGATGTTCGACTCCGACCTACCAGAAGATATATGTGAATTACTAAATAAATGGCGTAGTTACGCTACAGAATCATGAAAAAAATAATTGCAGTTATTGCAGGAGGCGACTCCTCAGAACACGATGTGTCGATGCGTTCGGCAGCAGGAATCAGTTCGTGGCTCGACCGCGACAAGTTTGATGTATATGTAATTGAGATTAGGGGTACGAACTGGCTGGCTCATCTGCCTAATGGAGCTGAGTCGAAGGTCTTCCTCCACAATTTCTCGTTCAAGGACGAGTGGGGTAAGGACATAAAGCCCGACTATGCATATATTACAGTTCACGGCACTCCAGGCGAGAACGGTATCCTCCAAGGCTATTTCGACCTCTTGCAGATTCCTTATTCAACTTGTTCGTTGTTGGTTGAGGCTATGACTTTCGATAAGTTTACACTGAACCAATACCTGAAGGGATTTGGTATTCGTGTAGCCGAGAGTGTTCTGTTGCGCAAGAACATGGAAGTGGATGCTGAGGCAATCATTCAGAAAGTCGGTCTGCCTTGTTTCATCAAACCAAATGCCGGTGGCAGCAGTTTTGGTGTTACCAAGTGTAAATCGGTAGCTGATGTGGCAGCAGCAGTAGAGAAGGCTCGTGAAGAAAGCGACGACGTACTTATTGAGAGTATGCTTTCGGGCGTGGAGATAAGCAATGGTGTGTATCGTTCGAAGAATGGAGTACATGTGTTGCCAATTACCGAGGTGGTTCCAAAAACAGAATTCTTCGACTACGATGCCAAGTACAACGGCATGGTTGAGGAAATCACTCCTGCACGTCTCTCAGACGACACAACTGCACGCATTAAAAAACTCACAGCTGCTATCTACGACATACTCGGTGCCAGTGGCATTATCCGTGTTGATTATATCATTTCAAAGAACGATAAGGGCGACGATGTAATCAATATGCTGGAGATTAACACTACTCCGGGAATGACAGCTACCAGCTTTATTCCTCAGCAGGTTCGTGCCGACGGACTTGAGATGGTAGATGTTCTCAACGACGTGATTTCCGAAAAACTGAATCTTGACTGATAAAATACAAATTCTCATGGCAGATACTTCAAAACCCCAGTTTTCATTGTCCGATTTCGATGATATCCGTCCTTTCGCTGAGGGCGAGATGAAGGAGGCATTCGATTCGATGCTTGCAGACCGCAAGTTCAGCCATATCCTCAAGGGTATGGTTCCATGGATGCCAGTAGGACTGCGTAATTCCCTGCTTCGTATGCTATTTGTTGGCATAAAGACCCCACAGGATTTCCAGATTCGCTACATGAAACATATGGTTTGGTACTGTCTGAAGAAGTGTTCTACGGGTTGGAGTTGGAATTTCGATTCGAGTCTGAAGCGCGATGGAGCCTATACCTTTATGAGCAATCATCGCGACATCGTTCTCGACTCTGCCATCCTCGACTATATGCTCGTGAAGGATGGTTTTGCCAAGACTGTTGAAATAGCCATCGGCAACAACCTCCTGATTTATCCTTGGATTAAGACCCTTGTACGAATGAACAAGGCATTTGTGGTGAATCGCGGACTTTCCCCAAAGGAGACTCTTCGTAGTTCTATCCATATGAGTCAGTACATGCACTTCGCCATCAATCAGAAGCATGAGAATATATGGATTGCACAGCGCGAGGGTAGGGCAAAGGATTCCGATGACCGTACTCAGGAGAGCGTATTGAAAATGCTTACACTTGGTGGACCTGCAGAAGGAAAGACTACTGCCGACATTGTTCAGAATATTAAGGACATGAACATTGTTCCGCTTACCATCTCTATCGAGTACGACCCTTGTGATTATCTGAAAGCTCAGGAGTTTCAGCAGAAACGTGACATTCCAGGATGGAAGAAGAGCAAGCAGGACGACTTGGACAATATGAAGATAGGTATCTGGGGTAAGAAGGGACACGTACATTACGAGGCGGCTCCATGCATCAATGAATGGCTCGACACACTCGATACGTCTGCCATAAGTCATACGGATATTTATCGTATCATTGCAGAACATATCGATCAGGAAATCCATAAGAACTACCGCATCTATACCTCAAACAAGGCTGCCCTCGCAGAACTTAACGGCGAGAAGATTGATGCGCCTGAGTTCGAAAAGTACTTGCAGGACAAGATTTCCCGCATCAAAGTGGACAATCCTGATGTACCTTTCCTTCGTGAACGTATTCTGACTATGTATGCTAATCCACTGAAAAACTACAATGCAGCACACGCCAAGTAACATATTCATATATATCCTTCTGTCCCTATGCCTATGCGTTTCGTGTACAAAGGATGATGGTAATGTTGTGTTGGAAATGCCAAATACATATACGGAATTTTGTGATATGTATATGAACACAGACAAGCGTGCCGCTACCATCACTTTGGACGACGGTACCATGCTTGACATCCTTTCTCAGGATATTCGTTCCAACGTGGCAGACACGACGGTTCGTGCCGTGGTTACTTATGCCCTGAAGAATGAAAAGCCTGTAATCTACAGCAATACTATGGCATTCTGTGATCAGGCACGTTCGAAGGAACAGTTCAAGATCACACCACGCGACCCTATGAAGATTGTGAGTGTGTGGAAAGGCGGTAAGTATATAAATATGGTATTTGGTGAGATGACCAACAAGGCTGCCAAACACAGTTACGGTTTCCTTATCGAAGGAGTGGATAGTAAGACACTAAACGTTTCATTCATTCATTTCCGTCCCTCTGCCGATCCTGAGTCATACACAGAGAAGAAATATTTCTCCATGCCTTTAGCAACTTCCTATGTCTCGGGTTATGACTCCATAGCTATTTCTATAACTACCTATGATGGTGTGAAGTCCTATTCTTTTGCAGTAAACTGATACATATAATCCGTTACTCACTTTTAAGTATTAATAGCAGAAAAGTGAGTATCGCATAAAAGAAGATGAGTATTCCGTACTTCGGTAATACTCATCTTTTTTCTTATTTTAACGCAAATTAGGTATTGCCGCCTTTTCCTTATCGCGGTAACTTTGCATCGTTAATTCATACAAAAGAAAAATCGTTAAATATCGGACATCGGACATATAAGCTTATATATATAATATAATATGAAAAGGTATCTTAGAATTTTAGGATTGGTGGCTATGGTTTTTACTGCCACAATTGTTAAAGCAGAGGGAACAGACACAACAAAAGTATCAAAAATTGAGAAAGCACTCTCCCGTCTCCATCTCGGCGGTTATGGTGAGGTGGCATTGTCGCGTAATTTCTACAGCGATCAGTTTGACAGATATCCCAAGGCTGATAAATATTCAAATCATGAAAGCCATGGTAGATTTGACATTCCTCACGTGGTTATCAACCTTGGTTACGACTTCGGTAAAGGCTGGTCGTTCGGTACAGAGATAGAATTTGAACATGGCGGTAATGAGTCAGCAGTAGAAGTTGATGCTGATGAAAGTGGAGAGTATGAGGCAGAAATAGAAAAAGGTGGTGAAGTAGCCTTGGAACAGTTCTGGATAAACAAGCAGTTTTGGAAGGGTGAGTTGAATATCAAGGTGGGTGAGATTATCGTGCCGGTCGGTGGTACTAACAAGTATCATATGCCTACAGAGTTCTTCACCGTGTATCGTCCGGAAGGTGAAAATGCGTTGTTCCCATGTACCTGGCATCAGGTAGGTATTTCAGCATGGGGAAGGGCCAAGGCATGGGCATATGAAGTGCAGTTCCTGTCGGGACTCGATTCTGAGCGTTTTGGCAGTAAGAGTTTCGTGCATTATGGTGCTAACAGCCCGTATGAATTCAAGATTGCCAACAGTTATGCAGGTGTGATGCGTGTGGATAATTATTCTGTTCGCGGACTTCGTTTGAGTCTGAGCGGATACTATGGTCGTACATTTGCAAATACGCTGAAGAAGGCAGGAACAAAATATGATGATGTGAAGGGTACATTGGCAATAGGTTCGTTTGACTTCTGTCTGAATCGTTTCAACTGGATTATCAGAGGTAATGCAGATTACGCATACTTGGGTGATCATGCCCAGATTACAGCGTTCAACAAGTCCTTCCCTACTCATACAGGTCAGGACGGTTCGCCATCGAAACATCAGCCTGTAGCTAAGAATGCTTATTCTATCGGTATTGAGGCAGGATATGATATCTTCTCGCAGATTCATAAGACTCGTGCAATGGGTCAGAAGCTCTATGTCTTCGGACGTTTCGAGAAATACAATTCGTATGCTGCCGGCAATCAGAAGTCTGCTTATGAATGGTGCGACATCAGCCGATGGGCATTCGGTGTAAACTACTATCCGATAAAGCAGGTAGTGGTGAAGGGAGAATGGTCGAAACGCTTCCTGAAGAGTGGATTCCATAACGAGCCTGCAATCAATATCGGTGTTGCTTATGCCGGATGGTTCTTGTAATCGATTCTAAATTTTTATTGTATAACATAACAAAAACATTAATGACAATGGAATTAAAAATCAAATCAATTCTTGGTGTTGCAGTGTTATCTGCATGCACATTCGTTATCTCTTCCTGTGGCAGTGACGATAACAAACAGAATCCTGACCAGCCACAAGGTGGTGATTCTAAAGTAAAGTTGTCTGACGTAAATGCAGACTTTGTGAACAAAACAGTTATTCCTACATACGTGGGTCTGATGAAGGGTAATGAAGAACTCTGTGCCGCATTGAGTGACATTAATGATGATGCAGATGTTCAGGCAGCTTGTGCTGCGTGGAAGGAAGCCCGCCAGTATTGGGAGTGGTCAGAAGCATTCCTTTTCGGTGCTGCTTCAAGCTATGGTATCGACCCTCATACAGATACATGGCCGTTTGACAAGAGTGCCTTCGATAATTACATGGCAAAGTTTGATCCTGTAAATAATGAAGCTGATGCAGCTACGCTTGCAGAGGCAATTGCCACAGGACAGAACCTGACCGGATTCCATGCTGTGGAGTACCTGTTGTTCCGCGAGGGCCAGCCACGTAAGTTCAGTGATATGACTCCAAACGAAATATGGTTCTGTCAGACAGCTGCAAGAGACCTCTATCTGAATTCTATCAAGTTGGTTGCTGCATGGGGTGGAGAACTCTCTGCCAATGAGGCTCAGGATTTGGCAGATGCAGAGATGGAGCCGGAAGACAACTTCGGTAATGAAATGATTAATGCAGGTAAGGCAGGTTCTCGTTGGAGCACCGAACTCGCAGGCACAAAGCAGATTATCGGTGGTTGCCAGAACATTCTTGATGAGGTTGCTCATGCTAAGATTGGTGCACCATACACAGGTGAGGATGTTGACTATATCGAATCTCCACATGCCTACAATTCAATTCAGGACTTCCTGGATAACACTCTCTCTTGTGTATATGCTCTGTATGGCGGTCTGGGTGTAGATGCGAAATATACTGATAAGTCTGTGATGGCATATGCTTATGAGAATTATCCAAAAGAGGCTGCTGCTCTGACTGCTGCTATGATCAATGCCGTTGCCAAGGTTAAGGCAATGAAGAAGCCTTTCGTTCTTTACTATTCTGACCCGAGTGCAGGTGAGGCAATTACAGCTCTCGAAGCATTTGATGAGGCTCTTGGCGAACTGTATGCTGTAATGGAATAAAAGTGTTTTGAAACAATAAAAAGAACTATTATAACGTTTTTGTGGTATGATGTGTTATCTGCCACAAAAACGTATCATCGTAAAATCAGAAAAAAGAATAGAAACATGAAAAAACTTGGTTTTTACTTATGCGTTTTAGCTGCCGGTATGTTTACTGTGGCTTGTTCCGACAGTGAGAACAATAATAGTGGCGGTTCATCAGACAATCCGGAATCAAAAGTGCTGAGTGAAGAATATTATGCCGGAGGTCAGCTCGGAACTGTGTTCAACGAGAGTGCCGATGCTTACCAGGCAGCCGCACCTGCTGTTGAGAATGCAGGAATGGTGTATGATTTCTTCAAGGGTGAACGTATCTTTGAACGTGATGCCAACACAAACAAAGACGGTGCTTTCAAGGGACTCGGTCCTGTTTACGTGCGCAGAGGCTGCCTCTATTGCCATCCTGCCTACGGACATGGCAAGCGTCAGGCACGCTATAAGGAGAGCGATATGGGTAATGGTTATCTTCTTGTAATCTACGACAAGCAGACCAATGCTTATATCCGTTCTGTTGCCGGAATGCCTCAG
>JAEEGK010003880.1_pt1 | contig 36895 bp, 21 predicted proteins | sample 8958771 | NCBI WGS metagenome assembly JAEEGK01 (sample SAMN16246547, study PRJNA631951) | gut metagenome | biome: gut microbiome; feature: rumen; material: SC-attached | host: Bos | place: Iran: Karaj | collected 2018-10 | reverse complement strand
TCTTAAAAAAAAATTATGAAATATTTTTCTTGAATTATCGCTCAATAATAATATATCTACTATTAGTTTAATTATTAATATATAATTAATTGATTAGATACAAAAAAATTATAATTATATTAATTATAAAGAAAAATTATATTTTCCACTACATAAATTAATACTCCTACTTGTGACATAAAATTTTTCTTTATTTTCATTCTTTATATTTATTTCTTCTTTTATTTCATTATTAATATTATCATTATTAATGTCAACTTTTCCATTATTAACACTATTAGCCATTTTTTCATTTTTGTCTATTTCATTGTCTTTACTATCTTTTTTTTTAATATTAATTATATTGTTGTTACTTTCTTTATTATCTCTATTTATATTATCTTTATCTTTTTTTTTATGATCATTAGTATCTTTGTCGTTTGTTTTCTTTTCATTGTTTTGCTCGGTATTATTTATATTATCTTTATTGTCTGACCTCTGATTACTATTATCCACATTTTCTGTATTATCAACAGCTTCTTTTGTATTTTTGATAATTTTATTATTATCATTATTATTACTATCTTTTTTATCTGATTGTATATTAATTAGTTTTTCATGTTCTTCTTTCATATTATTTATCATATCCAATAAATCTGGATGACTACCATATTCTTCTGAAATTTTATTTAAATTATTATTTGTAGTCTTTGAATTTAAGTTTTCGATTAATTTATTATTTACTAATTTTTTCTTTTTCTTTTTCTTTAAATTCAAAATTTGATTATCGTTATTTATTTTTATATTAGTATCTTGTTGAAATTTTTCAAATTTGTTTTTACTCTCATCATTTATAATTTTTTGAACATCTTCTTCATTAAAATATTGATGAATAGAATTATTTTCATTTAAAAAATTATTCTTAATATATTGATGAATAACAGAAACTATACTTTTTAAATTTCCCTTTTCATTATTTACAACTGTTCCATTTAAATCAAAAATATTTTTAATTGTAATTATTTGATCTAATCCTATAAATTTATCACAAATAATAAAAAAATTAATGGGAAATTTGTTTTGCTCAATATTATTAATATAATAATAATTTGGTTTATTAAAGCTATTTGGTTTAATTTTTTTACAAAATTTTATTTGATTATCTCCAGAATTATCACTCATAATAATATGATAAGGTGAATATGTATCAAAAAAATCATTTTCATTTTTATTCTCAGTTTTAATATATTTTTCCCAAGGAATATTTATGCATAATGTAATTTTTACTAAATTTTTATTATTTGTATATTTTGATATATCATATTTAAAATTTATTCTTGGAATATTTTTTATTTCATCTAATAAGATATTTCCAAAAGGAGGATTTTTATTACAAATATTATCTATTAATCTTGGATTATTTAATTCTAATAATTTTTCAAAAGTTTTATAATTTGCTTTTACAAAGCATTTTGCTAATTTTTCTCCAATTTTTGGTAATTGTTTCATTATAAGTTCACTTTCACTCCACATTTGATTTAATAAACATTTTTGTAAAATTAATGAAATTATATAACCTTTACAATTATCGTTCTTTTTAAAAAATCCTCTAATACATTTTAATATTCTTTGAGAAATTTGTGAAATTTCATTTTGTTGTCTTCTTAATTCCCAATTTTCTAAAATTATTCCTGAAATTGCACTTTGAATTAAAATATATGATTTTTTTACATTTGTATCAATAGAACCTTTTAATTTGTATTTTATTCCATTTAATGAATCTTTATTTAATTGATTTAATATTTTTCTTTCTTCCATTTTAGATGAATATTTAAGAAATTCTTTTGATTTTGATAAAATTTCAATTATATTTTCTTCTATTTGTTCCCCTGTTATACAATAATTATTTTCTTTTTCTAAATTTAAATAAATTTGTTTCATTGTATCAAACTTAACATAATTTTTACTCATTTTTTTACATAATTTCTTAGGAAAAACTTTTAAATTATTATGTTCATCAAAATCTATTAAACCAATTAATTTCAAATCATTGAAAATATTTAATATCATATTTTTCAAAAAATTTAAAACTTCTTCATTTTTATTATCATTTAATTTAATTTTTATACCAAATTTCACAGGATTATTTTTCATCCTAATATACATAAAAGAATTTTTAACCCAATTTAAAGCAGATTGAATATCATCAATAATACCACTTGAAATTTCTGCATTAATATGTTCAACAATATTTTCTTTTAAATGTGATTCAATTAAAGAATAACTTAACTCAGAAAATTTTTCCACTTTTTCTTTTTCAGTCATAATAATAGCAATTCCCTTTTTTTCAAATTGAATTCTTCCAGCTCTACCAATCATTTGATCAATTTCTATTTTATTATATTCAGAATATCCAATTTTATTTCCTCTATAACAATTAGTACTTTTTATTATTACTAAACGAGCTGGTAAATTTACTCCTTGTGCTAAAGTACTTGTTGTACATATAATTTTAATTAAATTATCTTTAAAATTATTTTCAATTAAATTTCTATCATTTGAATTTAAACCTCCATTATGAAAAGCAATACCATATTTTATACATTGAGATAAATTCTTATTTGATATTTTAAATGATAAATTTTCTAATTTTTTTTTATCTTCTTTTGTTATTAAAGATGAAATTGATGTTAATTTACCTAAATTAAAATCATTTACTAATTGTTTTGCACAATTAATAGTTCCTTTTTGAGTTTGACAAAAAATTAAAGACGATTTTCCTTCTGAATAATTTTGAATTAAATTAGCAATTCTATAATCTAAATATTTTTCAAACATATATTCATTTTGATTTTTACCTCTTTGATAACCTAAAACAATTCTTTCAATTTTAACTGGTCTAAATTCTTCACCAAATATTTTTAAACCACTTTTTTTAACATTTAAAAATTCTGCTATTTCATAAATATTTGGAATAGTTGCACTTAATGCTATAATTCTAAAATTTTCAATAAAAGAATTTTGAAATCTTTTTAAAGAACTTATTAATTTCATTCTTGAAACAATTGCTTCAATTGTTGCTCCTCTATTTTCTTCATTTAATAAATGTATTTCATCAATTAATAATAAAGTTATTTCTAGAAAAAATTCTGGAATTTTTTTCCATTTTCTACTTAAAACATCAAATTTTTCTGGAGTTGTTAATATTAAATTTGCCTCGTTTAATTGAGTAAAATTTATATATTCATTATCACTTGTAAATTCTAATATATTTAAATTTAAAGGACTTTTAGAAAATTTAATTTTCCAATCAAAACTTTTTTCTTGACATAAACTTTTTATTGGAGCAATATATATTATTTTAAAATTTTTTTTATTGAAAGTATTTTTAATTAAATTAAAATTTTCTTTTATTATTCTTGCTAATGATATTTCAAATAATAATGTTTTTCCACTTCCAGTTGGTGCAGTTATTAATGAATTTTCATTTGTATAAAATAAAAGATCAAAACATGATTCTTGAACTTTGTTTAAATTTGGGTATTTAATTATTAAATTTAAAGGAAAATTTTCTAAATAATTTTTTTTAGATGATAAACATTTTTTAGAAGGATTTTGCTTAATTTTTTTTATTGATTCTAAATTATCAAAATATGAATCTAAGTCAATTGAACTTAAACTAAATGAATCTTTAGATTTTTTATTTGAGCTAGATATATTATTATTTATATTTATCGTCATTGATATATTGTTTAAAGAATTTAATATACCATTATTAATATTTTTATTATTAAAATTATTAACTAAAGTGAAATTGTCTCTTTTTTGATTATTAATTTGATTCAGGTTAATTGCGGATATAAATTCATCATTATTTTTTATTGGAATATTTTCTTTAAAATTTTTATTTAAATTGTGATTTTTATTTAAATTTTCATTGTTTATTTGAATTAAATCAATATCAAATTTATTTTTAATTTGACTGTTAATATCATTTTTTATGGAATTATCTTTAAAAGTAATTGTTTTATCTTCTTTTATTGCATTATTTGTATTATTGTTTATAGATACTCTTCTATTATTTATTATATGAGATTTTGACTCTTCTTTTTGATAATGTATATTATTAATTTTTCCAAAATTATTTATTGTTTCATCTTCATAATTTTTTTCAGTTGATTGAAAATTATTTTTTGAAATTGATAATGGAGATTTCCCAAAATTATTTATTAAACTATCTAATTCTTCAAATAATACATTTTGAATATTTTTTTTTGATGGAACATTATTTTTGCTTTTAGATATCTCTGATTTTAATTTCATCAATTTTTTTCACTGTAAAAATTATTTACTTTTATTTTATTATTTTTAAATTTATTCATTAAATATTATTCAAAAATAAAATAATTATATATTTAATAAATAAAGAATTAAATAGTAAAACTATTAATAGAATTTACCATATTTTTTAATATATATAAATCTTCTGAATATCTTTGTAATATTTCCATATTTTCTTTTTTATATATATTTATTTCATTTAATAAAGTAATATTTTCCTTTGTTATTTTTTCATTTTGTAATAAAATATCAGAGTAATTATCAAATGAATCATTTTTACTTTGTTCATTTTCACCTGAATTTTGTAATTTTTCTTCTTTTATTATCTTTAACTTTTCACATTCATCATTTATATCTTTAATTAATTTATATAATAACTTATAATTTACTTCTTCAATTTTAATTGTATTATATACATAATCTTTTTTATTTTTTAAATTTTGTTTATATATTTTAATTATTCCTTCTTTTGATAATAGTTCTAAAATTTGATTTTCACTTTTTGAAATTTTATCTAAATTAATTTTATCAATATCATTATTTAATATATCAAATCCTACTGAATAATTTTTATTATTTATTATATCATTAAGTAGAAATTGTAGTACATTATCATCATCATTTTTATTTCTTTGATTTGTCATATTATAAATTAAAACATTTAAAAATTTTATATCATTATTTTTTCTCAAAAATTTATAACATAAATAAAATAATGAATTTAATTTTAATAAAATATAAAAAATCTAAAAAATGATTTCCAAAGTGAAATCAAATCCAAAAAAAAGAGGAGATTCTCAACAAAAAAAAAAAAAAAACAAATATATTATCAAAAAGTCCAATAACTGAAAATATAATTCCTATTAAAAAATCTCTTATAAATACAATACCTAAGAATTTAAGAAAATTTTTTATATATAAGTTATATTCATTAGATCTATTTATAAATAATTCAGATTTCAGAGAGATTTTTTTAAAAGGAAAATTTAATTATGAAAAACAAATTACTTTTTTTAAAACTCAAGCAAGAATTTTCCAAAATTTAAATAAAAAAAATTTAGAAGATAAAGATAATTCAAAAGATAAAATAAAAAAATTTATTTGTACAGGAGGATATAAAGATATTTGTAATGCATTAAAACAAAGAGGATGGATTCAATTAAAAGAAACAAGAGTTGATGATGTTAATTTTTTATGGACTTTAAAAACTATTGAAGTAAATTTTTCAAAATTAAAAAATTTTCAACTTGCAAATCATTTTCAAAAAGCTTATGCTTTGACTAGAAAAAGTGGATTATGTAAAAATATTAGAAATTTATTTTATAAAGGAATTAATCCTGATAATTTTTATCCAAGATGCTATGATTTATCAATATTAAATGATTTAAATAATTTTTTATATGATTTTAAAATTACAAAAGCAATATCAATTTTAATTAAATTTACTCTTGAAAATAATCAAGAAAAAATCCCTGAAATTATTATTAATACATGTTTAAATATTATTAACTCAAATTTAAAAGTTATTACATGTGATTATAGATATATTGATGAAGAAAAAAAAGATGTTAATAATGAAAATAATAAAAATGAAGATTCAAATGATGAAAATATTTATAAATTAATAACTGATGATGAATGGAATATAATTTCAGGAGAAGATAATATAAATAATAATAATAATGGTATTTTATTTAATAATTTAAAAATTCCTTCTATTCAACCAATAAATAAAATATCTCCTAATATAAATTCCGAAATTGCATTTCCCCAATTACAAAATAATTTAAGAAGTAAAAATAAATTATTAACAAAAATAAAAAGTATAAGAAATCCAACAAAACAAACAAAAAGATATTTGAAAAAATTAAATAAAGAAAATATGAAAAAACATAATAATTCAGTTGAAAAATATACAAAAGATGATCCTAATTTCAATGTAAAAAATTATATTAAAATAAATAGAAATAATACATTAGAAAAATCCCAAATTAATAATAATATAAGTCACACTCAAACTGAAGAAAAGACACAAAAAAATGTTCAAAAATTAGTTTCAAAAGAAAAATATAAAACAATAATAAGTAATTTATTAAAAAAACTAAAAAAATTTCTTCCTCAATTTTCACTGAATGGATATCATAACATTTGGATAATAAAACCTTCAAATTTATCAAGAGGAAGAAGTATACAATGTATAAATTCTTTAAATCAAATAAATAATATTTCATCAAATCTAAATAATTATTTTGTAATTCAGAAATATATAGAAAATCCAATGATAATATATAAAAGAAAATTTGATATTAGACAATGGGTTTTAGTAACACATTTAAATCCATTAACACTTTGGATGTGGGAAGAACCATATTTAAGATTTTCTGCTGAAGATTATGATATTGATAATTTTTCAAATATATATTCGCATTTAACAAATAATTCAATTGCAAAATATAGTGAAAAATATAAAAGTGAAAGTTTAATTAAAGAGGATATGTGGGAATTAGATTATTTTAAAAAATATTTAAAAGAGAATTATAATAGAGAAAATATTTGGGATGAAATTTATGAAAAAATGAAAAATGCTATTATTTGTTCTTTTGATTCAGGAAAACATGAAATTGTTTATAGAGAAAATTGCTTTGAATTATATGGATATGATTTTATGATTGATAATGAATTAAATGTTTTCTTAATTGAAATTAATTCTAGTCCTGCTATGGATTATTCTACTAGTATAACTGAAAAATTAGTTCAAGAAATGAGTGAAAATTTAATTCAAATTGTAATTGATAAAAGAGAAACATGTAGAGATTTTGAAAGAATTGGGAAATTTATTAAAGTTTATGATGGAAAAGAAGAGATAAGTGAAAAATTTGTACCTAATAAAAATCTTCTTTATTAAATTATTAAGTCGAAATAAAAATATTGAAAAAATAGGTAAATAATAAATAACTTTCTATTTTTTTTAATATATAAATAATAAAACCCATAAATTGAAATTATATTTTCTATTAAATAAAAAATAAATTATAAAAAAAGAAATACTTTATTTAAAATGTTGTAAAATTATTCATATTAATATTTTTTTTATAAAAAAAAATTATAAGATTAATAATTTTAATTTAAAATGAATAAAGATAAAAGGATATTAGCAAATAAAATTAGAACTTCACTATTAGTTACTATTAATAAAGAATTAATGGAAATAAGAGAAAAAAAACAATTATTAATAAATAGTAAAGAATATTCTGATTATCAAAAAAAATTTGATAATTTTGTAATTTTAGAAAGAGATTTAATTAATGGTCCAAATCATAATAATACAAATAATATATCTTCAATTAATTTTTTTAGTTTTCCTTCTGAAGATTATCAAAATGATAAAAATATTATGATACAAAAAATTCAAATTTCAAAAAGAAGAAATGCTATTTTTCAAATAAGAAGGAAAATAAAAGATTTTTATTTAAAACAAGAAAATGAAAATAAAAAAAAAAAAATCTATGAAAATATTCAAAAATTAAAAAATTTTTGTTCTCATTTAAAAAGTAAAGAGGCAATAACAATCAATCATAATCAAAGGAATAAAAGTGCAATAATTAGAAGAAAAAAATATTCATTATTAAATAATAAAAATATATTAATTAGTGAATGTAATCATCTTAAAAGTGATAAAATACAAATTAAAAAAGAAACTGAATGTATAATAAAATTACATAAAATGTGGAAATCAAAAAAAAAAAGTTTAAATAAAATTGAATCAGATAAAAATACTAAAATAACAAATTTTTCAAAAAGAGTAAAATTGTTCTTTAATGAATAAAAAATGTATTTTATAGACAAAAATTTTTTATTTTATAAAATAAATATTGGTAGCATAAAATCTTTTATAATATATAATAGTTTTATATATAATATAAAAAAAAATTAAATTGATTTAATAAATTAAATATATTGAAATGTATAAAGAAGATCAAAGAAATTTAATATTATCTAAAAATAAAAATCTTCCACAAATTAGAAATTATCAATTAATAAAAAAAATAGGACAAGGTTCATATGGAAAAATATATTTAGCAGAAGACATAAAAAATTCTTCTTTATATGCTTTAAAAATTGTGGATAAAACTTTTTTAGAAATTCTTGGAAAAACAGAAGAAGCTTTTATTGAACAATATATGTTAATTCATTTAAAAAATAAAAATATCATTAATTTAATTTCTTGTTTTCAAACAAAACAAAAATTAATTTTTGTATTAGAATATTTAAAAAATGGAAATTTTGAAGATTATCTTAAACAAATACAAAGTAAAAATGGAATTCTTTCATATGAAACAAGTAAATTTTACTTAGCAGAAATGTTAAATATTTTATTATTATTTCAACAAAAAAACATAGCACATTTAGATTTAAAACCAAGTAATTTTTTATTAGATGAAAGACTTCATTTAAAATTAATTGATTTTGCAACATCAAAAATAATAGGAAAAGAATATGATATAAAATCAAAAAAATTCATAAATATAAATAAAAAAATAGATAATTTAATAGGAACTGCTGAATATGTTTCTCCAGAAATTATAAATAAAAACGTACAAAATTATAAAAGTTGTGATATTTGGTCATTTGGAATTATAATGTATGAATTATTTCATGGTTATACACCTTTTAAAGGAAAAAATGATTTAGAAACAATTGAAAATATAAAAAAAGGTAAATATAAAATAAACGAAAAATTACCAAATGATGTTAAAGATCTTATTATAAAATTATTAAATTATAATCAAAATGAAAGATTAGGTTTAAATGATATTAAAGATATTATGAATCATAAATTTTTTAATGGAATTAATTTTGAGAATTTATATAATGAAATTGTTCCTGAAAATTTCAAAAAAAGTTCTTCAGAACCTTGGTTTGTTGAAAGAAAAATTAGTTTTATGGAAGAATTATATTCAACTGATGAATCTGAATATGAAAATAATAATATTGATAATTATGTAAATCAGAAAAAAAATTTTATTAATTTTTCTTGTGGAGATGATTTTTGTGTTGTTAAATTTGATGATAAAAAAATTACATTTCAAGAAAATTATTTTATATTATAAATATGGATTTTATATAGAATATAATCATCATAAAATATTTTCATTTTGTTTGTATTTATTTGTATAAAATTAATTCATTTTTGTATTATAAAGAGGTAATAGAAAATTATTAATTGTTTTTGTAAAATTTTTTTTTTGAATCACGAAAGAAAATTTAATATGTCATAGAATATAATATAGAAATTTTTGTTTTTGAATATATTAATATTATTAATAAATTTATCAAAAAAAAAATAAAAAAAAAAATTTATAAAATTACATTATTTAATATTTAAAAATTCATTTATAAATTGAGGTATTTTTTGATTACATGTTTTTAAAATATTATATAAATCTTTAAATAAATTACAATCATTAGGCATAACTAATGAAAAAGCTTTTCCTTCTTTACCACATCTTCCAGTTCTTCCAATTCTATGAACATAACTATTTATATTATTAGGTAAATCAAAATTAATAACATAATCAACTTGTGGAATATCAAGTCCTCTACTAGCAACATCAGTAGCAATTAATAACATTAATTTTCCTTTTATAAAATCATTTAAAACTTTTCTTCTTTCTTCCATATTTTTATCTCCATGAATATCATTCACATTATAATTTTTCCCTTCTAAAAAATTTTTTAATCCACTTGTATCTTTTTTAGTATTTACAAATACTAAAGTTTTTCCATTTATAATTTGTAATATTTTATGTAAAACCATTAATTTATCATTAATTTTTCCACTTTTAATAAAAAATAATCTTTGTTCTACATTTACATTTGCTGATTCATTTTCTCCTAAAAAATTCCCAGTATTAATAAAATAAAAATTTCCTTTTAAAAATGTTTCCATAATCCTTAAAACAATTTTAGGAAAAGTAGCAGAAAACATAAGTGTTTGTCTATCATCATTTAAATCAAAATCTTCTACAATTTTTCTTATATCTGGTTCAAATCCCATATCCATCATTTTATCAGCTTCATCAATAACTAAAAATTCACACATATCTAAAGAAATAAATTCCTTTTCTAAAAAATTAATTAATCTTCCTGGAGTTCCTATTAAAATATCACATCCTTCTCTTAAATCTGCAATTTGATTTGAATAATCTGCACCTCCATAAACACATACTGGAATAATTTCAGTTTGATATAATAATTTTAATGCTTCGTAATATATTTGAATTGCTAGTTCTCTTGTTGGGACTATTATTAATAAAAGAGGATATGATATTCTTTTTTTTTTATTTATTAAAGGATAATTATTCGAATATAAAAGAATTGATATTGGTAATAAATATGATAATGTTTTTCCACTTCCTGTTTGAGCACAACCTACTAAGTCTATACCTTTTAATATTATTGGAATTGATAAGTTTTGAATAGATGTCATTTGGTTAAATTGTAAAGTTGATAAATTATCTTGAATTATATTTGGAATTTGAGATATTTCTTTGAAGGATGTTGGGAAATTTGATGTATCAACTTCTTGATTTTCTGAGTTGTAAAGTTTTAATTGTGCATTTGTTATATTTAATGTTTCAACATCTGATTTTCCATTTTTTAAATTTTGTAAATGCTCATTTATTAATTTTTCTGCTTTATTTTGTAAAATTATATAAGAATCTTTTTTTCTATAAAAATATCTTGAATGGAAAGTATTGTACATTTTTCAAAATAATTCACAAATAAATAGAAATATTTATTAATTTAAATAAAAAAAATTGTTTTACAATATATATAATAATTATAAATAAAGATAATAATATTATTTATCAGTTGTCATAATTTTGAATATTGTTTCCTTATATAAGGAGTTATAAAGGATAGAATAAGTCATAAAATATGCATCATCATAAGAAAATGATAAACAAAACAAGCTTCAGAAGCACCAAAATATTCAAAAAATTTTAATCTTAAATCCATATCATAGATTCTTAAACTATCTTAACTTCCTATTATTGTTATATAGAATCCTTTATTTGAAATTCCAATATAAAAAGTTCTCTACTTGATTGAATTTTTACAAAAGAATTTGTTGAAAAAAAGACCTTTTAAAGGTTGAGTATATCTTAAATCCCTTTGAAATAATTATCTAATGTGATTAACTGAAATTAAAATATTTTTAATTTTTAGACTTATTTGAAAATTATTAATACTACCAGAATTTAATTGATATAAAGCTATTTTTTTTCGTTAGAAATAAATTAAAATAGATTTATTTTTAGAAGTAGACATTAAATTGAATATCATCTTTAAATAAAAAAACCTTAGTAATCATATATAATTCCTTTAAATTACTTACTAATCATTTACTTACAACTATTTTCCAAAATCTAATTTCACCATTAAATCTATCTTAAAAACAAAATGCATTCACTATTATAATAATAGCAATAACTACTCATTTAGGTTCATTATCAATTTACCTTAATTGTTTTTATCCCAAATTCAATAATATCTTATATTATCATTACTCCAACTTCTAATTACCAAATCATCATTAAATTCAATAAATTGTGATAAACTATTTCATACTCTAATTTTGATTTTTCATTATTCCTTTGAGTTAAATTTTAATTAATAAATTTTTTCAATTGTTTTAAAATTTTAAAAAAAAAAAAAATTTAAATATTCTATTAATTATTTTATGACCTTTTCTTTTTAGTCTTTTTCTCAAAAAGCATTTTTAGATCAAATATAATAAGGTGTATGCATAAGTTTATCAGGAACTGAATCCATTTTAACCTTTGCATTAAATTGACTACAAACTTCAGCAAATTTCAAAGCTGCAGGTTCTCTAATAGGACCATTCCAATTCCAATAATAAAATGTTTGATTAAAAGTGATTTGTTCCATAATTTCAAGAGGCATACCAGTAGTATCCCAAATACAATGAAAATGAACAGGAGTAGCAGTACCTTGATTAACATATTGAGGTTGTAGATAAAATTCAAAGTATTCAGGAGTAGTTACATCACAATCTACTACAGTTCCACTTGGAGGATTCATTACTTTATCATCTTCAGTTTGGAAAAATTTAAGATCTGTTTTTTTATTTACTGCAATAACTGAAAATTTAGGTTTAAATGAACTATCATATCCTCCATTATTTGTATCACCTGAAAAAAATGCTTTAAATACTGGAAGTTCATCTATAAATATTTTTTGAATTTGTTTTTCATTTCCTCCTTGTCTATAAACTATTACATATTCTGGAAAACGATTATGTTTATTATGAAAGAATCCTATTGCTTGTGATAATAATGAATTTAATGTTGATTGTAATTCAGTTTGTTCTGTAGAAGAATCTTTAATTTGAGTAAGGAAATTAGATAATTTTGGATTATATGATGATGTCATTATTAATTTTACTTTGTTTTTTCCTGCACGAGATGAATTAATTCCAATTATCATTGAAGGATTTCTCATTAAATTATTATCTATATTAATATTATAAAGTTCACAACCTACTTTAACATTCATTTGATTTAAAACATTTGAAAAATATGATAATCCTTTTTGATTTCTACTTTTATCCATATTAATAACTTGTGTAGGTATTCCAATTTGTTCATATAAATATCTTTTAATTAAAGGATAATAATTTGATGTGTGATTATTTAAACAAATTAAAGCTAATCTTTTACCATCATTAAAATTAATTTTTCTTAATTGATCAACAAATTGATTTGCATTTCTAGCATCAATTAATTTAATATTAGGTTTTTCAATATGAATTCCTAAATTTTTTGCACATTTCAAAAGTGAATCTATATTTTTTTCAGCATTAGATTTTTGATTATTTAAAGTAATACAAATCCAAGAATTAGAATTAAAATCAAAAGCTTGAATTACATGATTAGCTCTAAATCTTCCTTTTTCAACATTCACTTCTTGTCCTTTAAATTGAATTTTAGGATCAATTAATTTTCTTCCTTTTAAATTTAAAAAACCACTAAAATTTGTTCCCCATTCATCATTAATTTCTTTTGGTGAAAGTTTTAGTATTTTATCACCTGATTTACCAGGAATTTCTTTTTTTTGACTATTTGTAAGTAATCTATTAATTTCTGAAATTTTATTTAATTTCTGTTGTGGAGTTAATTTTTCTGCCATTCTCCTTCTTGTATCAGTTCCACTATCTAAACTCTCATCATCCATTCCACATAAATAAACTAATTCAGGAATAAGAAATCTAACATTTTCATTTTTAACCTCATTATCACCTCTTGATAATTCTTTTAAAAGTGGTTGTGCTCTATCTTTAATTTCAATTTTATATTGTTGTTTATAATAATTAAACAAGCTAATATTAATAATAGTACCATCTTGTTGTTTAACAGGAATTTCAGTATTATCAACATTTCTATCAAATAAAACATCACCGATTTTATAAATACGATAACTACCATATTGAGCAAGTACACTTCTTCCTTCAAAATATTCTTTAGATATACTATAAAAATCACCATTTTGATGTTTATTTTTTAATTCTTTTAATTTATCTAATGCACTTTTTCCACTTATAAATTTAGATTTATCATTAACTCTCAAATACAATCCACATTCAGTAATAACAGCAGCAGTACCATAACCTTTTAATTTATAAATACCATTATTTAAACTTTCTCTATTTGTATAATCAAAAAATGATCTATCATCAAATCTGATAAATCCTTTATTTGAACTTAAAATTGTTTTGATTAAAATTTCAATAAATGATTTAACTCTAATATCATTTTCATTAAAAGTATTAACTTTAGTTAAATCTAATATATTTGCAGTCTTTGATATTTCAACAGTATATTCTTGATCATCTAATTTACATGTTAAAGTATTCATTTGATCATCATTTTCATTAGCACTGCTAAATATTGAAAATCCACTTGAAATATATGGATGAAACATTTTTTTTAAATCTTTTGAAAGTGAACGTATTATTCTTCTTACAAGTGGATAATTATCTACTGCTATTTCTGGTGTTATTTTTACTGAAAATTGCTGAGCATGTTTTTTTGATGGATTAAAATGCATTTTTAATAAATTACAAAGGAGATTTATTGGTTTTTCATTTTTTTGATTTCTTAATTGCATATTCAATGGAGGTTTTTTTACATATACTATTTTTGTACGTTGTTTCTTTGGTAATATCTCTTTTTCTTTTTCTTCTTCCATCTCAGGTTTTTTTAAATTATTTATTCAATGGTTATCTATCTCGAATTTATACTTTTTCATATGGATGAAAAAGAATTATTTTTAAAATTTAAATTTTGAATTTTTTATTTATTTTTTGTAATTTAAAAATTTTTGTTATTTTTATTATATTTAAAATATTCAATAAGAATATTATGTATATTTATATAAAATATTGAATAATAAATTTAAATTAAAATATAATATATGTTATAAATTGTCCTTAGTATCATAATTATTGCTAAATATTATATTTTGATTTTGAAAAAAAATTAATAAAACAATTAATGAATTAAAAATAAATAATAATAATTATTTTTTATTTATTAAAATTTTTTATAAATTAAATTTGCTATTATATTTTGTTATTTATATTAAAAAATATTAACCTAAAAACATAATGATAATAAATTAATTAATCAGTAAAAAATATGTACAAAAACTTTATATATTCAAATATTTGTTAATTCAAAAAAAAATTTAGTCATCCCACTTTTTATAATCATTTTATCAAAAATTTCCATTTTATCAATTAATAACCATACTCCATTAGTTGATTGTTTATTATTAATATCTTCATTTTCGTTAATGACATTTCCATCATAAACATATAATTCATTTTTTTTTTCATTATAAATAAATGATATTTGAACTCTACTTATTCCTGGTTCTTCTGTTATTTTTATATCACAATCTTCACTTCTTCCTATTCTAATTATTTTTTTTTCCTTAAAATTAAAATTAATTTTTTTTTTTTTGAAATTTATAAAAATTTGACTTGAAGAAAATTTAATTTCAGTTTTTAAATATAAATAATTATTCAGAGAAAATACTAATTTAGAATTATCTTCAGTAATTAACAATTTAGGATTTATTTTTAAAAAAATACCAGTTCCTTCTTTAAAATCTTTTATAAAATATTTATTATCAAAAATTTCTATATCAAATTGATGTGGTTTGATATTTGTATCAAATATTTTATAATTTATATTTTGATAATACACTTCCTCATCTTTTTTTATTGTAGAACTTCCAAATGTAATTATTTTATTATCTATATTTATATTTAAATTGTTTTTTTCACTTGAAAGTATATTATTTATTAATGTTAACTTATCAATTTGAATATTAGATTCATTTGATATTGTAATAATTAAATTTATACTATTTTCACTATCTTTTGGTGATAAAATTTCAGGTTTTAAAATTTGAGTATTATTATTATTTCTCAAATTTAAACTTGAATCATTTTTTGTAAAATCTTCTATAAATGATATTTTCTTTGTATTATTAGTAACATCTAAATTAGTTTTATTATTATTATTAGTAATATTAATTGAGGATTGTTCATTTAAATAATTATTTATATCATTTTTTGAATTATTAACTATAAAATGTTTACTATCAGTTTCATTTATCAAATTATTTATATCAATTGATTTATCCTTATTATAACCAATAATACATCCCATATATTTTATTTATAATGAATAAAATTAATAAACTTAAATTTTTTAAGAAATAAAAACTTAAAAATAATAGTATAAAGAAAATTATGGATGATTCTGAATTAATGTTAGTCTATGAATGGATTGATTCAATACCGTTAAGTAGAGAAAAAAAAAATATGACAAGAGATTTTAGTGATGGAGTATTGGCTGCAGAAATATTAAAACATTATTTTCCAAAATTAGTTGAATTACATAATTATCCAAGTACATTTAATACAAAACAAAAGTTATCAAATTGGAATACTTTAAGTATTAAAGTTTTAAAAAAAATTAATTTTTCAATTTCACAAAAAGAAATAAATGATATTATTAATTATAAACAAAATGCAATTGAAATGGTTTTATTTAGATTATATAAATTAATTATTAAACATGATTCTTCTGCTGCAAATTCTTTTTTTAAAAATAAAAATAATAATGATGATAAAGAAATGAAAATGGAATTAAAAAGTCTAACTGAACAAATTAATAAATTATTAGCTCAAAAAGATAGTTTAGAAAAACAATTAAAACAAACTGAAGAAGGAAATGTATTTTTACAAAGACAATTACAACAATTAATGAGTCAATTAGAATATTTACCTAAAATAAATAATTTTAATCAATAAAATGTTTTTATTAAAATATTTTATTTTATTAAAATATATTTTTTTCAATATTATTTTTATTATTTATTTAAATAATAGTTTTTAAATGAAAATAGATAATAATAAAGAGGAACATTTAACAAATGATATATTATCTCAAGATAGTAATAATATTATTTTGAATAAATCTATAGGAAATGATGACTTAGATCAAAAAAAAACTAATAAATTAAATTTATCATCAGATGCAAAAAATTTGTTAATAATAAGAATAGTAATAATTGCATTAGCATTTATATATATTCCCATGGATATAATATTAGAAAAAAAATTATCAAAAATTGAAATAAAACATTTTTTTCCTTTTATCAACAGTATAAGTTCAAAAGGTCTTTTAAAAAATAAAATTTTTTTTGAATTTTCTAATTTTATTGAAAATATATTAATAAATAAAGATGCAATTATTATATATACTTCTATAATATATGTTTTATTTCATCCAATTATTGGATTAAAAATTTCAATAGTAATTCAAATTTTTTATTACTTTGGAATACTATTAAAATGTATAATACAAAATAAAAGACCTAGTTGGTTATTAGATGAAGAAATTAATATTTGTGCTACTTCATATTCTAATCCTAGTGGTTCTTTTTTAAATTTTTCTTTTTTTTATTTATATACTTTAATTTCATTTAGAACTGCTTATAAAGAGAAAAAAGATTTATATTCTTCAATATTTAGGTTCTCTATATTTTCAATTTATTTAATAATTTTAATATTATCAGGTTTAATTTATTTACTTTATAGATTACATTTTATTTTTGAAATAATATATACATTATGTTTAGCTTTATTATCAATAACTATATTATTGGATTTTGATAAATTAATTCAAAAGAATTTAATTAAAAAACTAAAAAATATTTTCAAAGCAAGAAAACATAAAATAAGAATATTTTTAATGGTATTTGGTATTGAATTCATAGCAATTATTTCTTATTTTTTCATAACAGAAAATAATAATTTAAGCGAAGTAGAAGATAAAATTTTAAATTCAAAAAATTGTTCACAAATAAATAAAGACGAATTAGGTTTACAAATAACCTTTAAAAATATTTCATATGTATTTGGAATAATTGGTGCTTTTTGGGGTGCATGTTTTACTATTGAAAATAATATTGGAAAATGGTGGAATTTTAATTTAATAAATTCAATTATTAAAGTAATTATTATTCTAATTTCTTCTTTTATTTTGATATTTTCTTTTTCTAAAATTGATAATGTTACTTATGAATTTAATTTTGTTGTTCAATGTGTTAAATATTTTCTTTTTTATTATGTAAATTTTGGTTTAATTCCTTTTGTTTTTTCTATTTTGAAATTGACACAATTAAATAAAAATGAATACGATAATAAAAAAAAAAAAATAATGTTATTTAAACCTTCTATTTTTGTTTTGGAAAAAGAAAAATTAAAAATTGATGAAAACATAAATCAAATTAAAATAGAATAAAAAAATGAATAAAAAAAAATCATTTAATAATTATAAAAGTAATATTAATTTAATTATTATTTATTAATAAATATAATAATATTCTTTTACTATAATAAACAATCACAAAAAATAATATAAAAAAATTTTTTAACAACTACATTTTTTTTCATTAGGAAAATTCTTTAACTTTAAATTAATAGAATCTTTTGTTCTCTGTTCATGATTTTTTGTATAATCTATGCATATAGATTCAAACATTTCTTTAACTCCTTGTCCTAATTTAGCAGAAGTTTCAAAAAATTTTATTTTATATTTTTTAGAAAGATTTTTTCCTTCTTCATTAGAAATAACTCTTTTATTATTTAAATCAATTTTATTTCCAACTAAAACTTTCATAACATTTATTCTTGCAAATTTATCAATATCAGAAATCCAATTTTTAACATGATTAAAAGATTCTTGATTTGTTACATCGTATACAATAAAAATTATATTTACTCCTCTATAATATGATGTTGTCATTGATTTATATTTTTCTTGTCCTGCTGTATCCCATATTTGAAGATTTATTTTTTTTTTATTTATTACTAAAGATGTACATTGTAAATCTAATCCAATTGTATTTAATGTATTTTCTGAAAATTCATTATCAATAAATTTTCCTATTAATAATGTTTTTCCTACATTTGAATCTCCTAATAATAATGCTTTTATTATATAATCATATGTTTCTTTTTTGGATTCCATTTTATTTTAAAATTATGTTTTAAATGTTTTTTTTTTAAATAAAAATATTAAGTTTTATAAATTAATATATATCATTACAAAAAAAATTTATATTGAATAATTGTATAGATAATTAAATTATATAGGTTTAATAAGGAAAAGTTTATTTTTATTCTGATTAAAAATTTTTTTTCACTTATTTATTTTTTAATATATATAAAATTTTTTATACCTATAATTATTTTAAAATAAAAAAATGATTTCAAATTATCTTTCTTCAAATAGAGTTAATATTTTTCAAATAAATCCAAATAATAATATAAGTACAAATAATGATTTTCAAAATCAATTAAATGAAATATCAATAAATAAAAATTATCAAAAAAAATTTTCGATGAATGAGAAATATTTAAAAAATTTTCAAAAAATAAAATATTTTGAAACAAAACTAGATGTAAAATTTATAGATTATAAATTAGAAAAATTTAAAAATATTTTAGATCCTGATTATATAATAAAAGAAAGATATGTTTTTATCCCAGAAATAGAAAAAGATAATTATTATAATGAAAAGTTAAATTCAAATGATTTAGAAAAATATGATATGAATGAAATAGCAGATAATATTGTTGATGCCTTTAATTTAGAAAATTCTAATATAAATGAAAATCAATTTGAGAATGAAAAATTATATAAAGGGAATTATATCAGACCTGATTTTATAAATCATTCATCTAAAAATCAATTAACAATTGAATTTTCGAATGAAAAATCTTCTGAAAATAATAATATTAAAGAATTTTCGAATAATAATAATAAAAAAAATAATTTATCAAATTTAAAAGAATATATTAATAGTAATAATGGATTGAATGATAATATAAAATCAATATTAACTGAAGAACCTAATATAAATCTTCAAAATGATTTAATAAATAAAAGTGTAAATAATAATGAAAAAAACTCAAATATGAAATCAATAATCAATAATAAAAATGATATTAATTTTTTAAGTCATTCTTTTGATGATATTTTAAAATTAAATCATGATAAATATAAAATTAATACTAAAACGATTTTGAAAAAAACTGATAATAATATCTTAAATAAAAATATTTATAATGGGTTAATAAATGTAAATAAAATTAATAGTGATATAACTGAGAATAATATAGATATTATAGAAAAATCATTTAATTTAAATTTAAAAAATAATATTAAAAAAGTTAAGAATAATGAGAATACTAAAAATAATAAAATAGAAAATAAAAAGAATTGGAAAAAGGTAAATCAATCAAACATTATTTCTAATGATTTAAACAAGCAAAATAAAAGTTTAAACAATAATAATAATAATTTTTTGAATAATCAATATAAAGATATATTTCATAAAGATTCAAAATTAAATTTTTCAAATAAAAAATTGTTTACTCGTTCTAATGAATTATTTATAAATCATAATATTGATAAAAAAGAAAAAATAAAAAGAAATAATTCATATTTTATAAATGATAATAAATTATTTTCAAAAGTTATTTTTAAAAATCCAAACAACATTTCAATTGAAAATTCAAATAAAAATATTTTAATAAATTCCAATAAAGAAATATTTAATTACATTAAACCAGATATTATAAGTAATTCAAAAAATATAAATAAAAAAAATAAAGATTTAAATAAAAATAATATCAAAGATATTAATTCTAAAGTAACAATAATTGAAAATTCAATTAAAGATATAAATAAAAATTCACAACCAAATTCAAATCATAATAAAATAAAAAAAACAAATAATATTTTTAATCAAAATATGATTGATAATCAAAAAAAAGAATTTATCAACAATTCTCAGATAATTCAAAATGAAAAAAGTTATAATAAAAAGTTTAACAAAGACTATGATAAAATTAATAAAAAAGATTCTAAAAAAAAGGAACAAGATAAAGATTCCTTTTCCTTTATAAATGAAAATATAAATGAAGAAATTAAGAAAAAATTAAATGGAGAAATTAATAATAATTTAAGTAAAAATAAAGAGATTATGAATAAATTAAATAAAGATAATAAATATTCAAATGAAGAAATTATTAAAAATTCAGATATCAAAAATTATACTTCAAATAAAGTTATAATTAAAAAATTAAATAAAAATATTGATGATTTGAAAGAAAATAAATATTCTAATAAAAATATGATTATTAAATTAAAAAATGATAATAATATTTTAAAAAAAGATATTATTCAAAAGACTAAAGATGATAAAATATCAAACAAAATTATTTCTCTAAATTTGAATAATAAAAATCAAATTCAAAATCAACAAATAAAAAATTTTTCTGAACATATTAATAAAAATTTGAATCAAAATATTCAAGTTATAAATAAAGAAAATATTTATGAAAATCTAAATAAAGAAAATATGAAAAAGATTAAAAATTCAAATAGCGATATTGACATTTTAAATAAAAATATAAAAAACAATACAAATAATTCTATAAATAATGATTTAAATGATACTTTAAATAAAGATTTTATAGATAATTCCTTTAAATATATTCAACAAAAATTTAAAAAAGATATTTTACATCTTTCAAATGAAGATTTATTTATTAATTATACATATACAAATAATGATAGTTGTGATATATCAAATAATGATTCTAATAGTTTAAAAAAAAGTACTCAAGATGTAAATATTGGTATTAGAAAATTAAAAAAATCAATTACATCAAGGATGATAAAATATAATATTGAAAAACTTAAAGATATAAAAAAAAATAAAAGAATATTTTCAATAACTAAAGAACCTAAAAGAAAAAAAGTATTAAAGCCAACCTGTAAAAGAATATTAAATAATCCTCAAAGATATTTTACTACAACTTTAACTAATGATATGATAAAAGCTTTAGGATTAGATAAAAAATATTTATTAAATGATACAATATAATATTAGTAGATATATTATATTTTTTTAATATTAATCATTAATTCTATTAAATTATACTTAAAGAAAAATAATATTGAAAAATAATTTTGCTTATAATTAATTAGTATAAAAAAGATTATTATAATATTTCAATTAATTTATATAGGAAATTTTCCTATTGAAATGAAAATATTATATAAATAGATTATTTAAAATATATTACAACAACATTTGCTTTTTTTATTCATTAAAAAGATTTTAATTTTCTCCTTTATATTTAAAGAAATATTATCAAATGCTTTACAAGTATAAAAATCTGGAAAAAGATCTGTAATATTCATATATAATAATTCTTTACATATTACTTCTAAATTTAATATATTTGTCAATCCATCAGCACATAAAATCTTACTTTCAAATGTGTCAATTTTTATATAATTTGAACCTTCTAATCTTCTTAAATCTGAACTTTGAATTTGATAAAAATAAATATCACATCTTGTTAAATTATAATTTAATATTTTTTTAATTCCATTTATTAAACAATCTACATCTAATATTATATCATTTAAATTAGCAAAACGAAGTGAACTTAAACTATCATCATCTAAATTTACTAAATATCCAAATTTATCATTTGATTGACTATTTTGAAATAATATATTTTCATTATCTTTATAAAAATACATTGTCATATTATATTTATCTAAATTTATTTTTGTTTCATATAAAAATATTTGATTAGATTGTCTTTTATTTAATCTTTTTGATATTATAATAGTTTCAATATCATTTTTTTGATTTATAGGAATTAAAATTTGAATTTGATTTATATTTAAAGAATTTATATTTGTTAATATATCAATTTTAGCAGAAAAATTACTTTTAATAATATTATTACTTAAACTAATTTTATAACTATTATTTTTGAATTTTTGTAAAAGAAAATATTTATTATTTTCAAAATATTCAAAATACTCTTCATTTTTTTTTTTATCTTTTTTTTGAACTTTAATAATATTATTTTCAAAATATATTTTTTCACCATTTTCAAGTTCATATAATGGAAATTCTCTAGAATCATCAGAAAATTTTCCAAAATAAAAAGTATCAGAATCATTTAATATTCCTACTTCTAATGTAAAACCTATTGAAATTGGATACATACTAAATTTAATTAATCCAAAATAACTAAAACTTTCAAAATTAAAAATACATAAACCTTTCAATATAAAATTTTTATTTTCATATTCTAAAAAAAAAGCTTGTATTATTTGATAATTTTCATTCATTAATATTCCTTTTTTTAAAGTCAGATTTGCTGATAATTTATTATTATTTGAAAAAATATTTATTAAAATTGTATATAATTTTTCATTTGAACTATTTTTCTCTAAAGTTTCACCATAGAATTTAAATTTATTTTTATTATATAACTTTTTTTCATTTACTTTTATTTTAACCATTTTAGTTAAATATGGACTTTGAAAAAAATATAATACTAAAAATATTTTTATTACATTTGATATAGGTAATTCATTTAAATTTTGAAAAAAATAATCAAACCATTCATATGAATATGAGTCAATAGTTGTAATTTTATGATTTATAGTTTTATGTACTTTTGCAGAAAAAGAAGAAATAAACTGTTGACAGGTTGAACAATAATAAAAATATAATTTTGAAAGAGATTTAATATTAATCGTAATTTTTAATAATTTGATAATTGTTTTTATTATTTTATTTTCAATTAAATTATTTTCATCAATATTTATTATTTTATTATCAGAAGGACAAGTTTTCCTTCCTCTTTTTATCATATCTAATAAACATTCTTTACATAATGTATGTCCACAATTTAAAATAATTGCATTTTTTCCTACTTTTGAATAATAAATTTCTGAACAAATTGAACATGAAATATAATCACTTTCTAAATATTTGAACATTTATTATAATTTAATATTTTTTATAAATAAAAAAATATTTTTTTATTATTTAGGTTTATTTTAAAAATTTTAAATTAAATTTAATAAATAAAATATTTAATTAGATTCTATTATTTTAATAATCAATAAAAGTAATTATGGATGCTCATCATAATTATAGAAGAGGAAAAAAACAAAGAGACCATGAAAGAGAACAATTTAGATTTAATCAAATGGATATTGATGAAAAATATGGAAATATAAATCAAAATAAAAATCGTAATATTATTTTTTAATTTATTTTTTTAGTTATTATAGTTGATAATTCTTGTAAGCAATATTTAATAGTAAGAGATGAATTTGATGAAGAAAAAAATGATAAATAAGAAAATTATCTCTTAAACAATAATTAAAAAAAAATTTATTTTTTAATATTTTGATATTCTTTATATTTTTTATCATAAAATTCCTTATCTTCATTAGGATTATTTTTAATTAATAATAAAATTTCTTCTCCTTTTTCACTAACAGATTTACTTTTAGAATCTTTTAATTCAAAACCTAATCTTTGTAAATTATTTCTTGCAGTACTACTTTCAATTTTTTTCCTATCTTCAGTTTCCCATATTTTAGCTTCTTCAACTAATTTTTTAATTGTTTCATCAGAAAAAGTATTTTTTTTCATTTCAATTTTAAAAATATTAGGATTTTTTAAAATATCTTCATCTTCACAAGCAGAAACTTCTAAAATACCATTTAAATCAAGTGAAAAAGTTACTTTAATTTTATAACCTTTTGGTTTTTTTGGTAAATCTATAATAGCTTTTCCTAAAAATTCATTTTCAAATGCTAATTTTCTTTCACCTTGATAAACTTCAATTTGAATTTTTTCAGTATTATCTCTTGGAGTATAAAAAACATGAGAATTATTATAAGGAATAGTTTGATTTCTTTTAATTAAAACGAACATTTCATCATTTCCAAGTCTAAATCCTAATGATAATGGAGTTACATCTAATAATACTAATCTATCAATAATTGTATCTTGTATTCTTTCACATATTGCTGCTTGTATTGCTGCTCCTTTAGCAACTGCTTCATCAGGATGAATATTTTTCTTTAAATCTTTTCCATTAAAATATTTTTGTACCATTTCTTGTACTTTTGGTATACGTGATGAACCACCAATTAATACAATATCTTCAATATCATCTTTTTTTATTTTTGCATCTTTTAATGCATTTTCAATACAAATTAAACACTTTTCAAATAATGGTTTACACATATATTCAAATTCAGCTCTTGTTATTTTTTGACTGAAATCTTCTTCATTAACAAGAGAATCAATTTCAATACTTGATTCAACAGAAGAAGATAATTCATGTTTAATTTTAATACATTGTTGTTTTAATCTCCTTAAAGCTTTTTTATTATTAATTAAATCAATATTAGTTTTTTCTTTAAATTTCTCAATACAAAATTCTAATAATTTTTGATCAAAATCTTCACCACCTAAATGAGTATCACCATTAGTAGCTCTAACTTCTAATTTAGTTTCTTCTATAGTAAGTACAGTCACATCAAAAGTTCCTCCTCCTAAATCAAATATTAAAACATTTTTCCCATTTTTAAAATTACAATTTAATCCATATGCTATTGCAGCTGCTGTTGGTTCATTTATTATTCTTTTTACATTTAATCCTGCTAATTTAGCTGCTAATAATGTAGAATCTCTTTGATTTTGATTAAAATATGCTGGACATGTTATTATTACATTATCTATCTCATTTATTGAAAGTTGTGTTTGAATTTGTACTTTTATTTTACTTAAAACCATTGCTGAAATTTCTTCTGGTTTTAAATGCTGAATTTTATTTTTAAATTTAATTTCTATTAATGGAGAATCTGAATTAGGGTCTTTTATTATTTTAAATGGATAATGTTTCATATCATTTTGAACGCATTCATCATTAAATTTTCTTCCTATTAATCTTTTAACATCATAAATTGTGTTTTCTGCATTTTTTGATAATAAATTTTTAGCAGCATCTCCTACTAATTTTTCCTTTTCTGTAAATGATACTATTGATGGTGTTAATCTTGATCCTGTTTCTGTTGTTATCATTTCTAATAAATAACTTTCATCTATTTTTCTCCAAAATGCTGCTCCTGAATTTGTTGTTCCTAAATCTATTCCTATTCCTACTTTTATATCCATTTATTCTTTAAATTTTTTTTTATTATTTTATTTTTTTTCTTTTTTTTAGAAAAACTGTTTTCTTTTTTTAAATTTTTTATTTATATGAAATTATAATATGTTTTTTGGAAAGGTAATTTTTTTTATGTTAAATAAATATGGGAAATATTGTTAATTGTTCACCTCAAGATTGTTATAAAAATTTTGGAAATAAAGAAGGAACTCTTAGAAATTCTGAGTTAATAAATAAAAAATATTTAGATGAAGATGATATTAATGAATTTAAAAAGCAAATAATAATTTCATATAATGCTAATTCAAATATATTTTTTTTGAATGATAATATAACAAAAATTCAAAGTAACTTTAGAGGATTTAAAAAAAGAAAAGAAATAAAATCAAAATTATTTGAACAAAAATTAATGTTAAGTCAAAGATTAGAATCAATTTCAAAAGGTTCAATAAATAATTCAAATAATAATAATAATTTATTAGAAATTGAAAATAATGAAGAAAAAAATTCAAATACATCAAATATAGAAAAAAATAGTAAAACTATAATAAAAGATAATCCCCTTTTAATAATATCACCAAAGACATTTTTTTCAGTAAAATCAAATGAATCAATAGAAAAAAAAATATTACCAGATCAAACAATAGAAAATGAAATATATGGTTATTTCTTAATTAAAAAGAGTAAATCATTAAAATATAAAGGAGAAAAAGATAAATTTACTCATAAAAAAAATGGTTTTGGTATAGTAGAATGGGATGATAAAAGTAAATTAACAGGTAATTTTTTAAATAACAAAATTTCAGGTTTATGTAAATTTTACAATAGAGAAAAAGAAGGAATTTTTATGGGAGAATATAAAGAAAATTTCCCAAATGGTTATGGATATTATAAAACATCAAAATTAAAAATAGAAGGAAATTGGAATAAAAATTATATAAATGGATTAGGAATAGAAATTAAATCTGATCAAACATATTATCAAGGAGAATTTTCAAATAATAAAAAAAATGGTATTGGAATATATAAATGGTCAGATGGAACAATTTATGAAGGAGAATTTTTAAATGATAAAATGAATGGAAATGGTATTATTAATTATATAGATGGTAGAATTTATTCAGGTCAAGTTTTAAATGGTTTTATGAATGGTTTTGGTGTTTTTAAATGGAAGAATGGTGATATTTATATTGGAGAATATGTTAAAGATGTTAAATGTGGTTTTGGAATTTTTATTTGGAAAAAAAATCCATTAATTGCTTATGGTGGTTTTTGGGATAAAGGAAAACAAAATGGAGTTGGAGTTAAAATAAATGGAAATATTTTAAAGTTTGGAATTTGGAAAGATGGTAAAAAAGAAACTTGGTTAAATTCAGGCGAAATTGGAAATTTTTTAACTAAAGAACAAGAAAAATATAAAAAATTACTTGGAAGAAATATTATTACTTTTATGGATAATATACAATATGATTAATTTTTTTTATTGTATATTTGTTTTTTTATAATTATTTAATTTTTGTGAATAGGATAATTTATTTTAATATTTTAAAGCTATTTAAAGTTTACTACTTTATTAATATCAGATTATTAATAAATATTTTATTAATGAAATTTAAATTTTTAACAGAAGAAAAATTAATTTGTTTTAATATAATTTTTTATAATGAATATTATAATATAGATTTATAAATTTTATTATATAATTTATCTATATATAACAAATATATTATTTACTTTTTTTAAAATTTAAAAATATTTTTTCAAATAATTTAATTTAATTTTAATATGAAAAATTATTTAAATAACTTTGATGAAGAATTTAAATATATAGTTTCACTTGAAAAAGGAACAAAATTTGTTCAACTATTAATAAATGCCTTATCACAAAAAAAACATAATAGATATCATTTAATATATGAATCTCAAAATATTAATAATAATATTATTAAAAATATAAAAAAAAATACAGAAAACATAAATATACCAAATGAAATTATTTCTATTTTAAATAAATACAATAAATTACTACAAATAAATATTGAATCATTCAAAACAAAAAGATTAGAAAATAACTTTTTTAAAAAAGGATATGAAAAATATAAAAAAATTAAAAAAGAATCATTTTATAATATAAATATTAATCCAAAATCTTTATTTTATGATTTAGTTCTTCAATATAAGAATAAAAAGAATTTATCAATAACAAATGACTTTTTAAATAAGAATACATTTCAATCATGTCCTTTATTGTTAATTTGTCAAAATGATTTAATTAATTATTTTACCCAAGACATAATTGAAAATGGATTTTCTTCCTTAGGACAATATAAAACAATTTGGTTTTTAAAAAGAATAATTAATGATTTACAATATTTAATTAAAAAATCATCTTTATTGGGTATTCCAAAAAAAAAATCATTTTCAGTTGTAAATAAAACTCATAAATTTTTAAAAGCAAGAAGAGAAAAAGCTTTTAAAATATTAAAGAAATGTCAAAAACAATTTTTTGAAATTAATCAAAGTAAAGAAGTTATTTCAACTTTAAATAAATTAATTAAATTAGAAGAATTTGAACAAAAAGAGAAAGATAAAACTTTTAATAATATATCTCAAAGTTATTTTTCAGATTATTCTCAAATTAAAAATGATGATGTTTCCAGTTTACACAAAAAGAAAAATAATTCTGATATTGATTTATTAAATAATAATGAAAAAACAATGATTTCAAAATTAAAAAGAAATTCAATAAGAAAAAAATTTAAAAATATAACTGATAGTACTTTATTTTCAAGAATAAATAATAATAGTATGAATTCATCAATTAATATTGATGATTCAATTAATGACAATAAAACTTCAACTTATTTTAGCAAAAGTAGTAATAAAAATTTAAATATGAATGTTAAAAAATATAATAGTTATATTAGTTTATATAAAACAAATATTGAAGATGTATATAATAAATTAAAACAAGATAATGAAGTATCAAAAAAAGAAAAAGGAAAACCTAAAATTAATCCTTTATTAAGTTTTTATTTAGGAGAAAAAAAAATTCAAAATTTAAACTTCAAAAAAAATCGGTCGGAAATATTTAAAAAATTAAATTCTTTAAATGATAAAATTACTTATACAAATATAAATAAAATAATTCCTAAATTATATCCACTAAAAATACCAAATCATCTTAAAGAAAAACTAGAAGAAAATAAAAAATTAGATTCTAAAATTAAAAAATTAAGTTTTGATTTTATGAATATTATGGTTAAAAAGAATATAAATTTTCAAAAAGTAAATCAAAATAATGAATCTTAATTAATTTAATAATAATTTTTTTATAAATTATTTTTAAAAGTAAATATATATTTTATTTTTTCAATGGCATTCTATGAAAATTCAATTGATAATTCTCAATCTGTAAAATTCTATTAATTATAGGAACCACTTCTTTATCAAAAATTAAATGAAGAAATAAAAATTTTACAAGATAAATTTATGAATTTAATAAAAGATGAAAAAGAATTAAAATTGAGTTATGAAAAGAAAAGCAATTTATCAAATTTTCAAATAAAAACTATTTTATCAAATTATACAAAAAATAAAAAAGAATTATTAATAGATTTAGAAAATATTAAAATAGAAGAAATAATATACGAAGACTTAAAACAAAAATTACTTTCACTTAAAGAAAAAATAAAAAAAAAATTAGAAGATAAAAAATTAGAAAAAATGATAATTGATTTAGAAGAAAATTTTAATGCAATAGAAAACGATAATAATGAACAAAATAATAGTTCAATTATTAACGAAAATCAACAAAATAAATTAATGACACAATTAAAAATAAAAAACATTCAAAAAAATTCAGAAGCATTAAAAATAAGACGAGAAAATTTAACTGATATTCAAATTATTGCAACTCAAATTAAAGATTTAACAAATGATATGAAAATAAGAGTCAATAATGACGATGAAGCATTTAAAAATATTGAAGATAAAGTAATTGAAGTTAATGAAAATGTTGATAGAGGATTTAAAGATATTAAAGAAATTCAAAAAGGAATGAAAGAAAATAATAAAAAAGTTTGTTGTGTTATTTTTTTAATTATTTTTGTTGTTGTTATTCTTTGTGTTGTTATTTATGCTTTATATTCAGATTTTTTTTATAATTTATTTTAAGTTTATCTAATAGGAATTTTTTTATATATAGTTTTTATATATGATATGTTCTTTTATTTTTTTTTTCATATATTTTTATATTTGCAATTATTTTCAATTATAAAAATGAAATTTTATTGTTGATTAATAAAAAAAAAATAAAAATATATTTAATTAAATATACATTTCAACATTATAAAAAAAAATACAATAAAAAAAATAAACATTCAAAGAAAAAATATCCTTAATTTTAAAAAATTAATAAAACTCCTTTCAAAAAATTATAAATACATCAAATAAAAAAAAATATCAAATAAAAAAAAATGAATCCAAACCAATCAAATAATTCATCTATGCCAAAAGACCAAAACTACAATAGAAAACGTTCATTCCAATATTCATCACATGATAAAATGAGAGATCGTTCTCGTGACAGAGAACGTGAAAGAGAAAGAGAACGTGAAAGAGAAAGAGATGATCATTATCATAATCACTATCGTTATGATCATGATGAACATTATCATAGATCTTATCCTTCATATGATGATAGAGCAAATAGTAGAAAATATGATTGTTATATTTTACTACCTAAAAATTATTATAATTACATTCTTAAAAATTTTGAAAATTTAAGAAATGATTTAAAAAATAATATTAAAGATATTAATAATATTCAATTTGATTATTCAATTTCTTATTTTCAAGATTATATTTTTAGGTTAACTACACATAAAATTCCTTCTAAAGGACAAGCTATTAGAATTATAAGTGAATATTTATTTAAAGAACAAAAATTGATTTTTAAGAATATGTCTTATTTAAAAGTTTCTATTTTAATTCCTGATAATGTGATTGGATTTATTATTGGAATTGAAGGAAAAAATATTAATTCTATTAGAGATGAAACTGGAGCAAGAATTGAAGTTCATCCTCAAAATGATAGTAGAAAATATAGACAAATTGAAATTGCAGGTGATCCTTTAAGTATAAGTAAAGCTGCTGAAAAAATTTATGGTATTACTTATAAATATGTTAATTTTAATAATCAACAAATTCTTAATAGAGATAGAGAAAAAGATAATAAAGATTATAGAGATGGAAATAATAATAATAATAATTATTCTAGAAGAAAAAATAATGATTATGATTATGATCATAGAAGAAGATATTCTTCGAAATCAAGATCAATGTCTGATGATAATAATAATAGAAATAATGATAATAGGAATTATAGAGAAAGTAGTAAAAGAAGAGATGATGATTATAATATGAAAAGAGAAGAAAGATATCATTCTTATAAAAGAAATGATTCTATGAGTAGAAGTGAAAGTAATGACAGAAGGGATAGAGAAAGATCTTATTCTAATGACAATAATAACAACAACAATAGTAATAATAATAATAATACTAATAACAATAATAATAATAATGATATGAAATTAGAATTAAATAAAAAAGAAGATGATGATTTAAATGAAAGTAAAAATAATGATTCAAATAATAATTCCCCGAACAATATAAATAAATCAAATAATAATATAGCAAATAATCAATTAAATAATAATAATAACCCAATTAATAATAATAATAATAATAATGTAATAAATACAAATCAAATAAATGAATTTGAACAAACATTAAAGCAAAATTTGGAAAATGGAATTAAATGTTCAATTAATGTTGTTTTATCAAAAGAATCTGTTGATTTATTAAAAAGTTATAAAGAAAATATATGGATTGCTTTAGAGAATACTTATCATTGTTCAGTTTCTAAAAAAGTTGAAAAGTTAAATGATAAAGAAGTGAGTATTATTACTTTTAATGGTGCTCCTGAACAAAATACTCTTGCTTTATATCACCTTCAAAAATATCTTATTGATTCCTCGAAAAATGAAAAATAAATTATTTTTAGTGATTTTATCATTTTTATGTTACTTATTCTTTAAAATAACTTTTTTTTATCATTTTTTGGATATTATATTTATTTTTATATCTTTTGGATATTTTATTTTTATTTTTGCTGGTTTTTTATTATTTATCTTTTTTTAATTTTTGATTCGGAGTTTTTTTGTTTTAGATTCGAGTTTTTATTATATTTAACATTATATTATGATGATTATATATTTCTTTTTTTAATCATATAATCAATCATATATATTTATTATATTTTTTTAAATATTTTTCTTTGTAGTTTTTTACTCCGTATTTTTTATATTATGTAATTATTATTATTATTTCTCTTATAATATTGTATATTATTGTTTATTTGCTTTATTATATTATAAATTTATTATATTTATCTATTAAAAATAGGAAAAAGTCAAATAGAAATAAAGGGAAAAATATAGGACAAAATTTATGGGATTATATTTTTGTAATTTATGATAAAAAGGAAAAAAAATCAAATTTATTAGTTTTAAATAAAAAAAGAAAAAAAATGATTATTTATTCCCCAAATGAAATACCTAATTCTTTTTTCAAATTTTTATTTTCTTCAACAAGTAACATATTATCATTAATTAATTTACTATTATCAATTTCTAATTTTTTTATTTTTTCTGAAAAATCAAGAGCATTAATATTTCCAGAACTTAAATTATTTCTTCGGTCTACCATTTGTTGTAAACTATTAATTTGTAAATCTTTTAATTCAATTTCAGTATTTAAATTTTTATTTTTCTTTTCTAATATTTTATATTCTTGTTTTAGATTCTCAAAATCTTCATATATAATATCATTATTATCTTTACTTTTATTTTCTAAATCTATATATTTTTTATTTAAAAATTCATAATCTCTTAAAAAAGAATCATATTTTTGATGAATATTATTTAATTCATTTTTAAAAGTAATATTTTGATTTATAATGTTTTGTTTATCTAATTGTGAATTATATATAAATTGTAATAATTGATTAATTAAATTATCTAATTTATTAACAAATTCATGAAAATCTTTATTATTATTTTCTAAAGGATAAATTTGGAAATATCGATTATTTTCAATTTCTATTTTTAAATTTTCATAAATATTTTTTATTCTTTCAATGTTTCTAACAAATTTATCATTAATTTCACTCATATTATTATCAATTTGATATCTATAATTTTGAATAGAAGTTAAATTATTATTTACTTTATCTCTAACATTCATAATTTTTTGTTTTAATTGATCAAATAATATTCTATTATTTGGAGAAGTATTAATTGGTAATTCTGGAATAGAAATTTTTTCATTTTGAAAAATTCCTAAATAATTTTCAATCCAATTAATTATCATTTTAATATTATCATTTGCATCATTTATTATATTTTCTATATCATTTTCTAATTTTTGAACTTTATTTATATTATTTTGATTATTTTTTATATTTATTGCTAAATCTGTTTCTAATTTATTTTTATCTGTTTTCATATCTGAATAATTACTTTTTAAATGTATTAATTCATTATTTGTTAAATTATATTTTTGATTTAATTCATATATTTCATTATTTAAATTTTGAATATCATATTTCATTTTTCTATTATCTTCCATTAAATCAGAATTTATTTTTTGTAAATTTTGAATATCATCTTGATAATTTTTATTAGTAATTTCAGTACTTTGAACTTGATAATTTAATTTAGAATTATCATTAATTAAATTATCATTTTTACTTTTTAATTCAAAATTTTGTTTTTCTAAATTTTGATTTTTTTCATTTATTTTATTTATTTCTTGAGAATAAGCATTCATTACTTCAATTAATTCTTTTATTTTTTGTTCAGATTTATTTTTTTCTTTCATAATTTGATTTAAATCATTTTCTAATTTATTATGTGATTCTTCTCTTGAAGAAAGAGCCAAAGTTATATTATTACAATTACATTTAATTGAATTAAATTCATTTGTTATTTGAGATAATTTTTCTTCTTTTAAACAGAGAGTTTTTTTCACATTTATTAATTCATTTTGATAATCTTTTATGATATTATTAAATTCATATATTGCTTTGTCTTTATTTGATAATTGATTTCTTAATTTTATTTCTAAATTACTTAAAGTTTGAACTTCTGTTTGTAATTTTTCAATTTTATTTTGATATTCTCTTTCATTCATGTTTAATTTTTGTTCTAATAAATCTATTTGTCTTTTATAATTTTGATTTTGAAAATTTGATACTAAATCAAATGAACTAGAATTAACAAAATCAGCATTAGACATTTTTAAAATGTTAATTAAAAAAAATAATAAAAAACCTAAAATAATATAAAAAAGAGAAAAATTAAAAAAATTAAAAAAAAATTTCTTAAAATTTGAATAAATAACATCTTTTTAAAAAAAGAAAAGAAATGACCTTTATTTATTAACCTTATTCATAATTTGATTTTTAATCATATTAAAAAAGATTAAAGGAGTTTTTCCTAAACCAAGCATTTGTAAAATACCATAAATAGCAGCCATAATAATAATAGGAATTAACCAATATCCAGTAAGCATTTTCCAAATATCTTGATAACCAACATAAAATAATAAAATCCAAGCCCAAAGAGGAATTACAGTTTGTTTAATATTATTATGTCTTCTTTTAGCATCTTCATATATTTCATTTGTTCCTTCTTCATATTTATTTTTTAAAATTTGTAAATCATTTTCATTTAATAATGTTTCATATGTTATTTCATTATTATTTAATTCATTAAGTAAATTTTGGTCTAAAATGCTTTTCAATTCTTTTTCATCTTCTATATCTTTATAGTCAAATATTTTTAATGGATTAGGAATTACATTATAAGTTTTAAATAAATCAAAACAAGAATAATTTTTATCATAAAATGTATTAAATAATTTATCTATTTCACTTTCTGTCATTTGATTCCATATTCTTGGTATTCCATCTTTATTCCAAAATTCACTTTTAAAATTATCTATTTGAATATTTGGAATTTCTTTTGATTTTTTTATAAATTCTTTCTTTATTCCATTTATTATATCTTTTTCACATTCTATTATAAATGGTCTAAATTCTTCTTCTTTCATTTTATAATAATCAAAAAAATATTTTTTATAATTATTTGTGATTGTTTGAGTAAATAAGATTATATCATAATTCATTTCAAACCAAAAATCTTTATTTAAAGTTTCTAATCTTGTTAAAATTGAATCTTCCACTAAATTTTTTATTTTTTTTATTAATTCTTCTTTTTTCTTTTGTAAACATGATAATCTTTGATTTTCAATAATTTCATTAAATAATTCTTCATTTTCTTCTCCAGAATCCCAATTTTCAAAATATTTTAATTTATTAATTTCTTCATCTAATTTACTTATAAAATTCTTTTTACATGCTTCACAAATTTCATAAAATTTATCAGATGTTTTAAGTTTTTTTTCTAATTCAATTCTAAAATCTTTTTGAAATTTAGGAATTAATCTTTTTAACTGATTAGCAAAACTAGAATATAATTTATTAGCTAAATCATTTAATAATTCTTTTTTAACATTTTGAAAAACATGAGGTAAATAATCTTTAGCTTCATTTTCATAGAAATTTTTACATTGAGTGACAATAGCATTAACTTTATCTTTAAATTCATCAATATTTTTCATAGAAGATTCTAATTCTAAATCATTGATATTATTTTCAACTTGATTTAAAGCATTATTTTTAATTTCATTACATCTAAATTGAGCTAACATTTCTTTTTGACCTGGAATATTAACATCTTTATTATTTATTATTGTACTCCACATATCCCAAGTATATTTACTAAATCCATCTATTGGAACATTTTTATCATAATTAACATGATCAAATAAATATTTATTATTATTTTCATTTTTTTTTAAATCATTTTTAATTACTTCAATAGCATCATTAAATTTTTCAGGTTCATAAAATTTATGTGGTAAAGTATAAAAATCAAATTTAAAGAATTTTTCAGGAGCAGCATCTTTAAATTTTTCAGGCTTTTTAATTTCACTCCATATTTTTTTAATATCTCCAAAAATACTATTCATTAATTGATCTTTATCATCTTGAAATTCATTAAAATCTCTTAATACAATAACAATTTTTTTTTCACTTTCTTGTTGAAACAATTTTAAATTTTGTTCAAAGACAATTTTTAAAACTCCATAATTAGAAGCAGTATATCTTCCAATATCATTAGTCCACATATTGATTAATAGTACATCAGCCATAGCAAGAGCAAATAAAGAAGAACATTGTTCAAATTTAAATCTCTCATCTCCTCTTTCTTTTGCATCTGTTCCTTCTACATCAAATATTATTGTCGAATATTCTGAATTTAATGCTGCCCATATTCCTTGTGTAGTTTGACCACGTCCTTTTTCATCTGACATCACCTCAAAATCTGTTTTAAATATATGGTTTAGTAATGTTGATTTTCCTGATGATTGACATCCTATTATTGCTATTGTGTTGTATTCTTTCTTTGATTTTATCATAAAGGGATTTGATGTGAAAAATGACTGGAATTTCTCGTTAAAGGTTAGGTCTTCGAAAATTAAGTGGATCATTTTTTTTTTTTTTAAATACAATTTTTTTATTTTCAAAGATTAATTGTTTTTTTTTATTTTAAAATTAATGAAATTATGATTTTTTGTGAATTTAGTTTTTATTTTTTTTTTCTTTTTTTTTTATTTTTTTTTTAATATTTTTAATTAAATGATTTATATTAATTATATTAATTACATATCTGAAAATATTAAAATATAATATTGGGGATTGGGGAT
>JAEEGK010003876.1_pt1 | contig 36919 bp, 32 predicted proteins | sample 8958771 | NCBI WGS metagenome assembly JAEEGK01 (sample SAMN16246547, study PRJNA631951) | gut metagenome | biome: gut microbiome; feature: rumen; material: SC-attached | host: Bos | place: Iran: Karaj | collected 2018-10 | reverse complement strand
GCGCCCATTACCGCTTATGACAGGATCAGTGATAACCAGATCCGCGTGCACTCCAACATTTACGAGCCCGATTACGTGGTAGTCGTGGATGACACGCTGCTCGAGTCCGTTGACGTAACGGCTGGCCTAAAGAAAGAGGGTGCCATTTTGATTAACACCACGAAGTCCAAGGAGGAGATCATTCCTCACTTAAAGGGCTACGAGGGTGAGGTTCATATCATTGACGCGAGAAAGGTCTGTCATGAGACGCTTGGAAAGTATTTCCCAAACACGCCCATGCTGGCTGCGATCGTAAAGGTATCCGGAGTAATTGAGCCTGAGACCTTTATCAATTTGATGAGAGAATCCCTGGAACATAAATTTGCGAAAAAACCGGAAGTGCTGGACGGCAACATGAAAGCGCTTCGTTTGGCGATGGAGGAGGTGCACTAATGGCTTTACCTGCAGAAAAAATAGATGAACACGTAGTTTGGCAGGACGTTACGGAAGGCCTGCAGATCCATGAGCCTGCGACCAGTAAGGGCTTTATGACGGGTCAGTGGCGTACCAACACGCCCGTATGGAGTACGGAGAAGTGCAAACAATGTCTGCTCTGCGTTCCTTATTGTCCCGACAGCTGCATTATCGCAAAGAACAATAAGAGAGAAGAGTTTGATTATGATCACTGCAAGGGCTGCGGCATTTGCGTAAAGGCTTGTCCCTTTGGTGCCATCGAGATGAAGGAGGGACAATAAGATGAGCGTACAAGGAATTCCTCAGAGAATGTCCGGAAATGAGGCGGTTGCGGAAGCCATTCGTCAGATCAATCCCGACGTCATGCCTGCATTTCCCATTACGCCTTCCACGGAGATCCCGCAGTTTGTATCCAGCATGATCTCCAATGGTCAGGTAGATACCGAATTTATTCCCGTAGAGAGTGAGCACAGTTCCATGAGCGCTGCCATCGGTTCCGAAGCGGCAGGCGCAAGAACCCTGACGGCAACCTCTTCTTGCGGTCTTGCCTTCATGTGGGAGGTATTATACGTGGCAGCGTCCAATCGTCTGCCCATTATGCTGGAGCTTGTAAACCGTGCCCTTTCCGGACCCATCAACATCAATGCGGAGCATTCCGACAGCATGGGCGCGAGAGACAGCGGCTGGCTTCAGATCTATGCAGAAAACAATCAGGAAGCTTATGACAATACGCTTCAGGCATACCGAATCGCGGAGCATCCGGACGTAAAGCTTCCCATCATGGTATGTCAGGACGGTTTCATCACCAGCCATGCCGTTGAAAACATCACGCTCCTTCCCGATGCTCCCGTCAAGGAGTTCGTGGGTGAGTATCATCCGGAGCATTATCTCCTCAAGGAAGACGAGACCATGGCCGTTGGTCCTTATGCCGTTTCCCCTTATTGCATGGAGGCAAAGCGTGCGCAGGCGCAGGGCATGATCAATGCAAAGAAGGTCATTTTGGAAGTCGCTGAGGAATTTGAAAAGCTGTCCGGCAGAAAATACGGCGTTTATGAAGGCTATTGCTTAGAGGATGCGGAATATGCGCTGGTAGCCATCGGAAGCGTTTGCGGTACCATCAAGGATGCCATTGACAAGCTTCGCGCGGAAGGTAAGAAAGTAGGTCTCTTAAAGATCCGCGTGTTCCGTCCCTTCCCGGGAGAAGAGTTTGCAAATGCGCTGAAGAATTGTAAGGCAGTTGGAATCCTTGACAGAAGTGAAGGCTACAACAGCGTTGGCGGACCGGTTGGCGCTGAAGTTACGGCGGCAATGTACCGCGCGAAATGTCAGGCGGAGACGGTAAATATCATTTATGGTCTGTCTGGCCGTGACGTGAGGGTTTCCGACGTGGAGCGCGTATATGAGAAGCTCGAGAAGCTTGCGGCGGGAGAGAACGTCTTTGGACCTTATCCCTACCTTGGTCTTCGCAGTGCTGACGAATCAGATTGTGTTTAAGATGGCGCAGTGAATGAGGCGATCGGAGAAAACTACGGCGATTTGATTCAAACGGAGCAAAACATCGCTGAAGCCAATTGAAATTAGGAGAAGAATGATGGAGCAGAGAGCTTTTAATTTTAGAGAGATTCAGGCAAGGGAAGAAAGACTTGCGCCCGGACACAGAATGTGTGCCGGCTGCGGCGGAACCATTGCCGTTAGAAACGTACTGAAGGCCCTACATCCCGGAGACAAGGCCGTGATCGGAAATGCCACGGGATGTCTAGAGGTTTCCTCTTACATGTATCCTTATACCGCGTATGAGGACAGCTATATCCACAATGCATTCGAGAATGCAGGTGCGACGCTTTCCGGCGTGGAGACGGCGTATCACGCATTGAAAAAACGCGGAAAGATTGGTTCTGAGTACAAGTTCATTACCTTTGGCGGTGACGGTGGTACTTATGACATTGGTCTGCAGTCCCTTTCGGGCGCCATGGAGCGCGGCCATGACATGGTTTACGTATGCTATGACAACGGCGCATACATGAACACGGGCATCCAGAGATCCTCTGCAACGCCCATGTATGCCGATACCACGACGACTCCCGTGGGTACGCAGTCGAATGGTAAGCCTCAGTCCAGAAAGGATCTGGCGACCATTATCGCGGCGCACAACATTCCTTACGTTGCGCAGACCACCTTCATCGGCAACATGAAGGATCTCTACGTAAAGGCGGAACGCGCAATCTATACGCCTGGTGCGGCATTCCTGAATATCATGGCTCCCTGCCCGAGAGGATGGCGCTATGACGCTCCTGACATCATTGAGATCTGCAAACTTGGCGTTGAAACCTGCTACTGGCCTTTGTTTGAGGTGGTGGAAGGCGAGTGGAGATTGAATTATCAGCCGAAGCATAAGCTTCCCCTGGAGGATTTCTTGAAGAAGCAGGGAAGATTCAAGCATCTGTTTAAGCCCGGAAATGAATATTTGATCGAGGCATTCCAGGCAGAAGTGGATAAGAGATGGGAAGAATTGCTCAAAAAATGTAATTAATAGCCACAATTATCAGAAAAAATTACCTAAAATGGCAAATTTTTCTGTTGAATTTTTGAGGCGGTTGGGTTATAATATAACTAACCTGAAATGTTCGATAAAGCTTGTTAGTTTTGAACCTACATTTACTTTCATGGGATTCTTATATTGCCAAGCGGCTGTCAAGCCCTCACTCCCAGGCATGCCTGGAACAGAGGATTGGAAGGGAAGGCAAAAACTTGGTTGCGGTTACCCACCTGGCGCGAGCTAGGAGTCAAAAAACAAGACGCGGCATTTCGGGGGCAAAAAAAGCATCCGATGGATGCGGTACAAAAGATAAAAAGCAGCTTTTCGGGAGACCGGAGGCTGCTTTTTGTTTCTGAGAATCGCAGATGATCCGGAGGCTGAAATAAAATGAGAAAGATTCCGAAATGCGTTCGCGTGAGGATCTGGGGCTTTGCATGCTCTGGATTGCTGCTGGTGCTGATCAGTGCGTGCTGGCTAAAGGCATTTTCGACGGAAGACGTAAATAAGGATGAAGAGCCTGAAATGGCGGATCGGTCAGTGGCGGAAATGATTCCGCAAGAGGATGCCGCACAAGCTGTGCCGTTAGCGGAATTGGGAAAACAAAACATACGCGTATTGATCAAAACTTCGCATTATAAGAACCTATTGCATAAAGAATTATTGATCGGCTCGGATCAGAAATGGTATTTGGAGTATGGTGAGAATCCGGGTCAAAGGGAATGGCATGAAGCAGGAGAAACGGTTTGGATCACGGAGGAAAGCGCGTGCTTTTCGCCCGAAAACAGTTACGTTCAAATCGGAACCGCGGAAACAAACGGTAGGATTTTTCTGAAAAACGTGGAGCGGGATCAGGGGAATCCTTCCTATCGCGGAACCTTGGAGATCAGAAGGGTGTCTGACGGGATGGCAGTCATCAATTCCCTGGGACTTGAAGAATATCTTCTCGGCGTCATCCCAAGCGAAATGCCTGCAAGCTATCCCGTGGAAGCCTTAAAGGCACAGGCAATCTGTGCGAGAACCTATGCGGTTAGCCATCTGATTTCTCCGGGTTATCCGGAATTAAACGCGCATTTAGATGATTCAACGGCGTATCAGGCTTATGGCAACCAGCCGGAGCAAGAAAATGCGTCAACGGCCATAGAAGAGACGGAAGGATTGATTTTGCTGACGGGGGAAGGTGATTTGATGGATACGTTTTATTATTCTACGTCCTGCGGAAAGGGGACGGACGTATCCGTATGGGATGACGCGGGAGGGAAGAAGACGGATCCTTTTTCGGAAGCCGTTGATGAGCCTAGTTTTCTGATGGAGGAATGCCGGGAGGACTTGGAATTTGAATTACCGTGGTATCGCTGGACCTATGAAGTGCAAGAACTGGATCTTGGGACATTTGAAGGCAGATTACAAGCGCTTATTGGATCGAACGAACCGTTAAAGCTAAATACCCTTCATGATCTGGTGGTTACGAAACGCGCGAAAGGCGGCGCCGCAAAGGAATTGGCAATCATTTCAGATGAAGGCATTTACTGGATCCGGGGGGAGAGAAGGATCAGGGAACTGCTTTGCGACGGAAAAGCAATGGCAAAAAGAAAGGACGGAAGTGAAATATTCTGTGCCACGCTGCTCCCAAGCGCATTTTTCTTGATGGAAATTGGAAAAAAGGAAGGAAACGTGGTAGGATACGTATTGACGGGCGGCGGATACGGCCATGGCGTTGGCATGAGCCAAAACGGCGCAATGGAAATGGCGCTTCAGGGAAGCACGGCCGGAGATATCTTGAAATACTACTATGAAGATGGCATCTTATCCAAGATGGATTGACTGGAGGACGCAGGATGAAAGGGATTCGGAGTTTTGGTAAAGAGATTGGGAATCAGAACCTTAACGCATTTGCGGCGAGTACGGCTTTTTTCTTTTTCCTTTCGCTTGTCCCAATGCTCATTATGCTCTGCACGATCCTTCCGTACACGCCGCTGACGGAGGAGAATCTGTTATACGCAGTCAATGGGATCATACCGGAAAAGATGGTTCCCCTGGCCGAGGGCGTAATACAAGACGTCTATGAAAAATCGGAGGGTTTGCTGCCCATTGCGGTTCTCTTGACTTTATGGTCTGCCGGAAAGGGCATGCTGGCGCTGACAAGGGGGCTGAATGCGGTCGGCGACGTAAAGGAGACGAGGAATTATCTTGTGATAAGGCTTGGAGCATGCTTTTATACGGCGCTAATGTTAATTATGGTGGTGCTTTGCCTCTTTGTGATGGTATTTGGCAATCGTTTTGTGGACATGCTGTTATATAAACTCCCAAGCCTTCAACCGCTTGTGGCGATGCTCATGAAACTTCGTTTTATGGCAATCTGGGTCCTCTTAACCTTTTTGTTTGCTGCAATCTATTCGTACGTACCAAACGGAACGCTGAAATTCCGGGCGCAGATTCCGGGGGCAGCGTTTACCGCCGTTGGATGGAGCGTGTTCTCGTGGGGCTTTTCCCTGTACGTTGACTGGACGGATTACAGCGTCTACGGAAGCCTTGCGCTGATCATTTTGATCATGCTGTGGTTGTATTTTTGCATGTACATCATCCTGATTGGGGCATATATTAACAGATTTTTAAAGGCGCGGGAAACGCAAGGGAGAGACGAAAAAGCCCCAAAAATGGGAAAAAACACACGATAAGCGTTTGTAACGTGGATAAGTTTGTGGATTAACACGTGGAAACGGCGTAGATTACTTCTTGACTTTTCATGCGTTATTTTGTAAAATGATACTGAATTATTTGAATGGAGAAGTATGGCATTCGCTTGAAACTAGGTTTGTTCGCTTATGACGTGACGATAATTAGGCGATGATCAGCGAGGATTATGGAACGAAATAAGAATCAAAACAGAAGAAATCCATGGGGAATCATTGCCGTGGTATTGGCGTTAGGCGCTTGCGTCTGCATAGGTTTTCTGATCAAGACGGCGATAGACAGCAAGAGAAGAGCCGATGAAATGTCCGATCTTGTGAAAGTCATAACGGGTACGGAGATCGACGTGACTTCATCTGACACCCCGCAAAGCTCTGAAAGTACTTCGACGAGCGATGGCGTGGAACCGACGGCGACGCCGGAACCGGTAGATCCCTTTGAGGAAAGCCTCCGGCTTGCTGAAGAGGCAGGAGCACCCATTCCTGATCTTGAAGTCGACCTGGAAAATTTGCAGAAAACCGTAAATGCTGACATCTATGCATGGATCTACGTGCCTGGAACGAAAGTGAATTATCCCATTTTACAGCATCCGACGGATGATTCTTATTATTTGAACTATAATCTTGACGGAAGCAAGGGTTATCCAGGCTGCATCTATTCAGAAAAGACTTACAATAACAAAGAGTTTACGGATCACAACACGGTTCTCTATGGCCACAACATGAAAAACGGAACAATGTTTGGCAGCCTTCACAGGTATGAGGATGAAGAATTCTTTGACGAGAACCGATATATATACGTATATACGCAGGAAAAATTGTTGGTTTACAAGATTTTCGCCGCATACGTCCACAGCAATGAACATTTGCTGTACAATCATAATTTTGATCTTCCGGAAATGGCGGCGCTCTATTTTGAGACAGTAAGAACGGAGCGTAACATGAACCGGATTTATGATGACAGTATGGAACTGAACGGCGAAGAGTATTTTATAACGTTATCCACTTGTATCAATAATAAACCTGAGAATCGCTTTTTGGTGCAGGGAGTATTGATCAATGAAGAGTAGTTTTAAGATTCGCCGCAGCGTCCTAAAGTTCTTAATGTGGCTCATTATCATATGCGTCATTGGCTTTATGGTTTTTTTGGGACTTAGGATATCCGGTAAAAACAGGTTGTATCGCAAAAGCGAAAACAAGAGACCGGACATGAACGTGGCAATGGCCGATTGGGCCTTGGAAGAAAGTAATAACCCTGAAACGCCGTCGGAGTCGGTTCCCTTGATCCAGATTGACGAAGACAATGACAACTGGGAAGAGGGAGACATCCGCTATAAGGGCGTTCACTATCGATATAATGACGAAATGCTTACGTTCCTGTTCCTTGGCATTGACAAAAATGGAACGGTGAAGGAAGCAAAGAATTCCGTGGACGGCGGACAATCAGACGCGATTTTCTTGTTGGCCCTGAATCCTAAGACCATGGAAGCGTCAGTCATAGGCGTCAATCGCGACACCATCACGGACATTGACATGTATTCACAAAACGGTACTTTCCTTGGAACCGTACAGGCGCAGCTCACGTTGCAGCATGGATACGGTGACGGAAAAGAGCTAAGTTGTGAAAGAAGTGTTGCAGCCGTATCAAAATTGTTTTATAATTTACCCATTCATGGGTATTGTGCCATTAACTACGGAGCCATTCCTAAGATCAATGATGCGGTAGGCGGCGTTGAATTAGTCGCATTAGAGGATATCGGCAATGCCAATAAATTGGTTTTCAAGGAAGGCCAAAAGGTTCATCTGAAAGGCGATCAGGCCGTTGTGTATCTTAGGTCTCGTGACTGTACCAGCTTTGGCAGTGCAGGACGAAGGACGGAGAGGCAAAAACAGTATTTGCTTGCATATGCCGACACGGCGAAGAAAGCCGTGAAAAAAGACGTATCTTTGCTAGTTACGTTATACAACACCATCAAACAATACATGGTGACGGACGTGACAATAGATGAGATAAGCTATTTCTCGACGCAGGTTGATGATTATAAATTTGACAAAGAGAACATGTTTTCCGTTCCCGGTGAGACCGAGATGGGAGAGAAGTTTGAAGAGTTCCACGTCGATGAAAAAGGCATGTATGAATTGATCCTGAAAGTATTCTATGAAGTGATCGAAGACTAAAGGGATCCCAATTATTCCGGTATTAGGCCGCAAGGCTTGATATAACCACATGATTCTTAAAGAAAGGAGGACCAATCCAATGAAAAAGTTTATGAGAACGATTGCTCTTACCGTTGCAGCCGTATTAGTATTTGGCATGACGGTAATGGCAGCCGGCAGTACCACGACGACCACCACCGATGCTAACCAGCAGCTTGCTACGCAGATTGCTCAGGATAACATCGACATGAACTACACCGCTACCGGTGCTAAGTTTGATGGCCTTAAGCCTGACTGGCTTGCTCGTGCAAGAAAGTATGCTGCTGATCATGGTCTTGGCGAGATCTATACGGTTTCCAACATCACCCATGACGGCCCTGCTACCGTTTCCTTCAGAAGCAAATATGCTTCTGCCAATGGTGAGTATTATATGCTTCACTACATCGGCAAGGACTGGCAGAACGATGCTGCATACGATCCTGAAGCTTGGGTAGTAATTCCTGTTACCAACAATAACGGAACTCTTACCTTCAGCTCCGATACCTTCTCACCTTTCGCTTTAGGTAAGGGCGCAGCTAAGGCTGTTGTTGCTCCTAAGACCGGTGAGGTTATCGCTATTTCTGCAATCCTTGCTATGCTGATGATGGCAGGTGCAGTTGTTTGCGCAAAGAAGGCTCGCCTTCAGAAATAATAAAGGATGTTTATCATTCTTTGTGATTAATCATGCATGATTAGTTAAATAATTTTTATAGTATTACCAAGAACTTCTTTTTGACATGTGGTTTTCTTGTGGAGTCAGGACGGGCAACCGTTTTGGCTCCACGGGATAAAAAGACTTGACAATTTCGCGGTTATTCATTAGAATACCATCATATATAGGCGATGAAGGTGCAAACAGACCGTTAAGGTCGCCGTAGGAACTCATTTTCCTAAACGGATCAGAGAGGGGATGCCACCGGCTGAAAGCTTCCCAGGTAAAGATGAGATTTCGAATTTCCCACCGGAGCTGCTTCGATGAAGGTCATAAGACGGATAGTTGAAGCCGGAAGCGTCCGTTATCCGCAACAGAGCGTCTGATCCATGGATTTTTCCGAAGCGATCAGGAAGCAGGGTGGTACCGCGTAGAAATAGTTACGTCCCTTACACAGAATGACTGTGCAGGGGATTTTTTATTTGGGAAAAAAGCGTCCGCATGGCTGCGCAATGGCAGAACGGGCGGTTGTAAGGATAAAAGGAGGAAAGAAGCATGAGCGAGAGATTTGACGAGATCAAACAGGAGATTTTGGATGGCATTGGCGGACTTGCTAGTTCTAAGGCCGTATATGAATTCAAAAAGCAGTTTTTGGATTCTAAAGCCGGCAAGATCGGTCTTCTGATGAAGGAGATGAAAAACATTGCGCCAGAGGAGCGAGCAAGCTTTGGAAAGGGCGTAAACGATCTGAAGGAATGGGCACAGCAACGCTTTACGGATCTGGATGAAATGATCAAGGCGAAGGAACTCGAGCATCGTTATGAGCAGGAAAGGATTGACGTGACGGAGCCCGGTGTGGAGATGAAATCTGGCAACCTGCATCCCATTACCCAGATGAGAAACGAGATCATCGACGTATTCTCTGGCATGGGTTTCGAAGTGTTTGAGAATAAAGAGATCGAGAATGATTATTATAATTTCACCGCGTTGAATACGCCCAAGGATCATCCCGCAAGAGACATGCAGGATACGTTTTATCTCTCTCCGGAATTCCTGCTGGCTACGCAAACTTCAGCGGCGCAGATCCATACCATGGAAGCAAAGAAGCCTCCGATCAAGATCCTTTGCCCCGGTAAGGTATTCCGTTCAGATGACGATGCAACGCATTCACCCATGTTCCATCAGATGGAAGGCTTGGTCGTTGACAAGAAGATCACGCTTTGCGACTTAAAGGGCATGCTGGACGTGTTTGTGCAGAAGATTTACGGCGAAGGTACGACGACGAGACTGCGTCCTTCTTATTTCCCGTTCACGGAGCCTTCCGTTGAGGTAGACGTCAGCTGCTTCGAATGCGGCGGAAAGGGCTGCAAGCTCTGTAAGGGTACGGGCTGGATTGAGATCCTCGGCGCCGGCATTGTAAACCGCAAGGTATTACAGAACTGCGGAATCGATCCCGATGAGTACAGCGGCCTGGCATTTGGCATTGGCCTGGAGCGTGCCACCATGCTGAAATACGGCATCAACAACATCAAGCTGTTGTTCGAGTCTGACATTAAGGTGCTCGAGCAGATCGATAATAATTAGGATGCGGAAGATAGGAGGATAAAGACATGTTAGTGCCGCTTAGTTGGTTAAAAGAATACGTGGACGTGAACGTTAGCGCCGAGGAGCTGGAAAAGAAGCTTTTCTCCTGCGGCTTTGAAGTAGAAGAATTAAAGGAGGTTGGCAAGGACGTAAGCAACGTGGTTGTTGGATACGTGGAAGAGTGCGAGCCCATTCCCGAGACGCATTTGCACGTTTGCAAGGTTAATGCAGGCAGTCACGGAACCTTTCAGGTATGTTGCGGCGCGGATAACGTACAGGCAGGCGGAAAGTATCCCGTAGCGCTTGTAGGTGCATCCGTATATGCTACCGCAAAAGATCATAAGACCGTGGAAGGCGTGATGACGATCAAGAAGGGAAAGCTTCGCGGATATGATTCCGAGGGCATGCTTTGTTCCGGCGTGGAGCTTGGCGTATCCGAGGACATGTTCCCGGGAGCTGGATATAATGGACTTCTGGTACTTCCTGAGGATGCGGAAGTTGGCGCAGACGTAAAGCCGATCCTTGGATTGGATGACTACGTGTTTGACGTATCCATCACCGCAAACAGACCGGATTGTCAGAGCATTCTGGGCCTTGCCAGGGAGGTTGCTGCCGTATTGGATCTGCCCTTAAAGGAGCCCTCTTATGAATATCATGAGACTGACGTAAAGAAGGACGGATTTACCGTAAGCGTTACCGCTCCGGAGCTCTGCCCTAGATATATCGGACATTACGTATATGACGTTCAGATCGGAGAGTCTCCTCTTTGGATGAAGAGAAGACTTGCCTTGGTTGGCCAGGCCTCCATTTCCAACATTGTAGACATTACAAATTACGTAATGCTGGAACAGGGACAGCCCATGCATGCGTTCGACAGCGAATATATTGAGGGCAATGCCATTTGCGTGCGCAGGGCCGGAGAAGGCGAGAAGATTACGACGCTTGACGAGCAGGAATATACTTTGAATCCCAACAATCTGGTCATTTGTGACGGCGTAAAGCCCGTGGCACTAGCCGGCGTGATGGGCGGCCTGAATTCCGAGATCCGCGATACGACAAAGGCCGTATTGTTCGAATCCGCAAAGTTCGCAAGGGACAACATCCGAAAGACGGCCAGGGCGCTTGGAAAGCGTACGGACGCGAGTGCGAAATACGAAAAGGGCGTTGACGAGTATTCCACCGTTCATGCCATGAAGAGAGCGCTTCATTTGATCGAGGAGCTCGGCTGCGGTAAGGTATCCTCCACCCACGTGGACGTTAACACCGGCAATTCCATCGATCCATGGGAGATGAAGGTTAGCCTTAAGAAGGTGAACGACGTGCTCGGCATTGAAGTGCCTGCCCGGGACGTGCTTCACATTTTGAATAATTTGAATTTTGCACCGGAAGTAAACGGTGACGAGCTTACGATCCACGTTCCCGCGTACCGTGAGGACATGGATTCTTATCCCGACGTTGCGGAGGAAGTGATCCGCATGTATGGCTACGAGCACGTAAAGCCCACCTTCATGCCGGATGCATTGGTGACCACGGGAGGAATGAGTGCAAAGCAGAGAAGAGAGTTGAAGCTCAAGAAGGATCTTTGCACGACGGGTGCGTATGAGTGCATCCATTATTCCTTCTTCTCGCCTTCGGATCTTGACCTTTTAAGACTTCCCAAGAGTGCTCCGGAGCGCCGCGCGATCAGAATCTTAAATCCGATCAACGAAGAGCTTTCCCTGATGAGAACGACGCTGGCAGCCTCCATGCTGAATGCCATCAGCCGCAACCAAAAGAAGGGAAATCTTTCCGGAAGACTGTATGAGATCGGTAAGAAATTCATCGCGAAGGAGCTTCCGCTGACGGATTATCCTGATGAGCGGGAAACCCTTTGCATCGGCATTTTCGGTGAGACGGAGAGCTTCTTCACCTTAAAGGGCATGGCACAGAAGGTTGCAGAGAGTCTGTACGTGAAATTTGATTACGTTCCCGGTAAGGTAAGCTTCCTGCATCCATATCAGACGGCCACGATTCTCTGTAACGGAACCGAGATTGGTTACCTTGGAAAGGTGGCCTATCCCGTTGCTGAGAAGTTGGATTTAAGAACGGATGCATATCTTTTAGAGATCGATCTGAAGACGCTTGGCGCGTTGCCTGCAGGAAAGGCAAGCTTTGAGCCTCTTCCGAAGTTCCCCGGCGAGAGCCGTGACCTTGCCCTTGTCATGAACAAGGAGATCACCTGCGGTCAGGTGGAGGATTGCATCCAGAAGAGCTGCCAGTACGTAAAGGGCATCAAGCTGTTCGACAAGTATGAAGGCGCACCGATCCCTCCGACGAAGAAGAGCATGGCCTTCACCATCGACTTCGTTCCCGGACAGGAGCCCTTCGAGGCGGATTCCGTTGATCATTTCGTAAAGAAAATCCTTAAGAACTTAAAGAATCAGTTAGACATTGACCTTAGAAGCTAATAAAGTATCCAAATTGCCTCTCCGGAGATCCCTCCGGGGAGGCATTTTCTTAAGGGAATATTCATTTGCTTATTTCAATGAAATATTGTATAATAACCATGTTTATGCACGGAGCTAAATTGACAAGGACGTGACGGGATGAAGAAGACGAATGCCTCGGTTTGTGGCCTCACGATCGATAAGCTTCTTCCTTTGATCCATTTTTTGGCATCATTTCTTTATGAGCGAAGCATACTGCTGTTTCGGCCGGAAAAGAACACGGTTGCCGCATATGCAAAGAGCCTGCGGTACAGTGATCTGTTTGAGAGGATCATGGGATATGCCTTATCCAAACTATTTGCCGCAATTATCATTTTTTTGATTTGGAAATTGATATTTTACGTCATTGACAATTGGAAGCAGAGCAGGATGATTCGGGCTTTTACCTGGTTCTTTTTCCTGGGGCTGCTTTGTTTGATTCTTTATTGTCCCGATGGGTTTATCCGAAGCGCGGACAACTACGTGACGTATTCCTACGCCATTCGTTTTTTCCCGGAATATTGGCACAATGCTTATTCCAGCATTATGTTTTGCGCATGCCTTATGACGGCTCCGCATCCGTTTGCAATCTCCGTCATCCAGTGGCTGGCATTTGTTTTTGACCTGGCTTACTTGTGGCATCGCTTAGACGAGTGCCCGAAAGTGGTATCGAAGGCAAAGTGGTTTTCCTTTTTGATCTTTGCGCTTCCGGGAACCATTGTGATGATCACGGATCCCTATCGCACGGAGATCTATGCGCTTTTGTGCATTTACTATGTGACGGTGATATTGTTTGACGTGGCGGAGGGAAAGCAGTTTTCAGCGCGCAGGCTGGTTTTTTGGGCGTTTTTAAGTGCGCTGGTGGCCGTTTGGAGATCGGAAGGGATCATTTTGGGTGGCCTTGGCTTTATTGCCATTTTGCTGTTTGCCAACCGTTGCAAACTAAAGCAAGTTTTCCTTTTGGCAATCGTTTTCGTGATCGCCTTTGAAGTGACGTCGTTCCCGCAGAAGGTTGGCATGGAAAAGTATTACGGCAGTGATTATTCCATCATCAATTCGTTTCCGTTCCTACACAACGTGCTAAACCGTGAGGATTCCAATTTCAGCTACGACGGGGCGAAAGAGGATCTGGCAGCCATTGAGGCGGTGGTACCGATCGAGGTCATCCAGGCATACGGAATGGATGGATACAGAAGATATAATTACTTAAACGGCAATAAAGACATTAATCAGTCCGTGGCGCCCATGGAACTGGGAAAAGCTTACGTAAAGGCTTATTACCGGATCGTTCTTCACAATCCCGTTACTTACGTCCGGACGCAGCTTGGCATGTTAAAGGTGGTTTTGCGGCTTCGAACGGAGGAATACGTGGAGGGTTCCCGTGCGGTCCTGTCGCGTGATTATCCCAGTTGGGAGTTTCAGGCATGGGCGGACGGAAAGGAAGATTTCTTTTCGTATCCCGGTGTTCAGAGCTGGTCGGATTGGTCCGCGAGAAAGGCGTTTGCCGATGGAATGACGAATCTGGTAAAGACGCTGGAACAGTTCTTTATCAAGATCTACCTGGTTACTTTCTTGGTATTCCTGATCCCGTTTTTGGACGGCGTGATCTTCCTTAGGGAGGTGATCGCATTCCTGAGAATGCCGCGGAAGGAAAAGAATCTGCAGAGCTTATTCTTTGCGTTTATGACTATGATGCTGCTGGGACAGTTTGCCGCGATCGCGCTTGTCATGCCGGCAGGTATCTTATATTATTTTAGTGCAGTTTATTTTTGTTCTTTTGCATTACAATGCTTATATTTTGGAAAATGGCTTTGTGACCGAAAGACGGCGAAAGACCATTTGGGAGGAAGAAAATGAAATTAGCGCTCTGTTTGTTAACCTGGAATGAGATCGAAGGATGTAAGCACGACGTGCCTTTGATCGACCGCAGTCAGTTTGATGAGATTTATTGCATTGACGGCGGAAGCACGGATGGCACGGTGGAATACTTGGAAGAGCAGGGGATCACCGTTTATCCCCAGAGCGCAAAGGGATTAAATCAGGCATGTAAGGACGGAGCAGCACATTGTCATTGTGACGCGTTTGTTTTCTTTCATCCGAAGGGAAGCATTCCGGTGGAGGATACCTATCGCTTCCGGAAGTTTTATGAGGAAGGTTATGAATTCGTCGTTGGCAGCCGCATGATGAAGGGCGCCAGAAACGAAGAGGACGGCAAGCTGATCAAGCCCAGAAAGTGGTTTGTTTTATGCCTTGGCCTTGCGGCAAAGATCTTGTTTAAGAGAGAAGGAAATACGGTTTGGGACACGCTTCACGGATTCCGCGGCATGACGGTGGACGCCTTCAACCGCTGTGAGATCACGGACATGTCTCCCTCCATTGACATTGAAATGGTATGCCGCAGCTATAAGCTTCACCTTAAGCGCATTGAATTCCCGACGACGGAGAGCGCAAGAATTTCCGGAGAAAGCCATTTCAAGGCATTTGCGACTGGGAAAAAGCTGCTCAAATATTTATGGTTTGAGATAAGAAGAGGACTCAAGTGATCATTTGAGAAAGGACTTTGAAAGAAGACATGAAGGACGGACTTGAAAAGAAGCACAAACTGTCTTTGGAAATACTTCTTCCGTGCATCCATTTCTTGAGTTCCTTTTTCTATGAGTGGACGATTCTGCAGTGGAAGCCAGAGAAGATCACGGTGACGGCAAGGGCAAAGGACCTGACCTACAGTGATACTTTTGAACGCGTTATGGAATATGGGCTTGCAAAGCTTTTTGCAGCCCTGATCATTTTTTTGCTTTGGAAAATGGTCTTTTATTTCATTCATAATTTCCGGAAAGATAAGGAACTGATCTTTTTTGCACTGTTGTTTCTGTTTGGGACGGCATGCTTTGCCGTTACCTGGCCGAATCTTTTTTACTATGACGTAGACAATTACATAACCTATACTTACGCGATCCGGTTATATCCCGAGTATTGGCACAATGCCTACACCAGCATACTGTATACGGCGTCGTTTATGACGGTCCCGCATCCGTTTGCGATTTGTTTTCTGCAGTGGACGTTGTTTTTCTTTAACATGGTTTATGCGTACAAACGCCTGAAAAACAGTCCTTGCATGCGCCGCTTTACCTGGCCGTTTTTGATCTTGGTTTTCATCGTGCCGAGAGTGCTCCTTTTGATCAATGATCCGTACAGGACGGAACTGTATTCCCTTGTCTGCATCTATTACGTGTTTTCTATTCTCATGGACGCTTTGGAGGGAAAGACGTATTCCAACGCAAAGCTCGTCTGCCTGGCATTCCTCAGCGCGCTGTTGGCAGTGTGGAGAACGGAAGGAATTATCCTTGGAACGCTCGGATTTCTTGTGATCCTGTTCTTTGTTAACCGCTGCAGCTTAAAGAAGCATTTGATCTTTTTGGTATTGTATGCCGTGGCATTTTTGATCGTTTCCTTCCCCCAGAAGGTGGGCGACTTGAAATACTACGGAAGCGATTATGCCATTATCAATTCCTTCCCGTCTCTTCACAATATCCTGAATCGTGCGGATTCCAATCTGAGCTATCCGGGAGCCGAGGAGGATCTGGCAGCCATTGCGGCAGTCGTTCCCATCGAGGCCATTCAGGTATATGACATGGATGGCTATCGCAGATATAATGTCATGAACGGAAACGTGGACATCAATCAGTCCATCACCTCCCATGAGACGGGAAAGCGTTACGTAAAGGCTTTTTACAGGATTGTGCTCCATAATCCCGTCACGTATCTCCGGACGCAATGGAATATGCTCATGGTTGTCTATAAGCTTTCAGATTACTATTATTCTGAAAAGCCTAGCGTTGAACTCTCCATGGAATACGAGCCATGGACGTTCCCGGCATGGGAATCAGGCATCCTGGATCTGTATGGGAATCCGGCCGCCAAGCCTTGGATCGAATATGGAAAGCGAATTGCGTTGGCCGGTCTTGTGGAAAAGGTTTGGTGGACGACGGAAGGAATCATGATCCGCATCAAGGCTTATGGAATCATACTGATCATCATTCCTCTTGTGGAGTGCTTTATTGTTTTGCGCGAACTGATCCGGTTTTTTAAGGCGAAGGACAAAAAGAAAGCCTTGCGTGAACTGGGACCGGCATGCATGGCGATCGTGCTGCTTGGACAGTATGCGGCCATCGTGCTTGTGATGCCGGCGGGACAGTTGGTATATTTTCATGCGTTGTATTTTTGCTCTATATTCTTAGAAATCGTATATTTTGGATGGCGGAGGAACTATGAAAAAATATGATTATTTAATTCTCGGAGCTGGTCCGGCAGGCTTGTCGATTGCCAATCTGATCAAGAGAAACTGGCCGGAGAAAACGTTTCTGGTTTTGGAAAAGGAAGAGGAGGCTGGCGGACTCTGCCGCTCAAAGGACGTAGACGGAAGCCCGCTGGACATTGGCGGCGGACATTTCCTGGACGTAAGAAGACCGAAAGTAAATGAGTTTTTGTTCTCCTTCATGCCGAAGGAAGAATGGAACGAATATGAGAGGGATTCCCGCATAGACATGGAAACCTATGAGATCGGACATCCCTTTGAGGCAAACATTTGGCAAATGCCGCAGGAGGAACAGGTGAAATACCTGAAATCCATTGCGGTGGCGGGATGTAATCTCGGACAGCCAAAGCCGGAGAAGTTTGTGGACTGGATCACTTGGAAGCTGGGAGAAAAGATCGCGGGAGCATACATGCTTCCCTATAACGGAAAAATGTTCGGGGGAGAACTGGACAGTCTTGGAACCTACTGGCTCGACAAGCTGCCCAACGTATCCTTTGAAGAGACTTTGTTATCCTGTCTGAATCGTAAGCCTTACGGAACGCAGCCGGGGCATGCCAGATTCTACTATCCGAAAAAATACGGTTACGGCGAGTTGTGGCTCCGCATGGCAAAAGCACTTGGGGAAAGCATCCGTTACCAAGTTTCAGTGTCAAAACTGGACTTTGCCCAAAAGGTTGTGACCTGTTCAGACGGAAATTCCTACGGCGCGGACGTGATCGTCACGACGATCCCATGGAGCAGCATTTCGGCGTATGAGGGATGCGGACCGGAGGTTGCAGGTTGGGTGAAATCGCTGAAGCACACGGGCACGGAGATCCGCTACGTGGAAGAAAACTTGGATACAAAGGCACATTGGATTTATGTGCCGGATGAGAAGAAGGCGCATCACAGGATCCTGGTGCGAAGCAATTTCTGTGACGGAAGCAAGGGATATTGGCTTGAGACCAATCTCAACCGTCTGGACAGGATTGATGAAAGCTATCCTGCAATTACGAGGGGCGGCGAGCAGGCGGCCTATGAAAATGAGTATACCTATCCCCTGAATACCATAGACAAGCCCGTGGTGATGAAGCAGCTCCTTGCATATGCAAAGGAACGCGGCGTGATTGGACTTGGCCGTTGGGGTGAGCATGAGCATTACAATTCTGACCGTACCGTGGAAAGGGCGATGGAGTTGTTTGAAGAATTAAATCAGTAAAAGAATCAAAAGGAATTTAGGAGGCGTAAAGTGTCTAAGAATCGTGCATGGGAAACCTATGAAGAAAAGGACTTAAAGAAACTCGAGAAGCTTTGTAAGGAATACAGGGAGTGCCTCGATAACGGAAAGACGGAGCGTGAATGCGTCGACGTGATCGTGAATAAGGTTGAGGCAGAGGGCTATCGTGAATTGGATGCCGTGATTAAAAAGGGAGAAAAGCTGAAGGCTGGCGATAAGGTATATGCCGTTTGGATGAACAAGACCGTCGTTACGTTCCAGCTTGGAAAGAATCCTTTGGCGGAGGGAATGAACATTCTCGGAGCGCATATTGACAGCCCGAGACTTGACGTGAAGCAGGTACCGCTGTATGAGGACGAGGATCATTCCTTTGCTTATTTTGACACGCATTATTATGGCGGCGTAAAGAAGTATCAGTGGGTGACGCTTCCTTTGGCAATCCACGGCGTCGTGGTGAAGAAGGACGGAACCACCATCGAATTAAATCTTGGAGAGGAAGAGGATGATCCCGTATTCTTCGTTTCAGACCTGCTGATCCACTTGTCTGCGGAGCAATTAGAGAAGAAGGTGGCTAAGGTGATCGAAGGAGAAGCGCTGGATCTGATCATCGGTTCCAAGCCCCTGACCATAAAGAATGATGCGGAGAGTAAGGAAAAAGATCCCATCAAGGCCGGAGTGCTCTCCATTCTGAAAGAGAATTATGATTTTGAAGAAGAGGATCTTTTATCTGCAGAGCTTGAGATTGTTCCTGCCGGAAAGGCAAGGGAGGCTGGTTTCGATCGCAGCATGATCCTTGGTTATGGTCAGGATGACAGGGTTTGTGCATTCACGTCCCTGCGCGCGGCCTTGGACGTAAAGAATCTTGACAGAACGCTTTGCTGCATCCTTGTGGACAAAGAGGAGATTGGCTCCGTCGGCGCAACGGGAATGCAGTCCGCATTCTTTGAGAATACCGTTGCGGAAGTGATGAACCTGACGGGCGAATACAGCGAATTAAACGTTAGAAGATGTCTTGCAAAGAGCTGCATGCTTTCCTCTGACGTAAGTGCCGCGTATGATCCTTCTTATGCTTCCGCATTTGAAAAGAAAAACGCAGCCTGGCTTGGCGGCGGCATGTGCTTTAATAAGTTTACCGGCGCTCGCGGAAAGTCTGGATCCAATGACGCAAATGCAGAGTATATCGCGCATCTTCGCAAGGTTTTGGACGACAAAAAGGTTGTTTGGCAGACGGCTGAGCTTGGCAAGGTTGACGTTGGCGGCGGAGGAACCATCGCTTACGTGCTTGCACTGTATGGCATGAACGTGATCGACAGCGGCGTTGCCGTACTGAACATGCATGCTCCCTGGGAGTGTACGAGCAAGGCTGACGTGTACGAGGCGTATCGCGGATACAAGGCATTTGCTGAAAATGCCAATTTCTAATTTTGTCAGTAAGAAAACGGAAAGACGATGAAGTCATGGAATTAAAGAAGTCAGATTTTTATTTTGACCTGCCGCAGGAATTGATCGCGCAGGATCCTTTGGAGGACAGGAGTGCGTCAAGACTCCTGCATTTGGACAAGGTGACGGGTGACGTCAGCCATCACGTGTTTAAGGAAGTACCTGAGTTCCTAAAGCCTGGAGATTGTCTGGTATTAAACAATACGAAGGTAATCCCTGCAAGGCTTTTGGGACAGAGGGAAGGAACCGGCGGTCACGTGGAGGTGCTTCTTCTTTCGAGAAAAGAGAGCGACGTCTGGGAGACCCTTGTCAAACCGGGGAAAAAGTGCAAGCCGGGTACAAGACTTACCTTTGGCGACGGTATTTTGAAAGCAGAAGTGTTGGAGACGCTGGAGGACGGAAACCGCAGGATCCGGTTTTACTATGACGGCATTTGGGAGGAGGTTCTGGACAGGCTCGGCGAAATGCCCCTGCCGCCTTACATTACCCATAAGCTGAAGGACAAGAATCGTTATCAGACGGTTTATGCCAAATATGAAGGCTCCGCGGCGGCGCCGACGGCAGGCTTACATTTTACCAAGGAATTGCTGGCGCAGATCGAGGCGCAGGGGATCAAGATTGTATACGTAACGCTTCACGTGGGACTTGGAACGTTCCGGCCCGTAAAGGAAGAGAACGTACTCGATCATCACATGCATTCCGAGTGGTATCAGGTGACGCCGGAAGCGGCAAACGTGATCAATGAGACGAAGGCAGCCGGGGGGAGAGTGATCTGCGTTGGTACGACGAGCTGCCGCACCATAGAAAGCGCTTCGGATGAAGACGGAAAAGTGAAGGCAGGAAGCGGTGACACACAGATCTTTATCTACCCGGGCTATCATTTCAAGGTATTGGACGGATTGATCACCAATTTCCATCTGCCGGAATCCACGCTGGTCATGTTGGTCAGCGCACTGGCTGGCAGGGAGCGCGTGCTTGCGGCATATCAGGAAGCCATTAAAGAGAGATATCGCTTTTTTAGCTTTGGCGACGCAATGATCATTTTGTAGAAGAAATCATGTTGCAGTTTCCAAACTGCCATGATATGATGAAAAAAAGACTTATACTGAAAGGAGTTCGGACATGGACGACAGAAGAAAGAGCAAACGGACCAAGTTGGTTTCCAGATTGATCGTTAAGAGACTGGATTCGCGGGATGGCGGAGAAGTGGAAATCGACATTATTGACGTATCGAAGGACGGCGTCGGATTTACGGCTGCGCGTGATCTGAAGATCGGTGCCGTTTATGAAGGCTTTTTGACCATTTGGACGCATGAGGTGATTCATGCATTTCTCCAGATTGTCAGAATTGAACTCCTTGAGGACGGCGATGAGAATAAAAAGTATGGTTATGGGGCAAGATTTGTAGGCATGCCGGAGATGGAAGCCAATCGCATCGAGGTATACCAGACCGTAGAGGAAACCATACATGAGAGAAATGGAGCCCAAGGATGAGTAAAGGAAAGGTCATAGCCTTTGAGCCTAAGAAGAAAAAGAGCCAGGTGGCAGTCAGTGTTTTGGCTGCCATCTTTCTTGTGATTTTATACTGTGCCATCTTTAGTTTTTCAGAACAGAACGGCGAATCTTCAGGGCATTTAAGCCATGAAGTGACAAAATGGATTGTTGAGAGCTGGGAACGTTTGACTGGAGGCAATTGGACGGAGGACGTGAAAATTGCTTGGATCACTTATTGGGAACATCCCGTCCGGAAGCTGGCGCACTTCACGGAATACATGGTGATGGGCATCCTTGTGTTCAACGTATGGCATCCGTGGTTGAAAAAGGGGTGGAAAAAGAATCTGCTGGTCATCGCATGGGTCTTTGTTTCCGCCGCATTGGACGAATGGCACCAGACCTTTGTCGCAGACCGCTGCGGTAACTTCTGGGACGTGCTTTTGGATACGTCCGGCGGATGCTTTGGATTACTATTATGCCTGTTTTTCTGCTGGATAACTTCACGAAAGAAAAAGAAGGGGTTGGCATGACGCCAACCCCTTTTAGGTTTGCAAAGATCAGTCACGGGTATAAATGGTATAGCCTTTTCCCTTTAAGATCGATTCCGCCTTGTCGGTGCTTTCCTTATCGTAAAGCTCAATGCGAAGCACGCCGCCTTCGTATTCCCGGTTATGCGTGATGCCGATGTTCTTGATGCTTACCTGATTCAACGCAAGAATTGTTGCAATGGCGGCAATGGCGCCGGGTTCATCCGCAATGTCCACCATGAGGACAAAGCTTTTCTTGATGGGGCCGCTGGAAGCGCTGATAAAGGAATCACGATAGATGCGCGCACTGTCAAAGGTTTCGTAGAGCTTTTCGGAATCCCTCCCCTTTAAGTACGTGCGGAATCTCTCAAGGGATTCCACGTAGCGATCCAAAAGAACTTCGATGTTCCCGGTGTTGGTCAGGCAGATCTGTTGCCACATGGCGGCGGAAGAGGAGGAGATGCGGGTGATGTCCTTAAATCCTCCGGCCGCGATCATTTTCATCAATCCGTCCGCATTGTCGCTGTCCCTCACAAGATTGACGAGGGATGCGGAGATCACGTGCGGCAGGTGGCTTACGGCTGCAGTGACGTAGTCGTGCTCCTCGCAGGATAAGATCAAGGGAATGGAACCAAAACTGCTTACCAGCTCGCGGTAGCCTTCAAGTTTTTCCTTGGAAACCTCGGGCGTGGGAGTCAGAATGTAATAAGCGTTTTGCAGAAGAACGGACTTAGAATTAACATAGCCCACGCGTTCGCTGCCCGCCATGGGATGTCCGCCGATAAACTGAGCCTCCAGGCCCAGTTTTTTTATGTTTTCGTGAATGTCAGTCTTTACGCTGCCGACGTCGGTCAGCAGGCAGTCGGGTGAGAGATAAGGCTTGAGGAGCAGGAGATTGGTGTCGTTTTTCTGAACGGGCGCACACAAAAACAGATAATCGCATGCGGAAAAACGATCATCGATCGCGTCGGTGATCTCATTCGCCACGCCGTCAGAAAGGGCAAGGCGAAGAGATTCCTGATTGACGTCATGGGCGATGATCCTGGCGTCTTCCTGTGTTTCCCTGATCGCGCGGGCGATGGAGCCGCCGATCAATCCCAAACCAATAAATCCATAAGTCTTCACTAAGTCGTCCTCCGAATTAGGTTCCCCGCATGGTGCCGGAAACCGCGATGATTAAGGTATATCGTTTGTACTATAGCACTTGAAGGCATAACAATCAATCAAAAAATGCATTTCCCACGTCAGTTTTTGTATGAAATTTCGGGTGCTGAAAAATAATTTACTGCAAACGGAGAAAAAATTGGTAGAAATATAGAATTTTCCTTGTAATTTGACTGAATATTTAGTAAAATAGCTTTATGGGGTTTCCCAAAAATCAGCTATTGGAGGAAAGACATATGAATGTTTACACATCAGACAAGATTCGTAACGTAGTGCTGCTTGGACATGGCGGGGCAGGTAAGACCTCTTTGGCAGAGGCGTTTGGGTATATTTCCGGAATTACTTCCAGAATGGGCAAGGTATCTGACGGAAATACCATCAGCGATTACGGCAAGGAAGAGCAGAAGCGCCAGTTTTCCATTAGCACTTCCGTTATCCCCATCGAATGGGAAGGCATGAAGATCAACGTTTTGGATACCCCTGGCTATTTTGATTTTGTTGGTGAGGTTGAAGAGGCAGTCAGCGCGGCAGGCGCAGCAATCATCGTCGTAAACGGCAAGGCCGGCATCGAAGTTGGTACTTTAAAGGCTTGGGAGCTTTGCGAAAAGTATAAGCTGCCCAGGATCATCTACGTGTCCAACATGGACGTGGACAATGCCTCCTTCCGTCAGGTTGTGGAAGACATGACGGCGATGTTTGGCAAGAAGATGGCTCCGTTCCATCTGCCCATCCGTGAGAATGAGAAGTTCGTTGGTTACGTTAACGTGATCACCGAAACCGGTAATCGTTGGAATGGCAAGGAAGTTGTTCCCTGCGAGGTTCCCGAGTACAGTAAGGCAAACCTTCAGATCTGCCGCGATACCTTGATGGAATCCGTTGCTGAGACCAGCGAGGAAATGATGGAGCGTTACTTTGGCGGTGAGGAATTCACGGAAGCCGAGATCCGTTCCGCCCTCAGAATCAACGTATGTGATTGCCAGATCGTTCCCATGACCATGGGCTCGAGTGTTCTGTGTCAGGGCATTTACACGCTTTTGGATGACGTGATCAAATACTTCCCGAGCCCTGAGAACCGTGAGGTGGCCGGCATCAACAATAAAACTGGTGAAATCTATCACGCAGATTACGATTTCTCAAAGGCAAAGACCGCGTACATCTGGAAGACCATCGTTGATCCCTTCATTGGAAAGTACTCCCTGATCAAGGTGAACTCCGGCGTTCTGAAGACGGACGACGTGATGTACAATGTTGACAAGGACATTGAAGAGAAGATTGGTAAGCTCTACGTGCTTCAGGGCAACAAGCCCATCGAAGTTCCCGAGCTTCACGCAGGCGACATCGGCGCACTGGCTAAGCTGACCGCTGCCCGCACCGGAAACAGCCTTTCCACGAAGGCAACCACGATTAAGTTTGGTAAATTTGAGATTTCGACGCCTTACACCTACATGCGCTATAAGCCCAAGAATAAGGCCGACGTCGACAAGATCTCTCAGGCACTTCAGAAGATCGGTCACGAAGATCTGACCATGAAGACCGTGAACGATTCCGAGAACAGCCAGCTTCTTCTTTACGGCATGGGCGATCAGCATCTTGAGATCATCGTGAGCAGACTGCTCAACGAGTATAAGGTAGAGGTTGATCTGGCACAGCCGAAGGTGGCTTATCGCGAGACGATCCGCAAGAACTCCGACGTGGAATATAAGTACAAGAAGCAGTCCGGCGGACATGGCCAGTATGGTCACGTTAAGATGCGCTTCAGTCCTTCCGGTGATCTTGAGAAGCCTTATGAGTTCGAGACTGAGGTTGTGGGCGGTGCCGTTCCCAAGAACTACTTCCCCGCAGTGGAGAAGGGCTTGCAGGATTCCGTCCTGAAGGGACCTTTGGCAGCATATCCCGTAGTTGGCGTTAAGGCTGTTCTGTATGATGGTTCCTACCATCCCGTAGACTCTTCGGAAATGGCCTTCAAGGTTGCAACGATCCAGGCCTTCAAGAAGGGCTTCATGGAAGCACAGCCCGTACTGCTTGAGCCCATCGTATCCCTGAAGGTTGTGGTTCCTGATTCCTATACCGGTGACGTTATGGGCGACCTCAACAAGAGAAGAGGACGCGTTCTGGGCATGAACCCCATCGCCGGAGGAAAGCAGCAAATCGAGGCAGACGTACCGATGAGCATGCTCTTTGGTTATTGCACGGATCTTCGTTCCATGACTGGCGGACGTGGCACTTATTCCTATGAATTTGCCCGTTACGAGCAGGCACCCAGCGACGTGCAGGAGAAGGAAGTTGCAGCAAGAGCGGCAAAGGTTGCAGAGAACGCAGTGGAAGAATAATTTCATTAACGTTAATTCAAAGGAGTCCCGCAATTGCGGGGCTCCTTTTTGCATTAGGAAATTTTAAGAATTTTCAGTATTGATTATTTAGAAATATGTTATAAGATAGTTATGTGAGAAAAACGTGCACAATTTGTCATAACGTAATAATTATGTAATCTTTTGTTATTTGGTGGATACAATGAAGAAAAGACTAGTTCCGGCGGAGATGATACTTCCGCTAATGATTACCGTTATCGTTAATTTTTCGTCCTATTTTGGTTCCAGGATCTTTACCACGAGCCTAACGCATCATGAGATTACCTTCGCATGGGAGAATAAGATCCCTCTCTGGTCTTGGACGATCGTGATCTACTGGGGATGCTATCTGTTTTGGATCGTTAATTATATCATTGCTGCGAGACGGGACAGGGCGGTTGCATATCGTTTCTTTTGTGCGGAGGTTTGTGCCAAGCTGATTTGCCTGTTTTTCTTTATCGTGTATCCTACGACGAACGTGCGCCCGGTCATTGAAGGAACCGGAATTTTTGACAAATGGATGCTTGCGCTGTATCAGGTGGACGCGGCGGATAATCTTTTTCCCTCGATCCATTGCTTGGTGAGCTGGTTTTGCGTCATCGCCGTGAGGGATAATGAGAAGATCCCCAAATGGTATAAGTGGTTTTCGCTCATTACGACCATCGCCATTTGCCTGTCAACCCTGACGACGAAACAACATGCATTCGTGGATGTGGTGGGAGGCATTGGTTTTGCCGAGCTCTGTTATTTCCTGGTGCATAAGACGGGGCTGGATCGCAGATATGAAAGGAGATTAACTGCCATTGGAGGATTTTTCGGAAAACGAATTTCAAATAAAGCTTAAATCCTTGACGGTTTTGGGACTTTTGATCCTTCTTGCGGTTGGTCTAAAGCTTCTGATCAAGGATAAGATCAGATCCGTAGAGGATCTGCAGATTTACGTCAAACAGTTTGGGGTGTTTGCGCCTGCATTACTCACGCTGATCCAGGCATTTCAGGTTGTGGTGCCAATTCTCCCGGGATATCTTGGATGTGCCGCGGGTGCCATCGCTTTTGGAAGTGCCACGGGATTTTGGTGTAATTACGTTGGGATCAGCATTGGCTCCATCATTGCATATTTTTTGGCACGCAAATTTGGAATCGACATTGTGCTGACCATGTTTTCCAAAAAGTTTTACGACAAATGGTCCCGAAGGATCGAAAAAAGCAAGTCTTACGGGGTTTTTCTGTTTTTTGCAACGCTGTTGCCGCTGTTCCCTGATGATTTTTTATGTTATTTTTCCGGTTTGATCAAGATGAACCGTCGCAAGTTCATTGGGATCATTCTCTTGGGAAAGCCATGGTGCATTTTGGCGTACAGTCTCATTTTTGGAATGATTAAATAGAGAGTGAAAAGGATTTTCGCGAATATGGATAGAAAACAAATTGGCTATTATGATTATACGGTAGTGCTTACTTATCTTGGTTTTATCATCTCCCTCTGCGGGATCATGCAGGTAATTAACGGACAGTACCTGAATGCCGTTCTTTGTCTGATGGTCACGGGCATCTGTGACATGTTTGACGGGGCCGTGGCGGCGACCAAAAAGAATCGCACGCATCAGGAAAAGCGCTTTGGCATCCAGATCGATTCCCTGAGTGATCTTGTAAGCTTTGGCGTATTTCCCGCACTGCTTGTATATGAAATGTCCGGAAAGGCCTTGGCCGTCGGCATTGTCAGCATTGTTTACGCGCTTTGTGCCTTGATCCGTCTTGCATATTACAACGTGCTGGAAGAGGAGAGACAGGATAGGATCACGGAGCATCTGAAGGAAATGGCGGACCAAAGCCTGGAGACGCAGGTGATGGAGGAAGAGAAGAAGGTATATATGGGATTGCCCGTGACCTTTATCGCCATCACTTTGCCGGCAGTTTACTTTTTCTATGACGATAACATTGTGCATGCAAAGCTCTGGCTTGGCGGACTTTTGGCGATCATGGCGGTTGCGTTTGTAACGCCCGTAAAGATCCAAAAACCTAAGGTGATGGGAAAGATCGTTCTTCTGATCCTTGGAGTCCTTGAGATCATTGCCATGACTTGGCTTGCGCTCGTGGGGGCAACCTGATGAAACAAATCAATCGTAAGCCTTCAGAGAGTATTGCACTTCGGTTCTTGTACCATACCGTTGCCGGAAGAACGGTTCTAAAGGTTCTTGTATGTCCGTTTGTCTCGAAAATTGCAGGAGCCGCGCTGGACGGTAAGGCATCGGCCGCATTGATCCCGTGGTTCCGGAAAAAGAACGGCATTTCCATGGAGGGCGTGATCGTTCCAAAGGGTGGATTCCCGTCATTTAACGCTTTCTTTTGCAGAAAGCGAATGATGGGCAGCGTGGAGGAAAACAAGGCACTGACAAGTCCCTGTGATGCGTACCTGACCTGCATCCCAATCCATAAAAATCAGATTTTTGACGTAAAGCATACGAAATTTAGCCTGAAGGATCTTTTGCAGGATAAGGATCTGGCAAGGGAATTTACGGATGGAATTGCATTGATATTTCGCCTTACGCCGTCCCATTATCATCGGTATGCCTACGCGGCAGACGGCAGAGTTTTAAGCTGGCGCAGGATTCGCGGCGTCCTCCACAGCGTTCGCCCAATCTGCACGAGGAAGGTTCCAGTGTATGCCCAAAATGCCCGGGAATATCAGGTGATCGAGACAAAGGAACTGGGAAAGATTGTGCAAATGGAAATCGGCGCGATGATGATCGGACGTATTTCAAATGAAAAGCCGGTGGACAGAAAAAGCGTCCGTGGCAAGGAAAAAGGGAAATTTGAATTTGGCGGTTCCACGATCATGCTCTTACTCCAAAAGGATTGCGTCTCCCTGCGAAAGGAAGTCTTGGAAGCGGGAAGGGATGGCGGCGAATTGGCCGTAATCTACGGAGAAAGCTTAATGGAATAAAATACTTTGGCTCCCTGAAAACATTCTACTTCAGGGAGCTTTTCCATGCCTTGACATTGCAGGGAAAAACGAGTAAAATAATGCTTTAACAAGATTCAAGGGAGGACGAAATTATGGCAGTTCCTTATAATCATCATGAAGTAGAATCAAAATGGCAGGGAATCTGGGATCAGGAGAAGGCATTTGCCACCTCCAACGATTATTCCAAGCCGAAGTTTTACGCGTTAGTTGAGTTCCCTTATCCTTCAGGACAGGGCCTCCACGTAGGTCATCCCAGACCTTACACCGCACTTGACATCGTAGCCAGAAAGAGAAGAATGCAGGGCTATAACGTGCTGTATCCCATGGGTTGGGACGCATTCGGTCTTCCTACTGAGAACTATGCGATCAAGAATCACATTCATCCCAAGATCGTAACGAAGAATAACGTTGCAAGATTTAAGATGCAGCTTCATTCCCTGGGTTATTCCTTTGACTGGGACCGCGAGATCAACACCACGGATCCCCAGTATTATAAGTGGACCCAGTGGATTTTTCTGAAATTATTTAAGGCAGGCCTTGCGTACAAGACCGAGATGCCCATCAACTGGTGTACCTCCTGTAAGGTTGGCCTTGCAAACGAAGAGGTAGTAAACGGCGTTTGCGAGCGTTGCGGAAGCGAAGTTGTACGTAAGGTAAAGAGTCAGTGGATGCTGAAGATCACCGAGTATGCGGATAAGCTTCTCGAGGGTCTTGACACCGTTGATTACATTGAAAAGGTAAAGGTTTCCCAGAAGAACTGGATCGGCAAGTCGACCGGCGCCGAGGTGGATTTCCAGCTGGCAGGAAAGGAAGATAAGCTTCGCGTTTACACGACCCGTCCTGACACCCTGTTTGGCGCGACTTACATGGTTATCTCTCCTGAACATCCTCTGATCGACAAGTATCAGGCAGAGATAGGGAACATGGACGAGGTGATCGCTTACAGAGAGCTCGCCGCAAGAAAGTCTGATTTCGAGCGTACCGAACTTGCAAAGGATAAGACTGGCGTTCAGATCAATGGTCTTTCTGCGATCAATCCCGTAAACGGAAAGGAGATTCCCATCTGGATCTCTGACTATGTACTGATGAGCTATGGTACCGGCGCGATCATGGCAGTGCCTGCGCATGATGAGCGTGACTGGGATTTCGCAAAGAAATTTGGTCTTCCCATCATTGAGGTTGTTGCCGGAAGTCCCGTTTCCGTACAGGAGCAGGTATTCACCGACGTTCAGACCGGAATCTTAGTGAATTCTGATTTCCTCAACGGACTTTCCGTTGCAGACGCAAAGAAGAAGATCATTACATTCTTAGAGGAGAAGGGCATTGGCACCAGCAAGACGAACTTTAAGCTTCGTGACTGGGTGTTCTCCCGTCAGAGATATTGGGGTGAGCCCATTCCCATCGTAAAGTGTGAGAAGTGCGGTTACGTTCCCATCGATGAGAGCGAGCTGCCCTTAGAGCTTCCCGAGGTGGAGAGTTACATGCCCACCGACAACGGAGAATCTCCTCTGGCAACCATGACGGATTGGGTAAATACCACTTGTCCTTGCTGCGGCGGCCCCGCAAAGAGAGAGACGGACACCATGCCTCAGTGGGCTGGTTCTTCCTGGTATTTCCTCCGCTATACGGATCCTACCAATACGGAAGCCCTTGCAAGCAAGGAAGCATTAAAGTATTGGCTTCCCGTTGACTGGTACAACGGAGGCATGGAGCATACGACTCTGCACCTTCTGTATTCCAGATTCTGGCACAGATTCCTGTATGATCAGGGCGTGGTACCCACCGCAGAGCCTTATCAGAAGAGAACGAGCCATGGCATGATCCTTGGATCCAACGGCGAGAAGATGTCCAAGTCCCGCGGAAACGTGGTAAATCCTGACGACATCGTGCAGGATTACGGCGCAGACACCCTTCGTACCTATGAGATGTTCATCGGTGCCTTTGACCTGTCCGCAGCATGGAGCGAGGACGGCGTAAAGGGTTGCCGCAGATTCTTAGAGAGAGTTTGGAAGCTGCAGGACATCCTTGTGGACGGAGATGTTTACAGTGCTGACTTAGAGACGAAGATGCATCAGACCATCAAGAAGGTTTCCTCAGATTTTGAGAGTCTGAAGTACAACACCGCCATTGCGGCAATGATGGGACTGATCAACGAATTCTACAAGAAGAATTCCATCACGAAGGCAGAGTACAAGACCTTCCTGATCCTCTTAAATCCCGTTGCGCCTCATATCACTGAGGAACTTTGGCAGGCTGTCGGATTTGAGGGCAGGGTATATCAGCAGACCTGGCCGTCTTATGATGAGGCTAAGACCGTGGAATCCACCGTTGAGATCGCCGTACAGATCAATGGCAAGGTGAAGACCACCATCATGATCGCGAAGGATGAGGCTCAGGCAGATGCCATTGCAAAGGCAAAGGAAGCCCTTGGCGATAAGCTGACCGGCAACGTGATCAAGGAGATCTACGTTCCCGGAAGACTTGTAAACATTGTAGCGAAATAAAGAAGATGAATAAGGGGGGCGTGTCACTGGACACGTCCCCCTGTTACGTTCTTCAGTAACTGATCGATCTGGGCGTTATCTTCTGCGGAGCCGTGCTTTCGGATGGCGGTAATGGCGGCGGCCATTTCCGCTTGCGTGAAGGTAAGCCCGTCTTCTTTGGCTTTTTTGAGCAAAGGGAGAACCTCACGCATGAGTTCCTTCTGTGATTTGCCCTCACTTTGCGCGAAGAGTTTTGACAAAAAGTCTAATTTTTCTTTGGGAATGGATTTTGTGAGATCATCCGACATCCATGCTTCCATCTTCTTCCCCTTTCATAAGATCTTGCATCATCTGTGCCATTTCCATCGTATCTTTTAACTGCTCAAATTGCTGCATTGTCTGCCGCATCTGGAGTATTTGTTTTTCCATGTCGGGATCGCAATAGGGAAGTAAGGCATCATAGAGGGCGTCTCCTTTTGGGGGCGGATCCATTTTTACTTCATTCCCTGAACTTTGTACGTATTGAATGGTGTATAAAAGCTCCTGCATCCGGATGAAAACGGCAAGTCCTCCTCGCTTGTCCGCAGGAAGACAAGGGAGAAGGATCTTAAGCATCTGAAGTTTTCCGGAGGTAAACAGAGTATCAAACGTGCCGTTTTCCATGTGAAGCCCTTTCTGCATGAGAAGCCGCAGATTTTCCCTCAAAAACAGGCTCCCCGAAAAAGGGGGCCTGTTTCGGCGCCGGAAGAGGGATCAATTGCCGGCGCGCAGCAGCGGATTAATTGCAGCCGCAGCCGCAACCGCCATTGTTATTTCCGCCACAGAAATTGCTCAGGAGCAGGAGCCAGATGACCCAGTCACAGCAGGAGTTGCCGCCATTGTTGCAACCACAGCCTCCATTGCCGCCCAAGATGCCATTGCCGTTTCCGGTCAGGGATAACAGCAGGATGATCCAGATCAGGTTGTTTCCGGAACAGGAAGTATTGTAGCCATTATTGCAGCCACAGTTTGTTGCGGATAAGTCACTCATGTTGAATGCCTCCAAGATTGTTTGTAGTTTATACTATGCAGTAGCCGGCGAAAGGTTGACGTCTTTTTCTCAGCCGATTATCATGAAGTATATGGAGGAGACATCCCTATGAAAATCTTACTGGCAGCCATTAATGCAAAATACGTTCATTCCAACCTTGCGGTGCATTCCCTGCGCGCCAGCGCCGGAGAGTATAAGGACGGCGTATGTATTGCGGAATATACGATCAATCAGATGAAGGATGACATTTTAAAGGATTTATATCTTCAAAGCCCTGACGTTCTCTGCTTTTCGGTATATCTATGGAATTTGGAGTACGTGGAAGCCATCTTGAAGGAATTTCATAAAATACGCCCGTCCGTTCCAGTTTGGATGGGCGGTCCGGAGGTTTCCTATGAAACGGAGGAGTTCTTAAAGAGGCATGAATCCGTTACGGGCGTCATGATCGGCGAGGGAGAGGATACGTTCCGTGAATTATGCGCTTATTATCATGGGAAGGATGCGAAGGAACTTTCGGAGATCAAAGGGATTGCCTATCGCGACGCAAACGGCGGGATCTGCTTTACGGCTCCCCGGGAGCCTAAGAACCTAAGTGACGTTCCTTTTTGCTATGATGATCTGGAGGAATACGCAAACCGCATCATTTACTATGAGAGTAGCCGCGGATGCCCGTTCTCCTGTAGCTATTGCCTGTCCTCCGTGGATAAGAAGTTGCGCTTCCGCGATCTGGAACTGGTGAAAAAGGAACTGCAATTCTTCCTGGACAAAAAGGTTCCGCAGGTAAAATTCGTGGATCGCACTTTTAATTGTGATCATCAGCATGCCATGGCGATCTGGAGCTATCTGGCAGAGCATGATAATGGCAGTACCAATTTTCATTTTGAAATCTCGGCAGACCTGTTAAGGGAAGAGGAAATAGAGCTCATAGAGTCTATGCGGCCGGGATTGATACAGTTGGAGATCGGCGTCCAGTCTGCAAATGAGGTGACGATCAAGGAGATTCACCGGACCATGAAGCTGGAGCGCGTGAAGGAAGTGGTACGGCGCATCCGGAAGGGTGGAAACGTCCATCAGCACTTGGATCTGATCGCGGGTTTACCCTATGAGGATTATGAGAGCTTCCGCCATTCCTTTGATGAGATTTACGCGCTTTGGCCGAACCAGCTTCAGCTCGGTTTCTTAAAGGTGTTAAAGGGTTCCTTCATGTACGAGAACGCGAAGACTTACGGGATCGCATATCATGATGCGCCGCCTTATGAAGTACTTTACACGAAGTGGCTAAGCTACGATGAGATATTAAAGATCAAACGCGTCGAGGAAATGCTGGAAGTCTATTACAACAGCGGCCAGTTCGAGGTCACGATGAAGCTTTTATACGCAAAGACGGACAGCATGTTTGACCTGTTTTTGGAGTTGGGAGAGTTTTACGAGAAGAAGGGCTATGCAGGCATGCAGCATTCCAGACTGAAGAGATGCGAGATATTATTGGAATTCCTGGAGGAGAAGGATGCGCCAAAGGAGCTCTTCCGGGAAGCGTTGACGTTTGACCTCTACGCCAGAGAGAATTGCAAGACCCGCCCTGACTGGGCGCCAGCGGTGGACGTGTTGCGTGAGGTGACAAGAAAATACTGCACAAACGGAAAGCTTAGCCATGCGGAACCGTTTCACTACCGGTTTCCGGGCAAGAATGAAATTGGCGTAAAGGAGTTGCCTGAGCGTTTCGCTTTCACTGTCTGGGCACTGTTTCATTACGAGGAGCGAGATCCTCTGGATCATCAGGCCAAGGTGGAATATTTGGAGATAGAATAGAAGATGAACGGAAAAGATCCAATAACGTCTGGAACCTCAATTTTTATTCTGCGTAATATGTAGGATAGACGATGGGAGAATACGACGGAATGGAGCGGGTCAGAAGGCAACTAGGTCTCACAAAAGAATATGATCTTGTCGGGAAGAAAAACGGTGTTGTCATTGCGGTTTTAGATAGCGGCGTGGCAATGCATCCTGACTTGAATGATCAGATCATGGCGTTTCATGATTTCTCGGGCAGACTCGGGAAAGACGGGAAGCGCCATTATTTTTCCGGGGCTTATGATGATTATGGTCATGGGACGCACGTATGTGGCATCCTTTCAGGAAATGGTAAATTGTCAAAAGGCAGGTATCGTGGCATTCTTCCGGAAGCAAAGCTGATCGTTGGAAAGGTATTGGATGCGCGTGGAGACGGAGCAGCACAGGACATGATCGAAGGAATGCAATGGATTTTGGACCTGAAGGAACATGAGGATGTCAGATTGCTGAATTTGTCCGTGGGTATATCGAATTTAACAAATATAGATAAGCAGGAGAAACTGCGAAAGATGATAAGACGCCTTTCCGATGCAGGGATTTTGGTGATCTGTGCGGCAGGAAATCAGGGACCGGCCCAGGGAACGCTTTCTTTTTTAGGAGAAGGAAGCCAGGTTGTATCCGTGGGATGCGATGACGGGGAATACTTCTTGGGAGATCCGGCCAGGTGTGAGTACCATTCGGGAAGGGGAAGAAGGAACTCGATCATTCGAAAGCCTGACGTTGTTGCGCCTGGAACGAAGATTATGTCTTGCAGCAGCTTGTTCGGATTTCATAATAAAGGATATGAGAGAAGGAGTGGAACTTCGATGGCGGCGCCGATCGTTACGGGATGTCTTGGTAAAGTATTGCAAATCGATCAAAATTTATCAAATCGGGAATTGGTAAGGCTTTTGACTTCGACGGCCGTGGATCTGCACAAGCCCTGGAATCAGCAGGGATATGGGATGGTCTGTCCCCGTGGGATGCTGAAAAAGGTAATGGAAGCATAAAATAATAAGATTTCCAAGAAGTTTATGAAAACGACTTGACACTTTTCGTATGATTGTATACAATCATACAAGTAAGCAATCTTGAACGAAACGGAAAGGCAGGTCAAGGTACGATATGAGTTATTTGGGTGAAGATGAAAGCATGTTTGCCAACAGGCCGGTTACTATGAACAGCAAGAACAATCTGTTGCAGATAGAGGAGCACATGTATATTTTGGATGACGTGGAAAAGCCCAACGTTTTCCGCAACATGTTCCCTTATTCGGAAATTCCGAAGATTCCTTTTAATGACAGGATTGTGCCTCATGACATGCCAAAGGATATATTTATCACGGACACAACGTTCCGTGACGGTCAGCAGTCCAGGGCTCCCTACACCACGGAGCAGATCGTAAAGATTTATGATTATCTTCATAAATTAGGCGGACCCAATGGCATGATCCGTGCCAGTGAATTTTTCCTGTATAGCAAGAAGGATCGCGACGCGGTTTACAAGTGCATGGAGAGGGGCTATAAGTTCCCGGAGGTGACGAGCTGGATACGCGCCAGCAAGGAAGACTTTAAGCTTGTCAAGGAAATTGGCATGCCGGAGACGGGAATCCTCGTCAGCTGTTCGGATTATCACATCTTTATGAAGTTAAAGATGAATCGCCGTCAGGCCATGGATCACTATCTCAGCGTTGTGCGTGACTGTCTCGAGGAGGGTATCAGCGTAAGATGCCATCTGGAAGACATTACAAGAGCTGACATCTACGGCTATGTGGTTCCCTTCTGTCTGGAACTGATGAAGCTGATGAATGAGTATAAAATTCCAATTAAAGTAAGGGCTTGCGATACAATGGGGTATGGCGTGAATTATCCTGGCGCTGTTATTCCCAGAAGCGTGCAGGGTATTATTTATGCCATTCACGTGCATGCAGGCGTGCCCAGCGAGTTGATCGAGTGGCATGGACATAATGATTTCTACAAGGCAGTGGTAAACTCCACGACCGCTTGGCTGTATGGCTGTTCCGGAGTCAACACTTCCCTGTTCGGCATCGGCGAGAGAACGGGTAATACGCCCCTTGAAGCAATGGTATTTGAGTATGCGCAGCTTCGCGGCGACTTAAACGGCATGGACACCACGGTGATCACCGAACTGGCGGAGTACTATGAGAAGGAGATTGGCTATCACATCCCTGAGAGAACGCCGTTTGTTGGTAAGAACTTTAACGTGACCCGCGCCGGAATTCACGCTGACGGACTCCTTAAGAACGAGGAGATTTACAATATTTTTGACACGGAGAAATTCCTGAACAGACCCGTGCTTTGCGCAATCTCCAATACTTCCGGACTTGCCGGCATCGCTCACTGGCTGAATACCTATTACAAGCTGAAGGGCGATAAGATGGTTCAGAAGACGGATGATCTTGTAAAGGATCTGAAGGCTTGGGTGGATGAGGAATATGCCGGCGGCCGCGTGACCGTCATGACGGACAGCGAGATCATTGCGCAAGTGAACAAGGTGTGCCTGGAAAAGGGTTATAAGCTCGGACAGTAAAGGGGGCATCGTTATGGGGTATGACGTAAAAAAGGAAGTAACGGACAAGTACTCCCTGCGAGGCAGGGTTTTTAGCAAGCTTCGCGATGACATTTTAAGCGGTAAATATGAAGAAAACGAGGAACTGAAGGAAGTTGCCATCGGAGAAGAACTTGGCGTGTCCAGAACGCCGGTGCGTGAGGCATTCCGTCAGTTGGAACTGGAAGGCCTGATCCAAATCATCCCTAACAAGGGTGCTTACGTCACGGGGATCACGGAGAAGGACATTCAGGACATTTATCTGATCCGTTCCCTTTTGGAAGGACTTTGCGCAAAGCTTGCGACGGAGCATATTACGCAGGAACAGCTCGAAGAATTGGAAGAGAACGTTTATCTTGGCAAATTCCATGCGGAAAAAGGACATTTGGATCAGATGACCGAGTTGGACAACCGCTTCCATGAGATTTTATACGAAGCGTGCGACAGCAAGATGTTGGAGCATCAGTTAAAGGACTTCCACCAGTACGTGCTTCGCGTACGGAAGAAGACCTTGAGCAATAAGAATCGCGGACCCAAGTCGAATCTGGAGCATGAGGGCATCCTCAATGCCATTAAGGCAGGGGACGCGGAGTTGGCCCAAAAGCTTGCGCATGATCACATGATCAATGCCTATGAAAACATGCTGAAGTGCGGATTGCATGAACTGTTTTCTGAAAAGAGCACGGATGAAAAGAAGTAGAAAAGACTTGAATAAAAAGATTACGGGAGGAAAACAAGATGGCTAAAATTGCAATGAAAACCCCTTTGGTGGAGATGGACGGAGATGAAATGACCCGCATCCTTTGGAAGATGATCAAGGATGAGTTGCTCCTTCCCTTTATTGATCTCAAGACTGAGTATTATGATCTTGGATTGGAGCACAGAAACGAGACGGACGACCAGGTGACCGTTGATTCCGCAAACGCAACGCTAAAGTATGGCGTAGCCGTAAAGTGTGCGACCATCACC
>JAEEGK010003875.1_pt1 | contig 36925 bp, 21 predicted proteins | sample 8958771 | NCBI WGS metagenome assembly JAEEGK01 (sample SAMN16246547, study PRJNA631951) | gut metagenome | biome: gut microbiome; feature: rumen; material: SC-attached | host: Bos | place: Iran: Karaj | collected 2018-10 | reverse complement strand
AAAAAAAAATAAAATAAAATTATCTTATTTTTTAATGAATAAAATTAAAGTATTTTTTATTTTTAAATTAAATTTTTTTTTTTTTGAGAAAAGAAGTTTAATATAAATTTAAAAATGAATAAAAATGAAAAGGAAATCGAAAGTAAAAAAGGAAATGATAATAATAAAATGAATCAAAAAGAAAAAGAAAACATTAAAACAAATAAGCAAAAAAAAAGAAAAGGAAAATATGATTTAAATGGAAGAACATTTCAATGTAAAATATGTAAAAAATCATATTTATCATATCCTGCATTATATACTCATAATAGAAATAAACATGATATTATACCAATAACAGATAAACCAACAATATTTACATCTAAAAAATCATCATCAAATAAATATTGTTTTAAATATAATCAAAGTAATATTTCAATAACTAATAATGATGATATTTCTCAAACTTTAACTTTTATAATAAATTCTTTTCATAAAATCAGTGAAAAATATATTTTAAATAAAGATTCAAAGTTTTTTAAAAGTAATTATATTTTTAATTATGATCCCTTTTATTTAATATTATCCAATAATTTTAAGAAAATTGAATTTAATTCTATTCCTAAAAAAGATAATAATATTTATCAAGTAATTGTTATTTATTTAATTCGATTAATTAAAATTACTAATGATGATGAGTTTAAATTTTTATTAGTTAATGTTGCTTATTTTTTAAGAGAATATTTAAATATGGTTGGTTGGGATTATAAACAAAATCAAATGAATTTTAAAAAAGAAAAAATTCAAATTATAAATAATCAAGATTTTTGTCTTGATAATACTTGTGAAGAAATTCCAGAAATGATTGAAGATTTTGTATCAGTTTATATTTTATTAATTGATGATTTGAAAAATAAACAAAAAGAAGTTGCTGATATATGTCAAAATTTTTTTTGTTGGTTATATATTAATCAACTTACATCTTATAAACTTAAACGAATTAATGAAGAAATAAAGTAATTGTATTATTTAAAGTATATAAAGGTAAATATCTATTGTTTATAATAGAAAAACATTATAATAATGGAGGATTAGTTTATAATGATTTAATTTTTTATCATTAGATGTAATTAATATATATATTTATATTGAAAATATATTTATTAAATTTATTTAATGTTAATTTAAAAAATTTAAGTATAAAATAGTCAATAAGTAAATATTTTTTTTTAAAAATTAATAATAAATATAATAATATGAAAGTATTTATATACAATATAAAATTTAGTTTTTTTTCAGGAATTTAATTTAATATATTAAAAATAAAAAATTTTTTACAATTAATAATTTAAAGTATAATAAATAACAATTAAATACTAAGTTTAGATAATAAAAATTATAAAAATATCTTTTTTTATATAAATAATTGATATTTATAATAATTTATAAAAAAATCAAAAATTTTTTTTGAATTCTTCATAAAAAAAATTACTCTTTTACTTTTTCTTTTTATTAAGTCCTTTATTTATTTCTTTAATATTATTTGATTGATAATTTTCAATTTTAATAGTATTTAAAATATATACACTACTTATATTTGCATTTTCCTCATCTAAATTCGTAGTACTTTGACATTTAATTTTATTTTTAAATTTTGTAAATTCATTATACTCTTTTAAATTTTTTAAATGTGGATTTTCTTTTAAAAAAGAAATTGATTCTTTATGTTTATTAATAATAGGTAAATATTTATCTTTAATTGCTTGAATTTCTCTATTCATTAAATTTTCCATTCCAGCTAAATGAGTAATTAATTCAGGAAGCGAATTTTCATTTATTTCAGAATCATTAATTAAAGATTGTATTTCTTCTTCACTTAAATTAATATCATTACCATATGAATTTTTAGGTAATTCACTTTTATTTTTTTTAATTCTTGATGAAACAACACTTGATAATGGTAATTTATGAACTTTATTTTTTGTAATAATATTATTTTTATTATTGTTATTATTATGATTAAAATTATTATTATTATTGTTTTGTTTATTTTCTTTATTTATATTTACACTATTTGATGCTGTTGAATTTCCTCCATTTGAAAATTTTTTGTTTTCTTGATTTATTATATTTATATTATTTCCATTACTTTTTTTTTGAATATGTAAAATTTCTTTTTCTTGTATTGTTCTATCTTTTTTTTCATCATAACTTAACCCATTCATTCCATATTTATTTATTAAATCCATATAATTATAATTAAATCCATTCATTAAATTACAAGCACTTTTCCCATTAAATTTATTATAATTACCATCTTGTCCAATCATACAATTTTCATTTAAATATTCATCATCATCTTTAATAATAACACTTCCCATATTTTTAATATCATAATTAATCACAGTTCCTAAATTATCATTATATTCATTTTCATTATAAACAATACTATTACTTTCATTTTCATTAACAGAAGAATTATTATTATCAGAACAATTAGAACTATTATTAAAATTTCCATTATTAAAATCATTTAAATTAAAATTATTTTCAAAACTTAAATTCATTTTTTCTCTATATTTCTCAATATCATTCATAGAAGATTTAATTAAATTTTCTAAAACTTTATTATTATCTTTCTCATACATTTTAATAAATTTATGATTAATTAAATCTTTAGCAGAAGGTCTTTTATTAAAATCAAAAATTAAGCATTTAGAAACAAAATCATTAAATTCAAAAGACCAAAAATTAGGATTACTTAAACCTTTAGGAGGATTATTAATAATTTTTTTCATAACTAAAAAAGTTCTAATACCAAAATAAGGAGGATTGCCTTCTGCTAATTCAATACAAGTAATACCTAAACTCCAAATATCACATTTTGAATTATAATTATTTTGATTTATTACTTCTGGACTCATCCAATATGGAGTACCAATTTTAGATATTTTTTTACTATGAGAATGCATTAATTGAGTTGAAACACCAAAATCTCCTAATTTAATAAAACCTTTTTTTGTTATTAAAATATTTCCTGCTTTAATATCTCTATGAATCTTTTTTTGAGAATGTAAGTAAATTAAACCTTTTAATACCATTTTTATTATTTTTGATATTTCTACTTCTTTTAATTTTTTTTTTGTTATTTGCATTAAATCAAATATTGAACCACCATCACAATATTCTATTATTATCCATAGTTGGTTATTTTTAATATAGGAATTTTTATATTTTATTATGTGGGGATTGTTACTTTGTTTAAGTACGTTAATTTCTTTTTTATAATTTTCTATGTTTGATTTTTGTATTGTTGATATCTTTGCTGCTGAAATTTCTTTTGTTTTTTTATTTTGAATTTTATATACTGTTCCGTAATTTCCTTCTCCTATTTTTTCTAGAATTGTATATTTTAATTCTGGATCTTCATTTTTTCCTGTTATGAAGTCATACATTATTTAAATTTGGTGTTATTAATTTTTTTTTTTATTTTTTTTTATAAAAATAACTAATATAAAATATGTTTATTTTTAATTATTAAAATTAAAAATTGTAAAGTATTATATTTTTATAATAGAATAAAGGATTCAATATATTTTATCATTTTAATTATTTTTTTCAAATTTTTATTCTTTTTATTGTTTAAATAATATAAAGAATATTTTTATCCTTTTGAATATTAATGATATTGAAATAAATATGAGAATATTTATTTTGTTTTATTATTATTTTAATATATAAATTTCCAAAATATCTAAAAAAATTTATTATTATAAAAATTCATTTTAAATATTATCTTATTTTATTAAAATTTCAAACTTTTTTTTAATAAATCTTCATTCTTTTTTATTATCACTTGTATTTTCATCATCTTATTCTTCTACAAATTCAATTAACAACCCCAATTTTTTAAAAATAATTTTTGAAATAATTAATCAATAATTATTTTATTAAATATATTTGTATTTAAATATAAATTAAATTAATTTTTGTTTATTTAAATTATTATTCATTTGTTTTGCAAATTCATTATTTAATAAATTCATAATATCTTTTGATTGATTAGAATAATTATTTAAAGCATCCCCAATGCAAGTTAAAGATAAATAAATTATAGGGTCAATAATTAATAAATTTAATTCCTTTTTAGCATTATTTTTATCTTGAATATATTTTTGTTTTACAAAAATAACCATTTTAGAAACAATTTCTAAAAAAATATCATTATCCTTTGATAAAATAATACAAAAAGATTTAATTTGTCTTCTATTACAAGGATTAACTTTATTAGACATTTGTTCAATTGAAATATTCATTGAATCAACTAAAAATAGAAATAATCTTAATAAATATAAAATTCTAATACAAACAATAGCAAAAGAGAAAAATTCTTGATTAAAAGAATCTTTTATTTGATCAAAATAATTATTTAATAAATAATTCAGTAAAATAATAGAATAAACTCCAGAACCTCTTAAATCAGAAATTGGATTTTCTTCATTTTGAAAACCTAAAGTTCTCCAAATATTTTTATCAATATTTATATTATTTTCTTTAAAAAGTCTTTCAGAATCTTCTCTTAATGTTTCTAATAATTTATTATGAGATTCATTTTTATTATCATAAGGAGTAGATGTTAATTTTTTTAATAATTCAAATAAATTATATTCTGAGATAGTAACATTATTTTGAGAAAAAAAACAACAACAAATTGATTCACAACAAGTTTTTTGTATTATTTGATTTGGGGAAATTCTATTATCTTTTTCAGAATCTTTTGTTATTAATCTTTCTGTACTATCTTGTTCTATATCATTCATATTATTTTATTATAAAAATAATAAAAATCTATTAAAGTATTTTCAAATTTTAATTTATTTAATTTTTTTATTTAAAATATATATATTTATTTATTTAAAGTAAATAATTAACTCATTTAAATAAATTTAATTTCTCCAAAAATTTTTTTTAATATTTTTTTATCTAAAATCTCTTTCACTTTCATGATTTTTTAAACACCAAGCAGGAAAAACTTCTCTATGATCAATATATAAATATTCATTAATTTTAGTATTAAATTTATCTCCAATTGAAGAATAACCTTTATCATATAAATCTAAATAATCACTATTTAAAAAAAGAATTAATCTCCAAATTTCATTATAAGAAAAATTAAATACAAGATAAAATCTATCAAATTCAGGAAAAGGTTTTGTAGATTTTTGAATTAAAGTTTTTGAAATTTCATTTATTATTTCAGTATTTTTTATATCATTATTTCTAGTTCCCATAATTATTTTATTTATAGAAAATCTATTTAATAAATATTTTAATCCATTTTCATAAGTAGAATAACAATAATAAATTTTAATTTGTTCTTTTTTTGCAAATTTAATTACATAATCTTCTTCTGACTCAAAATGTTTGTCATTTATAAAATATAAAAAAACGACTTTATTTAAATATAAAAAGAAATTATTTCTATTATTAGCAAATTTATTTAGGGATTCAATATCAGAATAACTTAAATTATTTTCACTACAAAATAAATAATATTTTAAAATTAAATAAGCTGATAAACAATCTTTTCCTCCATTAAAAGAAACATAATAAATTTTTTGATCTTGTATATTTGAACATGAATAAATTATTTTTTGAAATAATTCAGGAGTAATTTTTTTCATTTCTTCTTTATATTTATTTAGTGAATCTAGTTTTAATAATTCACTCATTTTTTCTATTAGATTTTATAAAAGTTATGTATTATATAGTTTTAAAAAATAAAATCAAATAATTATTTTAAAAATAATATTTTTAAATTTTTATAAAAATGAATAAAAAAATACCAAAGAATATATTTAAATTTATTAATAAAAAAGAAACAAATTCTACATATTCAACTGGAAGTAATAGTGATAGAATGAAAAAAAGAAAAAATATTATTAGAAAAGGAGTTTCTATTGATAAAAGTATAGAAAAAAATATTATTTATAATGAGAAATTAAATTTTGAAAAAAAACAAGTTAAGAAAAATACAAAACCAAAAATTATTTCTAATTTTGGATTAATTAATAATCCAATTCATAATTTACAAAAAAAATTTCCAAATACAAAAATTAAAAATAGAAGTATCGAAATAAATAGAAAAAAAAATAATAGTTTAGATTTTTCATTCGGTAATAATTCATTTAGTAATTTTAGTGAAATTGAAGAAAAAAAAGAAAAATTAAAGAAAAAAAATTTATTTGGTAAAACATTTCATAGTTTCTTTTCATCAAGAAATCTAAATAATAATATTCTTACTAATTCATCTAGTCAATCTAAATCAATGAATGTTAATTTAATGAAATTACAAAATGATTCAAGTTATATACAAATATCAAATTTTGTTCATAATTTAACCAATAATTTAATAAAAGAAAAATATTTGAATTTTTTATCAATGCCTCGAATGTTAACTTTAATAAATAATAATGAAAATAAAAGATTCATTTTTATAATGACAAGAAGTAATGCTTATAATAAATTAAATATTGAAAATTATGATATTAAATTTATGGAACCAAATAATAGAGAAATAATAGAAATTATAAATATATTATCCGTTGAATTTTGTCAAAAAATTAATAAAAAAATTGATAATATAAATTTAATAGAATTTTCTATTAAAACAAATAATAATGACGAATCCAATAAATATTATTATATTTTATCAAGTAGTATTGAAGAATGTAATGAAATGATTAAATCAATAAATTTTATTTTAGATTTATGTAAATGTGCAGCATTTAAAATAAAAGAAAAATTTGTAAATAAAAAAAAAAATTTAAATTTAATTAAATAATTAATTATCAAATAAATAATAATTTTTTTTATATTTTTCATTATAAATTTGAAGAAATTTATTTTAATATTTAAAAAATAAAAAATAAACATTAATTGTCTTATGATAAATAATATTTTATTGACCTATATATTCAATATTAATTAAGAGGTATTTTTATAATAAATAAAATAAAATTAACAAATGATTTATAAAAATCATTAATATACTTTAATATATCATTTATATATTTTATTTTTTTAAAAATTTATTTGAATATTTTAATTTAATATTAATATTTTTAACTCTTAAAAATCATCTTCATCAACAAAAGAATCTTCATCACTATTATTTTCAAAATCAATATCAGTATTCATCATATTTAAATAATATTCAATTGAATTTGGAATTAAATCTTCTTTAATATGATAACCAAGATCATAAATCTCAGTAATTTCATCATCAATTTTATCATTAATTCCCTTTTTAATATTTTTAAATATGGAAAAAAAAGATTGACAATTTGTTTTTTCTTCTCTTTCTATAATTTCTCCTGTTTTTTGATTTTTGATTTGCTTCTTTTCTAGTATAATTGAAGGATTTGAAATATCATTTGTCCAATTAATTATTGAACTTTCTATTTCTTTTATTGTTAATTTTTCATCTAATATATAATGAACATATAATTCATTATTTGAAAAAAAAGGTTTTATATCTTTTTCTTTAAATTGAAAAATTATTTTAAAATTACCATTTGATTCTTCTTCACATAAAATTGAAGATAAATTTTTTAATATTATTCTATCTTTTTCATTTAAATAATTTTTTAATTGAGATGAATTATCAAAACATTTATACCAAAAAAGAGGAATTCCTTTTTCATTATTATTAGGAATATTAATATTATTATTTTTTATTATGTCATCATTTGGATTTAATTCTATATCTCCTTTAATTATATTATTTCTTTTATTATAATTTTCTTTAAATTGAGATGAATATTTATATTGAATTTCTTGATATTTATGTTTATATTCATTTTCTAATTTTAATCTTTGCATTAATAATTGTTTAATTGCTAATATTTGATATTGTAAATCTGTTGGTTGTTTTTTTAATATTTTTACAAATTGTTTTTCATATTCATATGGATATGAAAAGTTATTTGATTCCATTAATTTTATTTTTTTTAATTTAAATAAAAAAATATATATAAATTTTAATTTTAAAAAAATTTATATAAAGAATAAATGATAATTATCGTAATTGATATAAAAATAAGGTGATATAATAATAATAATATAATATTCATGATATTAAATTAAATGATTCTTGAATGAATAAAATTATTTTAATTTTTAAAAAAAATAAATTAAATTCACCATTTTATAATTTACTTTATTTGATTTAATTTTCAATAGATGGGAAATATTAATATATGTCCAAAGGATTTTTTTCAAAGAAATTCAGATGAAAAGTCAAATCAAATAAATCCTTTAGAATTAAATATTGCGACAATAAAAAAAGAAGAACCAGAAAATGTAGATAATAACTTATCAAATATAAATTTAGAACATGCATCAATTATAAACAGTAATTTAAATAATAATGTAATAAATAATACTTCAAATGACATATCTCAAATTAATTATTCAAATCAAGTAAAAAATTTACCATCTTCTTCAGCAAAAGAAGATTTTCTTCAAATGTTTCATTTATCAGAAGATTCAAATTTAAATGATTTTACAATATCATATGAAATAAATAAAGAAAATAATAATCAAGAAATTTTATGTCCTAATTATTTTACACATTTTTTTCCATCAAATTCATCAAATGAATCAACAGATACAATAGTTAATGAAAATAAATTAAAAAATAATAATAATATAAATTATAAAAATACATATAAAAATAAAAAAAATACAAAAGAAAATAATAATTTAAATTTTAAATCAATAAATAATGAAAAAGATAGTATAACATTACAAAATATAATATATATTCAATGTGCATTTAGAAATTATATAATTAAAAAAAAAGAAAGAATATATAATAATTTAAAATCAGTAAACACAAGTTCAATGCAAAAAGTTGATCACAGATTTCAAAATGTAATATCATACTTAAGAAATGATTATAAAATCCTATTTCCAAAAAAAATAAAAAAACATTCAAAAGAAGGATTATGTGTATTAAAATGGAAAGACAATTCATTTTTAAAAGGAATGTATCACAATAATAAATTAAACGGAGTAGGAATAATATATTTATCAGATAAAACAGAATATATGGGTTATTTTAAAAATAATAAATTTAACGGTTTTGGAATTTATTATAGTTCAGACCAAACAAAAATAAAAGGAAATTGGATAAATGGAAAAATAAATGGAATAGTTGAAGAAAAATTTAAAGATGGAACAATATTTCAAGGAGAATATATAAATGGATATAGAAATGGATTAGGTACTTATTTTTATAGTGATGGTTCAATTTTTATAGGAGAATTTAAAAATCATAAAATGAATGGATTTGGACAATTAAAATATTATGATAATAAAAAATATGAAGGTGAATTTGAAAATAATTTATTTAATGGTTATGGGGAATTTACTTGGCAGAAAGGAGAAATTTATTATGGTTTTTGGAAAGAAGGATATAAAAATTTATTTGGAATTTATATTGATAAAAATAAAAAAATTTCTTATATTGGTTTTTGGAATAATAATAAACAAAGTGGTATTGGTGCTATTTATAATGATAATAGTGTTAAATTTGGGAAATGGGATAATGGAAAAAAAGTTAAAAATTTTTTAAGTTATGATCAAGCTATGAATGATATTCCTAAGGAATATACTGTTTATAAAGATTTTTTTTTTAAAACTAGAGAATCGGCAACTATACTTTTTTATTAAGAGATTTTTTTTATTATATATTTTTTATTTTTAGTATTCTTTATTTTGTATTTTAAAATTAAAATGTTATGATAAATTGTTTTTGCAAAATATTTTTGGAAAAAATAAGGGATTTTATTTTAAAATAAAATAATACATTATTATTTTTTAAATTTAAAACTTTTGATTTATTATATATAAATTTTAATTCAATATTATTTTTAATTTTTTTAATTTTTTATTACTTTTCATAAATGAAATTGTTTGATTTTTATTCTATTTTCATTTAAATATAAACTTAAATATATAATTATTTCTTAATTTTAATTAATAAAAGATATTTTTATTATAAAGAATAAAGATAAAAAAAAAGTGTTTAGTGAATAGAATTAATCATTCCAAAACAAAAATAATTAATTTTTTATTTAAATTAAATTAAAAAATGAATACTTATTTACTAAATAAAAAAAGATGTTCAAAATGTAATAATATTATAAAAAAAGGATTTAAAATACCATGTAGACATTTTGTTTGTGAAAAATGTATTATTGATAAACCTAAATGTAATATATGTAAAATTAAATTCAATGTTGATAATATATCTTCAAAAAAAGAATTAATCAATGAACACATAAATGAAAATTGTATTTTTACTAAAATTCCAAAAAGTCATAATAAATCAAAATTAAATAATAATAATAATCAAGTTAATAATCTTTTAAAAATAAAGAATGATACAAATTTAAATAACAATTCAAATGAAGAAAAGAAACAATTAATTAGAAAAAGAAATTATAACGAAATTGAAAATTTTAATGATACTTTAGAAAATTTTGAAAATTTATCAATTCAAGATAAAATATTATTTAATCTAAATAATATTGAAAAAAATATAATAATGAAACCTCAAGATAAATTTTTGGAGAAAAAATTAAAAACATATTAAACTTTTATTTAAAAAACTAAATTTATAAATCAAATTATAAATTACATAAATTATAATTTAATTGAAACATTTAATTTATTATTTTATAAAAAATTTATAAACATTTAAATATTTTTATATAAAACTAATAAAATTACTTTTAACTAAAAAATTTAACTAATAAAATAAAATAAACTATTTATTAATATTCCATAAAAAAAACAAATAAAATAATAAAATATTTTAACCTGCTTACGTCATTCTAATAAAAAAAACAACTTTTTACAAAACACCTAAAACCAAAAAAAAAAAAATAAAAACATTAACAAAAAAAAAAAATAATGAAAATCTTCCTAATACTCTTATTAACATTTTTAATTCTTTCCTCATCAAAAATAGAAACAAACGAAGAAATAATTCCAATAGAAACCTTATTATCTTTTAAAGATTACTCATTACCAAACATGCAAACAAAATTACAAGAACAATTAAACAATATTTTCGATTCAGAAGAATGTCTCCCATCAAAAAAAGACACAAAAAAAATATTATTAGAAGACTACGGAATATCCTTAGATGAAGATCCAGATAATAATCTCCGTTTCATAGTAGGAAAATGTAATCCAGTATTATTTGTTCCTGGAATTTATGCAACAAAATTAATGTTAACAGTAAATTGTAAAAAATTAAAAATTAATGAAAGAGACACATATCGTGATATGAGAGTTTTTTGTGGTGATTCAATATGTAAAAGTGATTCAATTGAAGAGCATCCTTTATTTGTTTCTTTATTAGATCCAGCTACAAATATTTTAAATACAGATAGTAATAAATTTTCTGCTTGTTTAGCTTTCTTTATGCAATTTTTTAATAAGAAAGATGAATGTCCTAAAAGTGATGATGGAGAAAATGTTTGTTTATATTCTGAAAATATTCAAATTGGTTATTATGGTAGTACTGGTAAAACTATTAATTATGGTAAATGTGGTTTAAGTGCTGTTGAAAATGTTATTCAAAGTGGTAATTCTGCTATTGATACTCTTGCTAATCAAGGTGCTGCTAAAGTTTATTATACTATGATTGAAAGATTAAGACAAATGGGTTATAGTGATGGATTCTCTTATGGTGCTGTACCTAGTGATTATAGAAGATTTTTAGCTACTAATAAATTTGCTATTAAATCTTTTAGATATCAAGTTGAGAGATTATATCAAAATACTGGAAAACCTATTGTTATTATTGCACATTCATATGGTACTTTACTTACTCTTAATAATTTAATTGGAGAAAATAAGGATTTAGCTAAAAAAATTAAGAAATTTGTTGCTATTGCTGGTCCATTTGCAGGAAGTACTAAATTATTAGATGTATTTTTACATGGTATGCATGATTGGGATTTTGAATTTTATATTGGAAGTAAATTAATTAAGATTACTAATTATAATATTTATGGTCAATATATTATGTATAAAGCTTTACCTACTATTATGGAATTGAGACCACTTCCTATTATTAGTAAATTATTTAAAGATGAAAAATATAAAGATTTTGCTGATGCTATTAAAGAAAGATTATTTTTAGAAAAATATTGTAAGAATAATAAAGGTAAATGTACTAAGGAATTTATAAAAGATAATAGTGTTAAATTTAAAAATATTTTTGGTGAAGATGCATTCCCAGATTTAAGTAGTAATGAATGTAAATTACAGAATAATTTCTTACAAAGAATAAAAAAAGAAAGAAAAGGAATGTTTGATACACCATGTATGTCAGAAATGTATAATGTAGCAGAATGTCCAACATTAATGTTAAAAGACAAAAACTTTAATCCAAATATAGAAAATATTGAATCATATTGTGGAATAAAAAATGATTCATTATATTATAGTCAAGAAGAATGTACAAATGAAAAATGTATAGATAGTATTTATTTAGAAGATGGTCCATATCCATTTGATGACAAAGAAAAAAATAAAGTTTTTATTGATAGATTTAATGAGAAATACTCAGATGAATTTGATGGTTTAAAAATAGATGATTCATATTTTGAAAGTAAAGAATCATTTAAAAAGAAAATAAAAGCTTTAATTGAATTTCATAAAAAAATATCAATAACTCAAACATTACCAATTCCTCCAGTTGATACAGATATATTATATTCAACTTATAATCCAACAAAAACTACATTTTTATTTGATAAAAATAAAAAAGATAATTTTGCTGATATTTTAGAATATGGTGGTGATGATACTGTTCCAAATTGGTCTTCTTTATTAACTGGATTTAAATGGTTATATGATAAAAAAGTTAATAATTTAAAACAAGAAATTAGATTAGTTGAATTTTGTTCTAAATTAGGAAAAGATGGTAAATATAAATTTGATGAGGATAAATCAAAAATTTTTTCTGCTATTTCTTGTGATTGTATAGATAAATATAATAATTATGTTTCTAATGTTAATCCTTGTAATCATGGTGCTATGATATCAGATTCTTTTATTGTTAAATATATGGAAGCTGTTGTTAATAATAAAACTGAAAGTATTGTTTATAGTAAAGAAAAACAAAATGCTGTTGAAGATTATAATCCTAATTTAAATTATGCTTATGAATGTAATAATGATTTAAAAAATATGTTTTTAAATGAAGATAAATAAATGTTTAAATGTTATTTGAAATTTTTATTAGTTTATATAATTTTGTAAAATTTGTTTTTTAATTTAAATATATTTATATAATTTTGTTTTGTAAATTTTATTTAAGGAAAGTAAATTTTATTTAAATTTGAAAAAGATTTAAATTACAATTATTGAATTTGGTTCTAATATAATTCTCTTATAAATTTTTTAATTTATCTAATTCCTTTGTTATCTTTTTTCTTTTCTTCTTTCTTTCTTGAATAATTTTTTGAATAATAGAAATAATCAATACTTTAAAATAAATTTAAATTAATTATTTTCCTATCTAATCCTTCTAATTAGTTCTTTAATTTATCTCTTATTTCTTTCATTATCTCACATTCACTTATAACATATTTAATTTTATTATCTTCTTTCTTACATTATATACATTTCTTATATTTATCTTCTCTAAAATATCATCTATGACACATAAATCTAAGTAATAAAAAATCATCATCAATATACCAATTATATATTCTATGTTTTAATCTATTTGTAAATTTATCATTAATATTATATCCTTCTTTTTCTCCTAATACTTTTAATCTTTTAACTATAAGTTTTTTATTAAAAATACTAAAAGATATATCCTTTGTATCTAATATTTCTTTTATTTTTTATCATAAATTATTATTTTTCTTCAAAAAAATAAATAAAAACGCGATTGCTCCAAGCGGGAGTCGAACCCGCGGCCCCCACCGTGTAAAGGTGGTGTCATAACCAACTAGACCATCAGAGCTGTTAAATTTATTTTTATATAATTTTTTTTTAAATTAATATCTTAATTAAATTTTTTTGGAAAATTTTTTTTTGATTAAAACAAAAAAATATATTAAATTTGGAGAATATAATAAAACAAAAAAAAATAAGATGATACTTGAATGGAAAATTAATATGATGATGTTTGAGATTATTTTTATTCTATTTTTTTTATTTAATTAATATTAAATATGAGACTACTGCCAGACTTAAACTAATTAACTAAGTAGCAATGCTCTTTTTTTAAAAAATACATTTTTTAACTCATTTATATATTTAGTTTTTTATTTTTTAAATTTTTTAAATTTTTTATTTTATTGATTTTATTTTTTTTTTCTGAATTATTTTTTTATTTAATTTTTTCATGAATAAATAATATAAAAAAAAAATAATTAAATTACTTATAAAAATCTTCAAATAATGAGAATTTATTTTTATTAAAATATTTAATATTATTAAATTATTTCTTTAAATCTATTATTTTAAAAATTAAATTTAATTTAGTATCTATTTAAATTTTAAAATAGTAATTAAGTCAAAAAAATAAGATAAATAAAATAAAATTAAATAATAATAAAAATAAAAGAAATAATTTAAGATTCAAATAAATGATATTGATAATCTAATAGAAAAAAATATTTTTTTATAAAATTAAAATTATAAATATAAAAAATATAAAATTATAAATTGTTAACAAAAATTATTTAATATATTTTTTAAATATATAAATTAGATTTCATTATTTATGTTCATTACCTTTGAAATAATATTAATATTTATTATTTAAAAAATTACTTTAAAAAAATAGATATAATAAGAGTTCACATTTTATTATTAAAATGGAATTTTTAATTGAAAATGAAAAAGAATATAATAATGAATATAAAGAAGAATATGAAGATGAATATAAAATAGAATCTGAAGATGAATGTTCAATTGATGATGAAAATGAAAAGATTATTGAAGAAAAGTTTCAAAATGCAATAATATCAGGAAACATTGAAAAAGAACTTTTATCAATAATTGATTTATCTTCTATTTCAAAGTTTCATGAAATTTGGAAATTTAAGATATATGAAGAATTATGTTTATATATATTAAAAAAGAAAAATTTCTCTCAATTTGAAAAATATTTTGATAATATAATTGAAATATATCAAAATATTTATTATTATAAAAAAGATGAATTATTTTCTAAAATTATTAACTTATTTTCTAAACATAAAGAAAAATATTCAATATTAACTGATATTATTAATATTATAATTAGAATTATAAGAAAATATAATCAAACAGGAAAAATAATAGAAATTATAAATATTTTGCAAAAAAAATATCTTATCATATTAAAGGAAGGAAATACATATTTTGTAATTGAACCACCTAAAACAAAATTACTTGTAGTATCATTATTTACAAAAAATTATCATTTAATTCCTATAAAAGAAGACAAAAATTTTTATAGTAATATGATATTTTATTTTCCAATATCAGGAAATATAATTTCTATTCAGGGACAATCAATTATAATTTTTGATACAAAAGAAACTATCTTACAAAAGATTAATTATGCACATTATAAAAAAATTAATAATTTATATATTATAGATGAAAATCACTTTATTTCTTGTTCTGATGATAATCAAATAATAACATGGAATAAAAAAAATAATTTTTTTATAATGGATAAAATTATAAAAAATGCACATTATAAAGGAGTTACTAAAGTTATATATACAAAAAATAAAATGATTATTTCATGTTCTAATGATTTAAAAATTAAAATATGGGAATTAGTAAATAATAAATATCAAAATAACACAATTATAGTTTATTCTACATTAAAACATAATGAAATTTATGAAATTAACAATAATCTTTATTTAATTGATAAGTTTTTTTCAATAACATATTTAGAAGATAAAAAATTGTTAATTTCTTATGGTTATTATGGAATAAAATTTTGGCAGTCCCCTTCTTTCGAATTTATTTTTGAAGAAAATTTTCAATGTTCTTATATAAATGCATTTAGTAGAATTAATGAAGATGAAATAATTATTGGAGAAAAAAATTGTATAATAATCATATCAATATCAAAAAAAAAAATTATTAAAAAAATTACCAATTCTTTTAAACTTTATTCAATATTTCCTTTGAATAATGAATTATTTTTAATAGGAGGAGAAGGTTTATCTTTATATAATAATAAAAATTTAGTTCCAATTGAAAAAATATTTGATAAAATATTTTACCACGAACTTTTGAATAGTAAATTATGTTTTAATTTAATTGAGCCTACCAAACAAATTAATATTGAAAGTATGTGTTTATTGAAAAATGGAACAATTTTCTTAACTGGTAAAAATTATAGTACACTAATTAAGATTGATGATTAGTTTGGAATTTAATTAGTATATAGTTTTTTATAGTACCTAAATATAATTTTTGAGATAATTATTTAAATATTCCATTTATAAATAAATGATATGATATTTTTTGATCAATAATTATCATTTTAATTTATTTATGAATTATTTAATTTTATTATTTATTATTTTTATTTACTTTTTATTCAATTTTATATATTGTAAAAAATGAAAATATTAGCATAATCTTTTTAATAAAATTACATTTGTGAATTTTCATTATAAAATATTTTATGTAAACTTTTTAAATTTAAAAATTATTTTATATTAAATATAACAGAATTTTATTAAATAAAATTGAAAATATCAAATTTAACTTTCATATAAATTTTATTTAGAACTTTTAATATATTATTAGAAACTTCAATTTTTAGCTTATTCTTATTAATTATTATAAATAAATAAATATTTTTGAAAAAAAATTTTAATATTAATTTATAATAATTATTTTTTAATCATAAATAAAGTTTTAATCTTTTATATTTTCTTTAATATATAACATCAGTTTTAATTAAATTTTTATTAAAACTCATAAAAAAATAAATTATAAATCAATCATATAGAGCATTAAAAAAATGGGAAAAAGAAAGATAGAAATTACTAAAATTAATGATAAATATATAAGTCAAATAACTTATCATAAAAGGAAAAAAGGATTAATAAAAAAAGCAATGGAATTATCTTTATTATGTGATATTGATTTTTTCCTTGTACTTGTCGATAAAAAAGATCGATTAAGTGTAACATGTTCAAAATCATCAATTTCACAATTTATTCAAAAAAATATACTGAATATGAATAATAGAATTGTAAAAGAATTTTATACCTTAAAGGATTATAAAACACTATTTACTTGTCAAAAAAATGTTCAAATTTATATAAGTAGAATTGATATAAATGAACACATTAAAAAATTAGATGAAATTAATTCACAGTTTAAATTAAAAAATGAAAACATTAATAATAAATTTAAAATTCCAAAATTTATTTCAAAAATTGATTTAAGTGAATATAAAACAAAAATTAATGAAAATGAACAAAAAAAAATTAAAAATAAATGGGAAATTCTACACAAAAAAAATGAAATTTCAATTTCTTTTATAAAAGAAAAAAAAGAGGAAATTTTTAGAAAAAATACAAAAATGGATTCTTTATCAATGTCAAATGATTCAAAAAATGAGTTTTATATTCAAAATAATACGTTTTATCAAAATTTAAATAATTATTCTTCAATTAAATTAAATAAAAAAAATTCAATTATAAAAAATCATCCTCATTCATATTATAATAATAAGGTTAATATTTTAGAGAGTGAAAATTGAATAATTTTAAAAAACAATTTTTTGGCAAAAATATATTTTTTAATAATTTAGAGAGCTCTGAAAATAAAATTGAGAATCAATATTTTCCTTCTTTTTTGAATGATAAATAACAAATTTATTTAAAACTTTTAAGATAATATTCAATTATATGGGCAGCACAATATATATTTATTAAATGGAATATTATATTAATGTATTGTTTTATATAAACAAAGTAAAGTATTATAAAATAAGATAAAAGTTAATTATTTTTCATTCAAAAAATAAAATAAATAAAAAGAAAAAAGATTTTATTTTCAATATTCATTTAAAAATTTATATTTTAAATTATTTATTAATTAATAAATTATGTTAACTATAATATTGATTAAATATCTAAAACAATCAAAATCCTTTTTTTAAAATTTTGTTCATAAATTTATGAGAATATAATTTTAATTTATCTTTTAAATCTTTATTAAATAATAATATAATATATATCATTTATCCATTTTATAAAAATAGTTTTATATTTATTAAATATTTAAAATGATAAAATGTTTGCATATTTATTTAAATATTTATATTAAATAATATATCTATATTTATAAATTAATAAAAATAATAAGAGTTTGAATAAAATTAAATTAATTTGATTCAATTAATAAAATATATTTTTTTAATATTTAAAAAAACTGTATTAATTTTAATCATCCAAAATTTTTGTTCTCATATATATTTATATATTTAAAATTTTTATAATTTATTTTTCAGTTAATTAAGAAAAATAAATACATAAAATTGCTAAATTATATTTATTTTAAAATATCATTTTTTTCATTTAAAAAATAAAATATTCATATAATAGGATGAGGAATTAGTTTTTTATCTTTTATATATTATATAGATATATATATTATTTATAATAATTAAAAAGAGAAAATGATTAAGAGTTTTATAAAATTTATTTTTATAAACAATTTATTATTATAATTTAGAAGAATTTATATTATATTTAATTAATTTAAAATAATTAGGTTTTGATTTATAATATATAAAAAGATATATTTCTTTTATTAATTTATAATTAAAAATAATATTTCAATAATTTTTTTGCTTTATTTTACTAATTAAAATAATATTTCAGAAAATGATATAATAATAAAGTTTAAAAAAGAAATTTACAAAAAAAATAAAATATGAAAATCAGATAGGATTTTTATTTTAATTATGCTTTTATTTATTTAATGTAAAAAATAAAATATATTCTATATATTAAAAATTAAATATTCAATTTAATTCAAACAAAATTGAATCAATTTTATTTAATCTATTTGTTAATTCAATCATTTTTAATTTATATATTATATTTTTACAATTAAACATCCAATGTGAAATAATATCATATTCTTCCCGAATAGAAAGATCTTTAATATTTTCATATGCCTTTTCATAAAGATAATTAACCAAAGATTCATATTTTTTAAATCTTGAAAAAATTTCAGCACATACCTTAAATAAAATAAAGTTATTAAATTTAAATCTTTTATCATTCATATTAAAACTATCTTTTTCTATTAAACTAGTAATCCATAAAATAATATTATCTTGTAAATCAACAGTCAATTTATTATCTATATCATCATTAGATTCAATATTATTTACTGTCATTAAATTTTGAATTTTAATAAAAACTTCATATATATTAAAATAACTATCTTTATCACAAATTTCTTTTTCTATTTTACATAATTCACAATCACAATTTATATTCCAATTTTCTAATTCATATTTTCTTCCACTTAAAACTTTTGGTTCAATATAACTTATTGTTAAATCTTCTCCTTTTTTTATATCTTTAATTGCTTTTACTAAAATAAAATTTGCCATTCCAAAATGAAAACAATTTGGCAAACAAGAATGATTAAAAAAAGAAAAATTATAATATAATCCATAACATAATTCTATTGGTTCTAATATATTTTTTTCATTTCTTAATGTTAAAATTGAATTATTTGATAATATATTATCTAAAGTTTCATCATTTTCATCATTTAAATTTATTTTGAAATTATTTATTCTTTCTTCAATTGTTTTATCATTATTTTTACCATTTGATAAAATACTTAATTTTTTTATTAATTCATCATATTCTTCTTTGAATTTTAATTTATCTTTTAAAAAAGTAATTAAAATTCTTGTTGCTAATAAATTATTTGTCATTCCCATTTGTTTAAATTTTTCAAAAGTAGAAGAATATTTTTTTATTTCTTTTTCATAAACAGAAACAATAGGAATTTCAAATAAAATTAAAGAACCGATTTTTATATCATCAATTGCTTCAAAATATAATCCTTTATTTTTATTATAATTTAACTTTATTTTATCATTAATATATGTTTTATTAATATATTCTTTATTTATTCCATCTAAATAATATTTTTTCCCTTTAATTTGTTCAAAACATTCATTTTCATAATTTAATAATTGTTTAAAATTAAATTTACCTTCTAAATTCCTTTTTTTTTCATTATAATATTCAATATTTATTTTTGTATTTAGTGAATCATATAATATTTTTGCTTGTTCTAATTGTTCAATTGATGTTGAAATTTGTTCAATTGCTCTTGCTTTTCTAAAATTAATTTTTTCATTTAAATTTTTATTTAAAACATTTTTATACGAAAGAACTTTATCACAATCTGAAAGAACACAATTAAAATAACCTAATTTTAAAAAAGCTTCAGCTCTATTTGATAATATAATAAGTTTTTTTTCAATATTTGATTCATTATCTTCAATTTTTTCTAAGGCTAAAGTATATTTATTAACAGCTTTTAAAAATTGTTTATCTAACATATAATTATCACCTTGAATTTTTAAGGAATCTTCATTTTCAAATTCTTTATTAATTTCCATAATTTAATTAAATATTTTTTTTAAATTTAAAAAAAATTATTTAATATTTATATAATAATTTTATGTTGAGGAGCTAATTTTGATAAAATTTTATTATTTAATGTATTAATTTGTCTTGACATTCTATTTTGTGGTTGAAGTTTTGAATTATATTCTTTTATTAAATCTTTATTTTGATTATCTTCAAAAAATTTTGAATTATGATTTACATTAATAATATCTTTAATTTCATTTTTGATTTTTTTATTTGATTCAAAAGTTTGATCTATTAATTGAATTTCTCTTGAAAATGCAAATTTTCCTTCATTAATTTTTGCTAAGTTATCAATATAGATTTTATTTTTTTCATTTTTATATTTTTCATTTATTCTTGTAATTGCTTCAAATAATTCTTCATTTTCTTTAAATCCATAAACTTCAAATAAAGAATTATTAATTAATTTCTTTTTCTTTTTATTATAAATTTTATCCATACTTAAATATCTTTTTTCTTTAATATTATCATTTTTATTATTTCTTGATGTTATTTTAAATTTATAATAACTATTGTTTAATTTTTCTTTTTGTTTTTCTTCTTCATCTTTTTCATTTTGTGTTTTAGAAAATATATTAATTAAAAGATTATCATCTCTTTTTAAATTATAATGTTGAATAAAAGGTTCAATATTTGTTAAAGTTTCAATTTTTTTCTTTTTAATTTCATCATCTAATTTATTAATCTTATCCATATTAAATAAAAATTTACATCTTAGTTCCAACTCATTAATTGTAATAGAATTTTTTACTTGATTATTAAAAAAAGTATAATATAAACTTTTCCACATTGTTCCAGTTTTATCATCTTCTAATTCTTTTTTTTTAACATAAATTTTCCTTCTAAAATTTTCATATCTTTTAAATTTAAATTGTACATCTTCAATAGAAGGAAAATCATTTTTCTCTGAATTTAAATCATCAATTGAATCATCTAATCCATTTGAATCACTTGAAGAATTTAAATGACTTTCAATACTTTCTGTAAATGGGATTTTTTTAATATACATTTTAATTATTTTTAATTATTTTTATATATTAAATGGAAACTCCATTAACAAATTTAGAAATACCAATAAAGAAATCACCACAATCATCTTTTATAAAATTAATTTTAATGATTTTTAATATTATTCAAATAATTCATATTTTTTTTACACATTTAATTGATATTTCACCATTTTATAATTATGTTTTAATATTTTTAGGAGAAACTTATTTACTTTTTATTTGGTCTGAATTAAGAGAAGATGATTCATATAAAAATTATTTAATAACAATAATTGCAAGTGTCATTTTAATAATTTTATCTTTTTATTATAGTATTGATGCTTTAAATTACTCTTATGCTTTCCCCTTAATTTTAATATTAGAATATATAATTTTTTATAGTTCATTAATTATTATTCCAATTTCTATAATTGTTTTCATTTTAGTTAATTACAATTATTATTATAATGTATTAGAATAGATAAATTTCAAAAGCTTCTAATTATAATATTAATAGATAGATATTTTTAATAGAAATTTATTTAATTTTATTTTTATTTTTAATTTTAATATTATTTATTATATATATAATACTTTAAAAAAAATATTATTATATATAAAATAATTTTTAAAAATGAAAAGTGCAATTTTCACATTTGTTTGGTATACATATCATTTTCATATTATAATAATATAATGAAAAAATAAAATTATTTCCACATTTTTCGCACTTATAATTAATTTGTGAATCTAAAATTTTTTTATTACAATATTGGCAACATTTTTCTTTACTTGTCATAGGAATTTTACAACATTCGCATAATTTAGTTTCAGTTATTTTATCTCTTGAAAAAAAATTACTTTTAATTTCTTCATTTTTTTTTACTCTTTTAGGATTATATAATTTTAATTTATAACATATTTCATTACAATAATGAGAAATGAAAAATTTCATAATATCTTTATAATCTTCTTTACAATTTTTATAAATTTTATAATTAGTAATAAGATTATATTTTTCATCAATTATTAAATTAGAAATAAGTAAATTCCCTTCAGAATATTGGAAAGAAAAATGTGAAAAAGCATCTAAAATTTTTTTAGAAGGTATTGAAATATCTTTTGAAGGAAATGATAATTTATTTGAACATAATAAATAATTTGAAGGAAATTTCTCATTTGAATTATTTAATATTTCAATAAGTGATAATTGTTTAAATTTAATAAATTGTTTTAATGAAGGTAAATCTTCAAAAATTCTAATATTAAATGAATCAGAAATATAAGAACAAATTGCAGGATTTATTAAATGATTATCAATAAATAAATTAATATCATTAAATTCTTTTACTTTAATATCTTCAGGAATAAGGCATTCATAATTTATATTTCTTGAATTATCTTTTGCTTCTAAATTATAAGTTAATGATGATATATCATGTTCAAAAATAGTTAAAAATTGAATTGATGATTGATAATAATTTTTTTGATATAAAACTTTATTCCAATTAATTAATAAATTTAAATTTGTTGATAATTGAATATGATAAATATTAACATTATATATTTTTCCACTATAATTAGGAAAAATTTGAGCATTTAAAGTAATATGAATATTATTATCTTTTAAATTATTTTTTTCAATATCAATAGAATTACTATTATTATTATTATTTAAATTTAAAGAATCTAATCTATTAATAAAATCAAACATTTTTTGTTCATTTTCATTTAAATTCAAATTTTCAATTTGTGAAATAATATTTTCTCTATTATCATCAATATTATAATTATTAAAAGAAGAATAATATTTTTTACAAATCATTTCAATAGTTTGATTTCTAAAATTATCAATAACATTCTCAAACTTAACTTTATTATAAGTAACATAAGTTAAAGTCAAACTAGCACTAAAAGCAACAAAAAAAGAAAATTTATTAACATTATTTCCCAAAGTTTCAATATGAAACATACTATTATCATTATAAATATCTTTCATAATATTAAACATAATTTTAGTAGAATCATTAATTTCAATACAATAAAGAGTAATATTCTTATTTTTAAAATCTTTAATTAAATCTTCTAAAATTAATCCTTTAGGATCACCATTAATAAATTTATCATAAGTAATATTATGATATTTTTTCCCATGACAAGGAGCATCACAAACTAAAACAGCATATCTAGCATCACTAACCCAATTCATATTTAAAGCAATATTAAAAGCTCCTACTACATCTTCAGGTTCATCACCTCCTCCAAAGCAATCAATACCACTTATAAATTTTTTAACATCATTTACATTTTTTGTAAAATCAATTGAAACATAATGACCTTGTAATTCATTTATTTCTGTAAAATCCCTATAACCTACAAAACTTATTCTTATTTGAGAACCTGGATTATTTTCTACTATTTCATCTATTATATTTGTTACGTTCTCTTTTGCTTCTTTTAACCACATTCCCATTGATCCTGTTATATCCATTATAAACATTATGTCTAATGTTGTGTCTTTAAATATTGTTTTTTCATATTCTGATAATATTTGAAAATCGTTTTTTAATTGAGTTAATTTTTGATTTATGTTTCTTAATTGAGTTTCTGATAATGATATTTGAAGAGGAGATAATTTTTTGTCTTTTTGATTTTGAATTTGGGAATATTGTTTTTGGGAAAATATATTTTTTACTCTTTTTGGAGATTTTGATTTTGAACGAGAACGGTTTCTTTTTGATGAATAATCACTTATTATTGGACTTAAATTTCCAAATGTTATTATATTGTGTTTTCTTCTGTTTTTTATTGGAGATTTTAATTCTATTTCTTCTTTATTTGTGTCGTTTATTTCCATTTTTTCATCTTTCATTTTGTATAGACAATTATTAATAAAATATATTATTTATTTTTTTATTTTATTGTATTGATTTTTTATGAGGAAATTATTTTTTTTTTAATTATTTTTATAAATTGTTTGTTACAGCATTTTTAACTTGTGAATATGATAATCAATAATAAAATTAATTTCAAATGATAAAATAATTTACCAAAAAAAAAATTAATTTTATTTAAAAAAAAAACATATAAAAATAAATTAAATAAAAATTATTTATCATCTAAAATGGAAAAAAATGACAAAAAAAAAGAAGATGATGAAAAAGAAGAAATAATTTTATTTGAAGAAGGAACAGAAAATAATAATAACAATTCTGAATCAACAGAAAATGAAATGTTAACATTACCAGAATTTTATTTAGAATGTGCAAGATTTGGTGAATTAGAAGATATGAAAAATGCATTAAAAGATGCAGAAAAAGATTTTAATTACAATATAAAAGATTTTAATGGAAATACTGCATTACATATGTCATCAGCGAATGGCCATTTAAATATAGTAAAATATTTAATTGAAGATTTAAAATGTGATATTAATTGTAAAAATAATTCTAATAATACTCCTTTACATTGGGCTGCTATAAATGGACAAAAAGATATTGTTTGTTATTTACTTGATAAAAATGCTGATTTTGATATTGTTAATAATAATAATAAAAAAGCAAGTGAGGAAGCTTATGATAATTGTTATTATGATATTAGTGAAATTATTTTAAATAAGGAAAATGAAAAAAATCCTAAAATTAATGAAAGTGAAATTGATAAAGATGAATTTGATGATAAAAATAATTAAATTTTTTTATTAAATATATCAGTAAATAAAATTTATTATATGTTTTTATTTATATATAAAATAATAAAAAATAATTATTTAATTTTAATTAGTTTTTTATTTAAATTTTATATATTAAAATGATAATCAATGATATTGAGAGAATTCGTCCAATGACTTTAACATCTTTTTTCCCAAAAAATAGAAGATTAAGACTAAATGAACAAAGTCAAAAAGAGATATCCAATAAACCTTTTAAAGTAAATAAAAATAAAATAACTAAAATTAAAAAATAGAAAAATCTTGATTCATTTTCAAATCAAAATTCTAAATTTAAATTAAATTCACAAGATAAACAATACAATATTCCATATAAAAAAAATTCTCAAAAAAAAACTTTTTTTCCAACTTTTGATAGATTTAGAGCAAATTCAATAAAAGATCAAAATAAAATAAATTCTAATTTATTAAATGAATTCCTATTAAATTATGAAAATAATAAAAATAAATATTTCAATATAAATGATTTTAATAAAACAAATAAACTTCCTTTTTTAAAATCAAGAGAAAGTTTAACAAGAAAAACAAACTTTCGTCCTTATATACATGAAGTTTATACATCAGGTGATAATTTTATTAGAAATTACAATCCAATAAATTTAAATAGAGAAAAAGAAAGAGCAATTTCAAGTAATTCAATTAATGTTTTAAATAATCATTTACAAAATCCAAAAATAAATGATAAATTAAGTAAATATATAATTGGTAAAGATATAGGAAAAGGTGCTTATGCAATGGTTAAATTAGTAACTGATAAAAATAATAAAAATAAATATGCTATGAAAATATATGATAGAGTTAAATTAAATGATATTACAAAGAGAAAATGTGTTTATAGAGAAATTGAAATAATGAAAAGAGTAAATCATAAAAATATAGTAAAATTAAACGAAGTAATTCACACATCAAAACAAATTTTAATTATAATGGAATATATAAATGGAATATCAATGAGACAATATTATAATAAAAATATAAAGAATCAAAAATTAAATCCAGAAAAAGAAATAATAATAAAAGATTATTTTTATCAAATTTTTTCTGCAATGTCATATCTTCATAAAAATCATATGGCACATAGAGATATAAAATTAGAGAATATTTTAATAGATAAAAATAATCAAATTAAAATAATTGATTTTGGTTTTGGAATGTATAATCCACAAGATAGATTACAAAATTTTTTTTGTGGAACTCCAAATTATATGCCTCCTGAAATTATAAATAAAAAAAGTTATATTGGAGAAAAAGCGGATTTATGGAGTTTAGGTGTTTTATTATATAAAATGTTATGTGCTGATTTTCCGTTTAAAGGAGAAAATGAAAAAGAATTGTATAAAATGAGTAAAAAAGGTAAATTTGATATACCTGATTATGTTCCTAATAAAGTTAGAGTTATTTTAATTAAGTTAATTAATGTTATTCCTGAAATGAGAATTAATTGTGATGAGGTTTTGAAATATGATTGGTTTCAATAAAAATTTTTTTTTAATTTTTAGTTTTTTATTTTATAATGATATTTATTTTTTTTTTTTAGGATTTTTAATTCTTTTTTTTTAATTCATTATTTTATTTATTTAATAAATTATAAAATATTAAATAATTATTAATTTTATATTAATGATTTTTAATTTAATTTTTTTTACTATTATTTAAAGTCAAACTAGTTCCAAATTTAAAAAAATTTGAACTTATTTGTTGAAGTATTTTTCTTTCATTATAAATCAATTAAACTTTAATTAAAAGATATTTAAATTTCTAAAATGCTTTTTTTAGTTTTTTTAAGATTAAATTTTATATTCACAACTTATTGTAATTTTAAATATTTTTTAGTAATTTTATTTTATTCATTAATTTTACTATTTAAGCCTTTTAAAATTTATTTAAATTTAAATAAATGAAATGTTATAAATTGAAAATTGACTTCCAAATTATATTTAAATTATTCTCAAAATTAAAGCAATTTTCAAGGACAGAAAAAGATAATCATTTATTTATGCAAATAATAAAATTGCTATTGTCTGTTCAAAGATTTTACAAAATTTCACTTAAACAAATTTCGAAAGAAAATTCACAAGAAAAATTTATAAATATATATGAAAATATTTTTTCAAGATTATGTCAAAATATTTTCAACTGCAAAAAAATTAAAAAGGAATTAAAAACTGTTTTTTTAATTTCTTTTAAGAAAAAATATAAATTGTCGTATATTTTAAAGAAATTAGAAAATATATTTAGTAATCTAATTTCTTATTTTAAATCTTATCATATAAATGATTCTTTTAAATTTCCTATTGTAAATGAAAATGATATAAATTAATATGAAAATTTTGAATTATTATTAAAAAGATAATACTAATTAAATGACTTTGTTTATATATAAATATAATTAAAAACATATATAAATTTAAATTTATATAAATATGGATAAAATTTTTATATTTAAAAAATGAAAAATGTAATTATTTTTTCAATTTTATTTTTATTAACATTAGAAGAAAGAAAAATTAAATTAGTATATGAACACTTTCGTCATGGTTCAAGATTTAAAGAATCAAATTTAAATTCAAACAACAATGATTTATTTAATATTCATCATGATTTCAAAGGAGAATTAACAGAAGTAGGAATAAGAACTCATTATATAGAAGGTTATGAAATGAGGAAAAAATATTTAAATATATATAATTCAACAAATATTTTTATTCAATCAACAAATTCAGATAGAACAATTCAATCTGTAAATGCACATTTATTAGGAATGTATCCTCCATTATTAACAAATTTAAGTAATGAACAAGTTAAAAATTCTTATCCTCCTAATAAATTTGATGATGACATTAAAGATAAAATGAATGAAGTAATTAAAAAATTAGAAAATAGACCTTTACCTTATAATATTCAAATTATTCCTGTTCATATTTTAAGTCCTTTAAAACAAAAATATTCTTCTACTTTTTGCCCTTATATGAAATATTATTGGGATGAAAATAAAAAAAAAAATAAGAAAATTTTTGAAAATATGAATATTGAAAGTAATAAAAAATATGCTAATTATTTTAAAAAATTTTTTAATAATGAAAGTTTTACTTTTGAAAATTTTGATATTTTAGAATCATATTGTGATCATTATATGTCTGATTATCTTTTTAATATTAGTTATTTTGATAAATTATATAAAACTGGAATTAATTTACAAGAATTTTATAATCATTGTAAAAAAGTAAGTGAATTACAAATATTTAAATTGTATTTTACTGAAGATAAATATATTATTTATGGAAATAGTCCTTTAATAAGAGATATGATTATATTTTTTAATAATAAAGATAAAAATAATTCTCCTAGATATAAAATTTTAAGTGGTCATGATTCAACTGTTGGTTCCTTACAATCATATTTTAAATATGTTTTTAAAAATGAAATTAAAAAAGATAAAATATATCCTGAATTAGCAACTACTATGGTAATTGAATTATATGAAGAAAATAATAAAGAATATATAGAATATAAAGTTAATGATGAAATTTTAATGAATATTGAATATGAAAAATTTAATGATATGATTCAAAAAAATTTAATTTCTGATGAAGAATTGGATAGTTTTTGTAATAAAAAGAATAAAATAGCATATTTTTTCTTTTTGGCTATATTTTTAATAATAAGTATAATATTAGCATATTTTATTTATAAAACATATATTGATTATAAAATCGAAATGAGTAACTCAGTATAATAATTGAAAGTAAAATAATTTTTTTAAAATTATATTTAATATAAAATTAAAAATTTATTTATTTGATAATAAGTTTTTACAACATTAATTAAAATTAATAAAATTTATTTATTAATCTACTATCCATCTTTTTATAAATTTTTATTAAAAAAATAAAATAAAACATTTAAATCATATACTTTAAATCTTAATTTTTAATGATTATTTGAAAATAAAATAATAAATAAAAAAATGAAAAATTAAAATATAAAATATAATAAATTAAAAAAAGAAAAAAATTAAATTAATTTAAATCAAAAAAAAATTAATAATATATTACTAATTATTTTCACTTGAATTTATTGAAATAGCATTATTAACAGGGAAGAAATCAGTTCTAGTTTGTCTATAAGAAAGTAAAACTTGATAATCCAAAGAATTTAATTCTTGTTCATCAGACTTAATAATTTTATACAAATAATGAAAATAATTTAAAATATTATGTTCATGTTCTTTATGATAATCAAAATCAATACCTTTCCTATCAAAAACATTTCTATTTAAAGAACAAATAAAGCAAATATTCATTTTAGTTTCATATTGTGCATTAGCTTCTTCTCTCAAAGCTTGAAACGTATCAACAATAATAGAATTAATAACATTTAATAAAATTAAAATAATAGAAAAATAGAAAAACCATTCAAAAATAAATTCACTAAAATATTGTTCATCAGTAATTTTTTTAGTAGGAAAACCCATTCCACCACCTCCTCTAATTCCATCAGTAACAATAGATAAAAAACATTGTCCATAAGTAACACATTCTTCACTATCTTTATTAGTAAACCAATAAAATTTAACCATAGCAAAAAACATTGAAAAAATCATCATTAATAAACCAGCTGATAAAAATTGTCTATATCTAATTCTAACTGAATAAATTACAGTTTGCATTGTTTCAAAAAGTGTAAAAACAGTAAATAATTGAAGTGAATAAATAAAATGAAAATGAATACTTATCATTGCAATTAAACCAACTATTAAATTCCATATTAAACATCCTATATCACTATCAAATATTGCATTTAATAAAAATTCAATTACTGAAACTTTTTCATCTGGATCTCTTATTTTTAATAATGTAAAATATACCCAATTTACTATTGTAATACAAATAAAAAATAAATGAGCTAAACTTATTAAAAATATATATCGACTATTTAATTCTTTTCTAGTCCATTTTATTGCAATTTCACCTTCTTTTCCACCTGGAATTGTATATGTTTTTCCTTCATAAAAATATGATATTAAAATTACTATATTTACTACTACTGCTAAAAAAATTGATATATAACTTGTATATCTATAATCAATTAAATATAAAATATTTAAAAATTTATTTTTTCTCTCCCATAAATTTTGCCTCATTTGAATATCACTTTCAAATTGAGGTAAATATTGTAAAACAAAATTTAATTTTTCATTTTTATCAAATGGTGCTGAATTCTTAAATCTAATCATATCTTTTTCTTGAACAAATAATGAATCTGGATGAACTAAATAAACTACTTTTTGTACATTTCCTTTAAATTGCATTAATTCTCTAAAACTTTCTTCTTCTTTTTCAAAAACATCATTTGAATCAAAAAATTCTTTAAATTTTCTTCTTTCTAATTCACTTAAATTTTCTTTTGGTTTATAAAAAACTTCAACTTCTTTTACAATTTTAGAAAAAAATCTATATGATTCTCTTTTACCAATATTATAATTTTTATTTTTTTCTCCTAATGGAATATCTTCATCACATTCATTTTTTATTTCATTTAACATTTGTAATATTTTATCACCACTTCTCCATTGAGTTGCAATTTTAAAAAATCTAATTATATTACTTGATAAAATAAAAAAATGATTTTCTTGAAAACTTTCTTCAGTTAAATAATAATTTACAAGTTCATCTGCAAATTTATCTGGAAGAACATAATCATTTGTTAACATTTTATTATCTTTGTAATGTAAATATAAATTTGCTGTACTATGCGATAATCCAACTAATAATTTTTTTGGATTAAATTTTTTTACTATTTTTTCTTTATTTGATGTTGGATTTAAACACTCTTCAAAAAAACAAATTATAAATCTAAAAAATTGAGAAAGAAAAAATTCACTTTCTTTATTTTCTAAATTATCAAAACATAAATATCCAGCATCAATATAATTATCAAAATCTTCATTTGGATAAAAATTTTTTTTATTATATTGTTCTTCATCATTTACTTTTTTAGTTTTTGATTTTCTTTCAGTTTGAACAGTTTGATTTCTATTAAAAATTTCTTTATCTTGTTTAAATTCTTCTAAAGAAAATCTTTTCATATTTTGTTCAAAACTTCCTTGAATTATTTCAATTAAATAATCAGTAATTCCTGTTAATAAAGTATTAAAATAATCATAATTTTCTTCTTTAAATAATGAAATTAAATCTCTTTTACTTTGAGCATAATTTACACTATTCATTGCCATAACTGGAATTTTTAATATAAAATTTAAAAAATCTAATCTATCAGGTTGATTATTTGCATTTACTTTTGTAATATTTGCATTTGTTAAAACAGTTTGAAAAATTTTATGATGATTTTCACAATGTAATCTTAAATATTCTAATAATATTAAAAAATTTTGAATTGATGTTGGTTGATTTATATTATTATATTTTTCAACTGATAATTTATGAAAATCAATATAAATAAATTGAATTAAAAAAGTTAATTGTCCTTTTATAATATCACGTAATATTTGTTTTGTATGATATGCAATATCTACAATAATATTATGCCAAAAATCAGGATCAGCTTTATATATTTTATTAATACAATTTGTTAATTCATAATAATCTTCTTTTCCTCCATTATAAACTTCTTTTTCTCCTTTTTTAAAATCAATTCTAAATAATAAATCTAATGCAATATTACTTTTAATATCAGAAATTTTAACATCTTCTTCTGATACTGGTTGAGTAAATATATTTATCATTACATTTTCATCTAAATTTTCTTTTGATTCATAATAAAATGTTAAAAATGAATTCATTTTTTCTCTAAATTCTCTACTTTCTCTTTGTTGAATATTTTCATTTCTATTTATTTCATCTTCATTATTATCTTCATATATTTTTAATTCCATTAACATATTATTTGATTTTCCACCTAATTCTAAAGGAAGAAATGATAATAATTTTAATTGTTTAATATATTTACAATAATAATCTAAAAGAGTTCTTATTTTTAAAGGTTCAAATTTAGGATCTTTTCCAATTTTAGGTACATCATACATTAATTTTTCTTTTAAATTTTTTAAAACATCATTAACTTCTTTACTTTTACTATCTTTAAAAAACATATCATCAATCATTTTTTTATATTCTTCATTTTCACTAAATTTTAAATGATCACCTAAAACAGTTTCAACAAAATATTTATAACATTCTAAAAATAAATAAACAATTTTATAAGCCATATATTTATATTTAGCAGAAAAAACAGGAGTAAAATATAAAACTTTATATAAACTATAAGCACTAGGAATAACAATAACATCTAAAAAATATTTAACAAACATTTGTGGTTTTTTTTTATAATAAGTATTCAAATATAATTTACTAATTCTTTTAAATTTACTTAAATTAACATAAATTGGATCTAATCCTAAACTTAGTTCTCCAATTTTTAATACTTTTAAAAAAGAAAAAGCCTTATCAGCCATTCCTAATTCTTTTTTTTTTTCTACTACATGAAAAGGAGAAACTTTACCAAAAAGTCCACCTACAATTTCTTGTGATTCATCTTTTTTTCTTGGACTTAATAATTCATCTCTATTAGTAGCAATAACTTTACCATTTAAATTATTATCAGGTAATTCTACCATAATATCCATATTTGAATTACTCATTTTTAATAAGAGATTAAATGGTGATACTACAAAATAACGTGAATATACCATTGAAATTATTCTTCTTTCATTTGGTTCCATTGAATTAATTTTTTCTTCTAATATTCTTTTCATATCATATTTTTGAATATTATCTGATAATATGTAAAAATGATAATCTCCTAATTTTAATACTAATTTATATATTGTGTGAATAAAGTCTTTTTCATCTTTTTTTATTTTTTTTGGATTATTATCTTCTTCTTGAATTAAACTCTCATCAAATGATGATATGTATTTTCCCCATATTCTATAATAATATTTATCTGTTAATAAAGAGTTTAGTAAATTTAATATTATTGTGTTTAGTTTTAAATATGTTTTTTTTGTTACTATTGATAAACATTTTGATAAACTTTTTAATATTGGAATTATTCCCTTTGCGCCATCTACTAAGTTTGGATTGTCAAAATTATTTAAAATTTCTTTTTTTAATAATTCTACATAATTTTTATATATTTCTGATAATGTATTTGCATATGTTATTGAATTTATTTTTATATTTTTTCTTTTTAAATTGTATATTATTTTTAAATAAAAACTTAATTCTAATTTTTTTAATTCTTTATTTTCAGATTTCAAAAATAATTCAATTGATTTTCTTGTAAAAAATAAAGGAAGAAGTAAAGCATTATTTAAAGATAATTGTTCTAAAACATCAAAAATATTTTGATTTAAAGTTAATAATTCATTTTCAGTTAAATGAGTAGTAAGATAAGGATTATTATTAAAAATATTATAAAAAGAATAAATTAAATCAAAAAACCCAATTTTAAAAATATAAAGTTGCATATTATTAATATTTAAATTTTGATTATCAAATTCACTTTTAATTAATTCTTTAATATTAATTAATTCCTTATTAACTTTTTCTAAAAGTTCCTTTGCTTTAATAAGAGAATTAAAATATCTTTCTCTTAAATCTTCTAAATTATTATATAATCTTTCAATATCAATTTTATTTCCTTGATTTTGAAAAATTTTTCTAATATTAATAAGAGCCAAAGGTAACATTAAATTATTTAAATCAAAAATAGTAAAATTATCATCTTTACTTTCAATAAAACATTCCAAAGCTTCAATATAATAATCTTTCTCACTAATAATCCAATCATAAATTTGCCATCTTTCAAATTCAGGTTCTTTATCTTTAGTTTCTCTTTTATAAGCAAAAAGAGTATAAATTAATTTTTTTTGTATTTCATCATCTTGAAATGCAAATTTTGAATCTAAAAATGAATTTTTTAAAGTAAATTCTTCATTTTGATTTGGAATTATTTCTTCTTCTAATTCAATAAATTGTTCACTTGATGATGCATAATGATGAGAACGATTTGAGAAAAAATTTTTAAATGCTGCAATATCAATTTTATTCTTTTTTTCAACTTCTGTATTTGCATCTTGTAATTCTCCTTCTATTTTATTTTCTTCAGGACAAATTACTTCTCTATAAAATATTTCATCATTTAAATAAATAAAAATAATCTTTGTAAATAATTCCATTTTTGATTTTATTATTTTTTGATATGGTTTTTTTGTACTTGATATTTCTATTAATTTATTAAAGTATTCTACAATAACTTCATTTAAAAAATTAACATCTCCTTTTTGAGTATATCTTACTGATGATAAATCAATTAATATATTAAGAACTTCAATTATTAAAGATATTAATTTTGCATCTTGTAAATTATATTCTATTAAATTATCATTATATCTTACAATTGTATCATATATATTTTTAAATAATGTTATAAAATCTTCTTTGTTAATTTTTAATTTTTCTAAAACTTCATTAAAATCTAATCTTGATATTAATCTTAAAATTGGAGTTGAATTTTCAACATCTGATAATAAATCATATTTTTTTATTATTCCAGTTACTGGTTCTAAAAAATATATTCTAAAAAACATTAAACTATCTGTTTTTGTTTCTATTAAAAATGTATCATTTTTAAAATCAGTTGGTAAATTTTTTGTAATTTCTGGAAAAATTGCATTAATAAAATTAAAATTAAAACATTTTAAAATTTCATTATTATTTAAATAAACAATTTCATCATGAAAAGCTTTAGTAAAACTTTTTAACAATCTCATAGAATTTTTATATGATTTAGTAATTAAATCTTTATGTTCTTTTTCAGAAATAATTTTATTCCCATAAGCTTCTAAAAGAATATTATGTAAATCTTTAATAGGTTTAATAAACTTTTCCTGCATATCATTTCTATAAACAATATTACCTGGAATTTGATATAAATCACAATTTTTATTTAAACTTTTCTCATTTAAAATATTTTCTAAACAAAAAGCATTTTCTGCAATAGAACTATGATTTTTTTTATTAGAACAAGCACAAATTGGATGAACTAAACCAAATTTTTTACTATCAACAACAATATAATCTTTTTTTTGTTCACCTAAACAATTCCCAAAACAAAAAAGACAATAATACATATGAGTATTTGGATCCATATAATAAGTATCAACATTAGAAAAATATAATATTTCATTAACATTACATTGAATATCATTTTTAGAAGTTGAAATTTTATTTTCTTTTTCAATTGTATTTGTTTTATGTGAATGTTCAGCACATGAACAAAATACTTCTGTTATATTTGAAGTCTTTTCTAATAAAACTTTTGCATCTCCAGAATGACCTTTATGACAATTCATTATACATTCACTACATATATTTTCTCCCATTTTTGGACATAGAAAACATGAACATGTGTAATATGTTACTTGAGAGTTTAATATGTTTTTTTTATTCATTATACATGGGATTTTTGTTGATGGGTCGTTTGATATTTTTAAACTTGATAATTCTAATAAAATATCTGATATGTTACGATCTTGGGGAAATGGACTTTTTTGAGGAGGATTTATGTCTTCTATGTCATCGTCGATTAATTGATCAAATTTTTCATCCATTTTTTAATGCTTTTTTTTTTAAATTAAAATTTGTCATTTTAGGATTTTATTTTTTTTTTTTTTTAAATAAAATTTATATGATTAGTTAGTTTTTTAATTTTAATATAAGATATTTTTTTATGATTTTATTGAATAATATTTTTAATCTCATATGAATTAATATTTATATTAGTGATTTTTTTAAATCTTTCTAATTATTTTTAATTCTTAAAATTTCAATTATTTGAAAATTAAGATTATTTTTTCAATAAATATTTTTACTACATAAAATCATTATCTTTATTATATTATTATATTATTATTTTATAAATTTAATCTTTCGAATATAAGACTCATTTTCAAATAATTGTTATTATGAATTGAATTAAAACTAAAAAATTAATATATACACTTTAATATTTATAAATTGAAAAAAATAAACTTTTTTGATTGGCTACTGTAATCAAAAAAAAAACCGATTTATCTTTATAATTTGTTAATAATATTTTTATATATTGTTATTCAAATGTATATTCTCATTATTAATATGATGTTATTTATTCATTTTAATTATCATTATTTCCCAAGTGTTTGTTTATTTATTATCAATTATTTGTCTTTAAAATTTCCATTTATTTAATAAAATAAAATCAATAAAAAAATTTAAAATAATTTTCTTTTTTAAAATATTTTTTATTATTTATACTTTCAATTTTAAAAAAATAATATATCATTTTTTTATATTTTTGAATCCCTTTTCCATTGATTGTGATATCTTTTAATTTTTCTTGAATAAAAAAGCAAAATAATATATTAAAATTTTATATCATCACAATAGCGCTATCATTAA
>JAEEGK010003874.1_pt1 | contig 36930 bp, 39 predicted proteins | sample 8958771 | NCBI WGS metagenome assembly JAEEGK01 (sample SAMN16246547, study PRJNA631951) | gut metagenome | biome: gut microbiome; feature: rumen; material: SC-attached | host: Bos | place: Iran: Karaj | collected 2018-10 | reverse complement strand
GTGCTCGTAGATGCCCTCAATCGAGCCGAAGTCGGTAATCAGTTTTTCGGCACCCTTCGGGCCTACGCCTGGGCAGCCAGGAATGTTATCCGAAGTGTCGCCCATAAGTCCAAGCAAATCAATTATATGGTCGGGCGTGACGGCGAATTTCTCTTTCACCTTGGCGGCGTCCCAAATCTCAACATCACCACCCGAACGGCCTGGTTTGTAAACAAATACGCCATCGCGGACAAGTTGCGCATAATCCTTGTCAGGCGTCATCATATAAACCGTAAACCCTTCGGCCACAGCCTTGTGAGCCAGCGTTCCGATAATATCGTCGGCCTCAAAACCGTCAACCTGAACCACAGGAATCCGCAGCGCCGCAATCACATCTTTGATGAGCGGAATGGCCTGGCGCATATCCTCGGGCATCGCCTCGCGGTTGGCCTTATACTCGGCGTACATCTCGTGCCTGAACGTGGGCCCGTGAGGGTCGAAAACCACGCCAATGTGGCTCGGGTTCTCCTTTTGCAGCACCTCGAGCAGCGTGTTGGTAAACCCGAACACCGCCGATGTGTTCACCCCCTTCGAGTTGATTCGCGGACTCTTGATGAAAGCGTAATAGGCCCTGTATGCCAGCGCGTAGGCATCGAGCAGGAAAAGCGTTTTGTCAGCCATTTTGTTTGTTTTTTAGCAGAGCGAAGATAGGATTTTTTTGGGTGAAATGGTGTCCCGATAGTTATCGGGATGGTGAATCGGTGAACTGCTTGGTTATGGACGTCAGACTACGGACAACAGACTACAGACAGTTTTGGGCAGTCTCTTCATTGTTAATTGTTTAACTGGTGAACTGGTAAATCGAATGGCGGATAACACCGCGCTGAAAGCGCAAAACCGCATAGCCCAAGGCAAGCGCAGCGGCGCCTTGGGTTGGCAGCGCACACACAAACCAGCGCCCTGAAAGGGCAAAAGCATACAAAAAGGCCGCCCCAAAACCTTGGAACGGCTTTAAAATCAATTCAAAACTTCATTCAACCGCCAAAACTCCACCCGAAATCGCCGTGGTAAATCATCTGCCGCGTCATTCCGCCATCGATGCAGATGTTTTCGCCCGAAATGAAGCCGGCTTTGTCCGAGCAAAGGAACAGCACCATATTGGCAATGTCCGCCGGATTGCCCACACGCCCCACAAGTTGCTGCGTGGCGTCGGGACCGGTGTAGTTCATCTGCTTTGTGTCAATCCAGCCGGGCGAAATGGAATTGACGCGCACCCGTCCGGCCAGGCTGACGGCAAGAGCGTGAGTGAGAGCGGCAATGCCGCCTTTGGCAGCCGTGTAACTCTCGGTCTGCGGCTGGCTCATACGGTCGCGCGACGACGAGATATTGACCACGGCCGCACCATCCGCAAAATGCGGCGCAAACAGTTTGGTCAGGTAGAACGGCGCGGTTACGCCAACGCTCAGCGCATACTGAAACTCCTCAAACGTGCACTCGCCGATGCCCTTCATCAGCGGGGCGGCGTTGTTTATCAGATAATCAACGCGCCCGTATTGCCCCACAACGCTTTGCGCGAAACGCTCGAGCGTGGGCTTGTCCGACAGGTCGCCAACAAAATGGTCACCCTTCTGGCAGTCGATTATGCAGACGCTGGCGCCGGCGCGTCGGAACTCGTCGGCTATGCAGCGCCCAATGCCTTGCGCCCCGCCTGTAACAACGGCCACTTTACCCTCGAAATTGTACATTTTCAGCAAGTTGACGTATTAGAAGAACTTGACAATATCGTCGAGATTCTTGTGCTGCGACTGGCGCGGCTCGCCACTGCGGTAACCAAGTGAGATTACTGCTGTAATTGTCTCGTTTTCAGGTATTCCGAACAGACGGCGCAGAGCATCGCTGTCGCGCATACCCATAATCAACGTGTCGAAACCCATTGCGCGGGCCTTCAGAATCAGGTAGCAGTTGGCCAGACCGTTGTCGTAGGCGCCCCACTGGTCGCCCAACTCGTTGGCCGGATTGTCGCGGAAGAAACCCGATTTGCCGCGCTCGAAGGTCGAGATAATGAGCACCGGCGCGCCCTCAACATTGCGGCGGTTGCCACCAATGTAGTTCTTCACCGAATCGACCATTGCGGCGCTCTGTGCCACGTAGTATTTGGTGGGCTGCTGGTTTGCCCACGACGGCGCTTCCTGAGCGCTTGTGAGCAACTCGCGCACCTCGGCCTCGCTGATGGTTTTGGTGGCATCGTAACTGCGCACGCTGCGGCGCGTCTTAATCACATCGTCGAACGACACCGAGCCCGACGTCTGGCCATTGTTGCAGCAGCCAGCCATTGCGGCCGCAAGTACAACTGTAAATAAAATCTTACGCATAAAACACTGACGGACTTCTGGTTAACGATTCAATGCTGTTTTGCCGCTTTTGCGAAGTCCGGAACAAAACCGGCAGCAACAACGTGCTAAAAATAGTTATTGCAACGTAATAACCGCTTGATTTTTGGCGGTTTCCGCAGACCGATTGCCGATTTTTAAGGCGGAAACGTAGATAACCGCTGTCAGCTGTTGATGAGCTGCATTTCAATCTCGTCGATGTAGCCGCTGGCGGCACGCAGCCACTCGGCACGTAATCCGCACTGACGGAACCCGGCCTTCTCAAAAATATGCAGGCTGGCCGCATTGTCGGCGGCAACAGAGCAGTACAGCTGGTGAAGGTGCAGAAAATCAAACGCGTAGCCGATAATCAGCTGCAGGCTCTCGCTGGCGAATCCGTGGCCGCGGTTCTCGTCGCCCACAACCACAATGCCCACCGACGCCCGAAGGTGATATGGGTCGAAATCGAACAAATCGATTGCGCCAACAGGCTCATTGCCAGTATCTTTCCTGCAAATAATCAGCCGCAGTTGCCTGGCGGTGTAAATGTCGGCCTGAGCCTCCTCAATATACTGCTTGAGCGTGAAACGCGAGTAGGGTGCGGTGGTGGTGCCGTAGCGCCAGACGCTGGTGTCGTTCTCGCACCGGTACAGGAAGTCGAGGTCGTCAGGCTCGACGGCCCGAAGCAGTGTATTACTGGTTTCGAGCATCGGCCTATTTGAACTTGTCGGCGTTCACCACAAAGGCGTCAACAAAGCCCTTGTTCAGCACATCGTCGAGCGCCTGCTTGGCCGATGTTTTGCCGATGTATTCGCCCCACGTGTAGCGGTAGTAGCCGTCGGCGCCCAGGTGCTCCTCAACGTCGAACAATCCGCGGAAGCGCGATTTGGCGACGGGCTGCTTGGTGGCCATCAGCTGAATGGTGTAGGTGTTCACGTCGGGGTCGGCCATCTTCGATTTGTAGAAGTTGCTGCCCTTCTGTATCAGCTGGTTATACTCCAGACTGCTGATGATTCGCGCGTCGGGGAAACCGGCATCAACAACCTCGCCCATCATCTGCACAGCCTGGCCCTGGTGCGTGAACAGACCCACGGTGTACATATACTGCCCGTCGGCCTCGAAAATCCATACGTTGTTGATGGATTTGAACTTAGCTGGCGAGAGCGGTTTCTGCGACTCGGTTATCCAGATGGTGTAAGTGAGCTGTTTTTTGTATTTCAGCTCGTCGGGAACGTAGATGCCCTCGACGGTGATGTTGGCGTTGGTGGGGTTCAGCACGTTCATATCAACGCGGCGGTTCAGGGCGCGGCCCTCAGGGTTGTCGCTGCCGTCGGGGTTCTGGTTGATGGCTATGAAGTTGGTCTTGCCCAAACCTTTGGCAACCAGCCGGCTCTCAGATATTCCCTTCTTTGTCAGATAGTTGACCACTTCGCGGGCACGCATAACCGACAGGCGCTGGTTGTAGTCGTCGGTTCCAAGGTCATCGGTGTTGCCGGTAACCTCAAGCTTCAGGTCGGGATTGGCCTGCATCAGCGCGGCAATACGCTCAATCTCAATCTCGGCCTCGCGGTTGAGGCGGGCGCTGTTGTCGTCGAACAGAATGCTCTTGATGGAGTAGTACTCGCCGGTGCTCACTGCCTTCGGCACCATATTGATTGCGGTGTTCACCTCGGGGTTCAGCTCATATTCCGACACGTAGATGTAGGCGTCGGCCGGTTCGTAGCCATCGCCGTAAGCGGTAATCTTGTAGCTGCCCGGCTTGATGACGGTGGCAAACTGCCCGGTGGCGGCGTTGGGGCTCAGCGAGGCGATAACCTGACCGCTGGCATCGGCCACGTGCAGATAGAACGAGCTGTTGAGCTCCTTGTTGTCCTGCAAAGCCAGACGGCCGGTGAGCTTGTACTCGCTCGGGTAGGTCGGGGTGTAGGTTTCAACCGCCGGCTCGGGTGTGTAGGCTGTTTCGCCTGGTGTCTCCGTCTCGGTTGCAACCGGAGTTTCGGCAATAACCGGCGCCGGAGTGTATGTCGGTTTATACGGAGGCGCTACGCGGCGCATCTCCTTTGTACCGCCGCCCTCGGGAACGCGATCCATATAACCAACTGAGCCGTCCTCGCCCACCGGGTTGTAGAACATATCGTCGAACGGTGTGCTGATTGGGTAGCCGAGGTTCTGCGGCGTGCTCCAGTTGCCGTTGTTGTCGCAAACGCTCTTGAACACGTCGAAACCGCCCATTGTTGAGTGCGCCTCCGACACAAAAAAGAGCGTCTCGCTGTCGCCGGCCAGAAAAGCCGCATCCTCGTCGAACGGAGTGTTGATGATGTACGACAGCGCCACCGGCACTCCCCAGTTGCCGCTGTTGTCCATCAGCGAGCGGTAGATGTCCTTGCCGCCCTGTCCGCCCGGACGGTCGCTCACAAAGAAGAGAGTTTTGCCGTCGCGCGAGAAGCTGCCGTGAGTCTCGTTGTATTTAGAGTCGATGTTTTTCGGGAACTTCTTGATTTCCTCCCATTTGCCGTTATCCAGCTTCGAGTAGTAGATGTTGCCGTTGCCAAAGTCGTCGCGGTAGAGAATCATCATATCGCCGTGATACGAGAGCGAGGCCGTTGAGAAGTTGCCGTCGGAGGCAATCTCGTAGGTGATGTCCTTCGGCTTCGACCAGTTGCCGTTATCGTCTTTCACGGTGTAGAAAATCAGCTCAAAAAAATCCTCGGTGCCCGAGTGCGGGTCGCGCACCTTCTGGTACGATGTGAACACAGCCGACTTCTCGTCGCCCGACACGGCCGGGAAGTAGCACTCGGCGTCGAGCGCGAAATCGGGCCGGCTGAACTCAACCGTCAGCGGGTTGCTCATCATATTCTCGGCATTGCTGCACGACTCAATCTGCAGCGCCAGAAAGTCCTGATAATAAACATCCGAAGCGTTCAGCGTGGAGCGGAACTGGCGGTAGGCGTCGATGGCCCTTGTGTACTGCCCCGTCAGGCGGTAGGCCTTGCCCAGGTAGAACCAGGCCTCCTCGGGCGCCGATGTCTCCTTGTAGTTGCCGTCTTTGTACTGCGGATTGGTGCTCACCACGGCCTTCTCCAGATACGGAATGGCGTTCTCCACCTGATTGTCGAGGTTCATATAGCAGATGCCCATATTGAAGGCCACATTGGCGTTGAGCTGGCCCCGGTTCTCAATTTGCATATACTTTTTGAGAGCCTCCTGGTAGTTCTCATACAACATCTGCTCCTGCGCCTGCTGGAACCAAGTTTTGAAGTTTTTGTCCTGCGCTTGAGATGTAATAGCTATCAAACTGAGCAAGATAGCCGGAAAAAATCGCTTGTTCATAAATGTCAGGTTTTGCAAAAAAAGCACTTTTATGTGGCGAAAGTAATAAAAGAACATAAACATTTTACGCTCCGTCAAACATTTAACTGAAAAACACGCGGCACGGGGCGGCGCCGTCAGCAGTTTTTTATGTTTTTTTTGCCCTCCGCTTTCGCGAAAAGCGGCCGTAATTTGAACGGAATAGCTTACCTTTGCCATCAAACTGACAATGGTTATGAATCTGAATCCGAAAATGAAATGGCTGCTCACACGCTTGAACAACAAGTATGTGATTGCCGGCCTTGTCTTTCTGCTCTGGATTCTCTTCTTCGACCAGAACAACCTGCTCAACCGCCTGTCGGACTACCGCAACCTCCGCCAGATGAAGGCGCAGAAGGAGTATTACGCCAAGAAAATCGCCACCGACATTGAGCGCACCAAAGAGCTCGAAACCGACGACGACAACCTTGAGAAATTCGCCCGCGAGCAATATCTGATGAAGAAACCCAACGAGGACGTGTTTGTGATTGTTGAAAAATAAAAGCCGCCGCCGCGGCAAACGGCCGCCTCCCGTTTCGCCATTTTCGCTTTCTTTGCCCGTATGAGTTTGCAACACCTGACACTGACTAATTTCAAGAACTACCCGACGCTCGACGTTGATTTTTCGGCGCGCATCAACTGCATCACCGGCGACAACGGCGAGGGCAAGACCAACATCTTGGACGCCATCTACTACCTGTCGTTCTGCAAGAGCTTCTTCACCGGGCTCGACGCTCAGAACATCCGCCACGGCGAGCAGTTCTTCATTGTGGAGGGCAACTATGATATTGACGGTCAGGCCGAAACAATTTACTGCGGATTTGAGCCGGGCAAGCGCAAACGGTTCAAGCGCAACAAGAAGGAGTACGAGCGCTTTGCCGACCACATCGGGCTGATTCCGCTGGTGATGGTGTCGCCCTACGACATCAACCTCATCATTGGCGGCAGCGAGGAGCGCCGCAAGTTCATCGACGGCATAATATCGCAGTTCGACAGAGAATATCTGCTTGAATACCAAAAATATACCAAGATTCTCGCCCAGCGCAACCATCTGCTTAAAGAGACTCCGCAAACGTGGCAGATTGACGAGGATATGCTCCAGATTTACGACGACCAGCTGGCCGAGTCGGGGCAGTTCATCTACCAGCGGCGCAAAGATTTTGTGGGGAACATTGAGCCGGTGTTCCAGCGCTATTTCGATACCATCTCGCAGGGCAAGGAGCGCGTATCGCTGATTTACCGCACCACGCTCGACGAGAAGCCTCTTGACCAGCAGCTGCGCGACAACCGCTCCATCGACCTGGCCACGCGCTACACCAACTTCGGAGTCCATAAAGACGACCTTGAGCTGGGAATGGGCGACATACCCATCAAGCGCATCGGCTCGCAGGGACAGCAGAAAACCTACCTTGTGGCAATGAAACTGGCTCAGTTTGAATACATTGGCAATCTGTGCGGACAAAAGCCCATTCTGCTGCTCGACGACATCTTCGACAAGCTCGACCAGTCGCGAGTGGAGCAGATTGTCAACCTTGTGGCGCAGAACAACTTCGGGCAGATTTTCATCACCGACACCAACGCCGACCGCATCAAAACAATTCTGGAGAAAGTTGGCGGCGAGCACCGTCACTTCAATCTGAAAAACAACGTTTTAACACTATTGTGAAATGAAACGCCAGAACACCTCCTCGCTCGGCGAGACCATCCAGCTTTGGATTGAATCCACCAAACTGCGCGGACAACTCAACGAGAAACGCCTGATTGCCGCCTGGAAACCAATGGTGGGCGATTATATGGCCTCGCTGACGCGCGAAATCTACATCAAAAACCGCACGCTGTTTGTGCACATCGACTCATCGGTGGTGCGCAACGAGCTCCTTCTGGCCAAGCCGATGCTCATCAAGCGCCTCAACGACGAGAACGGCGGCGACATTATTGATGATATTGTGATTAGGTAGGGATTCCTGAAAATATGCAGAGACGCAAAGCATTGCGTCTCTACATCACAATTCAATATCACATTTTGGATGCGGCACACCACATCCCTACCAACACTCTTATCACTTCTTCTGCTCCTTCGCCCAGCTGTCCTTCAGGCCGACGGTGCGGTTGAAGACAAGGTGGTCGGCTGTTGAGTCGGGGTCGACGTTGAAGTAGCCGATGCGCTGGAATTGGAAGTGGTCCAATGGTTTGGCATCGGCAACGAACTTCTCAATGAAGCAATTTTTGAGCACCTGCAGCGAGTCGGGGTTGATAATCTCCTTCATTGCCTCCAGAGCCTCGCAATTGCGGGCCTCGCGAATGGCGGCCATCTCGTCGCGCGGGTTCTCCACTTTCCACAGACGGTCGTACAGGCGAACTTCAGCAGGCAGGCAGTGACCGACGCTCAGCCAGTGCAGCGTGCCTTTCACCTTACGGTCGCTGCCAGGCAGGCCGCTGCGGGTGTCGGGGTCGTACTCGCAGTACACTTCCGTGACGTTGCCGTCGGCATCCTTCTTGCAGCCAGTACATTTCACAATGTAGGCACTCTTCAGGCGGACTTCCTGACCAGGCGTCATACGGAAATATTTCTTTGGTGCGTCTTCCATAAAGTCGTCGCGCTCAATCCACAACTCGCGGCTAAACTCAATCTTGTGCGTTCCATCTTCGGGGCGCTCGGGGTTGTTCACGGCCTCAAGCTCCTCAACCTGTCCTTCGGGATAGTTGGTGATGATGCACTTCACGGGGTTCAGCACGGCCGAAACACGTGTTGCGCGGGCGTTCAGGTCCTCGCGGATTGAACTCTCGAGCAGCGCGAAATCGTTCAGCGCGTCGTATGTTGTGTAGCCGATTTTGTCGACAAAGTTGCGGATTGACTCGGGCGTGTATCCGCGGCGACGGAAACCGCACAGAGTCGGCATTCGCGGGTCGTCCCAGCCGTTGACAAGGCCTTCCTTGACCAGAATGAGCAGATTGCGCTTGCTCATCAGCGTGTAGTTCAGATTCAACTTGTTGAACTCGTACTGACGCGGACGGTTGTCGTCCAGGTCCTTGCCTTCCTTCAACTCATCGATAAAGTAGTCATACACAGGGCGGTGCACCACAAACTCCAGAGTGCAGCACGAGTGCGTCACGCCCTCGAAGTAGTCGCTCTGCCCGTGGGCGAAATCGTACATCGGATAGGCCTGCCACTTGGTGCCAGTGCGGTGGTGCGGGTGTTTCACAACGCGGTAGATAATCGGGTCGCGGAAGTGCATATTGGGGTTGGCCATATCGATTTTGGCGCGCAGAACCATCTTGCCCTCCTCAATCTCGCCGCGGTTCATCTTCTCGAACAACTCGAGCGACTCGATTGCGGGACGGTCGCGGTAGGGGCTGTTCTGACCAGGCTCGGTGGGCGTTCCCTTCTGCGCGGCAATCGCCTCCGACGACTGCTCATCCACATACGCCTTGCCCTCCTTAATCAGCCTTACGGCGAAATCCCAGAGTTGCTGAAAATAGTCCGAAGCGTAGTATTCGTGGCCCCAGTTGAAGCCTAACCATTTGATATCCTCTTTGATAGCATCGACATACTCAACATCCTCCTTCACGGGATTGGTGTCGTCGAAGCGCAGGTTGCAGACGCCGCCAAACTGCTCGGCCATACCGAAGTCAAGACAAATGGCCTTTGCGTGGCCAATGTGCAGATAACCATTGGGCTCGGGCGGGAAACGGGTTTGCACGCGTCCGCCGTTTTTACCCTCGGCAAGGTCCTTTTCAACTTGCTCAATAATGAAGTTCGATTTGCGCTCAACTTCCTTTGTCTCTTTTTCTTCGATAGCCATATTTTGTTGTTTAATCGTTTAACTGTTTAACCGGTGAATCGAATAATTGACAACGGACTACAGACATCGGTCATCGGACTCATTGTCCGCTTATACTTTTTTTCGGTTGTCTGTAGTCTTATGCCTGTTGTCCTTTCTTCGTAAATCCTTTATATCCTGATTTCTAAATCCTATCTACTAAATAAATCACTCTGCCAGCTCCCATTCGAATCCGTCTTTTGTGTCTTTCACGTTGAAACCGATGGCGGCCAACTCGTTGCGGATGCGGTCGCTTGTGGCCCAGTCCTTGTTCTGCTTGGCCTGTTGGCGGATTGACAGCAGAAGGTCGACGGCCTTGCGGTATGACTCGCTGCTGCCACTGCCCTGCTCCTCAACCTGAAGACCGAGAATGTCGCATACAAACGTGCGGAACACGCTTTGCAACTCGTCAAGGTCGGCCTGACTGATGGTGCCCTTGCCGTCGGCAACGGTGTTCACAGCCTTTGCTGCCTCGAACAGGTGCGAGATAACGATTGGCGTATTCAAATCGTCGCACATAGCCTCCTCACAGCGTTGGCGCAAGCCTGCAACATCAACAGTGGTCTTGTCGGACGGCTGAAGGCGCATCAGTCGATTGTAAGTCTCCACAATCTTGCTCAAGCCCTTCTCCGAAGCCTGCAGGGCCTCGTTCGAGAAATCGACCGTTGAGCGGTAGTGCGCCTGAAGAATAAAGAAACGAATGGTCATTGGCGAATAAGCCTTGTCGAGCATCTCGTTGCCGTCTTTGTCCTTGTGGCTGCCGCTGAAGAACTCGCCGAGTGTGATGAAGTTGCCAAGCGACTTGCCCATCTTCTGTCCGTTGATGGTAATCATATTGTTGTGCATCCAGTAGTGGACCGAATCGTGGCCCAGAGCGGCCGCCGACTGCGCAATCTCACTTTCGTGATGCGGGAAAATCAGGTCCATACCGCCGCCGTGAATATCGAACTCCTCGCCCAGATATTTGCAGCCCATTGCCGAGCACTCGATATGCCAGCCAGGGAAACCGTCGCTCCAAGGCGAAGGCCAGCGCATAATGTGCTCGGGTTGAGCGCGTTTCCAAAGAGCGAAATCGCACGTACGGCGCTTCTCATCCTGACCATCAAGAGCGCGGGTGGTCTCTAGCATCTCCTCAACGTTGCGCCCCGAGAGTTTGCCGTATTTGAATTTCTTGCTATATGCCTCAATATCAAAGTATATTGAGCCGTTGCTCTCGTAGGCGAATCCGTTTTCGAGAATCTTCTTCACAAACTCAATCTGCTCGATAATGTGCCCCGACGCGCGCGGCTCGATGGTTGGCGGCAGAACGTTGAGTTTGTTCATCGCCTCGTGGTAGCGCAGGGTGTAGTATTGCGCAACCTCCATCGGCTCAAGCTGCTCCAGACGGGCTTTCTTTGCGATTTTGTCCTCGCCCTCGTCGGCATCGTGCTCAAGGTGGCCCACATCGGTAATGTTGCGCACGTAGCGAACCTTGTAGCCCAGGTGCAGCAGATAGCGATAGAGAATATCGAATGTTATAGCAGGCCGAGCGTGCCCCAGGTGGGCATCGCCATAAACCGTTGGCCCGCAGACGTACATTCCAACCCTGCCCTCGTTTATCGGCTTGAACGGTTGTTTTGCACGCGCTAAAGTGTTGTATATGAATAACTGTTCCATTTTCTGATGTTTTAAGTTTTAACTTTCAAAGTTTTCGGACAAAAGTAGGTTTTTCTTTTGAATTAGCTAATTCACAAAACCATATCAGATAATTTTGGAAATCAATGAAAATAGTTGTTACTTTTGCAACGCGAACATAATCTTTCAAAAGATGTCACACACAAAAGAACCGATAGTTATAAATAATCCTTCCGAAAAACTTTTGGAAGCGGTTAAGAACTTGAAGGAACGCAAATGCGCCCAACGCGAAAAATTGCGTAAAATGAAGCCCGAAGAATTTTCGTGCAGAATTCTTTTGTAGATGAACTATTCCTTCTCAATTTCATCAAGAAACGGCGATGAATACCGCATTATGCTTTTTGATGCGGATATTTCGTTGTTGGCTGATAATGTGCAAAATTCCATTACCAAGCAAGGCGTTGACATTTCGGAAATTATGATTGACCGATTGAGTGGCGGCGAGAGTACCCAACCTGAAGTTTTGCACGCCATAACAGGGCGAATAGCCGATTTGTTTGCTGAAAATGAAAACCTTATCCTTTACTATTCCTGCGATGACATTAATCCTATTCCTTCAAGAAATATGAAGAGTGCAAACAAAGAATTATCGGTTCAAGAATACCGAAGCATTCTGTTCTCGCACATCTTTAATTCTTATATGGACAGCCACCAGGTTTCGGGCATCGCAAACACACCTGTCATTATCAACGGCGAAGGATACACGCAGTTTATGCACCTTATTGCAAGAGACCGACATCAGGCGATTGTTGACTTAATAAAAGATGATGTCATAGAAGGATGGGGAAAGTAGAACGTGGCAAGAAACAAATAGGGACGAAAAATCTTTCCGTCCCTATCACATAATCAATGTTTTATCTGAAATTTCAATTCACCATCACGCGTTTGGCCACGTTACCGACCTTGACAAGGTAAACGCCTGTGGCGTTGATGGGTATTTCTGTAGAGATGCACGGCCGTGCATCTCTACAAATCAATCGCCCCATTGCGTTGTAAACACGGATCTCTTCGGTGGCATTCTCAACAATAATGGTGTTGTTGTGGGCGTAGATGCTGATGGCATTGGCGGCAGTTTCGGCAACGGCAGTAACAGGATTGGCATTTCCACCTTGGTTTTCACCATCTTGCTCGTTTCCTCCTTGGTTTACACGCGAACGTTCAATACCCGCTAGAAATATATACGTCCCCTTCATACCCCAAGGATGATATATTTTCACATATACATTTCCGCCAGCATTAACTTCCAATTTATCACATCTATCATCATTAATACTTTTTTTACAACGATGTTCGTAACCATATCCTTTGAACCAATTCTTGCCATCGTATGAGTATTCTACGGTAACATCGTCAGCTGTTGTTTGGTATTTTTCATCATTATTATTCAAAATAGTAGCTTCTACAGTATAATTATAATCTTGTTCTAAATCAAACTTATAATAGTCAACATCGCCGTATTTATGAAGATTGGCAAAGTATGGTGCATCTTCAGATAAAGTCATTACTAAAGCGTTATTATCCGAGTCAAATTCCATTGGAAAAACATAAGCATTTTCGATAGTGTTATTGTCTTCGTATTTGTCAGGAATAAACTCTTCTTTGACATCAAAAAATATTGGATTAGAACAATCATTAACCGCCCCCGTCAAAACCCAACCATCACCATCCCAGAATGATACATTAAGAAGATAAGTACCAGGTTCGGCATCAATCGTGTCTTGAAACATTATATTATGCATCTATAATCCCCAAAACGAATTGTACACTTTTTCAAAACGAATTGTACATTTTTCCACAACTAATACTACCTGTCAATCATAGGACCGCAATATGACTTAATGTCATATAATAAGAATTGGCTCGGCATTTGTAATACCCTATTATAGTGCCATCGGCATACCGTTGTGCTTAAAATTCGGTTATCGAATACGACGGCAGTTTCCAACCATTCTTCCTGATAATTAAGAAGGCGGAGTTCCTCTCCGTAAACAAGGGCAACTAAAATATGTTTAATCAAATACAATTGTTTTTTTATATGGCAGAGAGAAATACTTATAAGTATGAACTTACCAAAGGAAACAGACTTGTATATGTTGGAATTACCAACAATCCCCATAGGAGGGAAATAGAACACCATCAAGACAAGGATTTCGATAAAATGGTAATTATCGGAAGACGCTCTACTCCTGATGGTGCTTCTGAATGGGAAACAAATAGGATTCAAACCTATATGCGAACCCATAATGGTAATACTCCACTATACAACCAAAACGAAACTGGTAAGTAGGAGCATTGAACGCATTTACTCAAACCTTGCTGCAACAAGGCCAAGAGTCTTTTCAAAGCCGCTGTCATTTTGGCACTATGACAGCGACTTTTTATTTAGGCCGCAAACGTAATGCATTTTGATTATAAATGTCATTTTATTTTCAGTTTTTTGGCTTCAACCATTCCAACGCTTTTTAAACCCCATTTAAATCACTCACTTGTATAGTTGTCGGCGGAAGCCTCCACCATTGTTATCTCGCTTTCGCAGTCAATCACGTTGTAAGTCTCCTCGGTCACAAGGAAGCGTTTGCCGGAGTAGTGGCTGTCGGTGAGAAGGCGCAGGCCTTGCAGTGGCAGAATGGCACGGGCGGTTCCCGACAGTTTCAGATGGCGGCCAGCATACTGGCTGCACATTGTGCCGATGAGCAGCTGCTCGACGGCCGCAGTGCGACCGGCCCGGCATAGTTCGGTGACAGGCTGTCCCGTAGCGGTATTGATATACGCACCTTTGGACACTACTGAGTCGCAGCAGCCGCAGATGGTATCAATGCTAAGCTCTTCAGCAGCATTGGCGTCAATCACGCCCGACTGCTCAATGTCTTCAACCTCTTCCTCCTCATATATGTTATGGTTGAGGTTGACAACCGATATTTTCGGAAAGCCGATGAGCCACCATCGTGCATCGGAATAAGCGTATTGTGGTGTGTGTTTCTGTATCGGGTCCTTCAGAAAAACTCTTTTGAAATCATCAGCATCCCAGTCCCCGGGCAGGCCGCCGTGTCGCATACGGCCGTTATCGTAAATATACAATCCGTCAGTAACTTCAACCTCAAGCCAGTATTGAGCGTGGTAGTTGATAGAGCCCGACCCGATTGCCGGGAACGGAATATACAACCCGTCGTGATTCTTGCGGAAGTAATAGTCTGTTGTGCACTCGCTGTTGAACGGTGTGCCGCCGTCGTTCATTCCGCCAAGGCACTGACAGTCGTCTGTGGCCACCTTGGCTCCGTCGAACTTGCAATACATTATCAGCGTTGGCAGGTGGTTTTGGCTCACGCCTGCCGGAACCCAGCCTGGAGTGAGCCCCGGCGCATAGTCGAACTCTCTCAGGTGCGAGGTTGTTGTTATTGGTGTGCCGGGCTTCGCCCTGCCAATGTTCTGATAATAGAACAGCGGGCTGCCGCCGGTTTTGCTGGCATACAGCCTTATGTGCAAGCGCAACCCGATGCTGTTGGCATACTTTTTTATCGCGTTACGCATCTCGTTGTGGTCGTCGTCGGCCTGCTCAAACGGATTGTAGCGCGGGTCGTACAGCATCGGAATCTGAATTTTCAGCATTTTCCGCCCAAGTAGCGATGCGGGGTAATTCTGAACCAGCACCCTGCGCGAGCGGTAGATGGTCTGCCCGGTAAGGCCGTTGTCGATTATGTCCTGCCTGATTTGTAGCGGACGTCGGCGCCCCAGATACAGCCCGCTGTAGTCGCCGTCAAAAACAGGAGAGAACCGTTCTTTAACCTCCGCCTGGTCGAGGCTCGCCAAATCGTTAATGTCAAAATCGCCAAGAAAGGCCACCACGCCCTCGCAGTCGCTGCCGCCTTGCAGCGATTTGATTTTGAACAAAGTGGTGTTCGGCTCCACAGTCACACCGCCGAACGTCTCAGCGGTGTTGCCTGCCGAAATTGTGCTCAGCTGGAAGGAATCGTAACGCTCCTGCGAACTGTAGTCGTAGCCGTTCTTCACCGGCATCCAGTCGCAGTCAGTCTCAAACTGCACCTCCTTCTCGGGGTCGAACAGCACCGCCTCGGCGTAGGGCGAGAATGTCACCTTCACGCGGTTGAAAGTCTCGTCAACCGATAGTGTCTGGTCGGTGCCGGACCAATTGTCCGGGGACGTTGTAATCGTCCCGACAACTACTGGCGCGTTTATTTCAACCCGCCCCACTTCGTACGGGAATCCCGGTGCGTGCGATGCGTACCATTGTGAGCCGGCGGCAAGCGCCTCATCTTGCGTTGAATAGTCGGCGGCGGTGCGATGTGTCAGCGACGGCACTAACTCATCCATCTGATACGCCCACCACACAAGCACCTCCGACCTGTAGGCCCGTGATGTGGTGGTCTCGGTATAAACCACATCATCCGCCACCAGCTTGTTGATGTCATACAGATAATATCTCCCCGCCCGCTGCTCAATGCGCAGGGCGAGCGGGCGCAGAATCGCCTCAAGAGCGTCGTACCAGGTCATCACCTCGCCGTCCTCATCGGTGAAGTTGGCAATCTGCACCTGAAGGCCGCCGCCAATAACCTTTGTGCCGTCGGTCCGCTCGGTGCTGGTGTATTGCGTGTAGCGCGGCTGCTGGTTGTAGTCGTAATCTCCGCAGGTGGCGTCAATCTGCGCAAGGGCGCAGTTAATCATCATATTCATTGTGAACCGCCCTTGTAACTGGTTGAACGGCGGGAACACCTTCAGCCGCTTCAGCACGCCAAAGTCGCAGAAGGTGAGCGTCACCTCATAATCTTTGTTGGCCACAAACGGCTCCTCGTAGAACTCGGGGTCGAGCCAGCCGAACCAAACATCGCTGTAACTGTCGGCGCCCGCGGCCTTGCGGCTCACAAGGCAGCACCACAGGCGCGGGTCGGTGGTGTAGAGCGTCTGAAGGGCGCCGTCGTAGGGCGACACCAGCACAACGGTGCACGTTGAGCCTATTATGGTATCCTTCTTGTCGCTCGCCCACTCAATCACTATCGGCTCCTCGGCTGGCACGCGCCAGTTGGCGTGATACCACGCATACCACGGGCCCATACCTGGCGACATCGGGCTGTTGCGGTCCTCCACGTCGGCCACCTCGCGGTTGAACAACTCGAAGCGGATTATGCTGTCGTCTTTGGCGACAAATTCTGTCGTTATCAGCGGAAAAAGTCCTGTATTCATTTTCTATTTAGGATTTAGAAGTTAGGATTTTGAAGTTGGAATTTTGAAGTTAGGATTTAGGATTTTCTCTGATTTAGAAGTTAAGATTTAGGAATTAGTTGAAACTCCTAACTCCTAAATACTAACTCCTAATTATCTCACCGCCGTGCCATCACGCTGCCCTCCTTGGCCAGAACGCCCACAAGGCGGCGGCCCTTAATGCGGAACTCCACCTCGCCGCCGCCGTTGCCGCTGTCGCCCAGCAGGCTCTTCAGGCGGCTGAGCGGTGCCACCACCTCGGGGTTGTTGGCCGCACCAGGATACTCGCCAAACATACCAACCGTTGGCCCGAAGGCGATACCGCCCTTGGCGAATTTCGGCAGACTCAAAATGGTGGCCACCATTCCTGCCACAGCGGCCAGCGCCAGCACAATGCCCACAAACGGAATCTCGGCGTGCGCGCTGAAAAAGCCCGACGACGCCTCGGCCACGTTGGCTGTGGTGTTCTTCTTGCTCTGTTGTTCTTCGGCCGCCTTTGCCGGAATGAGAGCAAGAATGGCCGCCACCATCTGTGCGCACGACTGCGCCACTGCCGCGCCGTAGTTCAACCACGCACTTGTGGCGTTCTCCACGCCGCCGTTCGACGCTTTGAAAATGTCGCCCACCGCACCCATCAACTCACCGCTGGCGCCGAGCGTATCATTAGTGTTGCCTAAACTGCGGCGCAGTTTGCTGAAGTCTTTGGTGGTGTTCGGCACAGTTTTCTCCACCTTCTTTAGTTCCACGTTGGCCGCCTTCAGCGCAGGCAACCCGTTCACGCCAATATCGACAGGCTTAAGTTTCTCGCCAAAATCAAGAGCCTCACGAATGCTGCCAATGCCGTTCATTTGAAGTTGCACCTCGAACTCAATGAGCCGTTTCTGCGCCTCAAGGTCGTCGAGTTCCTTCTGCACCTTGGCGCGGCTCGCCGCATCGACGGCCGTTTTGTAAATGGCCTGCTTCTCCTGAATGGCCGCGTCAATAGCGGCTATCGAGCCAGCGGGCGCGGGTGGTTGGCCGTTTTTGGGTGGTTTGGGTGGGGTGCTGCCGCCCTTTCCTGCGGCCGCCATCTGTTTGTATTTGTCAAGGTTCTTGTAGGCATCAGCTGCGGTGTTGGCGGCATCGGCCTCATCTTCGAGAGCGTTAGCCTGTTCTTCTGTGTCTTCCTTCCCAATTCCAAGAAACTTCTTTATCCAGTTCCACGCTTTTTTGATTGCGCCAGTAACGGCGTCGAATGCCTTCACAAGTGCGTCCAAAATAATACCAGCCACATTTTTTATTACCTCAAAAACTCGGTCGCAAATGGCGCGGAACTCGTCGCAATTGTTGTATGCGGTTATAATGGCCGTTACCAAAAGCCCGATGGCTGTTACTAACATTCCTAATGGATTCATTGTTAGTACGCCGTTCAGCACCTTTTGCACAGCCGTCCACGCCGCGGTGGCGGCTTGTACTGCTTTTTGCGCCACTACGTGCGCCATTAGTTGAACCTTATTGGCTACCACAGAGGCTGTATGCTTAATCCACGCGGCGGTGGCGGTTGCAAGTTTGGGAACAAGTTCGCCAATGGCTTTTCCGATATTCGCAACCACTGGCGCAATCTCTTTAATGCTGATAACCGTCTGCCCCACACCGATAAGGCCGTTAATTACGGGCTCGACATTGACAAGCAGTTTGCCCATTTGTTCTTTCACATCGCCCACGGCGTTGGCCAGTTGCTGCATCTTTCCGCTGCTTGTCTGCGCCAGCGCCTGGTTCACACCGCCGACGGCCGAACCGACCACCTCGGCCAGAACAGCGGCGCGTTCCTCTTCGGTGCCGAACTTCAGAATGGTCTCCTGTGCCTCATCGAACTTGTAGCCGTAGCGGCTCAGAGCGCCCACCTGGCCGTCCATCACCTTGCCGAGCATTGTGGCAATCTGCGCCGCCGATTCCTGGCTGGCGTTGACACCGTATTGCTGTGCCACCATATCGTTCATAACAGGTATGAGCGATTCAAGCGTGCTGCGCTCAGTCAAGTAGGTTGCCAGTTCCTGCGCTCCTGCCAACTGCACCTCGTCGCCAATCACGCCCAACTTTTGCTGTGCACTGCACAAATCCAAAATGGCCTGCGTGTCGGCTTCAGTTGCGCCCATAGTGTTCTGCATCACCTGCGCGAGTTTTGCTTCAGCAACCTCTTGGGCTGCATATAAATCAGTCAGTTCGTGTACTGCTCCGCTGATTCTTGAAAGTGTGTTTGTTAAGGCTTCGAACCCCACAACGTCTGCTAACCATTCTTTAAATGGATTTTTACTTGCGCTTTCTTTGACCTTGTTGACGACATTTGCCAGCTCTTTTACGTTAATCGTTGCCTGTCCGACACCTTTGTCATCGACGTTTAATTTTATTCCGAATGTAACATTCTCAGCCATAATGCGTATATACTTTAAAAAGTTAGAATTATGTCACTCACTACTTACATAATAATATTAGTTGTTTTAGGAATACCAACGTGCATCGGTTTCTGGAAGGCTTGCGATAAAGCAAAGGGAAGTTCAAAGGCTTTCCGCGATTGGATGCTTGGAAATGATAGTTTATAGATTCCCATCCCCATTTAACCTCCATTTAACCCTCATTTAAACGCTGCCTGAATCAGGCACATATTCCTGTTCCCACGCTTGTTTCCGTTCGTCGGTCCAAATGTCGTAACCCGTAACGTCAGAGCCGGGCACGTATTCGAAAAAGACGCGACAGGCCTCATTAAAATAATCTTCCTCGCTTTCGGGGTTGTAGTTGGTAACCCATAGTCTCTCCATAATTTATTTGTTTTTAAGATTGTGTATTATGTTTATGACGGGAACACATCAGTGAGTTCTATATTTCGTGCTGTTGCAAGTGCCAGAATACCCGTATAAATGTTGCTTTGATATGTGTATTGCGTTGTGTCCGCCGCGAGCCGAGAATAACAGTCGGCGTGAAGGATAATTTTACGTGCGGATGCACTGTCAGCAGCATTAACTATCAAGAAAACTATACTTTCAAGGCTTAATGCTGCGTCTTTTTGTAGGTATAACAACGGTGTATTATTATATTTGTATATTTTCAATGTTGTCAGTTGCGGGCAGCCGTTGAAGGCGTTTTTATTGGTGCCGGTTGGTTCGATATAATATCCTCCTCTATTCCATATTATTCCGTGAATGGCCTTTAGTTTGCTACAACCAACTAAAGCGTGCGTAATAGAACTGGTTCCCCAGTAAGTCTCCGTATTTTGGATATAGACGTGTTCGATATATACATTATGTTGACAAAGTCTGTCTATTTGGTAATATTGATTGTCCTGGCGATTTGAGTCAGCGGCAAACGTAAAACGAATGTTAGTATTACGGTATAATGCCGACTTGTCAGCCTGGTTTCTGTTGATAGCTGTAAAAACGTAAGCGTTATTTAACTCTTCTGTCGTCAAATCGTCCAAATCCCGATATGTCCATAGTCCAGTGGTGGTGTCGTAGGTGCAGCCGAGTTTCTCATACACATAGTGCATCGGGTCGCCGCTGGGCGTGGCTGCTGTTGGCAGAGTGATGCTGCGCTGCTGACCGCCGATGGTGAGGTTCACCACGCCGCTGTTCAGAGCGAATTGCGTGAACAGCGCGGCTGCGTTGGTGAGGTCAGAAATGACGTGTGAATGGCTTGCCGCCGCCTTGCCGCCGAGCGCTGTTTGTAGGTCGGTTACATCGGCAATGGCGTGCGAGTGGCTTGCGTTGGCCTTGCCTTGCAGCGCGCCCGCAATGCTGGCGATGCTGCTTGTGAGGCTGCCTAATTGAGTGTCAACATAGGCTGTGTTGGCTTTGTCGTTCTGCAATGCCTGGAGCGTAAGGCCGATGGCGGTGTACAAGTCGAACAGCAGTTTGGCCGTGGGGTATTGCTCGTCGGTGCTTTCGGCAGTTACGGCGGTAACCTTGTTGCTCAGCAACTCGTAGCCGCTCAGGTCGGCGGTTCCGCCCTCGCCGCCCTCAATTTGGCGCACAACCGTGCCGCCCAACTCGCGCAGACGCTTCGAGCGCGGTCGGTGGCCAATGCTTCGGGTTTTCGCGGTATATGTTCCCATAGGTTGAAGGATTGAAGGATTGAATGTTTAGACGCTTCGCTGTTTAGAAGGTTTAGACGCTTCGCTTGTTTAGAAACCAACACCTAACACCCAACACCTAGTGCCTAACGCCTAGTGCCTAACGCCTTTCTCCGTCAGCCTCACCAGTTCCTCAAACCTCTCCCTCGTCGAGGGGGCGGCGGGTGTGTCGGTGTTCAGGTGCTCGTTGTCCCACGCAAAGTGGCAGACGTCGGTCACTTTCAGGCTCTTCTTGCTCCACGGCTGAAGGCAACTGCAGGCCATAAAGCGCGCCTGTTCCCACGGCTCGCGCAGGTGGCTGCGCTCCCAAGCCTGATACACGTCGGCAAACTCGTCGGGTGTCAGGCGGTCGAAGTCGTCGAGCGTGAGCCCGACCGACCCCAACGCAAGCCCTAACAGTACCGTAATGTCCGCGGGGCGGTCATTTACTTTTTTTTTGACTTGCCGTCGCCCGATAGCGTGTTGGCAAAGTCGGTTATCTGACTCAGGTCCACTCGGTCGGCAAACTCGTCAATCGTCAGCCCGAACTCAACACCGTCGGCGCGGCACGCCGAACTGATGCAGCAGTAGAGCAGCGTCGAAACCTTTGCCACGTCGTTGCCCATTTGGCTGATGTCCTCGCCTTCGAGGTTCTTATACTGGCGGATGGCGCCCATTGTCAGACGGCAAGGATACTGCTTGCCACAGATTGTTACTTTGTTCATTTTTAATTAGGATTTAGAAATTAGTAATTAGGATTTGGTAGAGACGTTGCGCGCAACGTCTGTACAATTCACCATTTTCAATTTTCCGATTGTCCCTTTTGGAAAAAGGGCGGTGGTTACTCAATCTTCGCCACCGCCACTCACCCAATTAAAGAACGTTTCGTTTGGTCGTCAGACTTCCGACTGCGGACTACAGTCTGTTGTCCGTAGTCTGTTGTCTGATGTCTTTAAGGTTACGCCGCGCCGTCAACCTTGGCGTTGTCCACGTCCACCTCGCCAGCGTTGTCGAACGTAACGCTGTAGGTTGCGTCCTCGCCTGCGCCGCCAGTCTGTTCAATTGAACTGATGATGAAAGCGCCGCTCAGGTAGGGTGCTGTGTCGTTCGAGCGCACAAAGGCCTTCAGATAGACCTTCGCGCCAGTCTTCCACAGGCCGAGCAAATCGCCAAAGCCCTCTTCTGACTCCGCATAGTAGCGCAAGCCGTCGGCCTTAATCTGAACCGACAGTCCGCCCACGCTCTTGTCCTTCCACAGGCCAGCGCCCAGAGTGGCGACAGATGCGGCGGGTTTCACCGCGCGCTCCTTTGTCTCACTGCTGAACGTGCACGTGTGGCTGGTGCAGTGCCCCACGGCCTTGAACGTGCCAGACGATGAACTCGCCACCGCCACAAGCAGGTCCGAGCCATTTACATATCCAGTTGATGTTGCCATAGTAATTTAGGATTTAGTAGTTAGAATTCAGTTAGTTAGGATTTAGGATTTAGAAGTCAGGAATTTGTTAGTCAGGATTTATAAGTCAGGATTTAGTCAAAACTCCTAACTCCTAAATAATAACTCCTAAATCAAACAACTCCTAACTCCTAAATATCAACTCCTAATTAAGCAGCGGTGTCCTGTGCCAGGATAACCACGCCCTTCTTGTCGTAGCGCATATATGAGCCGCCAGCGCGAACTAGTGCGCTCACAATGTCGCCGTAATAAGTCGGGTCGTTCTCTGCCTCAAACACTTCGGTCTGGCCTTGAGCCACCGAAACGGCCTTGTCGCTCCAGGCAATGGCGGCTGCCTGGTCGGTAGCGGCTGCGCTCGATGCCAGTGTTGCGCCGTTCTGCACGGTGCGCAGAACCTCTGAGCGCATATACACGTCGAAGCCATACAACTTGCCAACAATGCCGCGTGCGGTGTCGGCCGATGCCAGGAAGGCATTCGATTGAGCGGCTGAAAGTGCGTCGAGCAGTTCGGCGTACATTTCATAATCGAGCATAAGGCAGCGGCCTTCCAATGGAATGTTTGCCTTGTCAAACTCTTTCTTCACGGCCACAATGTCGGCCAAGGTCACAGCCTTGCGGTTGCCTGTCTGCGAAGCCAGGTGGTGGGCAACTGCCGAGCCAGTGGTTTTCACCAGGGTGTAGCCCGATGGTACCCACTTTTTCAGAACGTCAACAGCCACAGCCTCCTTCAGAGCGGCCTGTGTGGCGCCCAGAATCGAACTGCGCTTGTCATAACTCAACTCAACCTCCTCCACATTCTTGATGTGGATTGGTGCGGTTGTAAACTCGTCCAGATTGTACGACAGGTCGTAATCTGTACGTGAGCCCGCTTGAGCAGGATAACTGTCGCGGTTTTTAGTCACTTCGGGCGCGCTTCCTGCGTTCGGAACGTGCACCGTTTTGTTGTCGGCAAACGCGCTGTGGTTGATGGCGCGGCCAAGGAACGAATTGTCGGCGAACAAACCCTCGACAATCGAACTCTCCCAAATCTCTTTGTTAAGTGCCATTTTTAGTTAGGATTTAGAAATTAGAAATTAGTTTTTTACACAAGATTGAACGCGCTGCCGTCCCAAAGCAAAGTGAAGAACTTTGTGGTGTTGGCGGTGCCCGAGAGCGTTGCGTACGTGTTGGAGCCGTCGGCGTCCTTCAGTACCACGTTGTAGGCTGTGCCGCCCGACTTCGCTTTCACATAGAGTTTCGCACCCACGGGTGCGTTCACTGTCAGATTGAGGCTTGCGTTGGCGGCCAGATTCGATGCTGACAGGTCGATGAGCGTTTCAGAGTGCACCAGTTCCACGTCGGCCGCGTTCGATGACAGTGTCACCGCTGGCGCGTCGAAGTACGGAAACTGCGACTCCTTTTTGCCAGTTCCCTTCGGGGCCTTGAACCCGAACGAACCGCCTTGACTGTTGATGTAACCTGCGTTTGGCATAACTTAAAACTTATAACTTCAACAACTTAAAACTTACGCCTTGCGCCCAAACTTCGCCTCATACAGCCGTTGGAACTCCGCGGGGTTCTCGCGTTTCAGGCTCAAAAGCGAGCCCTCGCGGTCGCGGCGGTCGTACTCTTTGGCTGCGTCCTCGTCGGTGCCGCGCTGCGCTGCAACCTCGGCCAGGCGTGTCTGCGGTTTCACACTGCGGGCGTCGAGTATGGCTTTCACCTCGTCGAATCCCGACTCTGCAAGCCTGCTGAAGTGCTCCACTTCGGCCTGCTCAATCTTGCCGTCTTTCACGGCTGCTGACAGGTAGGCGTCAACCTCGGCTTTCTTTGCCTCGGCAACCTGCGCCTCGAGTTCGGCAATGCGTGCGTTGGCGTTGGCCAAATCAGTCTTGCCAGCCTCGAGTTGGATTGTCAGCGTCTCGTTTGCGGTCGTCAGTTCGTCAACTTTCTGTTGCAACTGCTCCGCTGTCGGTTTTTGTTCTGACATACTGTTTAAATTATGGTTAAACGATAGTAAAATCTTATTGACGTCGTCGGCCGAGAGTCGGCGGCGGTTCTGGTCGTAGAGCGCAATGGCGTTGGCGTCGGCAGGAACGGCGCAGATGCTCACCTCGAGCAGTTCGGTTTTTGTGGCCACCACCACGCCGTCAATCTCGCGCAGTTCGTCCACAATCATTCCAATGGAGCAGCCCTTCAGAAAACCACGCTCCACCTTTCCTGCAATCTGTGCGGCGTCGGCGTCGTCAGTATCGAAAACAGCGTCGGCCACAAGCCGTCCCTCCTCAATGGCCACGTTCTCCCAACGGCCGATAACACGGTTGTCGTCGTGCGAGAATAGCATTACAGGGTTCGAGCGGAAACGCTCCAGGTTCATTCCGTCTAAATCGGTGCGGAATCCGTAACTGTTCGCGTGGGTGCTGTCTGATAGTATGAATCTCATTGTTAGTCAGGTTTTGGGTTTAATGTTTTGGTCTTGGGTGTTGGTAAAGGTTTAGTCGCTTCGCTGGTTAGGGTTTAGTCGCTTCGCTGTTTAGAAGGTGAGTCGCTTCGCTGTTTAGTATCTAAACCTCTAAACTTCTAACCCTCTAAACAATTCACCGATTCACCATTATTAATTGTTAATTTTTCATTTCTATTGCCTAGTGCCTGGTGCCTAATGCCTTCCGTCACTTCTTCTCGCCATTCTTCGCCGCCAACTCACTGATGTATAATTGGTGGTAGTGGTCGATGGTGCGCACCAGTTCGGGTGTGATGTTCTTGTCCCACTCCATACGCTTGATGAGCCAGTTGTCCAATGCGGTGAACACCTCCACAGTGTCAATAATGTTTGTCTTCTTGTCGATTCGCTCGATGGCCGACGCCAGTTTGCTAATCTGGTCAACAATCTTGCCCACGTCCTTCAGGTCGATGTCGTCGGTGTTCAGGCGGTCCAGAAGTCGGCTGATGAGCAGCAGGTTCTTGTTCACTATTTCGGGGCGCGTCACGTTCAGGGCGGCGCGTGCCTCCTCCCATTTGCCGTCGTTCACCCACTTCGATATGCTTGTGCGGCTCACGCCCACGCGCAGTGCTATCTCGTCCTGCGACAACTTCTGCATATACATTAGCCTCGCCAGGTCTTTCTTGTTCTTCAGTGCCGTTGCTTTCGATTGTTCTGCCATATTTTCGTTGTTTGACGTGGCAAAAATGCACCCTCCCGACACCCCTCGCAAAAACCTTTATCAGTTTGATACATATATTTTTAATAGGCGCGAAGCAGCGGCATTTTTGCAGTGTAAAAAATCAAACGGAAACGCTATGTATATCGCTACTACCGAACTGAAAACCTTGCTCTACGACTACCAACTGGAGGCAATCGTGGGCAACGACAACACGCTCCTCGAGAGCGCCATTCTTTCGGCCGAGACCGAAGTGGAGAGTTACCTTCTGGCCGCCAACAATCTGCGCCACACCGCGCAACTCACCGCACAGCAGTACGCCGCCTGGCAGGAGTACGACGTCAAAACCATTTTCGCCAAGACAGGCGCCAACCGCAACGCATTGCTCATTCGGCTCATTCAGGAAATTGCCGCCTACAATGTCTGCACGCTGGCCAACGTGGATATGCTCTACGATAAACTGAAGGACCTGCACGACCACGCTATCGACACCCTCGAGCGCATTGCTGGAATGAAGGGCCTCGACAAGCGGCTCATTCTCACTGGCGTCGATACGGTCGACGATAACCTCGACGGCGACAACGACCCCGACACCAACCCCGTCGGCAAGCCGTTCTACTACACCAGCCGCCCAAAATTTCAACACGAATAAGGCATTAAGGGTTAGGCATTAGTAGGGACGCCGATTTATCGCGTCCGACGAACACCAAGAAAAACCGATTAAACAATAAATTATGAATCTTTTACAACGCATTTTCAATCTTTCGGCAAACCAAGCCGAGCCAAAGACCAAGAAACCGACCACACGCCTTAAACCTGTGGCCGTTCGCCGCTCAATATCGGCCGCGCGCCAGGACATTGCAGACTGGAACGCCGCACGCCAGCAGGCGCAGAGCGCAACCACTCCGCGGCAGTACCGCCTTCAGGACATTTACAGCAACATTTCCACCGATGCGTTGCTCTCGTCGCAAATCAACAACCGCGTGGAGCCCACGATTGCCGCTCCCTTCGAGTTGGTTGCCGCCGATGGCAAGGTGGACGATGCCGCCACCGCACAGTTGACCGCGCTGCCCATTATGCAGGATTTGATTCAGCAGATTGTGCTCTCTGAGTTCTACGGCTATTCGCTCTGCGAGATTGACACCACCGCACCGCAGCCCGAACTGGTGGTGCTGCCGCGTCAGAACGTCGACCCCGTGAACGGCGAGTATCTGAAGAACGTGGCCGACAGTCACGGCATTCGCTACCGCGAGTTGCCCGAATACGGCCGCTTCATTCTCGAGTTCAACAGCGGCCATTTTGGATTGCTCAACAAAACAGTGCCGCACGCGCTGTTTAAGAAATTCGCACAGAGTTGCTGGAGCGAGTTGTGCGAGATTTACGGCATTCCGCCAATGGTTCTGAAAACCAACACGCAGGACCCCGAAATGCGCCAGGCCGCACAGCAGATGCTCAAAGAGTTGGGCAGTGCCGCGCGAATGATTATCGACACCACCGAAGAGTTGTCGTTTGCCACCGCAACCACCACCAACGGCGATGTCTACAACAACCTCATTCGGCTCTGCAACAACGAGATGAGCCTTATTGTCAGCGGCGCCATAATCGGCCAGGACACCGAGAACGGCAACTACTCAAAAGAGCAGGCCAGCATTGACATTCTTGAGCGCCTGATTGACTCCGACCGCCGAATGGTGGAGCAGTATATGAACAGCACTGTGCTGCCCGCACTGGTCGCAATCAACCTTCTGCCGCAGGCCGCAGGCGCGCTCCGCTTCCGCTTTGCCGCCACTGAGGATGCCGCCCAACTCTGGCAGATGGTGAAAGACATTTTGCCCTACAAAGACGTCGACAACAAATGGCTCACCGAGAAATTCGGCCTGCCAGTGGCTGATAAGTTTGCCGACACCTCCGAACTGAGTGCCAGGATTGAAAAACACCTGACAGGCGGCGACCCCGATTTTTTCGCCTGACGGCACACCCAGGCGGGTGCGGGTGCGCCGAGTGTCAGAACCCGAAGACTGTTAGCCTCGTTTTCCGTGGCAAGCCCACGCAGAGCGCCGAGGAACTTTACGCTGGCTACGCCAACCAGTTCCGCAAGGCCACCAAAAAGGCTTTTGCCGACAGCCCTTACGTTGAGTTGGCCGACCAACTGAACGCCAACCTCTCGCGCTTTTCGGCCTACAAGGCGGCCCACATTGAAAAGGCGTTTAACGACATTTTAAACGACCCCAAAATGACCGATGAGCAGCGCCACGTTGCTGTGCGTGCAGCCGAGGAAAAGTTTGCCCGCTGGACCGATGCCGAGTACAACACCGCCACCGCACGCTGCATTACAGCCGAGCAGTTTGCCGAGTTCAACGACCCCGAGCACACCAGTCTGTTCCCCAACCTTGAGTGGCTTGCCACACGCAGCACCAATCCGCGCGAGGAGCACCAGGCGTTTGTGGGGCTCATTCTGCCCAAAAGCCACGATTTTTGGCGGACACACACACCAGGCACCGAGTGGAACTGCAAGTGCGACCTTGCCGAAACCGACGACCCAGCCACCAAAGCCGCCAACCTGCCCACAGCCAATGTGCCGAAAGGTCTCGAGGGCAACCCATTCTATACGGGCGAGGTGTTTACAAAGGACGTGGGGTATATAAGGAATATAGGGAAACTGAATTTGGATACTGGGCTCGCGAGCAAATATCCAGCACTTCAACAATTAGTTGATATGGATAGTAAGGCGTATCGCGCCGATTATTATTCTGACGAAGGCGGACTGCTGAAAACAAGTCGTGACCGTATCAAGGAGGGCGACAAAAACAAGCAGGAAAAAGAAAAATTCGACAAAGAACACGCTATGTGCCTGACATTGGCCAAGGTAAATCATATTGTTGATTATAGGGCAAGCGTAGAAGGTGAATTTGATATTTTTTTAGACGGGAAAAAGGCTGACTTAAAACAAACAAACTCACACAATAACATTGTGAAATATGGCAAAAAGGCTATTCGGAAACAGGGAGCGGATTTGGTTGTGTTTGAGTTCGGAGAAATAAACGCACATATATTGAACGAATTAGCAGCCTTACAACGAATAGGAATACACGGCTATTATATGGTTGGGGAAATTTTGGTACCGTTTTAAAAAATCAATGCCTCCCGAAGGAGGCAAGGCTGGTGCGAACCTTTCGGCACGCCCCTGAAACACTGCAAATATATAAAACTTTTGAATTATGAGCGGCTATTTTGAAAACAAATACTTCACGACAATGATAAAAATGCCAATGACATTTGCTGTGGTAGTTGTTAAAAGGGTTATAAGCACACTGTCGCTCAATTCAAAACAAACACACTTGCAAGCAGACAAAGACAATATGCTGAACACCACAACCAAATATCCGACTAAAAGCCAAAAAATCCATATAGAATATTTTCGGCGTGCTTCTCGGTTTTGTTTTCGATTTATTAGGTCTTCCTTACGGGATTCTGTCTTAAAGTCTGTTGATATAGACTTGTCGGCCACTAATTGCGTGTCTTCTGTCGAAGCCCATCTATCCAAATCGTCAATTCCGCCCATTTTTCAGAAGATAGTCAACAATTTTGGAATAATAGAGCTTTGTAAGTTCGTCGGGAATTTCACGGTTTTCGCCAACTCTGTATGTAATAGCCCAAGGCGTTCCTGGTTGATGCAAAACCTCGACCAGTTTAGAAGCTGGTTGTTTTCCATATCTTTTCCAAACTATGCTCACAATGGCGTTGGGGTCTTTGCCTTCCAATGTCGGCTCGCAAAAATCAGCCAAGCCGTCATTACTCTCGCTGATGAAGTTTTTAGCAGTTTCTTTTATTGTACTATTCTCATAATGCTTAAAAGTATGGTAAACCGATGGAATTACTGGCCCCAATTTCCAAGCCTCAACCTTATCGAAACGAGGGTCAATAAGTGTGTCACCTTTGAGCAACGCAAGGCCGAATCCGTGCGCAATGTAAACCAGTTTCATAAGCTTCAATGGAGTGAGCGATGTATCGCCAGTCTCGTTTGCAATTTTTATAAAAGCGTTCGCAACTGAAATAGCATTGTTTCTCATAATCAAAACTTTCTAATTCGGAAAAGCGCACAAAGAAAATTAACTTTTTAAACAAATGCAAAAACAAATTGACTATGACCCCTGACGAATTCAAACGCCGTTTTACAGGCATTCAAATAGCCATTAACAAAGCCATTCAGCGCGAACTGCCAATCAAAATCGGCAATAAGGCCGTGAAAATGTTCAAGCAGAACTTTAAGAACGAAGGCTACTTTGGCGAGAAATGGAAAGACGTGCGCCGCCGCACCAATCCGCCCAAGCACAGCCACCGTCCTGACAATGCGCGCCGCAAGATTCTGACAGGCACTGGCGCACTGGGGCGGAAAATCAAACTGAAGATTGAGCCAGCCACCGCGCTTGTCTATTCGCCGCTCGATTATGCCGAAATTCACAACGAGGGCGGACGCACGCGCCACGCCGTCATTCCAAAGCGTCAGTTTATCGGCGCTCACCAGGATATAAAGAAAATGGCCGTCGATACCATAAACGGCACAATGAACGACATTTTTAAAAAACTGTGATATGAAAAGTTACTTGCAATCGCTCGCCGCTCGGCTCAAAGTGGCCGCGCCCGAACTCAAAACCGTCGAACTCGACTGCGGACAGTTCGAACAGGAACAGCCAGCAGTGAAGTTTCCCGCCGCGCTCGTCAATCTGTCGGCCACCGATGTTTCGCACGTCAAGCCCAACCTGATGAACTGCCGAGCAACGCTCACTGTCACCGTTGCCGATATGCGTTTCAGTGGTGTGCAGCGCAACCCCACCGTAGCGTTCAACTTTGCCGACACAGTTGAAGCATTGGCAACAAAACTCAACGACTGGACCGATGGCCGTTTCGGTCGGTTGCACCTGACGGGCATTAGCCAACTTCAGAGCAATCCTGGTTTCGTAGTCTATCAACTCACATTCTCAACCTCCTTCGGCCTTGAGCCGTCGGCAGAACCTGAACCGACTACCACCGAGCCAACCACAACTGAACCAGGCGAGCCGACAACCACCGAACCTGGCGGAGAACCAGCCGAGCCAACCGAACCGTCGGCAGAACCAACAACAACCGAGCCCGACGTCGAGGACGGCCCCGTGTTCTAAACAGCAATCAAAAATCAAAAATCACCAATGAGAAAAATCGATGAAATAATCCTCCACTGCACCGCCACACCCGAAGGCCGCGAAGTGACGGTGGCCGAAATCGACAGTTGGCACCGCCAGCGCGGTTTCGATGGCATTGGCTACCATTACATTGTTCACCTCGATGGCACTGTTGAGGCTGGCCGTCCGCTTGCCGAGGTGGGCGCTCACTGCCGTGGCCACAACCAGCGCTCAATCGGCATTGCCTACGTTGGAGGCTGCGACCGTGCAGGCAACCCGAAAGACACTCGCACCGATGCACAGCGCAAGAGTCTGCGGCTCATTGTGTCGCACTTTCTCGACTATTATCCAGGCGCCACCGTCCACGGCCACCGCGAGTTTGCCGACAAGGCTTGCCCGTGTTTCGATGTTCAAAAGGAGTTTGCTAACGCCCACGCTGGCGACCGCCAAACCGACATTTTCCAGTATCTGAACGACATTTGCAACGGGAATCCTAAATCCTAACTTCTAAATCCTAACTAACTATGGACAAAATGCAAATCTTCTTACTCATTCTGAACGCCGTTCTGTCTGTCGGATTTATCACCGCCGTGGCCACCCTGCGCTCCACACGCCGCAAGGCGCGCGAGGAGGCTCGCCGTGCCGCCATTGAGAACGATAAATCGCTGATGGACAGTTTCAATCAATACATTGTCGAACCCCTTAAAAAAGAAGTCAATGCACTACGAAAAGATGTACGCCGTTTTACGCGCGCTGTTGAGAAAATCAACGATTGTCCTCACGCTGCCGATTGTCCTGTGCGCAACGAGTTGCAGAACTCAAAAGACGACCACGCAGACAGCGACGCTGACAATTCTGAAAGATAGCGCCGCCACCACCGTCACCGACAGCACCGCTACGCTGATGGCGACTGTTAGCACTGTGGATGCCGAGGATGTCGAGCAGACTGTTGAGACTGTCGAGTGGTCGGAACCTGACTCATTGGGCAACCAGCACCCCGTGCGCACAACACGCACCGCCACCACCAGGCGCCGCCGTACCGAACAGTCGGCCGTTGCGGGCGCTGCCGTCAGCCGCCGCACAGTTGAGCGCTCACAGTTCAATGTGGCTATCGACGGACAGGCAGCCAGCAAAACCGATGTCAAACCAATAAAGCACAACCGTATGAGAACCGCATTAATCATTCTGGTGCTACTTGCACTGGTAATGCTCGAAACGTGGGCGCTCGTCCGCCACGAACGCAAGAACCGCGAATGGTAAACGTGTAAGTTTTTGCACGCGCCGTTAATTCTAAATTCTACATTCTAAATTCTGAATTAAAAATGGACTTCACAAAATCACGCCAATACGCCGAATGGCAGCGCAACCACCAGCGCATTCAGAGCGGCAAAATATTTGAGCAGACACCCGAAACCGAATCGCCCGAGCAGCGCAACCGCCGAATCGAACGCGCACGCCGCGACTATCAGTATTTTGTCAGCACCTATTTTCCGCACATTGCCCGCTGCAAGTGCGGCCGTTTTCAGATTGACGCCGCCAACTTCATTCTGCGCAACCCCAACACTCGCGCCGTGTTCGAGTGGGCGCGCGGTCACGCCAAGTCAACCCATATGGGCGTGCTGGTGCCGCTCTGGCTCAAAATCCAAAAGCAGCGCCAGTTCAACACAATGGTGCTGGTGAGCAAAAGCGAGGACTCTGCAATCCGCCTTTTGGCCGACCTTCAGGCCGAGTTGCAGTACAACGACGCCTACATTGCCGACTTTGGCCAGCAGATGAAGCAAGGCTCGTGGGCCGAGGGCGAGTTCACCACCACCGACGACTGCTATTTCACAGCCATTGGTCGCGGACAGTCGCCACGTGGTCTGAAGAACAAGGGCCACCGCCCCGACTATATCATTATCGACGACCTCGACGACGATGAACTCTGCCGAAACGACGACCGCGTGGCAAAAGCCACAGAGTGGGTGCTCTCAGCCTTGTTCGGCACAATGGAGGCTGGCCGCGGACGCTTCATTATGGTGGGCAACCGAATCAGCAAGCAGTCGGTGCTGTCGGCCATTATCGACCGTCCAGGCGTGCACCACACTCGCGTCAACATTCTCGACCGCAACGGACTGCCAACCTGGAGCGAGAACTACCAACCCGACGAGGTGGCCGAAATGCGCCAGTTGATGGGCGAGCGCAACTTCCAAAAGGAGTATATGAACAACCCCACAACCGAGGGCGCAATCTTCCGCCAGAGTCAGATTCATTTTGGCAAGATGCTGCCGCTCAAAGAGTACCGCCAACTCGTATGCTACACCGACCCATCGTTCAAGAACAGCGCCACCGCCGACTACAAGGCCACAATGCTTGTGGGCAAAACACCCGACGGCCACTTCCACCTTCTCCGCGCCTTTGCCGACCAAACCAGCGTCAGCACAATGATAAACTGGCACTATCAGATTATGAACTACGTGGCAGGCCGCGTGCCAGTGATGTACTATATGGAGTCGAACTTTATGCAGGACCTGATGCTCGACGAGTTCCGCAAGGTGGGCGATGCCGTTGGCAACCACGTGCCAATCCGTGGCGATGCACGCAAAAAAGGCGACAAGTTTGCTCGTATCGAGGCTATGCAGCCGCTTTTTGAGCGCGGGCTGGTGGTGTTCAACGAGGCTGAAAAGGATGCACCAGGAATGAATGTGTTGGTTGACCAGTTGCTAATGTTCGAGCGTGGCGCCCGCGTCCACGACGACGCACCCGACGCACTCGAGTCGGCCATTTGGATGCTCCAGCAGCGCAGCCGCTCCGTCAGCAACCAGTATTGGACAATGCCGCGAACCACCCGCCGATATTGATTTGAGTCCGAAGCCAAATAAAAACGCCGCTTAAACCAGGTTTAAACGGCGTTTGTTTTATTATTATGTATAAACGCCGATTGATTATCTTTGTAAGAAAAAACAATGAGCGATATTGGCAAAAAGGCTACTTCGGTTGACAGACAGATTGAATTACTGGAAAGTCGGGGAATGGTAATAACCAACAAGGAAAAGGCAAAAGAAAACTTGCTTGATATAGGTTATTACAGATTGGGTTTTTATTGGCACCCGTTTGAAAAAGACCACCGCAATCACATTTTCTATCCCGATACGCAATTCGATTATGCCATAAAATTGTACTATTTTGATTATGACTTGCGGAATATTTTGCTTCGCTATATCAGTCGAATTGAGGTGAATTTTAGAACAAATATGGTGTACTATATAAGTAACACCTATAAAGAAAATCCTTTTTGGTATATTGACCCAAGTGTCGTTAGTCAACAAACGATTGAAAGCCGTGCATATCAGAATGCTTTGGAAGACGTTAAAAAAGAGCCGATAATCAAAAGGGATATGCTGAAATATGGCAGGGAATATGCCCCAGCGTGGAAAACTTTGGAGTTTATGCCATTAGGGACAATCATTAAGATTTATGAAAACCTGACCAATACAAATCTGAAATGCAGAATATCCAATATTTACGGCATTGGTTCTCCTAACAAATTCGCCAACTATATTAACACCGTAAGAACATTGAGAAACAACTGCGCACACGGAAAGGTTTTGTACGATTTGAAACTTCCGCAAGCAATTACCGCAAGCGTGTTGGGCGATTTGGGAAACAATAAAAACACATTTTATGGTGCATATTGTGTATTCCGATATATGTTGGAAAGAGTCTCCAGAAACAGAGTGACCGAAATGAAAGCCGACGTGTTAAAGGCTTTTGAACGTGTGCCTTACCAAACTTTAAAGGATATAATTGTAAATAAAACAGGGCTTTCGGAAAGCGACATTTAGTTTTCTCAAAAGTTTGGAATAATAAATTTATAATTATATTTGCGGCCTCTTAAGTGCACTTGACAATTACGATTATCATACTGCACTATAAAAGGTACTAATGGGATTTGTTCTTCGGGACAAATCCTTTTTTAATAGAAAAAACGCCGCTTAAACCAGGTTTAAACGGCGTTTTTTTGTCACCCTCCGTCTCCCGACAGTAGGCGGTTCGACATTAGAATATGGAACTTAAAACTTCGAGAACTCAAAACTCAAACAGCCTCAACTGTCGCGGGTCCTCGCGGTTGAGCACGGGCGCGGCCTTCTGCTTGGCAATGCGGTTCGAGCCGTTGCCCACGTAGCCGTCAATGCCAATGGCTATGGCCATATAGCGGTAGAACGTGGGCTCGCTGATTGGAAACATTTTGCTCACCTTGCGGCGGTACACGTCGAGCATTGAGCCGCGGTGACTGCCTGGCTCAAAATTCTCGTCAACTATCTGCTTGACTACCATTGCCCGTTTTATCCTGTTCGGCTGCATATTGGGTGCGTTTTCCACAAAAATAGGGAGCCGCACAATTGCACGGCTCCCTCGCAGGCTTTTGTTAATAACTTTTTGTGGAGACGCGCCGCGGCACGTCTCTACTTTTCGTCGTCAGTTGCCCGCTCCTCAATCACCACCCGTCCCTGCGGAATCAGGTGTTTGTAGATTGTCTCAAGCAACTGGCGGCTGGTTGCCTCGGCCAGCACACGCCTGTCTTCGGTGGCAACGGCCACCCACTTTGTCTGACTCTCGGTTTGTGGTTCGGCCGCTGCGGCCTCGTCCACTCTTTTTTTCTTGCTCATAGTCATTTAGGATTTAGGATTTGGTAGAGACGTTGCGCGCAACGTCTGTACAATTTTCAATTTTCAATTGTTATCGCCCACTGTGCGGCCGCTCTCGGCAATGAACGCGCCCCACAGGCTGCGGAACTCGCGGTCGTGGGTGAGCAGCGCGTCCACCACCTGCACCGAGTGCGTCACGCTTGAGTGGTCAATGCCGAGCATACGGCCGACAAGGCTGGTGGTGAAGCCCGTGTCGCGGCGCAGAAGGTAGGCGGCCACCTGCCGTGCCTCGCACACCTCGCGGCGGCGCGTGCGCTGGCGGATATTCTCAATGCCCGCAAAACGCTCAATGCGCCGTATCAGCGTCGGGGCGTAGTCGGTGTCGCTCTTGCGAACCAGGCCTGGTATTGTCCAATAGTTTGCATTCATTGTCAGTTAGGATTTAGGATTTAGAAAAACCCCAGCAGTCGGGACGCTCTTGGCCCTAGGAATCGCCCGTCATACACCCGACTGCCGTGGGTTGTTTCACGCATTCAATCATTCAATCATTCACGCATTCTCACGCCGCCTCGGCTTCGGTGAGCATCTGCCGCAACTGCTCGGCGTACCACTTTTTGTTTAGCATACACAACTCCTCGTAGGCCATACGCTCGGCCTCTTTGCGGGCGGCGAGCGCGTAGCGTTTGTTGTCGAAGGTGGCGCGGGCATCGGCAAGGTCGCGGTGCAGGCTGCGCTCACGCAGGTAACTGTCCTGCATTTCGGGGGCGAAGCACTCAAGGCCGCGGGCTTTCAGGTCGAGGCGCTCCTTTAGCAAATTGTCAAGCGACTGCTCAATCAGCCTTTTCTCGGCCTGGTAGTCGGCACGCAGGCCGTTAATCTCGGTGTTGGTGCGGCTCTTTTTCTCGTTGTACTGGCGCAGAGCCTCGTAGTTGCGGGCTTGCAGTTCGTAGTTCAGTTCGTGACGGCGTGCGTCGGTTTCAAATTGTGTTAACATAACTTTTTGATTTAATGATTAATAATTATTTACTGTGTTGGATTCTGCGTGTGTGGCCGTTGGGCAACTCTACATACTGGTTGCGGCGTCCTGCCGTGCTCTTGCGATTGTTGCCTGGCTTACGTTGTGCTCCGAACATCGCCCATCGGCGCTCTCTTCTATTTGGTTCTCTTTCCATAACTTATAACTTTTTAACTTATAACTTGTAACTTCTGTTCAGTTCGTCGGCTTTTGCCCGTGCCTGCTCGTAGGTGCCGTAACTGTAGTCGGTTGGCGAGGCGCTCCAGCCGCCGTCGTGAACGTTGTCGGTCTTGTAGACCACAAACATTCGGAACCGACGGCAGACGTGGAACGGTCGGCGAAGGCGCCAGTTGACGTCAGGCATTGCCGTCTTCTTTTTTGGGTTCCACATAGAAGGTCTCGTCCTGAGTGACGGCAATGCCGCACTTGGCCATCTGCTCGGCCATTCCCTCGGTGTCGCGCTCGGCAAGCATCTTGTCTTTGGCAATCTCTTCGCTGGTGCGCACAAAGTTTGGCAGGTAGTCCTTCACCAGTTGAAGCGCGGCCGCCCACGTGAAGCCTTTGAGCGTTTTGAGTTTGGGTGTGCCTGTGCGGAAGCCGATAGTGCCGTGGGTCATATCGAGCGACTTCTTCTTGCTGAAGAGTTCCGCCTGGTTCTCCACGGCGTAGGCTTGCAGCGTGTCGAAGGCTGTCTCGCGCTCTTCGCACAGGCGTGTCAGTTCGTCGGCGCGGCGCTCGCGCAGTTTGGCGCACTGCAACTCAATCTCCGCCTGAATCTTGTTAATACTCGCGTCTGCTTTCGCATAGACTGCAAACGCCTCGTTGGCCTGCTCGGCCGTAATGCCCTGAATGAGGGTCTTTTTCTGTCGTGTAGCCATAATCTGAATGGTTTTAACTGTTATTGTTATCTGTTGATTGTCAAATTCTAATGGTGGCTGAATCCGTTGCCGTTGGCCACTATCTGGCACAGCGGGCGTTTCTCCATTGCGGCGCGGCTGCGCACCAGTTCGCGGTTGGCGTCGTTGGCCATTGCGGTGGCATAATCGATTTTC